>Ga0315547_1001349_pt1 | contig 19662 bp, 18 predicted proteins | sample SalMarSW160240MG_2_FD_202542 | JGI IMG/M metagenome (GOLD analysis project Ga0315547, IMG submission 202542) | Salt marsh sediment microbial communities from the Plum Island Ecosystem LTER, Massachusetts, United States - Salt Marsh Sediment SW1601-240 ...
CAAGAAGGGATAGAAAGGTTTTTGAGAGCGTGAAAGTCTACAGAAAAGGAACGGGGAAGAAGTATACTCCCTTTAGTCATTTCGAGATGACCACCCAGGTGATTTTCAATCCGGATGGGGGCTGCAAGAAGGCGAATATAACCCTGTCAACCCTGAAGAAGGGTGCGGGTAGCAACGACGAGGTTCACGATCACTCCGATCAGGTCTTTTACATGCTTCAGGGTACGATGAAATTCTACGCTCATGGCGAGCTCAAGGCCACTCTGAGTGAAGGAGACGCCATTCTGGTCCCGGCCGGAGAAACTCATTCGGTCGTCAATGGCGAGGATCTGGAGTGCATCTACTACGCGGTTACGGTGCCGCCACTGGACAAGACTCACTAGTCGTAGAAGGAGGGGGAAGCGGAATGTCCCGGATCGACATCGAGTACGGCTCCGAGATCCTGAAGATCGAGATGCCTGTCCAATGCGATGTCAGGGGTATGGGCTCCACCGATGCTCTCCCCGACCCAGCCGCAGCCATTCGTCGCTCCTACACACAACCGATCGATTCTCCGCCTCTGGTTGAACTGGCTCGAGCAAAGCTGGAAAACAACCCCCGGTCGAATGCGGTCGTGGTTGTTTCCGACAACACCCGACCTGTACCCTACAGAGGTGTAAAGGGAATTCTGGTCCCTCTACTGAAAACCTTGCTCGACGCCGGATATTCTCAGGACAGGATCACGATCCTGATCGGCACCGGCTCTCACCGGGAAATGAGCAAGTCGGAGATCGAAGCCATGCTGGGAATCGGAGAGGCCGGCTTCAACGTGCCTGTGATCAATCACGACTACGAGAATCGGGAACAATTGGTACTTGTCGGTGAAACACGGCGGGGCTCACCGGTACGGATAAACAGGCTCTACATCGAGGCGGACCTAAAGATCGTTACCAGCCTGGTGGAGAGCCATTTCATGGCTGGTGCTTCCGGTGGCCGCAAGGCAATCTGTCCGGCGATAGTCGGCAAAGAGACCTTACGGATCTTTCATGGCCCGGAGATTCTTGAATCTCCGGCAGCGGCCGATCTTGTTCTGGAAGGAAATCCCTGCAGCGATGAGGCGGATCAGGCGGCTGAGCTGGCAGGCTGCGATTTCTCGGTAAACGTGACCCTGGACGCGGCGAAGAGGATTACCGGTGTCTATTCCGGGGATATTACCGCTTCTCATCGTGCGGCGGTGCATAAGATACGGGAGTACGCCGTCGTCCGGCTTGACAGGCGTTACGACCTGGTGGTAATTCCCGGGGGTTTTGTTGCCGTCAATCATTACCAGGCAGCCAAAGCAGCCATCGAGGCCTCTCGAGCGGTGAAACCGGGTGGTATGATCGTGGTAATCGCTCGACACGGCGATCCGGATCCGGTGGGGAGCGAGGATTACAAGACGACTCTGGCCATGTTGAAGCGGGATGGGCCCGACCAGTTTTTGCGGACTATAAAATCTCAAGGCTGGACCTTTACCCATGACCAGTGGGAGACCCAGATGTGGTGCAAGGTTCTCGATGTGATCGGCAACGAGGAAAATCTGGTTTACTGCAGTCTCGATATCTCTGAAGACGAATATTCGCTTCTTCCGGGAATCCCCGGACTGCGGTTCCTGAAGGATAATGAGCTGGATTCGGGCCGGCCAACGAAGGAACTAATGACTTTAATGGCTGAGCGCGCGCTTCACACAGGCGTGGAGAAACTCAGGAGCCGCTTGAGACGCGATCCGGAGGTGCTCCTTTTGAAAGACGGACCCTACGGTGTACCCGAGGTGAATCCGACGACGAGCTCTTAAGCCTGTCCCAACGATAGCGCCGGATACTTACAACTTAGGACGAAACGAGGAAAGAGGCAGTGACAACCTACACCATCAGACAGATCCAGACAGGTTGGCAGTACCTGGATAAAGGGCTGTACGGTACCTATGGCAAAGGCTACGGGGAGATCATTCACCATCCCGTGTTCGCCTTTCTGCTGGAAGGGGGCGGGCGGAAGATTCTGGTAGATACGGGAATGAGCGATACCGAGCACTCTGTGAAGTATCACCACGACGGGCTGCAGGAGCCCGGGCAGGCGATCCATGAACAGATTACCAGACTGGGGATCGCTCTTGAGGAGATCGAAATCATCATCTTCACCCACCTGCACTGGGATCACACCTACAATATGAAGAAGTTTACGAAGGCGCGGTATTTCGCCAGCGAGATCGAGTACCGTTTTGCCATCGATCCGATTCCCTTTTACTGGAACTCCTACGAAGCACCTGTTCTAGGGATCGGCTGTCCCTTCGAGGGCTGCAAGTTCGACCTTGTTCAGGGGGAAGAGGAGATCGTCGATGGTGTACGGGTCTTTCCCACTCCCGGCCACAGTCCGGGACATATGGCTGTTCAGGTGCAGACCGAAGGCGGGGTCTACGTCCTGGTGGGTGACCTGGTGCTGCTGAAGGAGAACTTCGAGCCCAACAAGGACAAGGGCTGGCCATTCACTCCCCCGGGGCGTTTTGCCAACATCGTTGAGGTCTGGAAGAGCATGGAAGAGGTCAGGCGCCGGGCCGATCACATTCTCCTGGCTCACGAGCCTTCGCAACTGGGAAAGGACGTCTATCCCTAGGATGAAGCGCAAGCTGATGGCCCTTCGAGAGCAGGTCGTGCGGGCAGCCCACCGTGCCTACAGTATCGGGCTCCAGACCGGCAATGGCGGGAATTTGAGCGCCAGGGTGCCCGGCGAGAAGATCGTGGTGATCAAGCCGAGCGGCAGCTCTTTCGGCGAGTGTACTGCGGACAGTCTCGTAGCCGTGGATCTTGAAGGCCGGGTCATAGACGGTTCCGGAAAACCTTCACGGGAGCTCTGGACCCATCTGGAAGTTTACAGAATGAGGCCAGATGTTCACGGTATATTCCACTGTCACGCGCCATGGGCTATTGCCAGTGCCGAGGTGTTTGCGGATCTTCCTCTACACGCCTACCATGCCCGGGACAAGATCGGCAGGATCCCGATCCTCAAGCTTGAGGGGCATGCCGATCAGGAGGTGGTCAAGGCGGTTAAAGAGCTGTTGGTGAAATATCCGGAGATGAAGGCGTTTGTCCAGCGCAAGCACGGGATATTTGCGCTGGCAGAGAATATCATACTGGCCGAGCACCACGCCGAGTTGGTCGAAGAGACGGCCCAGATCGCCTGGTTGGTGGCCAACCAGAGCGGCTGAGAGATTTTCTCACTGTCATCGTAATAGGGGGAGCATCGTGAGGATCATTGTAGTAGGAACCCATGACACCAAGGGAGAGGAGCTGCAGTTTGTAAAACAGCGGATCGAATCCAAAGGCCACGAGGCGATCACGGTTGACTGCGGTATCATAGGACAGCCTTACTTCAAGCCCGGTGTTTCCCGCCAGGAGGTGGCAGCTGCGGCGGGAACAACGATCGAGAAGATCCTGGTAAAAAAAGACAAGAACTACGCCATCGGTACCATGACCGAAGGTACAAAGAAGCTGGTCGTCGAAATGCAGCGGCAGGGGAAGCTTGACGGTATCATCGCTCTGGGCGGCGGTCAGGGAACGGTGATGGGAACGACGGTAATGAAGGCTCTGCCCTTTGGGGTGCCCAAAGTGATGATCTCCGCCGTAGCTAACGGACAAACTCCCTTCGGACCGTTCGTGGGGATTCGGGATGTCACCATCATCCATTCCGTTGCCGACATTCTGGGGCTGAACATCATAACCCGGAAAGTGCTGGCGGAAGGCGCCGGCGCAATCGTCGGCATGATCGAGATGAAGGAGGACGGAATCGATAGCCAAGATCGACCTACCGTAGCCATGACCACAGCCGGGGTAACGACACCCTGCGCCATGCGCATCCGTGAATTACTTGTCGAGTGGGGCTACGAGGTGATCGCTTTTCACTGCAACGGCATCGGTGCCCAGGCCATGGAAGAACTGGCCGAGGAGGGAAGACTGTCGGGGATCCTCGATTTGAGCCCCCACGATATACCAGATGTTCTATTTGGTGGTATCTTCCCCGCTCATCCTGATCGGATGAGAGCCACTGCCCGCAGGGGAGTGCCGCAGCTGATCATCCCGGGAGCTGCCGACTTCATCCTCTTTGGACCGATAGAGGAGACCCCCAAAGAGATGTTGGAGCGTAAATATATCATTCATAATCCTCTGCACACACACGTACGGGCCAACCGAGAAGAAATGGCTGCGGTGGGACGTTATATTGCTGAACGACTGAGTCAGACCACCGGTCCCGCCGCAGTCTTAATTCCGAATAGAGGATTCACCCAGCTCAACATCAAGGGCGGGCCGATGTACGAGCCGGAGTCGGACCCCGGTTTTTTAGAGGGATTGCAGGAGGAGCTGGGTAAATATCCGGAACCAAAGATCCCCGTACATGAAGTCGATCTCCATATCAACGATCCCTCCTTTGCCGAGCAAGCTGCCCGGATGATGCACGGACTGATCCAGAAGAAAGAGAAGGCCCAGGAATGAAAGCAGAGGATATCAAAGCCTTTTTTGCCGACCCCGGAAACCTCGACATGGAGAAGTATGTCATCTTCGACTACTACTTGGAGTGCACCACGGATCCGGAGGAGGCCGCCGCCCACCTCTGTCAGGAGCAGTCCACAGCTCAGTGGAAGAGGGTGGATGTGGAGGAGGACTTCCGCGTCGAATTCGGAGCCAAGGTCATCGAGCTGGAAGTGGAAAGAACCCTGGACCGGCCGAGCTACCCCCTGCTGAGCCCCGGCAATCCGAAATCCTTCGGCTGTCGGGTGAAGATTGCTCATCCCCATGGGAACTTCGGTCCCCGCATACCAAACCTGCTTACGGCGGCCGGCGGGGAGGGTGCCTTCTATTCCCCGGGCATCTCGGTAACCAAACTCTTCGATATCGGGTTTCCTCAAAGGTTTCTCGAGAACTTCGAAGGTCCCAAGTTCGGTGTAGAGGGTTTGCGGGAGATTCTCGATGTGCATGACCGACCCTTGTTTTTCGGGGTGATCAAGCCGAACCTTGGGCTCGATCCCAAACCCTTTGCCGATCTTGCCTATCAAGCCTGGTTGGGGGGGCTGGACATTGCCAAAGACGACGAAATGCTCTGCGATGTACCCTGGTCTCCTTTGAAGCGCCGGGCTAAGCTGCTTGGGGAGGCTCGCCGCCGGGCCGAGGAGCAAACCGGGATCAGGAAGATCTACCTGGCCAACATCACAGACGAGGTTGACCGTTTGTTAGAGCTCCACGATGTGGCGGTGGCTGGTGGTGCTAATGCGGTCATGGTCAACGGGATGACAACGGGCCTAAGCGCCGTTCGCATGTTGCGGCGGCATACCCAGGTTCCTCTGGTAGCCCATTTCGACTTCATCGCCCCATTGACCCGTGCCCCGTACCACGGAGTACACTCCAAACTGATCACCAAGCTTCAGCGAATCGTAGGCTTTGACGCGATTATCTTCCCCGGTTTTGGGACGCGGATGAAGACGCCGGACAAAGAAGTCCTGCAGAGCGTCGATGAGTGTCTGAAGCCCTTGGGAGGGATGAAGCCTTGCCTGCCCGTACCTGCGGGAAGCCAGTGGGCCGGTTCCACCGTACGGCTGTACGAGAAACTGAAGACGGTGGATTTCGGCATTGTCCCGGGTAGAGCGGTGTTCGGCCACCCAATGGGACCGAAAGCCGGTGCTGTCAGCCTTCTACAGGGTTGGGAAGCCGTCACCAAAGGGACCACGCTCGAAGAATATGCCCAAACCCATCCGGAGCTGAAATCGGCAATAGCAGCTTTTTCCGGGTAGGAGATCGAATATGCCCGTTGACAAGGAATGGTTGAAACGAGCAGCCGATATCGTGGGGCCCGATGGAATACTCACCGATGCATCAGACCTGGAAGCCTACGGCCACGACGAGTATGCCTTGGAGATATACGTTCAGCCACCGAAAGCCGTGCTCAAGCCATCATCGGAGGAGCAGGTCGCCCGTATCGTGAGGCTCTGCGCGGAGACGGGGGTTCCCGTCACCGCCCGCGGCGGCGGCACCGGATTATCCGCGGCCTGCGTGTCCGATCCGAAAGGCATCGTTCTGTCCCTGGAGCGCCTAAACAAGCTGATCGAGGCCGACCCGGATAACTATGCGATCACGGTGCAGGCCGGAGTCACCCTCGAGCAGATCAACAAGGCGGCGGAGGACATCGGGCTGTTCTTTCCTCCCCATCCGGGCGATGAGAGCGCTATGGCCGGGGGCATGGTGGCCACCAATGCCGGTGGCGCCCGGGCGGTGAAGTATGGAACGATAAAACGCTTCGTGCTCGGCCTTCAGGTGGTGCTGGCCTCCGGGGAGACCGTAGAGCTGGGCGGGAGTTTCATGAAGGCCAGTATCGGCTACGGCCTGATGGAGCTGATGATCGGTTCGGAAGGTACCCTTGGTGTCATCACCCGGGTTACCCTGGCCCTGCTTCCCAAACCCGGTTCGATCCAGACGCTGCTGGCTCCCTTCGATACGGTCAGCGCCGCGATCGAGAGCGTCCCGGCGATACTGAACCGGGGGATCATCCCCTTTGCCGTCGAGTTCGTGGAACAGTCGGCCATTGCCTGCGCCGAGAGGCTGGTGGACAAGAGCTGGCCGGTACGTCAGAGCCCGGCTTCCCTGCTTCTGATGCTCGACGGTCCGGATGAAGATCTCGTTCTCTCCCAGGCTGAGGCGATCGGCGAGGTGATGGAGGAGCGGGGAGCTCTTGACATCCTCCTGGCCGACAACAGGGAACGCCAGGAAGAGATCCTCGGCATCCGCAGCATGATCTACGAGGCTCTGAGGCCGGGCACGGTGGAGCTGTTCGATGTCTGTGTGCCCCGATCCCAGATCGCAGGACACGTGGAGTTCGTCCACTCCCTTGAAGAGAAATACCAGGTGCCGTTGCCGACCTACGGCCACGCCGCCGACGGCAATGTTCATACCAACTTCATGCGTACCCGGATTACCGACGGGCTGTTGGGCGAGGAGATCCCCGACTGGCCGTCGAAACACGAGGCCGTACGCCGAGAAATTTTTGACGATGTAATCCGACGCAAAGGGAATATTTCCGGGGAGCACGGGATCGGCCTGGCCAAGCGGGACTACCTGATCAACAACATCGGCGAGACCAACGTCGCGCTGATGCGCTCGATCAAGAAGGCTCTCGATCCGAAGGGGATCCTCAACCCGGGGAAGATCTTTTCTTTGTAGATCAACAGATCCACCGCAACCAACGACGGACATCGAATCGAACTAGAAAAAGTTTTATCTGGACTTATCGCCGTTTCTTTTTCAGCGGAATTGCCGCCGTCGCCTCCAGTGCCGTTGCCGCGAATTATAGTTGACTATTCTTATAATAATTATGATCTTTTCCTTGTGTTAAGAAAGCTATATAGGAGAAGTCATATGAACCTGCAAAGAAAAACACTGATAGTCAGCCTTTCAATTCTTCTTGCCATGGGCACCGGAGGCCTTGTTTTCGCCCAGGATGCCCTCGATCCGGGCAAGACCAATGTAACCTTCACCGGACCGAACGGAGTAACCCTGCGAGGATACTTGGCTGCGCCGAGAGGCAGTGGACCTTTCCCCGGGGTGGTTATGGTCCATGAGTGGTGGGGATTGAATTATGATACCACAGTGCTTGCCGATGCTTTGGCCAGAGAGGGCTTCGTAGTGCTGGCTGCGGATGCTTTTCGCGGCAGCGTTGCCCAGACTCCGGCGGGCGCCCGGAAGCAGGTAACCGAAACTCCCCGCGAGCAGATCGCCGCGGATCTGGATGCGGCCCTGGATTTTATTCGCTCTCACCCCCAGGTCGAATCGGACAGCGTCGCCTCCCTGGGCTTCTGCTTCGGAGGCACCCAGTCCATGTACATGGGCACGCGCAATCCGGAGTTGGCGGCCGTGGTTATCTTCTACGGCGGCGGACCGATCCAGGCTGCCGATCAGCTGGCCCCGTCCTGGGGATCTACGGTAAAGAGGACGGCGGCATCCCCGTCGAACAGGTACGAAACTTTGAAGATGCCATGGGAGCTCGGGATGTGGAAAACACCATCACGATCTATCCCGGCGTCGGCCATGCCTTCGTGAAGAGCAACACTTACCAGGCCGGCGGTGCCCCGGAGCAAGCATGGAAACAGATGGTGAATTTTCTTGACGACACTTTGAAGGACTAGTTTTAAGAGAGAAAATACACCGACACATCGAAATTCAAAGCTGACGGACGACATTCATTCTGCATCCTTTGCGTAACACAGCTAGGTCGTCTGTCAGCTGTTTTTTTTCCAACCCACTTCGGCTACAATTCCATATGTCTTACTCCCTCTACGAACACATTCTCGGAGGCTTGCTGGGGCAAGCCTTGGGGGACGCCTTCGCCATGCCGGCTTTGCTTCATCCCGAGGCAACCTGGAAGCGCTACGGCGGCTGGCTCACCGAGTTTCACCCCGGCCCGGAAGGGCATCCCGCCCACGCCGGGCTTCCCGCGGGACGTGTCACTGACGACACGGAGCAGGCTTTCGCCCTGGCCGGAAGCATCATCCGCGAGGGAGGTGTTTCCGTGGAAGGCGCCGCTGAAGCGATCCTGTCCTGGTATGAATCTGTCGACGGGGATAACGCGCCCTTTGTGGGTCCGAGCACCCGCAAGGCCTGCCGGGCCCTGAAGCTGGGGGTGGACCCCCGAAAGACAGGCCTGACCGGTGACACCAACGGCGGGGCTATGCGTATCTGCCCGGTCGGGCTGATCAATCCGGGTAATTCGGCCGGAGCCGTTCGGGATGCGGCGATTGCCTGCCGGCCGAGCCACTTCACCGATGTCGCGGTTTCGGCGGCAGCGGCGGTCGCCGGCGCGATAGCCGCGGCTCTGCAGCCCGGAATCAGCCTTGAGGAAATTATCGTGGCGGGACGACAGGCTGCCGTGGACGGACGAGCCGCGGGGACTCCCTGGTTCGGCGCCAGCATCCCCCGAAGGATCGATCTGGCCTTGAATTTGGTTCAGGGTGCGGATCCGGCCGACCAGGATGGACTGTTCGGCCGTCTTCAGGATCTCTACGACCTGGTCGGCAGTACCCTGGCCGCCGCGGAATCCGTACCCAGCGCCTTCGGTATCCTCTGTTTGGCCCAAGGAGATCCGCTTCTCTGCGCCCGATACGGCGCCGCTCTCTCCGGAGACGCGGATACGGTAGCCGCCATGGCCTGCGCCATTGCCGGGGCTTGGAAAGGGTCCTGTGTTTTCCCCGGTGAGTTGATCGCCGAGCTTCGCCGGGCGAATCCCGAATTGGATTTTGAGGGTGTAGCGCGAGGTCTGACCGAGCTGGCGGAACGAAGCCGGGGAACGGTGCCGGGATGAACGACCGGGTTCCCCGTGTCCTTGCCGTCGGTGATCTGACCGCAGACCTGATCATCGAGGTGCCGGAGCTGCCGATTGAAGCCGAAGGTTTTCTGGTCAGTGAGACAATCCGGCTGGAGGCGGGGGGCAGCGCCAACCTGCTGATTCTTATGTCCCGCCTGGGAGTTAGGACTTTGGCCCTGGGTGCAGTGGGGATGGACCTTTGGGGTGAGCAGGTATTCAAGATCTTGGGGGAGGAAGGAGTCGGGGTATCCCCGATCAATCGTCAGGGAACCACGACCGTGGCCCTCGTTCTGGTAGATGCCCGGGGTCATCACAGCTTTGTAGGTTCCTTCGGGAAGGGCGAGCCGATGATGCTCGGGGAACGGGAAAAAGCAGCTGTTGCGGGAGCGGACGCTCTGTTCACCTCGGGTTACAGCTTGCGGGAAGCCCGGCTGCGGGATCTCACCCTCGATGCCATGAATTATGCCGGGAGGGCCGGTATCCCCCGATTTTTTGATCCCGGTCCGGCATTCCGGAGTCTGGAACCGAAGGTGAAGCAAAGAGCCCTGGCCTCGTGTGATGTTCTGCTGCTCACCGAAGGAGAGCTTGGAGATCTTTCCCCGGCTGGGGCGGAAGCTCTGCTGCCTCGAATTCTCGCCACCGGGTCCTCTTCATCCCCTGGCGCGTCGGATCGGGCCGGGCCGCATACAGTAGTGGTTAAGAGGGGCGCTGAAGGGTGCCGGGTTTTCAGCGACCGTGTCGGGAAGGTCGATGTTCCAGGACTAAACGTGACGGTTCGCGACACCACCGCCGCCGGGGATTGCTTCGATGCCGGCTATCTGCTGGCCTATCTGAAGAACAGGTCTCTGTTGGACTGTGCCCGATTGGCCAACTGCGCGGGGGCGGCGGCCGTCCAGAAGGTAGGGGGCGGTCGAAACGTTCCCACTCTCGAGGAGATGCGGCGGATGATCTCGCATATAGGCGGTGGACTGGAAATCTGAGGAGGGATGGATGGAGAGCAGCTTGATCGCTCCATTTCTATCGCTCGCGGTGTGTGTGGCCGCGGCGATCGCTACAGCCTCCTGGATCGGGTCATCGAACAGGTGACGGGTAAGAGTTTTGCCGCGAATCTCGAAGAACTCATCATCACTCCTTTGGAGTTGAAGACTACCGCAACAAAGACCGAAGATCTTGCCGTGCCCTTGGCAAAGCCCTACAGCTACTTCTGGGTCATTCCAACGATAGAAGGTTTCCCAGCTACTCAACCCGGTTCGAAACGGTAGCCCCGGCCGCGTACCGTAATCAGGTGCCGAGGCTCGGACTGCTCGCCGAGTTTCTGCCGCAGCCAGGCGATGTGGACATCCACGGTACGGGTCGTGGTCACCGAGTCGTAGCCCCACACCTCGTCCAGCAGCTCGTATCTGTTGATCACGCGCTGCGGATTCTCTGCGAAAAACTTCAGCAGGCGGTACTCCTGGGTATTGAGGGGAATCAGCTCCGAGCCGAGAAGCAGCTCCTCACGACGGGTGTCGAGGGAGAATTCTCCAAACCGGTAGATCTCATCTTCAACTTCGGATCTCTTCGCGGCCCCTCGGCGAAGCAGGGCGAGCACTCGTGCCAGCAGTTCCTGCATCTCAAAGGGCTTGCGTAGATAATCATCCGCACCCGTTCGTAGACCGGTTACGGTGTCCAGGGTCGTGCTCCTGGCGGTCAGCATAAGGATGGGGGTGGACACCCCAGAGTCTCTGAGATTCTTGCACACCTGAAAGCCGTCCCGCTCCGGAAGCATGATATCGAGGATGATCAGGTCGTATCTTCCGGATCTGGCCGCCTTCTCGCCGCTCTTGCCGTCTCTCCTGGATGCGACCCGGTATCCCTCGCTGCGAAGCCGGTCCTCCAGGCTGAGGACCATGCCTTCTTCGTCTTCAACGATCAGGATCTTCTGCATGGTTCTCGCTGTCCGTACCGGGTAGATCCACCGTGAAGCGGCAGCCCGTCTGCATCTGTCCAACCGCGTTTTGATAAGGACTCTCCAGGGTGATGCTGCCCCCGAGGATCCGGACAACCCGCCGTACCAGATGCAGGCCCAGACCGCTGCCGGGTCGCTGCGCTCGAATGCTTGCCTCCCCCCGCACAAAGGGCTCGAAGATGCGGCGGGCCTCTTTCGAGGGGATTCCCGGGCCGTCGTCTTCGACGATGATGAGCAGTCCACGATGAAAGACTTTCTGCTCGGCGATCAGGCGGATCTCTGCCGGATCGCCCTCGCTTCGATCAACGGGCAACCCGTGGCGGATAGCGTTCAACAATAGATTTTCCAGGATCAGGCGCAGGGCTGTTGGATCGGAGCGGATCGCAGCCACCGTGGTCTTTTTGATCGAATGGATCTTGCAGCGAGCTTCTCTTGCCGGTTCCTGGAGGGACGTGACAACCTCGTTGATGAGATTTTCCAGATCCACGACCACAGTAGCAGTGGACCGGGGGGTGCGCTTCTCCAATCCAGAGTACAGCAGGATCCCCTCGACCATGCCGGCCAGGCGTTTGGTCTCTCTGTGTATGATCTCGCCGTATCGGGATACACGGGTTGGATCGGAAACCACGCCGGATTTCAGATTTTCTGTAGTCGACTGGAGCACCGCAATGGGGGTACGAAGCTCATGGCTCATGGAAGCAACGAACTCCTGCTCTGTAGCTCGCAAGCGGGTGGTGTTGCGGTACAAACGAAAGAGGATAACCGAGCTGGCCAATAACAGCAGCAGGAGACCAACGCTCACGGAAAGATTCACTGTGCGTCGGGTGGATACGAGTGTGCGAATCGGACCTCCCGGATAAAAGATATCCAGGCGAATTGATGCCTCTCTTCCTCCATCGCTCCCAGGAGGGCGTCCCGGGTCCATGCCGAGCATCTTGGATCGTTGCAGCCAAAAACGTACATTCGGGTCCTCCCCCAGGTGCTGCTGAACATACGCTTCCAGCAGGTCTTGGGCCAAAGTACTCTCCCTTTCCTCATCCCTGGCTTCTTCTCCTGCCAGGCGGTTCCAGAACAGCAGAGGGGTACGAGGTGTGATGGACAGCTCGGGCTCACGAGCCGGATCGGGATCCCCATAAGAAACCACCGTGTTTCCCGTTCCGGTTTCGCTGATTCGGTAGGGATGTCCTTCCAGATATTGATTCATGTAGAAGGGAATGACTTCCCGGTACACCACATCCAAATCAACCGTCAACACAAGAAAGGCGGGGAATCGAGGGGAGGGAGTAAATCGGGTATCGGAAGATCTATCCGTCCCTTTTTTGCCGGGCAATCCAACCGGGGATAGGAAAACCCCCCGGTGAATCAGCTCTTCCACCTCAGCCCGGGTATAGGGATCGTTGGGATCTTCGTTCAGTGTGAGTCCCTCGAACCGCTGCGGCCTGTCCGCGGACGTGAAAACTCCTCCCTCGGGGCGGTACTGGAGGAAGACGGATTCTTCCTCCTGATCTTGAAGAACGATCAGGTGCACTGCGGCGAGAAGATTCGGGAAGCGGCTGTTGGTTTTCCAGAACTCGAAGGACGAGCTGAAGCGCGACCAGTCTTTACCGGAATATTCCTCGCCGGTGATGTAGAGAAGCGCCTGCAACACCCGGGTCTCATCACCGCCGGCATTCAGCACCTGAACGGCTGAGCTCCGCAGGCTCTGCTTGAGCCGGGATCCTTCCGCCGAGGTTACGCGGTTGACCCAGCGAAACTGCAGGTATCCCAAGAACACCGCCGCAGCAGCGATCAGGAGCAGGAAAACCGGCAGAAGGTATGTTTTGCTCTTCTGTAGAATCCTTCCTTTCCGCCTGCGGTTCATGACTGTATTGTACTGGAAAATCATCGTCACGCCACGCTGAAACTCCCTCACAGCTCCTATTTTACATTGTTTTTACACGGCCTTTACCTGCCCTTAACCACGGAGCCGCGCTTCCCCTGTATCTTTCTAACCAACACTGGAGGTTCCTATGGCGAGTTTGCATGAATCTATCGTTCAAGAAGACAAGATCAAGACCTTTCGCAGCCCCACCCAGAAGCGCCAGGGCCGCATTGCAGTCATCGTTGTAAGCGTGGTTCTGGCGCTGGCTGCGGGCGGCTACTTTTTGCTCACGCCCAGAGAAGAGATCTATCACCTGCGCGAGTACGATACGGCTGTGGTCCAGAAAGGGGACCTGGCTCAAATCACCCAGGCCAGCGGAACGGTGACCATTCCGGCCACCTTGAGCGTGTTGAGCCCGGAAACGGGGTATGCGGCTGTGCTGGCGGTGCAGGAGGGCGAGACGGTCACCGAGAATCAGCTGTTGGCCCGGTTTGATGTGCCGGATCTTGAGGATGAACTGGAAGATCTCGGGGCGGATCTCGAGGTCAAAGAACGCAATCTGGCCAGTACCATTGAAGAGGATCGCTTCGCACTGAAAAGGCTCGAGCAGAGCCTGAAGTACGCGGAGGAGGATATCCTCGGCGCCGAGGAAGAGGTCGCCCGAATGAAGCAGCTGGTGGGGATCAACGCCTCCCGCCTGAGCGAGCTGGAGGCCGCTGAGGATGAGCTGCGGGCATTGCTTCGCGAAAAGGAAGAACTGGTTCTGGATATCGAGGAGCGAAGGATCCTCTCGGTGCTGTCACAAGAAAGCCAGCACGCTTCCATCGAGCTGGATCGTACCGCGATCCAGCGGCTTCAGCAGCGCATAGGCGAAGCGAGCATCCTCAGCCCGATGGATGGTGAAGTGCTGGAAGTAACTTCACATTTGGCTGTTCCGGGAAGCCTGATCACCGCCAACCAGACGCTGTTCAGCATCGCTGATCGCTCCAGCACTATTGTGGAGCTGGAGGTCTCGGAAACCTATTCAGGAATGCTGCAGCGGGGACAGCAGGTTGAGCTGACAGTAGGCAGCAGGCAGCTGAGCGGCACGGTCAGTGCTGTGGGCAAGGTAGCCGTTGCATCCAGCGACGGAATCGGGTCCACCGTGACCGTCAAGGTTCGGCCGGACAGCTCGCCGGAAACGCTTGTGCCGGGGGCTACAGTAGTCGGAGAACTGCAGGTCGGCGAGCAGGGGGATGTCCTCTATCTGCCCCGCGGGCCCTATCTGACCACCGGCAGCCAGAAGTATCTCTATGTTGTGGAGTCAGACAAGGCGGAAAAACGGGAGGTGAGCTTCGGAACAATCCAGGGCAACGATATCGTGATCCTCCGTGGTGTGGAGGCCGGGGAGGAGGTCGTTGTCAGCGGCTACCAGAACTATATCGAATATCAAATAGTCAAATTGGAGGAGAGAAACTGAGATGATTGAACTTGATCGAATCGAGAAACGATACGACCTGGGGGAAGTGCAGGTCAAAGCCCTGGTGGATGTGTCTTTGCACATCGAACGCGGTGAGTATGTGGCGGTCATGGGACCCTCGGGTTCCGGAAAATCCACCCTGCTCAACATCCTGGGGATTCTGGATATCCCCACCGGGGGTAACTATCTATTGGAGGGCTACGACATCACCCGCCTTCCTGACAGGGAACAGGCCCGTATCCGCAACAAGCACTTCGGTTTTGTGTTCCAGAGCTTCAACCTCTTTTCCGAGTTGAGTGCCCTGGAGAACGTGATGCTGCCCATGAGCTACGCCGGATTGTCCTCCTCGATGCGCAGAGAGAGGGCGCTGGATCTGCTCGGCAATGTTGGACTTTCCCATCGCCTGCACCACCTGCCCACCATGCTCAGCGGGGGAGAACAGCAGAGGGTGGCCATTGCCCGAGCCCTGGCCAACCAGCCCAGCCTAATCCTGGCCGACGAGCCTACGGGAAACCTGCCTTCGGATAAAGGGGAAGAGATCCTCGAGATCATCGAAGACCTCAATCGCCAGGGCGTGACCATCGTAATGGTAACGCACAACGAGGAGCAGGGGATGCGGGCTCATCGCCGCATCAACATCATGGACGGCCGCTTGGAGGCAGATGAACGGCTCGTTTCCTCTCTGGAAAGGAGTGGAGCATGAAACGGGGAGAAGACCTGCTTCTCAGCACCCGCTCGATCCGGAGGCGGATGGTGGAGTCCATTCTTCTGATCGTAGGTATTGCCCTCGGCATCGGTTCAGCCGGAGCCGGCATCGCCATGATGGCCGGTACTACAGCGGAAAGCCGAAAACTCCTGGCCTCTCCCGAGTACCGGGAGATCGTGGTCAGTATCCGGGAGGATACGGCGGACATGGACCTGCCGGCTGTGGCTATTGACAATGAGAATGATCTGGTTCTGACCACCGCGGATTTGAGAGCCGCCGACGAAGCTCCGGATGTGCAATACGCTTATGTGACGAACCGAACCCGCTATCATGTGGGGGATTTTCGAATGCCCCGGCCCGGACAGGAGCCGCCGGGAGATCCGGCTTCCTTCGATCCTTCCGAGCTGCCCGAAATCGAAGAGTTTGAAGGCTATGAGGTCAGCCCGGATTTCTTCTCCGCTTGGAACATGCAGGCCGCCGAGGGAAGCCTGTTTACCGAAGAGGATATAACCGGCGGAGAGCCTCTGCTGATCTACGGCTCGGAGCTGGCCGCGGATATGAGTGGCGGCATCGGAGAGCAGATCGTCATCAGGGGAGAGATGTATACGGTGGTTGGTATCTTGGAGCCGACCGGTACGGATTACGACAAGATGGCCTTCTCTCCCGCTTTCATGCCGGATCTGCAGGGGAACGACCTTAGGGAGGCAATGCGCCGCAGTTGGGGGACGACCTTACGCTTCTCTGTGGCTGATGTCGAGCGCTTGGAACAGGCCAAGGAACAACTGGAAAGCTATTTCAGCCGTGCCTACGGAGAAGGATCGCTGGTGATCAGCATTCCCCGGGCCGAGGCCGAGGCGGCCAAGGTACGGGCCTCCAGGTTGGCCACGGTGGTGCTGTTCCTCGCTATCGCCGGGCTGCTCATTGCCTCTGTGAATGTATCCAATATCCTGTACAGCCGGGCCGTGCGCCGGCATCGTTCGGTTGGAATCCTCAAGGCCCTGGGGGCTTCGATGCGGGATGTATTCCGGCTGTTCTTCAGCGAAGCCCTGCTGTTGGCTGGATTCGGTGCTGTGCTTGGTGTGGGGATTTCCCTGCTGCTGTCAAAGCTGATGGAATCCACTCTCGGATTCGAACGGATCCCCGCCGGTGTACTAGCCTCAGGGATAGTGGGCGCCTGGGCAATCACCATGGCCTTGACCGTGTACCCCGCGCTTCAAGCCGCCAGGCTTCCGGCAGCGGAAGCCTGGCGAAACGAATAGGAGACAACCATGAAGATCATACGAGACGTTTTGAAAAGTATCGCCGCCGCCCCGGGGAAATCATTGCTCACGATTTTCACGGTAGGCGCCGGGGTCGGAGTTTTGATCCTGGCGTTGAGCCTGAGCTCCTTCTTCTCAGATCTGGTGGAAAAAAAACTTTCTGCTGGCGGAGTGATCGTGACCTTTGCCAACGGAGAGCGAAATGCAGAGGGAGAGGTAGAGCCGGTGCGGCCTCCTCAATTCGATGAACAGGTCATAGATATTGTCCAAACAGAGGTTTCGGGTGTGGTGGCCGTCTCACCTTTGGTGACGCCCCGGTGGCGGGAAGTGCGCATCAAGGGAAACAACTACCAGATCCGTAGTGCCCTCGGCGTATCGGAGCAGTACTTCGAGCTCATGGGTCTGGAGATGATCATCGGATCTCTGATTACGCCTGAGGATATGAGTTCAGCTTCGAAAAAGGCGATCGTCACCGAGTCCCTGGCGGAACAGCTGTTCGGCTCCGCCGACCAGGCCATTGGCAAGACCCTGCAACCGCCGGCCATGGGAAGGCCGCCCGCAGGCAACAATGAATCCGCCGCCGGGAATAGAGTTGAGCCGCCTGTGCAAACCTTCACCATCGCGGGGGTAATCGAAAATCCGACCGAAGTGCAGCGTAAGGCCTTCGGTGTCGCGGACGTGCTCATCCCCTACACCGCCGCATTTCCTATTCCCATGAACTCCGCATTTGCCCGCAGCATGCTCCTGGCTATCCAGGTGATCAAGGTGGAGGGTTCAAGCGTATCCACCGTGGAAGCTCAGTTGCAGGAAGTCCTGGGCCGGACCTATGGAGACGATCTGAACCTGCTGGTGTGGGAAGGAACACCCACGGGGGAGACCGGCTGGCTGGAGGAGACCCGACAGACCATTGCAACCTTCAACCTGGTGGTTAACCTGCTCGGCTTCGTGCTGCTGATCACGGGGGCGATCGGTATCTTGAGCATCATGCTGGTAGAGGTGCTGGGACGCAGCCGGCAGATCGCCCTGGAACGGGCTTTCGGAGCCTCCCGCCGCAAGGTTGTCGGGGAGTTCTTCGCTCGTTCAGTGATCTTGAGCCTGCTCAGCGCAGCCGTCGGGCTGGTTTTGAGCCTGGTATTCGCCGGACCTCTGCAGCAGGTGCTGCGGCCCGTATTGGCTGGAGTCGGCTTGGGCGGTCAAAATGGAGGTTTGATCACCCCGTTGTCGGTACTGATCGCCTTCGCTGCGGCCGTACTGATCGGGGGAACCCTCGGGATATTTCCTGTGTTCTCCGCCCTGCAAACCCCCATCGCAGAAGGGATCCGGGAGGTCTGATCATGAAGAGACTAATTTTGATTTTGGGACTGGCCGCGGTCATGCTGATGCCTCTGACGGCGGAACAGCAGAGCGCTGCTCAGCTTCAAATGGCAGAGATCGCCCTTCGGGCTCAGTCGGAAAATCCGCAGGTGCTCAGGGCTCTCCGCTCCTTACAGAACGCCGAAGAAGCACTGGTCGGAGAAAGCCGCCTGTTGAACAGCCGTCTGACTTTGGAAGCCGCCTATGGGACAGCCCAATACCAAACCGGCTCTTCCGGAGAGTCGGGTGAAAAAGTTGTCTCCGGGCAGGCGGGTATCACCGTACCTCTGCTGGACCAATTTGCCATTGGCGGTTCTGTAACAGCCCGGGAGGATCGGGGGATTGAGGGGGAGCTTTCCCTCTCGATCAGCCCCTTCACCGCAGGCGATCCCACCTATCCTGAAGAGGAAGCCTATGGGAAAGCGTTGGTCGCTTGGCAGACGTTGAGGGGGCAGAGCTACTTCAACGCTGAGCAAGCGGTGCTGGGTGTTCTGATCGGGAAGATGGAGCGCGAGCTGGCAGAGATGACCCTCGAACTGGAGCAGAAGCGTTACCAAACGGTGCAGAAGGAGCTGGAGCTGGGTGAGGCTTCCTTCGAAGAGCTCCAGGATCAGCTTGGAGAGCTTACCGATGCCCGAAAAAACCTCTACACCATAGAATCTCAAGCGTTGAGCTCGTGGAAGGAGCTGCAGCTGCTCTTCGATCCGGGCAGCGGGGAGATCGAACCGGCCCCGTTGTCTCTCCAACAACTCGAAGATTTGATCCGCAATCGGGGGGAACAGATAACCAAGATCGTTGCCGGTGATCCAAGCTCTGAAACACTGGAGTACCTCGAACTGGAGCTCTCCGCCCTTCGGGCCGAGCTAAAAGCAACGCCGCTGTGGCGTCCGGATTTCGATCTATCCGGCTCGGTGGGTCTGCCGGATCCGTCCGTTTCGAGTATCAGTGTTTCTCTGAGCTTCGCTCCCAACGACATCAAGGACAACGATCGGGAGGAGGTGCAGGAGGCGATTGATGAAAAGCTCTTGGACATCCGGACCGAACGGTTCGACCTGGGCTTGCAGTTGCAGCTGACCGAACGGAGCATCGCCATCGCCGAACAGGCCTATGAAGCCGCCAGCCTGGCCCGGGAGCAGGCGGCGCTAACCCTGCAGGAGTCGGAGCTGCTGTACCAGCAGGGGAAGCTCACCGTCTTCGAGCTCGAACAGGCGCGCCTGAGCCTAAAAAGTTCGGAGATCGACAGTGTCGTCGCTGCCGCGAATCTTTATCAAGCCCAGGCGGAGCTGCTCATGTACTATGCAGTTTTCGGCTAAAGCAGAAACGGTGCAGTCGGGACGGGAGTAGTGATCGTGGACAGCGGGATCATTCTGACGGAACTGCACGTCGTGATGGATGCCGAAACCGTTCTTGTGATCTTCGCCGACGGATCGGAGTCACCGGGGGCCGGATCCGTTGGAGATGGCGGACCGGGCGGCGAACTTGGGAGTGCGGATCTATACCGTGGGTCTGGGCAGCCCGGAGGGTGTGATCATGAACTTCTGGGGGCGTTCGATCCGGGTTCGCATGGACGAAGAAGCCTTGAAAAGCATCGCCCGGAAAACCGACGGCAGCTATTTCAAGGCGGACAACGAGACGGATCTGCGCACGATCTACGAGACCCTCAGCACCAAATTCGTTTCTCAGCGGGAGAAGACCGAGATCACGGTCTTCTCCACCGCCGCC
>Ga0315547_1001350_pt1 | contig 19649 bp, 18 predicted proteins | sample SalMarSW160240MG_2_FD_202542 | JGI IMG/M metagenome (GOLD analysis project Ga0315547, IMG submission 202542) | Salt marsh sediment microbial communities from the Plum Island Ecosystem LTER, Massachusetts, United States - Salt Marsh Sediment SW1601-240 ...
TCGGTCACCCGCCGTTGATGACCTGCGGTATAGGGGTCCCGCATCTCGACCGCTGATGCCAGGGCATGAACCGTTCCTTCCAAGGTTTTTTGTAATCTTTCGAGGCTTTGTCGAAGCTCCTCCTCCGCCCGCTTGCGCTCGGTGATGTCCTTTGAACTTCCCTGAAAACCGATGATTTCGTCACCTTTCTTCAAAGGGCTTACACTAATTTCAAAATATTTTACAGTTTTGTCTTTGATGATTGCCTTAACAGAAAAATCCTTTAAGGGCTTCCCTGTTTTAAAAACATTATAGAACACTCGAAAAAGTTTTCTGTGATTGTTTCTGGGTGTATAATCCTTAAAGCTCATCGTTAATAGCTCAGCGTTTGTATATCCAGTAAGTTCTACTGCTGCTTTGTTTACATCAGTGAAGTTACCTTTTAAATCTAAAGTGAAAAGGAACTCGCTTGAGTTTTCGAAAAGACCCCGATATCTTTCTTCGGAATCTTTAAACGCCTCCTCCGTCCGCTTGCGCTCGGTGATATCTTCTCCGATGATTTGGATGCCGACAGGCACACCATGCTTCGAGAGCAGCCTGCCTCTTATTTCAAGCCATATCCATTTTCCGTCCTTGCGCTTGAATTGTATTTCTAGAGGACTGGGAGGTTTCCCCATCAACTTCTCTTTCATCCGTCTTCCCAAGAGCTTCAGGGTTTCATGGGGAATTAGACCAAGCCTGAACGCATTCTTGCCAATCAGCTCCTCGGATGAATAGCCAGTGCCTTGCAGGATAGTTTTGTTTACATAGGTGATTTTACCCTTGATGTCCACATGGCATATGCCGATGGGGGCTTCTTCCATCAAAGTCCTGTATTTTTTCTCAGACTCTCGCAGCGCCTCCTCTGCCTGCTTGCGCTCGGTGATGTCCCTGGATACACTAACGATTTGAGCAATATTACCTTTCTCATCTTTTATAATTTGGTTAGTTGATTCAAACCAGATATATTCTCCTGATTTTTTGCGAATTCGGTAAGAAATAAGAATGTCCTCGCCCTTAAGAACTCTCTCATAAGATTCTTTTTGGATTCCTTCTATGTCTTCAGGATGTACCAGCTCATAAGGGTCTCTTCCGATAAGTTCCTCCGCCTCATATCCCAGTGTCTTTTTACAGGAAGGACTGACATAGATATATCTGCCATCCGGATGGTGAAGACAAATAATATCCTGGGTGTTTTCTGCCAAAAGCCGGAATTTCTCCTCGCTCTCCCGCAGCGCCTCCTCCACCTGCTTGCGCTCGGTGATGTCTCTTATAGCTCCTTGCATCCCAACTATTTCGCCATTTTCAAGTATAGGTGAGGAGTTGAGCTCGGCGAAGATGTGGCTCCCATCTTTCCTTATTGCCTCCATCGAGAAAACTCCCAGATTCTTACCTTCCAGATTTTCACTAAAGCGTTGGAAAACTCGGGGTATCTCGGATTCAACTAAGAAGTTCTTAAAGTGTTTCCCCCCCATCTCCTCAGGTTTGAAATAGAATATCTTCTCCGCTGCAGGAGAAACATAGGTGAGATAACCCCCCTTGTCTGTCGTAAAGATTAGATCAAAGCTTCTTTCAGCAATACCCCTAAATTTATTCTCAGACTCCTTCAGATTGTGCTCTATCCTTTTGCGCTCGGTGATGTCGGTGAAGAATGAATAGAAGTATTGTATGTTTCCTTTGCTATCAAAAATCGGGTGTGCGAAAACTTCTACCGGAACCCGGGAACCATCCTTGCGGATGTATTCTTTCTCGAAGTGCTGCGGCTGTCCGGTGCGGCCCATTTCCTCCGCCGCCTTTGCCACGACCTCGCGCCACTCCGGAGGCGTGAGATCCGTAAGCCACTGCAATTCATGCAATTCTTCCTTACTGTAGCCCAGTAGTTTACAGTAAGCAGTATTGTAGGTCATTAACTGGCCATCAGGGTAACCTACAGCGAAGGGCTGTGAAGAGCGTTCGAGCACATCGGCCGGGAACTGCGCGTGCTCCTGGCTTTCGCGCAGCGCCTCCTCCGCCCGCTCGCGCTCGGTGACGTCTGTGCCCTGGGCTATGATGGTCAAAAGAGTCTTGCCGTCCTCCGCATAGATGTTCGCCGAGTTCCAGAGCGCTAACCGTGTCTCCCCATCTTTGCGAAGAATTGGGATTTCTATCGACTCCCAGTATTCACCGCTCAAAGTGCGGGCGATCTTGTGCAGCGATTCGTCCCGGCTTGCTTCCGGGAAGAGCATGGGCAATTCCTGGCTAATGACCTCATCGGCTTTATAACCCGTAAGATGCTCAAAGGCGCGGTTGAACCGGGTGATCCTGAGTTCCGGGTCCCAGACAATGATAGGAGCGTTGGCATAGTTGATCAGGTTCTCCAGGTAGTCGCGTGTTTCCCGCAGCATCTCCTCCGCCTGCTTGCGCTCGGTTTCGGCCTGCTCAAGTTCGGCCACACGCTGCCGAAGCCTTTTCAACTCTTCCAGCGGCTGGGCATTTGTCTTTTTCTTCTCTTTCATCTTTCAGCCCTCCTCATCAGTCCTGGGATCGCTTATCCCGACTGATTGCCCGTCCCATGCCTTTTCTTGTCCTCATACATCTGCTGATCGGCCTTATGCAGGATTGTTTCAATAGTTTCCGCGCTTTCAGGATGCCAGCAGCTCTTCCCAATAGCCAATGTTATCGGGAATTCGGTAAGCAGATTCTCCTTATTCCACTCTGCCACGGCGTTATGGATCCTCTGCACTATGGTTTCGATCGCACTGTTCGTTTCGGGTAGTACAATCAAGAACTCATCCCCGCCATAGCGGATCACAGTATCTGACTCTCGCACCTGTCCTTGGAGAAGCGTTGCCACCTCCTGTAGCACCTTGTCTCCCACTTGATGCCCAAAGCGGTCGTTTATCTCCTTGAACCGGTTGACGTCGATCATCAGGAAGCTGATGGGATGGCTATACCGCTTGGAGCGTTCGAGCTCACTCGCGATGGTCTGTGTAAAGTAACGGCGGTTGTAGACGCCGGTTAGGGGGTCATGGATGGCCTGTTCTTTAAGCTCGTTCTGCAAATGGATTCGTTTCAGCACTTCGGTAGTATGACTAAGTAACAGCTCCAGCAGCCGGGCGTCGTCTTGGGTAAAGGCATGGGGCTCAGTGGAGGCGACCTGAAAGACACCGATATCACCGATCGGGGTGCTAATTCCGGATTTGAAGTCTCCTCGTGTCGGCGTGGCCTCGGGGACTTCATCCAAGCTGCCGAAGATGTAGGTCTCGCCGGTGCGGTAGGTCTTCGCCGCCAGCCCGCCCTCATCGAGGTCGTTCTCCCTGCTTGCGTCCGGGGACACTTTGGATGATGTAGCCCTAACCACCAGCTTGTTCCCTTCCACTATGTCCAGGGTGCACATGGAGAAGGCAAGGATCTCCTCTGCCGCTTTGACTGTCAGTCGGTAGATATCGTCCTCGGTTTCGCAGGCATCTACCTGGCAAGCTATCTCATGGAGGCTCTCTATCTTTCGTCTCGACTCCCGCAGAGCCTCCTCCGCCCGCTTGCGCTCGGTGATATCTACTGAAAAACCGACTATGCCTACAATGTTCCCTCTTTCATCCCCATACGGTGTTTTATCCGTGCTAACCCACAGTATGCCAGTTGGAGTTTCCACAGGTTCCTCAATCAGTCTCTTTGAAGTGCCAGATTCCATCACTTTCACATTGTCGTCATGAAATCCCCTGGCCATATCCTCAGGATATAAATCGAATAGAGATTGGCCAGCAATGTCCTCTGGGGACTTATGAAGCGCTGCTGCAAAAGCCTCATTGACCCTTATGAAATTGCCTTCCTTGTCTATCCAAAAAATCATCGCTGGCACCTCGTTTAATAATATACCCTGTTCGTCGATAATTCGTTGCAGCTCCTCCTCCGCCCGCTTGCCTGCCTGTCCGGCAGACAGGCGCTCGGCTTCTGCCTTTTTTAACTTATCAACTTGTTGGCGCAATTCCGTCAGCTCACGAATTAGCTGTTCTTTTGTCTTATTTTCTTTTCTCATTTCGGAATTCTCCGTGCTTTCAAGTCGAACCAATCCTACTCCCTCACTAGCTGGATGTCAAGACGCTTTTTCCCGATCTTTCGCCGTATCCAAGGGGGCCAATCCCAGCTCATCGTCTGTTATCTTAACCGGCCATATACGCTGGACCAAATAGCCTGTTGCGTAAATCTTTTTTACTGTTTAGTTCCAAGCCCAAACCCTAGTTTTAATTATTTTACCGCAGGGGACGCAAAGACCGCTGAGATTTGATATTGAGGTTTCTATAGTACCCTCTGCGTGCTCAGCGTGCTCTGCGGTGAAAGCTTCTGTTTCATAAGGGGAAGGAGTTTGTGCAACGGCCTCCAAAGCGAAGCCAGGGTTATGCAAACGCTACCTCGCGAAGGCAACCTTCAGTTGGTATCATCGTCTCCAGACGCTTGCTTAAGACGGGTTCTGGAGGGGTGAGGATGCGAATGAAATGGACGGTTACATTCTGGCTTGTACTCCTTGCCGGGGTTCTTACCTCAGCCAGTGGGACCGACCTGCCTACGGTGGGTCTGGCAGAGTTACCCTGGTGCTCCGAGCAACCACTTGATTGGAACGACTTCCAAGGAGAGCCTCCCATAGACGCAGCATTGCGTACGGAGGCTGCAGCCATCCACATCACCCTCCGCTGGCACGTCACTTTTCAGGTGGAATACAATCGGCACCTTGACCGATGGGAAGGAACGGTTGATCTTTCCTCAATTGAGGTGACCAACGTGATAGACCCCTCCCGGTCCTGGGTCGCTCCCGGCAAACAGAGTGACGAGGTACTGAACCACGAGCAGCGCCACTTCGACTTAAACGAGGTCTACCGCCTGAAACTCCTAAGCGTTCTACCTCAGCCAAGGACAGTGGGAGACAGCGCTGAGACAGTCAAGAAAGAACTGAACGAGGCGATCTACAGTGCGGCTAACAAGATTTTAAGCAAACTACAGGAAGTCCAAGAGCAATACGACGAGATGACACACCACGGAACAAGCCCGGAGGGGCAAGCTGAGTGGGATAAGAAGATAGCCTCTTGGCTCATAGATCCAAGCCAGGCACCCTGACTGCCCGCTTAACTGCCGTAGGGCTACTGGATCCTCCCGATCGCCGTGGCCATTGCCCATCGGCCGAAGAGCGCGATCAAATAGCAACAATGGCAAAGTCCGCGTACCTGCTTCGCTCATTACCGTAGTAAGTGGACCCTCACGTAGGGATAAAAAGGGCTAAGCAACCCGTTTAATAAAGTCTCTTCGTGGTTGATTTCAGATGCACCCCTGGCCCAACTACTCGACCGCTGAGGGCCTGTCTGCCATCTGCCTGTCCTTCGGACGCAGACAGGTACTGACACAGGTAGGCGGAAAGAACGCTGAGGAATTGAGAGATTGGAAGATTGAATAATCGGGAAATTAAGATGTTAAATCACTCAATCGCTCACTCGTTAAATCACTCAATCCCCCTCTCTGCGAGCTCTGCGGTAAAGGGTTTTTGCAACAGCCTCTAAGGAGACCAGAATAAAGCACCTAGATAGTGTAAAATGGGTACTCAGTCTAAACTACAACAGGAGCCAAGCATGATCCGAGTGAGATTTGCCCCCAGCCCAACTGGATACCTCCACGTAGGCGGAGCCCGGACTGCACTCTTTAACTGGCTTTTCGCACGACACCTAAACGGAGCATTCATCCTGCGAATCGAGGACACCGACCAAGAGCGCTCAACCGAGGAGTCGATCGAACAGATACTCGAAGCAATGCGTTGGCTCGGCCTTGACTGGGACGAGTATTACCGGCAGACCGCAAGAAGCAACGTCCATCAACAGGTGGCGCAAGAGTTAGTCGATCGCGGGTGCGCCTATATGCACGAGGGGGCATGGTGGTTTCGTGTTCCCAAGGAGGGAGAGACCATCGTTCACGACGAGCTGTTGGGGGATGTCTCGTTTCAGAATGCGCAACTGAAGGATTTCGTCATCCGCCGCTCTGATGGAAGCTTCGTTTATAACTTCGTGGTGGTAGTCGACGACGCCGACATGAGGATAACGCATGTCATCCGCGGAGACGATCACCTGAACAACACCCCTAAGCAAATCCTAATTTATGAGGCGCTCGAAAGACCGCTTCCACACTTCGCCCACCTGCCGTTGATCCTCGGGCCGGACCGCACGCGCCTCTCCAAGCGGCACGGAGTAACCTCGGTCCTCGAGTATCGCCGTCGTGGGTTTCTCTCCGAGACGATAGTGAACTTCCTTGCCCGCCTTGGCTGGTCGCACGGCGATCAGGAGTTCTTCACCCGGGATGATCTCATCGAACTATTCTCCCTGGAGAACGTCGGTAGTTCAGCCGCGATCTTCGACGAAGCGAAACTTTTTTGGTTGAACCAGCAACACATGAAGGCAGCCAATCCAGAAGAGCTCCTACAACTGGTAAAACCGTTCGTCCTGGAGAAAGGGCAAGTGACGCAAGCAATGTGGGAAAAAGCCGGTCCTGAGAGACTCTCACACGGCGTAACCCTCCTTCGCCACCGGGCAAAGACCCTTCCAGATCTGGCCGAGATGATGTCGCTTCTCTTCCCCATTCCATTGACGATCGAAGAGTCGGTCACTCTCTCCAAAAAGCAAAAACCGCTGATTCAGGCCGTACTCGATGCCCTAGCAAGGGTGCCCGAGTTCACCCCAGAAGTGCTAGAGGAGTGTCTGAGCAACGCATTGAGCGAGCGCGGGGCAAAGCTCAAGGAGATCGCTCCGGCGATCCGTATGGTGGTCACGGGAAGAAGGGTCGGACCGGGCTTGTTTGAGTTGCTCTCCCTCGTCGGCAGGGAGCTCATCGTTGCGCGCCTCCGGGATCTGCTAAAGTGAAAAGTCACGCAACTCTCGTCGGCCCTTCATTTTTTAAGAGGCTGTCCCAATGGGTTTTATACCCCACAGTTGTCCTTTTGCTACTCGCCATCGGCACATTCAGCGTCTATGCGCAGGAACCGATTCTCACCTTCCTTGTTGAACCTGAACACCCTGTAATAGCCCCTGGTGAAAAAGCAGTATTTCACATCATCGCGACCAGTAACTCCGTGCACGAAGCAGACGACGTTATTGTCACCTTCACCCCTGTTGAAGGTGTTTCGATCGAGCCTTCACCGGAAACGATCAACCGGATTTCCCCGTTTAGCAAGGCCACGTTTGTCGTTGACGTTTCCGCATCTGAGAATCTCCCTGTGGGTGAGTATATCCTCATCGCAGAAGCCGTTTACACCTACTGCATCGACGTAAGCTGCTTTCAGATCGACGAGGAGCTTACGTTCCCAGTAACGATTTCAGAAGAGGAGACGATGGTTTCTCCTATCTCGCCGCAAGTGAAGAGATCACCTTTAAGATGGCTCGCTCCCACGCTGGGAGCCCTTCTCATCCTTGGGGCGATTCTCCTGTGGCGGTTTGCCGGACTCACTCTCCCACTTTACCTCATCTTGGTCCTTCTCATAGCGGGTGGACTCACTTACGGCGTAATCCTGAAACAACACGAGCAGGCACAGGGGATCGCCGCGGTCCTGTGCACCTCCTGCGTGGGGATTGAGGAGGCGAGGCACGAAGCACCAAAGCTTAATCTCTTCACGCTCTCCGCCCTCAAAAATCTCGCAGAAGACGTAGAATTGATCGTCTTCTACGCACCATGGTGCCACTCCTGCCCCTACGCCGAGGCAATGGTTGAAGCGATGGCCGCACAGACAGAACACATAACATACCGCTTTATCGATGTGGATGAACAACGCGATCTCGCTGCTTCCCACGGAATCGTTCGATCCAACCGCACAGTCGTCCCAGCGATCCTGCGTCTTGAAACAGGTGAAGTAATCTTCGGGGTGGGGGAACTTGAAGAACGCCTCCTGAGCCTCCTGGGAGTCGAAAAATGAGGCTCTCTCTTGCACGCCGCATCAGCCAAGGTTTTGGCCTTCTACTGGGTATCTTTGGGATTACCGGAATTGGGATGACCCACATCATCTTTCCCGGACTTCACTGCTATGCCTGTCCACTTGCGGTGACGATCTGCCCGATTGGGCTCATGCAGAATCTCGTTATCTACGGCATTTTTCCCTACTTCTGGCTCGGGGCTATCGTCGCCTACGGCCTGGTAGCCGGTCGCGGGTTCTGCGGTTGGTTTTGTCCCTTTGGGACGCTGAACGACCTTCTCTCATTCCGCAAGGTAAGGATCAATAAACTCGCTTCTTACTCCAAGTACGCGATACTCCTGGGGACGATTCTTGCAGCGTGGGCCTTCGCCGACACGATGTTCTGCAAAATCTGCCCAGCGGCTTCGATCGAGGCGTCCATCCCCTATCTATTTCTCGGAGTGGCTCACGTGAATCGGCCGTTTCTGATCCATATAGCTACTCTCTCCGCAACACTCGTTGGGATGGTCGTTATCGCCCGGTTCTGGTGCCGCTATCTTTGCCCGATGGGTGCACTTCTAGGACTATTCAACAGGGTAAGCTTCCTTCACCTCTCACTTAACACCGACCGCTGCTCACGCTGCGGGCTCTGCGCAGATTCCTGTCCGATGGGGCTCAAACCCCATGAGGACTACGATAATCACAACTGCATCAAATGCGGCGAGTGTATTCAAGCCTGCTCGCTCGACGCTCTCACCCTGAGATTCTCCCCGAATAGGAAGCCGTGATCCGTTACCTTCTTTTGGGAATAGTGCAGGGGTTGACCGAGTTCCTCCCCATCTCAAGCTCTGGGCACCTCGTGCTTGCTGAGAAACTCCTTAAGATTGATCCTCCCGGAGTTCTCCTTGAAGCAGTCCTTCACCTGGGGACCCTGCTCGCCGTCCTGTTTGTCTTCCGGAAGGATGTTTTACGGTTGACACTCGGGTTGGCAAAAACACAAGAGCGAAATGAACTCGGACGACTCGTCGTGGGGACGCTCCCCATCGCGATTCTCGGCTTCTTCTTCCGTGAGTGGATCGAGGCTGCCTTCTCCTGTGTACTCCTTGTTGGAATCTGCCTTATTATCACTGGTGGGATCCTGCTCCTCGCCAATCGCGCTTCAAGGAGCGCACACCGAGATGAGGTACACCTTCACGATTCGCTTCTGATCGGTCTTGCACAGGCAGGAGCACTCCTACCTGGAATCTCGCGTAGTGGGGCGACTATCGCCACCGGGATGCTTGCCGGGATTCAGGGAAGGGTGGCAGCACGTTTCTCGTTTCTTCTCTCGATCCCGGCAATCATCGGAGGCGGAGGGTTCAAACTTTACGAGGCGCTTCGTGAGCCAAACACCTACCAAAGCGAGTGGGGGGGCCTTCTCCTCGGTGCGCTGGTCGCGGGACTTGTGGGAGCCCTGGCGATCAAGGGGTTGCTGGCGATCATCGCGCGGGGAAAGTTAAAGACATTCGGCTTTTACTGCCTCGCCCTCGGGCTTGCCGCTTTAATTTACACAAACGTCGTTTAGAATTCCCCGGGGCAGGATTATCTACCATTGTTTGCAAGGACAAGGACATAAACCAGCACGGTGAAGAGGAGCGCTAAGCCGACAGCGGCCAGCCCAGAAATGAGTTGAGGCATTGCTGTGGTCTTAGCCCCAGCGATGGTGTAAGCTGAGATGTCGTAGGCAAGCGGCTCGCTGGGACGAGCCGGATCCTCAAGCCAAATCTCCCACGTCCAGGTTCCCGGTTCCTCGTCACTAAAAACTCTTCGACTCCATTCCCACTCACCGTCCATGAACCGGCGTGGCTCCTCATAGAGGCTGTGTCGCTCCTTAGAGTAGCACAAGAGATCGGTCGGTCCTGGGTTAGGTGTCGGGTAATAGGCGTAATAAATCTTTCCCTGTGGATCGATCACACGGGCATACAAGAAGAGCTCACAGTCACACCTACTGATATGAATCATTCGCCGCTGGAGTTCTCCTTTGCAATACCAATCCTTCTGCGGCTCAAAGGAGACCTCCAAGTGCGGCCTCGTCAAAGAGGTGACCGGAACCAGGCCAGAGACGACCACAAACCGGTCGACCGTGTAGCTCCCCAAGGCACCCCGAGTGAGGGTTGTCCTGACGCCGTACCGGCTCGTTACATCGCGGTTATAGGGATCGACGATCGTGTAGGTGACGCCAAGCTTTCCCGTGATCACCACCCAGTGGCAGTCCTCAGTCTTGCCGGTGTTTCCGTGACATTGACTCCCCCAGTGCACACCAGAGACTACTGGATATCCTACTGCCAGAGCCTGATTTATGATCTGCTGCGATGCGAAATCGATGCCAGATTCACTCTGGTTCTCGTGAAAGGAGAGGAAGATCTGCGAAGGGAGGTTACTCCACTCCAGACAGCAGTTTCCTATCGCATCTCGTGGGCAATGCCCATAACCGCCGTGTGTTCGCAGCCAGTCATTCAAGATCCCCGCGTCCATCCCGGCACGCGCGCTCCCTGTACACGAGGATGCCGCAGGGATAAACAGATCTACTCCATAGTAATCGAGAATCATGGCAAAACAGGTGATCAGGCAGCCATCCGTGGAGATCCGGTCTGAACACCCGCCTGTCCCCATCTGGCAGCTACCCCAGATACCGGCAGCATCCTGGTATGCTTGGTTGAAGCTCGGAAGAAAAAGTGAAAGGCGCTCTCCGCCTTGTGCGAGGCCCGGAAGAGAAAGGCCCACCAGGCACGCAAGAGAGACAATGACAATACCCCACTTGAAGTTGCACCCCTTTCTTGTTCTGCTCATAACGGGAAGCGGGGGTTAGACTCCTTCATGCCCACGAATCGCCTCAGCCGCAAGCAGACCGGTGACCGCCGAGTAGACGATCCCACGACAGTGACCTGAGGCGTCTCCGGCAACGTAGAAGCCGGGGATTGCCGTCTCCATCGACCGACTTACCGGGTAACGGGTGTCGTAGAATTTAATCTCGGGAGCGTACAGCAGGGTATTATCCGCGGTGAGTCCAGGGATAATGTTATCCAACTGATCCAACCCCTCCAGGAGGTTCACCACGACCCGGTCGGGAAGGGCCATAGAGATATCCCCAGGGGTGACGTCAGTGAGAGTGGGGGAGATCGTCACCCGCCGCAGCCGCTCTATGGTGGAGCGACGGCCGTTCTTCAAGTCCTTCAGCCGCTGAATGATCGGCCGCCCACCGCCGATCGTTGTTGCCAGCTTAGCGATTGCCCGGCCGTACTCGGTCGTATCTTCCACCGGGTCAGTCAACTCGATGTGGGAGAGCAGCGCGAAGTTGGTGTTTTCTGTCTTGTTTTCATTCTCGGCGTGGCCGTTCACCAGGGAAAACTCGTCGTAGGCCTCCCTGACTACGAACCCGCGTGGATTCGTGCAGAAGGTGCGCACCATGTCGTCGTAGGTCGCAGTGCGGACGCGCAGCTTGGCATCGTACATCACACGCTCGATCGGTGCGTAGATCTCGGCGGGAAACTCAACCCGCATTCCAACATCGATCGGGCCGTACTCCGTGATGATTCCCAAACGTCCTGCCTCCTCGCGCAGCCAGTAAGCGCCGGCTCTCCCCGGCGCGGTGATCAGGTAGCGTGCCTCGATCTGTTCGGTTCCCAGCAGGAGGAAACTCCCTTCCTTCCTCTCGATGCGCTCCACGTGGTTCCCAAGCGAGGTGAGGGTCCCCTCAGTGAGGAGGTGGCTATAAAAGTGGCCGAGGATCTGTCGGACATGCGTCGTCCCCATGTGACGCTGTCTTCCACTGATGAACTCTATTCCAAATCGACTTGCTGTCTTCTTCAATTCCGCCAGGGCGTCCTCATCCTCCCCCGAGTACTTCTCGGGGGCACCAAAACGGGTGAAGGTGGCATCGATTCGGTCGATATAGGATTGGACCTCCGCTTCGTTTCGCCCGATGCTCCCCGGATCGCCACCGATCTTCGGAGTTAGGTTCAACTTCCCATCGGAAAAGGCTCCGGCTCCTCCCACCCCAAAGCTGAGGTGCGTACGTTTGGCAGGCTCCTTTCCCCGGTCGACAAGAATCGTTTTAAGCCCGCTTCCTAATAGCTCCTCAGCGGCAAACAGGCCCGCCGGCCCCGCCCCGAGGATGGCAACGTCCACCTGCCTCATAGCAGCACCTCCCTTAGCTCACCAATTCTGTTTACCTCGATATCCGCCGCCACATCGGCGGCCTGCTGCTCGTCATTGCACCGTACCCAGGCTGACCACATCCCGGCAACCTTAGCGCCAACCACGTCCAACGGGTGCGAATCGCCGACGTAGAGCACCTCTTGCGGCATAACTCCTAACCGGCTCAAAAGAAGATCAAAGACCCGAGTATCCGGTTTGTAGATCCCAACATCACCAGAGACCACAATCGCATCAAACAGGGACGTGATTTTAAGGATCTCTATCTTTTGCCACTGCATATCCGATGGGCCGTTCGTCAGTAGACCGAGTCGGTAGGTCTTCTTTAAGTCGAGAAGAAGATCGCGTGCATCGTCGAACAGACGGATCCCCGGGACGCGAATGCTCGTGTACTCCATCGCCAGCTCATGTGTCAGGACAGGATCGTTGACTCCGTGTTCCTGTAGGAGTCGCGCCCAAGCCCGCTCGCGAAACGACTTCCCGGGGTCTGGAACCAGCTCTTCCTCGTACCACAGTTCGTTATAGCGCGCAGCCGCTTGATCGAGATCTCCGACCAGGTCAACGGGACACTCAAGGCGGCGAAGCGACTCGGCAATCGCCGTCTGGGCGCTTACCGCGTAGTAGCAAAGCGTCCCGTCAAGGTCGAAGGCAATCGTGTTCAGTCCCTGCAACTCCATCGGTTGAACGGCTCCTGTGTGTGCTGTATCCTCATTGCTAATCCGCATTCTATGCGGACGAACGGAAATCATAGAAGGCGGATTCCCTAAAGTCAAGGAGAGATGAATGCGGATCACCGGCGGAGCCAAACGGGGGCGAAAACTCGTTTCCTGGGAGGAGGAAGGGATCCGGCCGATGCGTGACTTTGTACGTACGGCCCTGTTCAACATCCTTGCAGACCTTGTCCCGGAATCGCGCTTTTTAGATCTCTTCTGCGGTACGGGTAGCATTGGATTGGAGGCTCTCTCCCGGGGGGCGGTGGAATGCGTCTTCCTCGACAGTTCTGCTGGAGCGTGTGGAATTGTCCGCCGCAATCTGGATGCCCTCGATCTCCTCAAGCAAGGCAAAGTAATCCAAGCCGACTTCAGGGAAGGCATTGACCGCCTGGTAAAGCGGGGAAGACGGTTTGACCTTGTCTTCGTCGGCCCCCCCTACGAAAAGGGGCTCGCTACGGCGGCCCTCGACTCCCTTGGAGAGGGACTACTCCTCGCCGATGAAGCGCTCATCGTCACCGAAACGCATAAAAAGGAGGAACTCTCCTCCATCCATGGCAAGCTCAAACTCACCAACAAGAGGACTTACGGAGATAATGTCCTGTGGTTTTACCACTTCAGCAACACAATACCGGTTGGCAAGAGACCAAAAGACAACTAAGATAGGGAAATGCTTTGGGAGGAGATAGGGTGAGCGATCGGGTAATTCTGCTGACGAACGATGACGGGATAAACGCCCCTGGGTTGATAGCGCTGAAGGAGGAACTCGACCGCGTGGCACAAGTGGAGGTGTACGCCCCAGACCGTAACTGGTCAGCCGCGGGGCGGACGTTGACCCTTCACAAGCCGCTGCGTGTAAGCGAGGTCCACCTCCTCGACGGGGCGGTGGGACATGTGACAAGTGGCACTCCGTCTGACTGCGTTTCCTTAGCCCTCCTCGGCCTTCTTGAAGAAGCCCCGAATCTAATCGTCTCGGGGATCAATGCCGGTCACAACGTCGGGCAGGATATCACCTACTCGGGGACGGTCGCCGCAGCGATGGAGGGAGTACGAGGAGGAATCCCTGCGGTGGCTGTATCGCTTGACGTGGGAACGGAGACATCATACGATCCGGATTATAGCCTTGCTGCCCAGTTCGCAGCGAGGCTGGCTGCCTTCCTGCTTAAAGACACCCCCCTGCCACCGGGAATCTTCTTAAACGTCAACATCCCACTCCTCTCAGCTCCAAGGTCCCCCAAGGTGGTGTTGACTCGCCTAGGAGGACAGGCTTACAGCAATTACCTGGTCAAGGGAGAGGATCCGCGGGGAAGAACCTACTACTGGCTCAGCGGCGATCCGTTGACTGACATCCCGCCGGAGGATGAGGGCACCGACATCTGGGCAATCGCGAATGGCTTCATCTCAATCACACCGATTCAGCTTGATATGACCGAGGTTTCGCTTGTGGAGAAGTTTCGAAAATGGGAAAAGCGCCGCTGGTTCGGGGAAGAGTGAGAGTCAAGCCCTAAAGATCGTCCACAGCCCAACAAGGATGAACAGGGCACCGGCGGCGTAGTGGAGCCCTTTCGCAAAACCTGCAGGAATCGTTTTGTGCAACAAACATACAAGTCCAACGGCGAGGGCCGTGGAGAGAAAAAGAGCGCTTCCCGCCCCGATGAGTACAGCCCATGGTGATCGAGACTCTGTGGCGAGCGCGAGTACGGCAAGCTGAGTCTTATCTCCTAGTTCAGCAAGAAAGACTAAAGTAAATGCAGAAAGAGTGATTTTAAGCATCCTGATCCCCCCTTAGCAAGCGGCATTATATCGCGAGACTGGCAAAAAGGGCAATTGGAAGTGACCGACAAGGGCTTGTCCCCTACAAGCCATCAATTGTACACTTCTCATGGAAGGAGGATTAAATGTCGCGCAAGACCTATTACCAGTACTACACAAACGTGGCCTACCTCACCTGTAAAGAGTGCCTCGCCTGGCACGGTAAGATCTCCACAGACCCGGAGAGTTTCCCCAAACGGCAGGACGGCTGCGAGCGTAAAATCCTCGCGTTCAGTCACAAGGAGCTCGACTACCATCGAGAAAAACAGCGACAGATGCGAGCCCTCGCCAAGGCCGAGCTAAGGCGTCGGGAGTTGGTCACCAAAGCTAAGGAAGCCCTGGGAGTTGATAATGAGAAGGCAGTTGACCTCCTCGCACAGGCGGCGCAGATTGACCTATACATCCCTGAGATGGAGCGTTTGGCCAAAGAGAAGGAAGCGCTCTTAAAGAAAGATGCGGCCCTGCAGGAGAGGTTGAGGAAGCTGTTTGCTCGCGCCTATTCCGACAAATTCGGCTGGCCACGCTACGAGCGCCTCCCCGAGCTAATGCGGATCGCGCGCGAGCAGGCCGGAATTAAGAGAATAAACGAACTGTTCGCATGAACCCACGTCTTTCTCCGGCACAAGAGCGGGGGTTGATCGTGCTTGTTGCAATCGGTCTTGTGGCAAGCGGTCTTGCCCTCTTCCTCCCTACGATCAGGTCCCGTCCTCTTACAATCCTCGGACCGATTGACATCACCGGTATTCGCATCCTTCTCCCCACCTTCCTCGATGCCGAAGAAGAGGATAAAATAAACTTGAATACCGCTTCGGCCAAGGAGCTCACCTCCCTTCCTGGGATCGGGGAGGTCCTGGCGGCAAGGATCGTCGCCTACAGAGAGGAGCGCGGTCCCTTCCAAACGCTCGATGATATAATGCAGGTAAGCGGAATTGGAAGTAAGGTGGTCGAAGAGATACGCGATCTTGTCACACTAAGCGACTAAAGCCCCTTTCAAGCGCCTCTGAGACAAGACCGATTTGCCTTTCTGGTAGACAAGGATGCTACAATGGCAGATTCAAGTTAAGGGAGGTGAGTAAAGATGCGGTGGATTAGCGGACTCATCGCGGGTGGAGGCATCGGTGCGTTCTTCTTTTTCAGCTGGGTGATCCAGATGTTGTGGAACAACATCGTAGTGGGGCACTTAGGGCTATTCAAAGCCCTAAACTACTGGCAAGCAGCCGGACTGTGGTTTCTAATCATCCTGTTGTCAGCCTGGACCGGCATCGGTGCCAACAAAGGATTACTGTCGCGCAAGTGGCGCTCCGAGGACTGATGCTCTTAAACCTTAAAAACCAGTGGGAAGGCGCATAGCGCCTTCCCACCCTTAACGCACTAAAACGATAATGGTAAAGGTCCTCTCTGGAGGTGCGGCCTCCCAAGGACGGCGGTAGACCAGGGTTAATTCACCCTGTCCGGCAGCGATCGCTTCGTAGCGGAAGTAGAAACTTCCTCCAGCACCGATGAGTGTGGAAGAGGGTCGATAGCCAGGTCCGTCGATTCCCTGCAGGATGCCGCCGTGCGGTTCTGCCTCGATCTCCCATTCGTAACCGGTGGTCGCATTCCCGGAAAGGGCGATCATCAGTCTTTCCCCTTCGTTAAGAGCAATCTGTCCGCCATCGTCTTTATCATCGGCCAATCGGTAGATGGTCAGTCCGACTCCACAGACCAGGGCCTTCGAGGAAACACGTCCCATTTGGCTTTTCATCCCTGGCGCGACCACCTGAATACAGGCGCGAAACTCGCCGATGCTAGTTTTAACAACAACGCTATAGGTCCCCTCTGCGACCGGTTCTCCAAGCTGGTCAACGAGGCCCCAACAGCCTGTCCACTCCTTAAAGGCCACGGGAAAAATCGTCCCTCCATCCACTTCCTCGGATGTAAAGACGGTATTTCCCTCACAGTCCAGAACGCGCAGGCCGGTGACAAACAAAGGTTCGCATAAGCAGGGGCACGGCTCCTCTCGCTCGATTTCAAGGGCAAGGGCACTACCCTGCTCAAAGACGAACGTCCCGATCATCGCGCGGGCCGGCTCACCCGAGGAGGCATAACTTGACGCACTGCCACTGGCCTGTGCGAAGCCCGCACCGCAAAGAAGGTTTACTACAAATCCAACAACGACCACACCAACCGTTACCGTCATTCGCATTCATCATCACCCTGGGTTACCTACACCCCTAAAAGACTCCGGTTTCATGATTGCCTTCTGAGGAGGGAGAGGTGTTATAATAGGCTCATTCAACGTTCGGAGGTGTTTTAAAAATGAGGTTGTTTACCAAACTCATAACCGGTGGAGGTATCGCTGCGTTCTTCTTTTTCAGTTGGGTGATCATGCGCCTGTGGAACCACATCTTGACGTGGCATTTAGGACTGCTTCCACCGCTTAGCTACCTGCAAGCGGCCGGGCTGTGGTTCCTGATAATCCTGCTCTTTGCGTGGGTGGGTATTGGAGCAAACCGCGGCATTTCGCTTTGGTGGCGAAAGAAGCGCGATTGGGATGGGATCGGCGAGAAGATCGAGTCCAAGGTCAAGCACGGCCTCTCCCGTTGGGCCAAAGAGAAGGACGATGAAGACTGGGAAGAGCTGGGCGAGAAGATTGAATCAAAAGTCAAGCGCGGCATTGCCAAGTGGGTTGGCGGAGATCCGGACATGGACTGGGATGACCTCGGTGAGAGAATCGAAGAGAAGATCAAGCACAAGATCCGCGACTGGGCGCAAGAAGAGTAGATCTATAAGCGGTCGATCCGTAGCAGAACGTTACCTGCCGGATCGGGACAGACAATGACGTTCTCCTTGGCCATCCAGTCGTTCGGTGCGAGGTTCCGTTGCATGGCAGGAAGAAGCGGCAAAACGGCTTGTAGGGCGTAGAGACAAAACGGCTGCGAAAGGTACATGCTGCTTCCCCGCACCAGAAGCTCGTACCCGGGGGCCATGCCCGAGGTGCACGTTCCAAGCACCTTCTGCACCGCGATGCGAAGATCGCCGGCGGCTGCCTCGGGCGCGGAACCTCCTGTAACATTGCTACTCCCCAGGGGGCGCTTTTCGATTCGCCAAATCACACCGCCCTTGGGGTCGGGGCATTGGACCTCATCGACCCGCCACAGCCAATCTGATTCCTTCGATTCCGCGATCGTCCGTTCCTTGGCTGGAAGAAGCGGGAGCACGCTTTGAAGCGCATACAGGCAGATCGGGCCACCCTCGGAAAAGACAAGCCGACCGGCGCGGACGAGAAATCCCCTTCCGGGTGTCATCGGAACCGGACCCGTACAGATCCCTTCGACTCGATCGACCGAAACCCAAAGCTCGTCCATTCAGCCCTCCAAACCCAGATCGTGCAGTTTACCCGGAGTGGGGAGTCCAGTAGCCGAGTTCCATCCCCGAACACCGTAGTATTCCTCGAGCATCGGGCCTAACTCAACCACCGAACCGGCCGAGGGAGAATCCGGCGGGCCCGCCGGCTCGTCCAAGAATCGGCGCGGGAGGCTGTCATCGCGGCGCGTGATCCCCCAGCGAGCGTTCAACAGCCGCTCCGCATTGACGATCCGCTCCCCCACAAGACGCACCTGCTCTCCTTTCCAGATCCAGCCGGTGGCAGCGGAAAGCAACTCCGCGGTCTCGTCCCAATCGAGAACTTCCATGTTGTTATAGGTGTTCTTGCACACGCCGAGGGCGTCGGAAACCGCCGCCATCTCCTCGAAATGTGCGACCAGCTTTCCCTTTCCCTGCCAGGCCAGTCGATCTGCGACCTCGGGAATGCCATAACGACGGATCGCCTCTTCGTGATCGCCGGAGAATTCGAACCAAGGCTCGGAGCGCAGATGGTCGGCACCGCGGCTGGCCACCGCGTTTCCCAGTGCGTATCCCTTCATCGCCCGCACGTCGGCCTGAAACAGCTCAAGGCCCTTCACCTGCATGGCAAACTCCTCTCCTCGTCCAAGCTTGCGGCCGGCGGCGCGCACACCATCAGCGAGGATGTCCCCGAACCCCTCCCGTTGGGCGATCTTTTCGATGAGCGCAAGGATCGTCTCGCCACAGCCGAACTCAAGCTCCAGACCATCGGCGTCCGCACCGGAAAGCAGCCCCCGCTGGCCAAGTTCCATAGTCCAGGCGATCACCTCGGTCACGGAAATCGCGTCCATACCGAGGCGGTTACACCGATCGATGGCGTAAAGCGCCAACGGCAAATCGGCGTTTCCCACCCTTGCGGTGAATCCGGCCAGCGGCTCGTACTCCGGGCCCTCGAAGCGCAAGCCGGGAAAGCGCGGATCATCGACCACTATATAGCGGCTGCAGGGAATGTTGCAGGCGAAACACGCCTTTGCCCGCACCTTGAATCGCTCCTCTATCGTCTGCCCGGAAACAGCATCAGCCCCTTCAAACAGTCCGGACTGGAAGTGCAGCGTCGGCAAGCCGCCGATCGCCTGAAGTGCCTCGACGAGTCTTGTTGTGCCCAGTCGGGTCCGGATGTCGTACTCGGGATGGGCCAGGATCCGCTCGTTCAATCTGCTGATGCACTCGCGAAAGCGTGCCCGGTCTGCCACGCGAATCTCGCCGGTACCGCGCACGGCGATCGCTTTCAGGTTCTTTGCCGCCATCACCGTGCCCATGCCGGTGCGGGCCGCCGGTCGTGCCAGGTTGGCGAACACCCCGGAGAAAAGAACGCCTCGTTCGGCAGCCGGGCCGATGACGGCGACTTGAACATCGCCACTACCCAGTTCCTGTTGAATCGCCTTCGTCGTCTCCACGGTGTCCTTACCCCACAACTCGCGAGCATCCTTGAACTGGACGCGATCGTCGTCAATCCACAGGAACACAGGGTGAGGCGCCCGCCCGGTGATCACCAGCTGGTCGATCCCGGCAAATTTCAATTCCGGTCCGAAGAAACCACCGGCATTGGAGTCGCCGAGGATCCCCGTTTGTGGTGAGCGGGCAGTGATATTGAATCGGGCACCACCGGGAAACGACGTACCGACAAGCGGTCCAAC
>Ga0315547_1001356_pt1 | contig 19583 bp, 15 predicted proteins | sample SalMarSW160240MG_2_FD_202542 | JGI IMG/M metagenome (GOLD analysis project Ga0315547, IMG submission 202542) | Salt marsh sediment microbial communities from the Plum Island Ecosystem LTER, Massachusetts, United States - Salt Marsh Sediment SW1601-240 ...
AAGAGAAAAGAACGGCAAACCGCACGCTCCAGGTTTCGGCTCGTAAACTTGCTGAACCTGAGCGTGGTCATGTGCCTTGAGAGATTGAAATTGAAGACAATCCACCAACGACGGTCAATTTAGGCACTTTAGCTCATTTTAGGTACTTTCAACTTTTTTCTGTCAGTGCAATGGCTGATGCGATTACGAAATTTGCTGTGTGTGTAATGCTGATGCTTATATGCTTAATGCCGAGTTTGTCAGCAAGTTTTTTTACCTCGCCACTAAGTGACACCTCCGGCTGACCTGCGACATTGTTCACTACTTCAATATCCGTCCAGGCGATTTTACCGCGCCAGCCTGTCCCCATCAGTTTGAGAACAGCCTCCTTTGCAGCAAAACGGCCGGCTAATTTCTCTGTCTTGTTCTTATTTGCTTCGGCGTATGCCTGCTCAGCGGCGGTAAAAACCCGGTTAACAAAATGCTCACCATGCTGCTCTACCATCTCCTCTATCCGAGGACAATCCACAAGGTCTATTCCGTGTGCCACAATTTGCATATTCTCGATCCTCGACATCCTTCGACCCGGCTCAGGACGGGCTCGATTCTCGATACTCTTCTGCTACGAGCATCGAGCATACAGTTATTATTCATTGGTTGCTCATCTGGTAAATTTTATCAAGGCAGAAATCTATAAACTCGTCCTTCTCATTCATATCTACTTGCTGCGTAAGTTCTGCGTTAAGTTTCTCAAGAGCCTTTTTTCGGCGATCAAAAATAATCTTTTGCTCTAATTCTGTTTGCACTTTCTCAAACGGCTGAAATCCCTTGGAGCATTTATCTTCCAGCCTCATTATAAAAATATGTCCATGCGTTTCAATCGGCCCAGCAATCTGGCCCGGCTCTATCTTTTGCGCCTCAGCCGCAAGGATGTCATACGGCTCAGCTAATGATTCCGGCTGAATCGGCTTCCATAAACCGCCGGACCCCCGCATGTGCCCGTGAGAATATTGCTTAGCCAATTCACTAAAATCTTCGCCCGTCTGTATTCGTTCAATTAATTGATTTGCCAGGGTTTTCGCCTGTTCGAGCTTATCCGTCTCGACTGGATTCGTCGAAGTCTGATTTGGGTCTGTCAGCTTTAAACTTTCTGGCTGGATATCGATTAGCCGAAATTCCAGCTTACTGGGTGTAGCGAAATATTGCTCCTTCATTTGATTGTAGCAATTCATCAGTTCCGTATGAGTGGTAGGTTTATTATCAATCAGCTTCGATGATATATACCATTGGGTGAGAATGAATCTTTTCCTGTTTTCCTTAAATTTTTGACGATCCATGCCCATTTGTTTAAGTTGCCCTTCAGCTTTGGCTTCATCACCTCCGAACTCCATAAAAAACTTTCTTACTTCTTTCCCTGCCGCTTTTTCCAGGGCCTCATCTATATTTTTTTCAAACTGCCGTTTGGCTTGCTGGTAAAGCAAAATCTCGGATATTTTGCTCGTAATAATTTCATCGATTAACGGCTGAGCCAATTTTTTGAATTCTTGCGGAGTGTTTGTTTTCGCAAGCAGTTTTAGATGTTCTTTTGGTGACACATACTTTCCATTTAGCTCTACCGGTGACTCAATGATGTCGCTGCTTGTTATAACCTCACCGCTTACCACCAGCACCGACTCGCCGGCCACTTTTGAAGCAGTAATCTTCTGCATAATCGCGATATGCCCTGATCCGGCAGATTGATTACTGTCCTCACAGCCGCCTATCAGCAAAAATATTAGGACTGACAAAAAAGCACATTTACGCATATCTATAGAACTTTGCATTACAAATGAAACATATCATTTGTCCGTCTTTCCTTTAACGTGGTAGACCATAAGAAACAGTAGGCCTCCTAATGAAAATATTACAGCAGGCACAAAAGTACCATACCAGTGGATCAAAGCATGCGCTGTGCCTCTGGTTGTAACCTGGACATAATACTTCCCATTGTACACTGATTTATACCTCGATTTCGCTTTCTCTTCCCAATCTTGTTCTCCAGCCTTAATCATTGTTATCGACCCATTACCAATACGTACCTCCCGTACCTCGGGATTTATAAGTTGTTCGTACTCATTGGGAGTAAGCACCCTCGCTTCATAATCGGCCGGATTCAGGTGGCGGTTCTGGCTGTGATATAGCCAGAATCGCATGGAGGCCCAATCCTGAAAAAGGAATATCACAAGAACGAGTAGGCAACCCATCGTTAAAAGTACAAATCGCTCTTTTTTCATATTTCGTCCTTTCCATATGTTGAACGGAGAAAAATAACCGCTCAAAGCTTATAAACTATTTGGAAACACAATTTGTCATTCTAAGCGCAGCGAAGAATCTCTTATTTCAGCCAGCCAGACCCTTCGTTTCGCTCAGAGCCTGCCCTGAGCTTGCCGAAGGGGTGACAGTTTTGAGATAGTTTCTTATCCCGATATATCAGGATTGCCTTTCAGGCCGATTTCGTCAGCTACCTCACGCATCCCCATAATCGCATCTTCGATAAGCTCACCCAATTCTACGCCCAACATCTCAGCACCTTTTTCGATTACGTCCCTCTTTACGCCTGCAGCGAAGGATTTGTCTTTCCATTTCTTTTTGACCGATTTGGGTTTCATATCCATCACGCTTTTACTCGGCCGCACAAGCGCCGTGGCGACTATCAACCCAACCAGCTCATCAACGGCGTAAAGGGTCTTTTCCAGCTCGCTCTTTGGTTCAACATCGGTACATATACCCCAGCCGTGGGACATGATTGCCCGTATGTAGTCGACCGGCCAGTTGCGAGAGCGAAGAATCTCTTCGGTTTTATGACAGTGCTGCTGGGGAAATTGCTCATAGTCTAAGTCGTGAACCAAGCCGATAACGCCCCATTTTTCTTCGTCCTCGCCTCGTTTGCGGGCGCAATAACGCATCGCTGCCTCAACAGCAAGGGCGTGCTTAATCAAACCTTCATTTTTGTTGTATTCTTTTAGCAGCGACAAAGCGAGCTGGCGCGTTGGTTTCACTTCGTCCATAATCTGTTTCCTCATTGAACATTGGCCATGTTTTTATTATGCGCAATGCTATAGAGAACTACCCAAAATCGCTCCAAAGCTTTAGGAACCGCTTTTAACTAATCTAAAGGCAAATTCATAAAATTGCAATTTCTATTTTCAAAATCCTCGCCCTGTTTTTATCTGCTTATGGAGAAAACTTTTTCAGCAAATGCCGGAATATGCCGAATAATATTATTACCGGCGATAAACAGGTTAGGAGCAGGAAATGAACAGGTTATGTTGGCTCATTGGATTGTTGTCGATAGCTTTCTCTGCGGGTTGCAATTATGATATTGTTACCACTCCACGCTTAAAAACTGTTCTACTGTGCTGCGAAGTCGGTAAAAAAAAAGAAAACGAGAAAAGACCAAAACAGAATTGATTTCAATATTTTACGATTTTTCCCTTCCTCCATCGCAATCTCGACCCTTTGGACTGTGTGCCGTTCCGCTTTTCAAGGTCATTTAAGCAGTTTTGGGGACCATATATAGTCTTGAAGGGGACACCTGTTAAAATTTCCAAATGACACCTGTACCAACTCCCCAGGCATTGCCGGTAACCTGGTACTCTGTGTACCAGGAAGTTCTTTCGTCAAAGTCCCACTTGGCACCACCGTAAGCACCAAATATCGATTCTTCCCTTATATCAGCCGATGACTTCATAGCCGGCGATGCACCTTTTATATTCCAGTTTCCTTTGACAAAGTGTATGAAAGGGCCTCCGTAAATTGAAAAACTGTCTAACTGAAAGGTTGGTCCAACCGCGACCTGGATTTCCCAGAAGTCAAGCTCGACATCGCCGGAGAAAGTAGAGTCACCTCGCAGTTTTACACCGCTGCTACCGGGATTTGACCATGTCATCTGGAATAATCCGCCCCAGGTAAGGTTGTCGTCCTGGTAAAAGGTTGTCCTCGTTCCGAATCCCCAGGCAAATCCATAATCACCACTAAATCCGTAGTATCGGTTACCCGACCCGCCACATACGAGAGACTCTGCGATTTCGTCCCGGGCGTCAGCTATGCCGAAATGCATGAATGCGTCCCAATTGTCGCAGATACCATAACCTATACTACCCAAAAACATATTCGATTTAAGCGATTTGATTTTATATTTTGTGTAATCGTCCACCCAGGTCGAATTGACCACCTCTGAAACCTTACCATCCATTTCTAAATCCATTTCCTGGTAAGCATACTTAAAATCTATCGCCCGTTGGTTTTTTTCAAGTGTTGACTTTGGTGGGCCCATTGGTGGCAGAGCGAGAGCTGGCAAACTGTACACACCTGTGAGAATAATAACAACAAATAACTGTGTTTTCTTGCTTTCCATAAATCACTTCTTTCTTCTCAAAACATCCCTTAAATTTCTTAAGGTCATTTTTCACATAGAGATATATAGCACCTACAACCTATGCCTCTTAGGTGTATACGATATATCGACCTACATACTATAGGAGTTTTGTTTGTTCGCGGTCCAAACTTAAACCCTTAGCCGCGATGTGAAATCTTCGAGTTAACTAATGCCCCATTAATCCTGCTTGCCGAGAACAAGCATCAAAGAATATTATTCTATCCATAGCCCTTCAGAACAGCAGACAAGCACAGGTATTGCCACTTTAGAGCCATTTTCGTTGCTTTACGCTGGATTTCTTCGAAGTGCACAGCAAGAAAAGTCTGTAAAGTCAGGGGATGCCTTAAATCGTTTTGCTTGGGCATACGCGATAATGGTATAGCATTCATAAGCATGAAAAATTATTGTAATAGGTGAGAAAGGGTCCTATAAAGTTGTCATATTGAGTAGGTCAGGTCTTTGGCCATTTCGACGTGATTCCCCTTTTCTCGTCGCCAAGGCATATACCTCACGACGGCTTTACGGCCGAAATCGCGGTTATTGCTCCAATAAGCAGTTTTACCGGCCGTTTAACTTTTTATCGCCGATTTTTGAAACTGCTGACGACATCCAGGATTCAACGCTAATAGCGTGTTTTCAGGCGGAAAAAGCCGTTTTATTCGCCTTATTCCCAAACGGGTAATCGCGAGGCCGTTTCTTCTTGACAAACTTATATGATTTTTATATAGTTATAATTAGTTTTTAGGAGGTATGGTGAAAACGGTCCTTCTTTTTGGGGCAAGTTTTACCAGGTCGAGAATCGGATTTCCTCTCATGCAAGCGCAGAATGAAACCTTGAGGTTAGTATGCGCTTTGTAGTAAAAAGCAAAGAACCAAAAATTAAGTGAGGAGGATAGAGTATGAGAACTAAGGCCCCGAAGAAAATTGTCTGGACAAATACCGCTTTTTTAGTACTACTAATAGTGATATTGACGTCCACCTTCATAAATACCGCAAGTGCCAAGTCGCTGTACGTAATTGCCGATATAGATGGGCGTCCCACTCCGGTTCAGGCATATAATATTGCCATTAATGGTACTTTGAGTTTCCAAGTCGAGCACAATATACCACGTTATAGTTGGGGGGCTGTGGGCCTGGCGATCGATGGAGATTCAAAATCACTGTTTGTCACGTATGAAGAGTCGAACAGGATACAGTTGATCAACGCAACGACGATGACAGATATAGGATTCGCGTTAGCCCCAGGAGCCAAAAACTTGGCTGGTATCGTATACGACCTTAACAAGAAACTACTGTACTGTGTTGACCGGAGGACGGAAAATTTGTATGTGTACAACTGGGATGCAAACAACATTACGCTTACTCCGGTATCTGGCTCACCGTTCACCTTGACGGGAGCTACCGCGTATGGAATTGCTCTGGATATGACTAACGGTTTGCTTTATGTAGCTAACAACAACAACACGGTTAGAGTTTACAATACTTCCGATTGGTCGCTGGCAAGTACCATTTCACTTAGTCGCATCGCCGTCAGTATTGCGGTAGATGTTCGCAGAGGCTTTCTTTATTTAGGTGGAGGCTATGTAGCCGATGACGACCTTGTTACCCGGTTCAATCCCTACCTTACCCAGTACAATTTGGCAACAGGTACTGGGACAGCCGTTCAAGTGGAGCCTAATGGCGGCGTGATAGGGCTGGGAATAGATATAGCCACTGGTTTTATCTACATAACTACCGGCAGAAATAATGATACCGGGGGGGACAATCTTAAGGTCTATGATATGGCTCTTAATCAAATTGATGTTGTCTCTATTATTGGAAATCCTACGGGCTTAGTCATCCCAAGAAGAGAGGTTGGTTACAATCCTTTAAATTTTAGCAAGGATATTGATTGGTCTGCAATGGATGAAGTTGGAAGCGTGCCTATAGGTGGTACTATTGTCTACAATATTTGCTTTGAAAACATAACTGGTGTACACACCTTAGAAAATATATCTATTATTGAAAGCCTTCCGGATGAATTGAGCTTTATAACTGCTGATGGTGATGGTGACTTCGGACAATATCACCCTGATACACACACCTATGTTTGGTCTTATCCATCTCTGCCACCGGATTCGCCAGCTACTTGTTTACAGTTAATGGCACAAGTCAAACAAAATGTAGTTCCAGGCACAGTTATAAATAATTCTGCAACTATTCTCAGCGATGATACCGGGCCAACAACAGCAAGTATTGATGTTATCACTACCGGAAAGGCTATCAGCTACAATCCCCTTAATCTGAGCAAGAACATTATTAGAGGTATTGTCGACGAAACGGAAGTTAGTCAAGTTAAGAATGTCGGTGCAGGTGATACTATTGTCTACGGTATATGCTTCGATAACATGGGAAACGATTACGCAGTAAACTATGTATCCATTCTTGATATACTGCCAAAGGAAGTCAGTTTTGTAAGAGCTGACGGTGATGATACCTTTGGACAATATGATCCTGTTACCCACACCTATACATGGTCATACTCCTCTCTGGCGCCAGGATTCAAGGGAGATTGTTTGGAGTTGGAAGTACAGGTGAATTCAGATGCAGCTCCAGATACGACAATCACTAATTCTGTGGTTATCGACAGCGATGAAACAAGTACAGCAACAGCGAGTGTTGATATTGTTACAGGAGCTATCAGCTATAATCCCCTTAATCTAAGCAAGGAAGTTATAGGGGGTACTTTTGAGCAGAATAATAGTAGCAAGATTACGTATGTGGAAATAGGCGACACTATTATCTATGGTATTAGCTTCGATAATAAGGACAATGATAATAGTGTAACCAATTTGTCTATCATTGATACCCTTCCGAACGAGGTAAGTTTTGTAATGGCTGATGGCGATGGTGGATTTGGACAATATGACCCTATTACGCATACCTATATATGGTCATACCCCACTCTGCCGGCGACGTTTGAGGGTACTTGCTTAGAGCTGGTAGTTCAAGTAAATGAAGGAACAGCCCCAGGTACGACGATCACTAATTTTGTGGCTATCGACAGTAAAGAAACAGAGCCAACAACAGCGAGTGTAGATGTTGTTACAGTCAGCTACAATCCCCTTAATCTAAGCAAGAATATTGTAAGCGGTACTATTGAGCAGAATGCTACTAAAGGGATTGGGCATGTGGAGGTAGGTAACAATATTGTCTACAGTATCTGTTTCGATAACGAAGACAATAATTATGCCGTAAACAATGTATCCATTGTTGATATACTACCAATGGAAGCCAATTTTGTAAGAGCAGACGGTGATGGCATCTTTGGACAATATGATCCTATTACTCATACTTATACATGGTTCTACCCATCTCTGTCGCCGGGATTCCAGGGTGCTTGCTTAACATTAGTGGCTCAAGTGAATAAAGGCACAGCCTCAGATGTGACCATCACTAATTATGTGACTATCGACAGTGATGAAACTGGGCCGGCAACGGCGAATGTTGATGCTGTTACACGCACAAGTCCTTTAGGAGCTAGTCTAAGTATACGTCCCAGCATGATCAGACGCAATGGCTGTTGTGAGAGTATACTGGCAATTGTGGGATTACCACAAGGCGTAGGAGAAGATGACATCGGAGACGAAGCGCTTATCCTCAATCCGGGCAGTATTGAAGCGAGCTATCAGCTTGTGTACGTCACGACCGATAGAGTAGAGATACACGCCTGGTTCGATGCGGATGAATTGAGGGCTGCCGTGCCCGGCTATGGCGAAGTCAGAGTGCAAGTTGTTGGCGAACTCAAATCAGGCCGAACTTTCATTGGCGAAAGCATTATTTACATAACTAAATTCGTTGGCAATTGATTCGCAGCGTGCGTATTAAAACTTGTGGTGAGCTTGTCGAATCCATTCGACTATGAGGTATCAACTTGACGGCCCACTGTTAAGTGGCCTAAAAGAAGGTGCATTTGAAAATTAGGACTCAATCCCCGTAAAGATTTTTCGCAGAATGTTTATTAGCGTCTTTGGCTCGAAGTAATTTACCGGCAGGCGCAAACAGACTGTCTTGGAATCAACAATTCTTAACTTGCCACTGATATTTGTGAACAGAGAGACTGTTTTACTGTCAGGTTCTTTCGCAAACGAAAAGGCCAAATTCTGGCTCGAAGCAATAATGCTTTTTATATTGTACCTGCTCGCTTTTATTCTCAGTTCAGCCAATTCCAGCAACAGTTTGACCTCTTCCGGTACCGGACCATACACATCGGCTAATTCGCTTTCAATCTGTTTTAAATCCTCGCCGGTCTTTGCAACGGCAATTTTGCGATAAACATCCATTCGATGTCGGTCAAGTGGTATATAATTTTTTGGTATATATGTAGTAAAGCCCAAATCGACAGTTGCGGTTGGTATAGGTTCGACAGGCTCGTTTTTTAATTGCTTAACGGCATTTGTTAAAAGTTCGCAGTACATCTGATAGCCTACAGTTTGTATGTGGCCGGATTGTTCAGGCCCTAATATATTGCCTGCTCCGCGAATCTCCAAATCCCGCAGGGCAATTCTAAAGCCGGCTCCCAGATGTGAATACTCTTCGATTGCCTTCAGCCGCCTGGCTGCTGTCGGCGTAATCGGCCGTGACACGGGCAGCAGCATATAAGCGTACGCCCGATGTTTATATCTGCCTACCCTTCCGCGAAGCTGATGCATCTCAGCGAGGCCGAACCTGTCTGCATCGTTTATGAAAATCGTATTTGCATTTGGGATATCCAGGCCTGATTCAATGATGGTCGTACACACGAGCACATCTGTTTGGCCCAGAACAAAATCAATCATCGCCTTTTCCAGCTCGCTTTTAGGCATTTGTCCGTGCGCGATGGCGATCTTTGCATCTTTTGCAAGTTTTTGTATTTCCCATGCCTTTTTCTCGATGGTCTTGACCCTGTTGTGCAGGAAGAATACCTGCCCCTGGCGGTTTAGTTCACGGTAAATGGCTTTTCTAATAAGCTCGTTATTATATGGTGACACTATTGTTACGATGCTGCGTCTGTCCAACGGTGGTGTAGCCAATGAGCTTATATCGCGCAGACCCAGAAGTGACATATGCAGCGTCCTGGGAATAGGTGTGGCGGTCATCGTAAGAATATCAACATTAACGCGCAGCCTTTTTAGCTTTTCTTTGTGTTCTACACCAAAGCGCTGCTCTTCGTCAATTATCAACAGGCCCAGGTCTTTAAATCCCATATCGCCGCTTAAAAGCCGATGTGTACCTATGACGATATCGACCTTGCCCGCCTTTGTCCTGGCGATTATGTCACGTGCTTCTTTTAGTGTCTTGAAGCGATTTAGAACATCGATACAAATTGGAAAATCTGCAAACCGCTCAGTGAATGTTCTGCCGTGCTGCACGCACAATACTGTTGTCGGCACGAGCACAGCTATTTGCCTGCCATTTTCTACTGCCTTAAAAGCAGCACGCATAGCAAGCTCCGTCTTGCCGTAGCCAACGTCACCGCATAAGAGCCTATCCATCGCTATAGGCTCCTGCATATCTGTTTTGATTTCTTCGGAGGCCTTCGTCTGGTCAGGCGTTTCCTGATAAGGGAAAGACTGCTCAAATTCAGCCTGCCAATTAGAATCCTTGCCGGAGGCGACTCCGCCCATTGACTGGCGCTTCGCCTGAAAGTTGAGCAATTCTGCAGCAAGGTCACGAACGGAACGGGTGACTTTTTCTTTTTGGTTCTGCCACCTCTTCGAGCCGACTTTGCTTAGCGCCGGCCGTTTAGGGCTTGTCCCTATAAACTTTTGAACCAATGCAATATTACGGACGGAAACCTGGATTTTCACTCCGTCGGCGTATCCAATCGTAAGGTATTCCGATTTGCCGGTTTTCTCTTGTATTGTTTTTATGCCTAAGAATTTGCCGATACCGTAGGAGGCATGCACAACATAGTCACCTTCCTGCAGGTCGCTGAGCGTATCTAACGGCGCTGTTGCACGCACCGGTCGCACTGTTCTTCTAAGTGCAAATTGGCCAAACAGCTCATGATGACTTATTACAATCGTGTTTAGCGAGCTTATAACAAAGCCCTGATGAATGAATCCTAAAAGCAGCTTAAAATTTGCCGGGATTTCCGTGCTTATCTCCCTTATAATTTCGCCGACACGTTTGACCTCCGCGGCGCTTTCGCAGTAAAGCAGCACCTTTGTGCCTTGTTTGGCCTGTTGTACCAATTCTTCCAGTGCTGCTTTATGTCCCGCCCAAACTGAGGTTGCCTTGTACTCGAACCGCTGCACACTTTTAATGTCTATCTTAAGAACATTGTCTGTTTTTGTGGCTGCAAATCTGGATATATGAAGCTGAGTGAATTGAGAAGCAGCGGTATAAATGTCCAACCAGTTGTAAAGCTGATTCTTTGTCTCGATCCGTTCGAGAAACACATGTGCCACTTCCTCGATGTCAACCGGCTCTTCAAGAATTATTATGGTGTCTTTTGGAAGGATATTTATGAAAAGCTCTTTTTGTTCTGCCGTTTCTCCGCATAAAGCTGAGATAATATTGATCCCTTCTAACTGTCGGCTGGAGCGCTGCGTATCCAGATTGATTTGGCGGATGCTCTCAATAGTATCACCAAAGAATTCAACACGCACCGCCTCGGCTGTTCCTTGTTGATAGTCCGACGTGTCACTAATGACGATGGACGAAAGCAATGGAGCATAAATATCAACGATTCCGCCGCGTCGAGCAAATTGACCCGGCAGGTCAACCTGCTCGACCCGCTCAAAGCCGTTATCCACCAGCCAGCCCCCAAGGGACTCCGGCGATAGCTCCTTATTAGTTTCAAGCTGAAGTGAGCTTTCCCATAGAGCTTGTGGCTTGGGTATCGGCTGACAAAGTGCCTGCACCGATGCGGGAATAACAAATCCGATTGACGATTGGCGATTGACGATTGACGAACGCTGGTTAGCCCTGCCACCTGTTGGCAGGGTTTTTAGTGCCGACGAAATATGAGCGACGAGCTTGAGTCTTTCGGTTCTGGTCTCATCGGTGGCGTCTGCTAATTCTTCTTCGCCTTCCCAGGCAGCCAGAACCTGGACTTCTTTGCAGCCGAAGGTCTGCAGGTCGTCAGCAGCCTTATCGGCGTCTTCGATATGTGGGCAGATTAGCAGAATTGGCCGGGATAGCTTTTCTGATATGTACGCCGCCAGCAGGCGCGCAAAGGATCCCCATGTCCCCTCGACTTTAACTGCCCCCGGCTCGACTGAACTCGCCGAAGTCTTGCTGGGATGAGTAAGTCGGGAGATAATCCGCGAAACTACTTTGTTGCATCCCAGATCCATCGGATGATCTACCAACACAGCATTATAATCTATCGGCAGTTTATAGGGGATGCTATTTTTCTGGTATTCTGTATTTCTGATTTTCTTTGATCGGTTCAACGTATGATTTCTGAAATGGCACGAAAGAAGGCAACTGAGCCGCGCTTGAGATTGCGGAGGTTATAGCCACCTTCCTGTACCACAAGCATGGGCAGCTTGAGCTGTGCCAGACGCCGAGCGACCTGCCGAAGCATATCAATCGACAGTTTGAAAGTCCCGGTCGGATCACCTTTTAAGACATCAAAGCCAAGACTCACGACGAGAAAATCGGGGCGGAAACGTTCGATATAAACAATGGCCTTATCGAAGGCTTTTAAATAAACGGTATCGGTTGTGTTTGGGGGCAGAGGAAAATTGCGGTTGAATCCCAGGCCGGGGCCTTCGCCTGCTTCGCCGGCAAAGCCGCTAAAATATGGAAATGAATAGTCGGGATGGCCATGAATAGAGACAGTCAGTACATCTGGACGAGTGTAGAAGATGTCCTGTGTGCCGTTGCCGTGGTGAAAGTCTATATCGAAGACAGCCGTTCGTCCGTGGAGGGAGAGCTGATGAGCAGCGATAGCGGCGTTGTTAAAATAGCAGAATCCACCATAGACTTTCCGCTCGGCATGGTGTCCCGGTGGACGGCAAAGAGCATACGCAACGGGGACGCCGGCGAGTATTTCTTCGGCAGCCGTCATTGCAACATCGACGGAAGCTCGGGCAGCGAAATAGGCATTACGATATAACGGCGTACAGGAGTCAATACAGTAGTAGCCTGCCTGTACGGGAAGGTCACGGGGTCGGCGGTCGGGCCTGCGAATGGGAAACGTATCAGGATAGACGGGCCGACCGGTTTCGAGCTTTGTGCATACGATTTTCAGGTAGTTGACAAAGTGTTTATCATGCACGGCCATAACGATACTTTCATTGAAGCGTTTCGGTGGCACCACAGTGAAGATATTCAAAGGCAGAAGGGCGTCAAGCAACGCTCCTACCCGGGCAGGTCTTTCGAAATAGCCTCTGCTGCGAACATGATGAATAGCATGCTTCTGGCTTGCCACAAGAGCGAAGAGTTTCTGGATATGTCCTTTTGTAACTTGCCTCACCTGGTCGGCTTTCTGCAAGTACCTCGCAGGGCGGAGACGCACAGGGTCATCGACGAATGACTCGACGACGTGGTGAATATAGTACTCATCCACAATGTGTCCAAAACGGTGCTTGAGAATGGCTCTTATGGCACTTTGAATATCTATCCGCGATAGGGGGGATGTCCTGCTCAGCGGATCGAACAACAAATAAGCTGTGGTGGGAGGATCGCCAACCGGCGTGTGGTAAGCGGTGTTGATAATAGGGCGGACGCCGTATTGTTCATAGAAACGCATACGTTTACGACTTTTCGCCAATTCAGCCGGGTCTTTTATAAGTTCGGGATCATCGGGCTGGACCTCCAAATATAGACTGCGAGAGGACAGTCCCTCGCAATATTCACGAGTGGCTTCGTACAGAGCACTGCCGAGTCCTCCACCCCAACGCTCCTTACGCACCGCGATAAAATCAAGAAATGAGTAGTTAATATCAGGAAAGTGCAAAAGCATGACGAATCCTGTGACTTTGCCTAATGTTGTCTCGGAGACTATCAGGGCGGTCTGATACTCGTGCGTGAATGGATTAGCTAAAAGCTCCGGTATCTTATCGGCATAATCGGCCAGCTTTGGGAAATTCTCTCTAAAGATTTCCTCAACCTGTGTTATGCGATCCCGCGCGATGGGTAGTGCAGGACTTGTAATACAGCGGGTACGAATCAAACTTTTTCCTCATCTTTCTGCTTTTTAACCCCGCCCAGTGCTGGGCGGGGTCGGCCTCGAATCGGGAAAGTAAGTTGATTAGCGAATTAGAAGATTTAATTGATAACTAATTTGCTAATTCACTTTTTACTTCTTCTTTCTGTCCTCCGTTCTCTAATAACCGTAAACATTCTGCTGCCTATGCTACTCTGCGAAGCACGAGTTCATCCTTCGTAGTCCTAAGGACTCCTTACGGAGTACTACGGAGAATGGATTATTCTATTTCAGTTCTCTTTTAATGGCGTTGAGCAGGTCTTTGGAAATTTCGGCCCCCAGTTTTTTTGCAATATTTATATGCTTCCAGGCCAGTTCATATTGTTTTAGTTTATATAATCCGACGGCAAGTCCATAGTGTGCATTAACCATTGCTGGATCGATCCCGACCGCTGTGTAGTATTCAGTTACCGCTGGCTCGTAATTACCTTTATTAAAGTATGCTGCCCCAAGATTGTAGTGGACCCAGCCGTCATCCGGCTTTATTAGGATTGCTTTCTTATAATTTTCAATAGCTGAGTCATATTCTTGTTTGCCGAAATAGGCATTGCCTAAGTTTAATAAAGCAGCCAACATATCCGGCTGAACAGCTAAAACTTGTCTATATGCTTGAATTTCTTTATCAACCAGGCCTAATTTGTTGTAGCAAACACCTAAACCGTAGTAAGCCTCGGCGAAATCCTGTTTCAGCGTCACGGCCTTTTTGTATTGAAACACTGCTGCCCCATAATCGCCCATCAGGTAATATACTTCACCCAAATGACTATATAAGCTGGGGTTTTTCGGCTCCAGATCGATTGCCTGCTTCAATTGTACTATCGCTAATCCAAACTTTTCCTGCTTGCTGTAAGCAATAGCTATGTTCTGATACGCGTCCACGTAGTTTGGATCCAGATCGAGTGATTGAGAATACTGGTAAACCGCATCTTGCAATCGTTCCTGTCTGAAATATGCGTTTCCAAGATTATTGTGTGTCTTGGCATCGACTGGATTTATTTGAAGAGCTATCTGGTATTCGAATATTGCATCTTCCATCTGTCCTTTTTGCAGATAAACATTACCCAGGTTGGCCCGAGATTCAGCTAATGTTGGATTTATCTGCACCGCTCTTTGAAGCACGAGCAATGCGGTTTCAATATTGCCCGTATCAGTGTAGCTGTTGCCTAAGTTGTTGAAGAAGCAGCCCAATGTCTGAATTTTGTTTAGATTCTTCAAATATATGCTGTCACCATCTGATATGGGAACTTTAAATTTATTTATGTAATGTTCGTCGGGAAGGCTTTCACCTCTGCCTGCGGCTTCAATATTAAAACGTACTTTGCCGTCATCGTATCGGACGAAAAAGTGCCCAGGCACTACAACACCGTACATTGGCATACCCAATCGTTCAGCTAATGAAAGATAAAGAATTGAAAGGCTAAGACAGTAGCCTCGCTTATTATCCAGCACGGAGTGCAGGAATAAAGTATGCGGATTCTCAGCCTCTGGGACACCCTTGTATCCTAACTCGCGAAATAAATAATTATTTATGACAGGAATTGCTTTATAGTTAGGCTTTAACCACTTTTTCTTCATTCTTTTCTGAATCTCGAAAGCCATTTCATCCAGCCGTGATAAGTAGGTGCGACCATGCACCATATCGCTCCACTGTTCAGAGACAATCAAGGCGGCCGTGCCCAAATCAATTTCATCATCCGGCAGCCGCAGGACATCCTCAATCGACCTTGCATACAATCCTCTCTTGCCCTCATTTGCCAGCCGGTTTTGTTGGCTAAAAGACAATTGCGGCCAGAGGAACAGAACGCAAGTTATTAACAGGAAAATCTTTTTCATTCGTCCTCCGGTTTTATTTAATCGTTTATTACCAGTGCTATTGTGACACCCTTTTACAAGAAACGTTACATAAGATAAGGTTCTTCGAAAGCATTCCTGCTTACGCATTTTATCGGCAGTTAGTTCCTTTATATTTTGTCTTTTTCCAGGATTATGAGGCCGGAATCGCCTGATCTGGATAAATCTTCGTTGCATAGTTTAAATTCCCAGGTTATTTTAATCAACATATTTTTAATGCGGATTGAAGGATATGATGAACACCAGATACAGTATTACTGATAGAATTATCTTTTGTTATCTGCTGTTTCTTATCTTTTTATCGGCAGGTTGTCACAGTCCGAACGAAGTGAGCCTTTTTGACGGCAAGACGTTAGGCCAGTGGAAGATAACGGATTTTGGTGGCCAGGGAAAAGTCTATACTAAGGATGGCAGCTTGTTTCTTGAAATGGGCAATGACCTGACCGGCGTGACCTGGACGGGACCGGTTGTCCGAATGGACTATGAAATTACTCTCCAGGCAATGCGGGTTACAGGCAGCGACTTTTTCTGTGGCCTGACCTTTCCTGTGGATGCCAATTGCTGCTCGTTGATACTGGGTGGCTGGGGCGGCTCAGTCTGTGGAATATCAAGCCTTGATAATTATGACGCGTCTGAAAATGAGACTTATCAGATTATTGGGTTTGAGGATGGGCGATGGTACCACGTCCGCGTGCGGGTGACGCCCTGCAAAATCGAAGCTTGGCTCGACAAGGAAAAAATAATAGACGTAGAAACTACTGGTCGAATAATTGACACACGAATGGAAGTAGATCTCTCCAGACCGTTAGGTGTCGCAACCTGGCAAACAACGGGAGCAATTCGCAGCATCCGATTACGGAGATTGGCCCCTAAAAAATAATGTAGCTGGTATCTAAATCTCAATTTCAGTGGGTACAGCGAGTGCGCGTCGTTTGAATAAGTCAATTTTCATCCATTTGTTGCTCTTAAATCTCCAGCGATTGGCAATTCCTGCTACAATAACACTCAGTGTAGCGGCAATCCACGGCCCCAAGGACCCAAGAGATGGGAAAAAAATAACAATAAGGACACCGCCAAATCCTAATACTACTACCGATGCTGCTGCTGAGATAATCGCCAGCCACATTGTGTCACCTGCTCCCTGCAGGGAGCCGCCATAAATAATGCGTGCGGCTTGAAAAACCTGATATATTGCGGCACAAATCAGAATGTTAACGCCGATTTCTTTAACCTTATCGTCTGAGGACCAAAACGTTATTAAAGCATCTCTAAACAGGAAAAAGCATAGCCCTACCGAACCCATATAGAGCAATGCTACTTTTATGCAGATACTTGTTTGTTTGGCTACCAGATTTTTTTTGCCCTGACCAATAGACTTGCCCACCGCTGCGGTCAAGGCTGTCGCTATCCCCACAACCGGCATAGTGGAGAAGCTCGCGTATGATAGTGCTACGCTCGTGGCAGCCAGTGCTTCTTTGCCATCAACTTTCCCTACCAATCCAGCCAGAATCACTCCCCAAATCGCCACATTTACCATCAATCCGAAGCCGGCGGGAAGTCCAATCTTTAGCAAATCATGCATCTTGCCAAAGTCTATATTCAAAGTACTCCTGGACTTGAAGGTCGTATGTATGTTGTTGCCAAAAAATACAAATAAATTTATGGAAGCAGCAATACTTACACCGATAAATGTCCCCCAGCCCGCACCTGCAATTCCCATTTTGGGGAAGCCGAATTTACCGTAAATCAATAGATAATTCGCCGATACGTTGACTACCTGCGCGCATAGCGATGCGTACATTGTAATAATCGGCCGATGTATGCCCATAAAGAACTGATTGCCGGCATAGTTAACAATCACCAGTAAATTAGCGTAAAGCATGATTCTAAAGTATACTACTTCCAAATTAGCAACCGCGGCTGGCTGTCCCATCGTTCTGAATATCCAGGGTGCTGCCGGCCACATAGTCGCAAGTACAATTACAAAGTAAACAAAGCCTATATATATCACCTGCCAGAAATAGTTTGAGCAGTCAGTTTTGGCACCTCTGCCTAAACTCTGACTTACAAAAGTATTGAGTATCGTAATGGACCCCATGGCGAAGCTTGCAGGTACAAAACTTACAAACTGGGCCGGCAGAATAGCTGCTAACGCATCCGTTCCCAGTCGTGAAACCATGAATCTATCCACGAACTGCATGATAGAGAATGATATGGTTGTCACGATAACCGGCGCCGCTAATTTGAGCATGTAGCTCAGCGAAGTCTCGTCCAGATGTTCTTGAAGCTCCAATGTTGCTTTTTCAGTCATTAGCTAATAGTTTGTTTATCCAGATTCAGTTTTTGTAATAGGGTCTCAGGTGACATGCCCAAAATCTGCACTTGCTTGATCGGGCTGGTTCTGCCCGAGATTATACAAACAGCGTTTTTTTTCACACCTAATATTTCGGCTAAAAATTCGATAAGGCACCGGTTTGCCTTTCCTTTTTCCGGCGGAGCTGCAACCTTAATCTTCAACATCTCACTGAGCAAACCGCTGATTCGTGTTGGTGAATTGCTGCCGGGCACAATTTTTACAGCAAAGACTACCCCCTCGTCAACTTTTTGAATAGCTAAATTAGTCATCGATTAGATTGTAGCTGCTGGAATGAATACAGAGAAGAACAATTTGTCGGTGAGTTACTCAATATTTTCTCTGAGATTTGCGCCAACCGCTAATTGCACATACTTTTCAATTTGTTCGGCCAGCTCGCCGATTGAGGCAAGCTGGAAGTCCTCATAGTGGCCCGGCACGAACTCTCCATTAAGCGCCTTCTTGAAGATTCTGACCCGTATCACGGAAGGCTCACGAGATGACTTACTAAAATCACTGTCTTTGTGCTCGGTAAGCTCAACACGCCAGTCTTCGCTTATAAAGACCAGACACTTGCCGGTAAAAACCGCTGTTGGAAAATAATCGTATAATAGCTTGAGAGTATCCATTATTTCACCAATCCATATTGCTGATTCAGAATGAGAGCAGGCACTGCCAGATGTAAACGTAGCCCAATGCGTCGATATCTTGCCATATCTTTTTGGCAAGCTCCTCATCTCCAGAAATCTTAGGTAGCTCTTTCCTCTTTTCCTCCCAGGGGATACAAACACCCGGCTCTCTCTTCGACTTCTTTTTTTTTACCATTTTAACAGCTTCCTGTATAATCAATAATCAATTATCGATTTAATAGACTCCGTATTCACGGGTAAAGTCGGTCATCGCCTTAATGTTTTCAATTTTAGCATCGTTCTGAACAATAGCGCTGGCGTCCATAATATAGCCGCCGTCGCCTGCTACGCCGTCAATTACCTTTTTACAACAGTCGCGCACCTCATCTGGCGTTCCGGTAGCCAGCAGCCAATTTGGGATTCCGCCGCTGATGCAGAACTTCTGTCCTATTACTTTATGCACCTCAAAGATGTCAGCATTATCAACGTGATAAACAATTGACTGGTCCGGCAGCTCAGCAAAAGAATTTAGATGTGCGTTCCAATTGCCCTCGGCATAGAATAGAACCTGATGTCCATTAGCCCATATTTCTTCGATGATTGGCTTGAGTGTCGGCCAATAAAATTTATTGAAATGCTCATGCGAGAAGAATGGCACGCATCCGCGATGCATCCAAATAGTGATCGGGACTTTTTTATCTGGATCAGCCCCGGAAAGTGCCACATGGGTTAGATGTGGCATCAGGGCCTCACAGGCGGCCAGCACCTTGTCCGGCTGCTCCATTACATCCGTGACTAATCCAAGATACCCACGGAGCTTGTCGGCAATAATATCGAACGGCGCCTTGAGAATCCCAGAGATAGCTGAGACGGTCCCTGACTCGGCTCGAAGCAATTGGTTCTGCTTTCCAAAAGCATTAAAATAGTTCAGCATCGCCATCCCGCCTTTCAGAAAAGACAGGTTATTGCGATATGATGACGGTTGGCCTTGTGCAGCAACGTCGGTTGTGACACGTGGAAGCCAGACGTTGAACAGAAATCCGGTGGGGTCTTCAATGAGCTGGTCGTATTCATCCGGTTTCATAAGGGCCTTTTCCGGGGGCGGCTCAAGGTATTGAAAACCAACATCTGGCGAGATGTGGATACCGGGAACTCCATAATACTTAAGCCCAA
>Ga0315547_1001357_pt1 | contig 19544 bp, 16 predicted proteins | sample SalMarSW160240MG_2_FD_202542 | JGI IMG/M metagenome (GOLD analysis project Ga0315547, IMG submission 202542) | Salt marsh sediment microbial communities from the Plum Island Ecosystem LTER, Massachusetts, United States - Salt Marsh Sediment SW1601-240 ...
CGAGGTGTTTTGTCTGAAGGAACCTTAATACAAATATCACACAGGTCTTTCATTGGTCCGCCAAAAATACCTGTAAGCACTATAGTTACAATATTCACCTTTCTGCAGACATTCAATGCCCTGATAATGTTCTCGGATGTTCCTGATGTAGAAATTCCAATGAATACATCACCTTCATTTCCCAGGGCTTCAACCTGTCTTGCAAAGATTTTCTCGAATCCGGAGTCATTACCTATTGATGTTAAAACTGAAGTATCGGTTGAGAGTGCGACAGAGGGCAATGCCGGCCGGTCGAATCCGAAACGATTAACAAATTCTGCTGCAATATGCTGGGCATCAGCAGCACTGCCTCCGTTTCCAGCCAGCAGCAATTTCTTTTTATCTCTGAAAGCTGCAATTATTGCCAGTGCTGCTTTCTCAATACCTGATAACACTTCCGGCATTTCAAGCAATTTCTGCTTTAATTCAACTGAACTCTTTATTTGACTTTTTATTTTTTCCTGCATCTATCAACAATTTATTACTTTCTACTTTCTACTTTTAACTTTTAACTTTTAACTTTTAACTTACTTTCCATCCCTGGCAGCCGTTTTCGCTGAAATGGAAGTTAATGATTTTTCCGTTGAACCTGTTCAAGGTATTAATAAGTTCGAGTCTCCTTACCGGATCAATAGTAAAAAACATGAAACCACCTCCTCCTGCTCCAGATACCTTACCTCCGTAAGCACCTGATTTAATGGCAGCTTTATATATCTTTTCGATGTTCTTATTTGTTATTGACGCTGCCATTTTCTTTTTATTCTCCCACTCTCTTCCCAGTTCCTTTGCAAACTTAACTATATCTCCCTTCAGCAGATAGTTTTTCATTAAATAGGAATTCTTTTTGATACGATGTGTAGCTTCAAGCGGTATCTTTTTTCTTTTCACCGTATTTGTCTGCTGCTCCCTGATTATTTTATCTGACGATCTTGATGCCCCTGAATAAAAGAGCACCATCGAAACTTCAAGCTCATCAGCAATCCACTGTTTTATTCTCAGGGGATTAACTACCACCCTGTCATCTTTATAGAACTCTATGAAATTGAATCCGCCAAATGTCGCAGCATACTGGTCCTGTCTGCCTCCTCGCAGACCGAGATCATTCCTCTCTATCTGGCAGGCAAGATGAGCCATGTCATAATCACCAAGGGGCAGATTCAGCCATTCTGCGAATGCTTTCAGGATAGCAACAACCATTGTAGATGAAGTGCCAAGGCCACTCCCGGGAGGTGCATCACAAAAGGTTGTAATTTTGAAAGAGAGAGGTTTTGTGATCCTGAAATCACGTATAATCCTGTTATAGACCCCTTTATGAAGGTCGAGACACCCGTCTACAGGTAATTCAGGGCGTGACGGATATCTCTTCTTCAGGTTCAGGTCTGCAGCATTGATAATTATCGAACCTGTACCTGTTTCCTCAATCATGCAGTAAGCATACTGGTCAATTGTTGCATTCAATACAGCTCCGCCGTAAAGGTCGGCATAGGGTGAGACATCAGTTCCTCCTCCTGCGAGTCCGAGACGTAGCGGGGCTTTGCTTCTGTATATCATTGTTTATAAAGAATTTCGGATTGCGGACTGCCGATTGCGGATTTGTTAAATCCGAAATCACAAATCCGAATTCCGCAATTTAAAATTATTATAGACTTCCATTATCGATGTTGTAAGCTTGTCCCATGTAAATTTAGCTTTTTCTTCCTTTACTCCTTTTATAAAAAACTCCTGCCTGTTGTTAGTAAAAAAATCATCAATAGCATCTGCTATTTTAGCTGGTTCGGGAGGCACAACATAACCGCTTTTGCCATCAATTACTATTTCACTTAATCCTCCGACATCTGTCACCAGCATCGGCTTCTCAAAATGATAGGCGATCTGGGTCACGCCACTCTGGGTAGCACTGCGATACGGTTGAACTACAAAATCAGCAGCACTGAACAGGAGCGCAACCTCCTCTTCCCGGATAAAATGGTCATAAAGGATTATATCATCAGCAATATTATGTTTTTCAATAATTGCTTTATATGGAGTATCACTTTCATAAAACTCCCCTGCTATTATCAGCTTCAGTTTCCTGTTACGAAAACGGTTATCGGCAAAAGCTTCCAGGAGAAGGTCTAATCCCTTGTATGCTCTTATAAATCCGAAGAATAAGAGATATGAATATCCGTTGTCAAGGTTGAGTCTCTTCAAAGCCTCTTCACGTTTAATCACCGCTCCATAGTTATCATACAAAGGATGAGGATTGAATTCTGCCGGTATATTGGCCCTGAAGCTGTTGAGATCATCACCGACACTCTTTGACATAACCACTGCACCATCAATACTGCGCACAAAGTATCTTGTCAGGATCCTGTCAAGCATGCTCTTTTCGTGTGGGATAACATTATCAAAAATACAGATTACCCTTGTTTTACTTTTTTTCTTTTTACCTGCTATCCTTGCAACAGTACCAAAGCAGGGGGCCATGAAGGGATGCCAGTATTTAATAATCAAAATATCGGGATTCTCTTTCCTTATCCTGTAACCTGTTTTGATCCAGTTAAATGGATTTACTGAATTCAGTATCCTCGAAATATTAATTCCAGTTGGTGCCGGACCGTCCGTATATTGTGTTTTTCCGGGGAAAAGAAATCCCGGATACTGCAATGTGAATGTAATGATCTTCACTTCATGTCCTTCGAGGATGAATTGACGCGACAGACGTTCATTGTAAGAGGCCAGGCCTCCCCGGTAAGGATGAGCAGTTCCGAGAATTATAACACGCATACCAATAGCCAGTAAATTTCAAATTTAATAAAATAGAACAGATATAAAAAGGCGTCAGGCGTCCCGCCTTCGGTATAACAACCTACGACGGGCAAAGCAGGCGTCAGGTGTCAGGATTACTTAAATAATCACTCAGATAATCAAATGCCGGAGCAAGCATGCCATCTTTCAGTATTGTTGCTCTCTCGATCATTGGGCTCTCTGTTTCCGACAGCAGATCATGCAATGTATTCTGCATCAGCTGTTTGCCGAAATCAAGTGATGCATTCCGGGGCAGTTCACCGGGCAGGTTGTCTACTGCCATGACAGTTATGTTCGAAGCTTTTGTAAATGCCGGCTCCTCTGCTTCAAGATGCGGATTATACCCATAAAAGGGGTCCGAGATCGTTGTTGCCCTTATTGTTGAAGGTATCGGGCCGTTTATGTCACAACTGATATCTGCAATGACGGAAATCCTGAAACCGGTTTGTTTCATATCATCTTTTGTAAAGAATACAGGTGACCGCGGATCCCAGTAATGACCGGTAACAAGAATATCCGTAACTTTTGTAAAAGGAAGAAATGTTGATTCATACTCTTCCGGATGGCTAATGAAATGACTGAAATTGAATTTTTTACCATATTTATGCCTGACATAATCTGCAGGACCTATCTGGCATACTACAGGAACGTCAAATTCACGGTTCAGGAAATCTTTCGGGTCAACTTTTACCAGGTTGCAGACGTTTAATGTCTCCATTGCTCCGTTTGCCACACGTCCTTCGCCTGTTACAAGAATTTTTAATCCCGCAGCCAGTTCTATCAGGCGAAGACCCGCCCACATCTCTTTGAGGTCATGACACTGGTATGCAGGATTAAGCTTGAACTTGTTGGTTTTTATGCCCCTGGCTCTCAATCCGTTATATGCTCCAACAATCCCGGCATAACGACCGAATGCCACTACCCTCTCACCTTTTTCAGTTGATAGATATTCATAATCAATGAGCCGTATTTTCTTTTCGGCCATATCCCTGAGCATCTCCCTGTTATAGGGTTGTTTTTTCCCTACATGTGCAAAGAAAAGATATGTTTTGCCCGGAATAAAGGTTCTTATGTCCACTTCTTTAATGCCCATCAGGATATCACACTCCTGAAGGTCCTCTTTCAGGGGTATTCCCAGGTATTCATATTCTTCATCGGAATAACATCTTATATCGCTTGGCTGGACAATAAATTCAATATCCGGGTATTGTTTTTCCAATTCCGTTATCTGCATTGGTGTAAGTACTACTCTTCTGTCAGGTGGATTTTTAGTTTCCCGAAGGATACCTATTTTCAAAGTTTTTTCCATTTATAAGAGCAACGTGTTTGTTCTTAAGTGTTACAATAATTTTATTTATTATCAATTATATATATTTTTATAGACTGGTTTTCGCCTTTATCTTCAGCACAACTTACGAGTAATAATGTGCAGATCACAGCACCGATAAGTCTACGATTCATCTTAAACATTATAGAATTGTTCTGTTAATGATTGGATTAGACTAATAAATATCTGAGACTTATTCCTTGATATATCCGACTTCGCAGTAGTATCTTTCAGCACCGGGATGCAATGGAACGCTAAAATTTTGCCAGACAGTTTTGGAATCATACGTATATACACGAATGAACCATTTCAGAGCGCCACTATTCTCATCCATGGCCTTTGCCAGATCATAAGCTGCCTGTTCCGGAGTATCTTCCCGGGCAAATATCGATTCTCCTGACCTTCCAAGTGTTTTTATCCACCTGTCAATTCCCCTGAGCAACTGATTACGGGCTATCACAAGTTCTGCATCAACATTTTGTTCGGCGATCTTGTCCAGTAATTCTTCCGGAAGTTCCATGAAATAAAGATCGAATTTTTCACTCAGTGTAGTCCAGTATGAAGATTCGGGATTCAGACTGGGACTTGCCATAAATCCTATGATAAGGTCAAAATCACCCTTTATGGCATCTTCAAGGGAAACCCTCATCTTCCCTCCCCAGGATACTATGTCATCTGCAGTTATTCCATAATAGTCTAAAATTACTGTCATTCCGCCACCATTATCAAAAATCCTTACAGGTAATTTCTGTTGTTTGACCTGGGCAATACTGGTTATTCCGGATTCTTTTCTGGCCGCCAGTAAAAGATAATAAGGATCTTCTATCTTAGCTATCAGGCGCAGGTTGTCAAAGGGTTTTCCATTACTAATAGTACCCTGATAAGCCCTGGTTAAGAAAGCACTTGAAGTCACTCCAAAATCTACACGTGCATTGACACGAACATTGACTCCGACCCGAAGATTATCTTCATCGAGGGGTGGCGGATAATCGTTTTCAGAAACAAGCCGCGGACCATACGATTTATTGCAGTTGCGACAAAGAATTACCGAATATCCATAGGGTTCCATGGATTCTTTAACAAAGTTACCTAATTCACCCCAGGGGCATCCTGCATCACATGCCGCTGCCATCACCGGTCTTTTGACATCCCAGCCAGTCTTTCCCACATCAATGGTTTCCTGAGCCATGATTTGATAAGATCCTGGCGAAATAATAAGACTCATCAGTAGAGCCAGAGAAATTCTTACAAATTTTCGCATCATTTTACTTTAGTATTATTTAAAAAGTCTTGGAAGAAAATCATACAACGACATACGCCATACCTGCCATTCGTGTATACCCGGAAAGGTTTGAAATTCAACATTCATTTTATGTTGTCGGAGTGTATTGACAAACTTATTTGTCGCATCCAGCCTGGGATCCTGTTCGCCCACCGATATATAAAAGAGTTTCAGGCTTTTATTAAAAGGAGGGGTATTTGTCAATATACCCGGTATTGTTTTCTCAGCATCAAAATCTGCCTCAGCTATCCCGCCAAACAAACCGGTACTGAATACACCTACCCAGTCAAATTTTTCCACATTACGCAATCCGATATAGAAAGACTGGCCACCGCCCATGGAAAGACCTGCTACTGCCCTGTGTTGCTGATCAGTATATACTCTGTAGTTCTTCTCAACAACAGGTACCACATCCGTAAACAATTCATCCGCTCCTACCTCCAGTGCCTCGTTATTGTATCCGCCAGGTACACCTGTCACCACATTACCATTGGTCATCACAATGATCATGGGATTAACTTTCCCTTCTGCCAGAAGATTATCCATAATGATACCGGCAGCACCTTCATTGTACCATGAAGTCTCGTTCCCTCCGCCGCCGTGACGAAGGTATAACACCGGGTATTTTCTGTCACCAACCTGGTCATAGGACGGTGGAACATAGATATAAACCTTACGGAACTTCTTTTGTACTGTTGAATAATAGGTCCTTATATGTACAGCACCATGCGGAACATCCCGCAGTTCATCAAAACGTGGTGGATTACCGGGCACATTCAGCAGGTTAAACCCTGGTGCCGTACCTATCTGCATTTCCGGATTCAGTGGATCGATAATCCTGAGACCGTCAACCAAAAGAGCATAAGTATATATTTTAGGTTTTAGCGGTCCTACGGTTACTGTCCATCGTCCTCTTTCATCTTTTACCATAGGATAATTTGCAGAGTCACCCTCGAACATCAACTCTACCCCTCTGGCATTTGGGGCATTGAGGTTAAAGGTTACAGTAAGATCAGGATGTACTACCGGAGATGTCCTGCCGAAAAACCCGGGTAAACCGCCTTGCCCGAATAAAGTGGATACTGCTAACATTGTAATTATCAGTATGTAAATACTTTTCCGGGAATGTCTTTTTCTTTTCATCATAGAATAATTTTAAACATTTATAAACTTCATTATGCACTTATAATGCAGGCAGTGAAGCTCTTGCTTCCCTGTCAGGATCATTTTTCACCTCGCTAGCATCATTAATTACCATTACCTCTCCCCTTTCAGCTGTATACCGAGGCCATTCAGGAAGGCCGCCTCCATTGGGATCACCGGTCTTCATAAACTGTATAAGCGAACCTGACATCTTTTCGGATAATTTTTTCGGTCTTGTTCCTCCACCCGTATGTGTCAGCATCACGTCGGTGTTATAGAACCAGAAACAGATATCGAGGCAATGGAAAGCCCTCATCCTGTTGTCGAACAATGGTGGTTGCCATCCAAACCATACCATATAAACCGGGGCCTTCTGTCTGGTTTTAGAATCACCAAGTTCTACCGTACTTTGCCTGTTTGCACTTATCAGAGCCCATATTTCTACTGGTTTTTTATCAGGGAAAGCTTTTGCATAGGCATCCACTACCTCTCCGGCTTTATCACCCAGACCGGGGCTAAAGCCTGCCCTGCTTGTTACCTGCTTTTTCACCTCGTCGAGTGTAACATTTTCGAGTTCGGCATTTGTACGGTTCGGTGAAAGTTCTTCGGTTGTGGAGCTGATGATCATTGGAATATCTTCAGCCAGGGGTGTTGGATCCGGGTAGAAGGGATCCTGAGGCAGGATAACACCATCAATTACTGGAGCAAAACCACCGCCAAAACCTATTGAGCCTCCCTGGTCCTCCGCAAACTTCCGTGCAGCCAGGTTGGCAAGTACGTAATATTCCTGCCAGGGCATTTGCTGTAATTTCTCTATCTGACCGGCTTTTAAACCAGCTTCCTTCAAAATATACGCTCCCAGTTTTTCACTCTGTTCCTTATTTCCCGACAATCGTAACGAACCACTCAGTACAACAGCTTTATGGAATAATCCCCTGGCAGCAGGCATGGCCGAGATAGTTGTAACCTTTGATCCTCCGCCTGACTGACCCATAATTGTTACATTCCCCGGATCGCCACCGAAGTTTTCGATATTATCACGTACCCATTCAAGGGCCGCAACAAGATCAAGCATACCGACATTTCCAGAGGCGGCATACTTCTCTCCACCTACGCCGGCAAGATTTGAAAATCCAAGCGGACCAAGCCTGTGGTTTACTGATACAAAAACGATATCTCCTTTCCTGGCAAGGTTCTCGCCATTATACCCATCCTGTTCAATGCTGTTTCCGTTTGTAAACCCGCCTCCGTGGAACCAGACCAGAACAGGTCTTTGCTTTTCATCGGCAATAGCAGGTGTAAATACATTAAGGCGAAGGCAATCTTCGTTCACATCATAATAATTCCAGTGATCTGCAAATGAACTATATGCATCGGCATATCTCCCTTCCATATTCTGGGGAGCAGAATTTCCCCACCAAACTGCCGGGAACACGTCTGTCCATGGTTCCGGTTTCTGTGGCGGCATAAAGCGATTGACACCTGATGTATCTGCACCATAAGGAATTCCGAGAAAATAGTTAATCCCTCTCAGTACATATCCCTTAACTTTTCCGTATTTGGTATCGGCAAGGGCAATTTCATCTCCGATAAAAAGTATCTGTCCGTTATCTTCCTCATTTGAAGAAGAGGCACACGAAGTAAGTGAAAATGTTGAAGTTCCTAGTGTCAGTCCGGCAGCACTGGCACCCATTGTTCCCAAAAATTTACGTCTGCTTGATTTCATAGTAAGGTTTGATTTTATTAATTATTATTTGATAGTGCTTATTGTTTCAAGTAAGTGTCTGTTTTCATATCTCACATAATAGTCAAATTTAATCAATTGACAAAAACAGAGCGGCCTGATTTTTGAGATATATTTCGCTGTTCTTTGGCAATATTGTATCTTTGCACAAAAGGCGCAAGGCGCAAGGCACAAGGCGCAGGGCTTTAAGAATAACTTCTTGCCCTGAGCCCCAAGCCCTGAGCCCTTTGCCATCCTTGGGGCTGACCTGGTTTTGACAGCATGAGGGGTGGTATGTAAGCATGCAGGATGTGGTGACGCGTTCCTTAAACAGTGTTACAAAACAATAACTGGCGAAACTAAATACGCTCTCGCTGCTTAAGTGAACAAAGTAGCTTAGGCTTTATCCTGACTCATGAGTCGGGACGGGACGTCTCCCGGGCGGTCATGCCCTGATCCAACCCGATATGGAGGCGCACGCAATCCGGGGCTAGCCTGAAGGTCGTTCCGCCCGGACGGTGAAGCAAACAGGAACTAAGGGTCTGTTAGGTTGTTCTGCAGCTGACAGGTCACGAAAATCAAGCAGGACTAAGCATGTAGAAAGCATATGGTCTCCATGTTTGGACGCGGGTTCGACTCCCGCCAGCTCCACAAAGGACTCACTATCTATTAGTTAGAGTCCTTTTTATTGCTCTCTCCGCACAGGTATACTGAGCGTTTCCGCTACTCATTGTAACGCAAGCGTACATATTTCTGGAAAAGCCAGTGGCTCTGACTACCTTTCGCCGGAGTAAATTGACTATCCTTTGCCGGAATTAAGTGTGGAGAATCCGGTGTTAGGGAGCACCTTATTCCGGTCTAATGTGAGCAGTCCATAGATAAATAAATTGTATTATAGGTTTGCACTGATATTGTGCTGTTTACATTACGGTTTATGGTGCTCAATCATTTCCGGAATCGTTTGCTATCTTGATCCGGAATGACGTGCTCTGGGTGACCGGATTTTCCAATAAACTTCATTTGCCTATTTTTTTACTTGGAAGATTTGAAACCATCAAATATAGCTTAAAGTCTTTTGCCAAGGGAATCAGAATATTAAATGTATTTATTCGAGAAAAAACATCTCAAAATACTTGACTTGTATTATAGTTTTATCGTAAATTTGTTACTGCGATACATTTTTTGCCCCTGAATGTTTTTAAAATTGGTTAGTCTTTAACTAACTATTAATGATATGGTATTCTGCCATTCATTTAATAGGGCCAAACCTGCTGATAGAAGGATTGAATGCTTACTCCCCCTAATTAATGAGACAATGGGAGAACAAGCTGTAACTATACCTGAAACAAAAATCCAAAGCAGATCATTTATTACAATATGGAACATTTATATATCAGAACTTAAAATACATTCTCCATGAAAAAATATCACTGAGAATAATTGAATACTATTTCTTAAAATGATTTCTATGAAAGCTATGAGATTGAGTTTAATTATAATGTTTCTCTTTACTGGATGTAAAAGGGAAAATGTACCAACTGTGACAACAACAGATGTTACATCCATCACACAGACATCTGCGACCAGCGGGGGTGAAATAATATCACAGGGAGACTCTGAAGTGACTGAAAAAGGTGTTTGCTGGAGCACTTCAGATAATCCTACCATATTGGATAGTATAAAAATTGATGATTCAGATAATAACAGCTATACTATTGACTTAAAAAAACTGAATCCCGATACTGAATATTTTGTAAGAGCTTTCGCAATAAACAATATTGGTATTGGCTATGGTAAAACCAAGTCTTTTACAACAGAAGCTGCATCATTACCTGAAATTACAACCATTTATCCGTATTCAATAAAATGTAATACTGTCAGATCTGGAGGTAATATAATTACCGATGGTGCATCCCCGATATTTGATCGGGGGCTTTGCTGGAGTACTTCTTCAAATCCGACTTTATCTGGAAACCATATTTCTGCTGGATCGGGATCTAATATGTTTCTAGTTACAATAACAGGTTTAGAATCAAACACAAGTTATTATATAAGATCGTACGCGACAAACTCTGTTGGTACTGCCTACGGAGAATCCATATTAATTACTACATGCCTTGATCTTAATTCAAATCCTATTGATCCAGTTACTATTGTTTTGTGGAATAAACCTCTTGATACAATTAGAAAATACATACAAGGGAAATGGAGAATAGTAGTTGTGGGTGGCGGAATTGGCGGAGGTTACTTTTGTTATAATGATTTTTTTTCTGAGTTTACGATTGATGATAAATTTATTAGCAATGTATTTAGGACCGCTACAGATACTAGTTTAATTAAATGGGAAAGAAAACAATATTTAAATTCCCCTGATATGGATTCTATATATATAATGACACTTACAACGGGTTCTTCCTATGTTATAGAAAAAATTTTATATGATACCCTTGTGTATTATCAATATCCTGATATTGATGCGAGTTATTTTTACGGAATAAAGTATAAATAGTATATTCTTTAAAATCAAACAGTTATTATGAAAATCTTAAAAATAACATTTTTTAGTTGTGCCATATTTTTATTTTGTATAATAGTTAATGCTCAAATCAATGACACTCTGTATATCCAAAGAAATGAAGCAGGGACAATTGAATATGGCATGTTCAAAATAAATGAAACCTCCAACAGAATAATGCAAAATGACACTATTTTCTTGAAATCTATTTTAAATGCAAGAAAAGAGGACGGTTTTCGTCTAATTAAAGTCAGCAAAGATACTGAAGGCTATATTCATAAGAGATTTCAACAATACTATAAAGGATTGAAAGTAGAAAATCAACAGTATCTGATACATGGCAGAAACGGTTATATTGTAACTATTAATGGAGATTTTCGGATAATAGATATCCCCACTGTTATCCCATCTCTTACCGAACAAGAATCTCTGGAGAAAGCAATTAAATATATCGGAGCAGAAAAGTATAAATGGGAAGATCCTGAAATGGAGAAGTTCTTAAAACAATTTACTAATGATCCTAATGCTACATATTATCCCCAAGGAGAATTGGTTATTTCTAAAGATCATCTGATAGGAAGCAATACTTTCAAATTGTCATGGAAATTTATTCTTTCGCCGACAGAGCCTGATATTAAACAATTAGTTTACGTTGATGCTTGTAATGGTAATATAATTCATAATGTCCCTTTAGTCCTGGACGCAAATATACAATCTTTTGCAGAGACTAAGTATAGTGGCTCAAATCAAAGCATAATGACGGATTCATACTCTAGTGGCTATAGGTTAAAAGAATTGAGAAATAATGTAAATATTTCAACTATGAATTTGAATCATTTAGACAACATATCTAATGCAGTTGAATTTTTTAATCCAAATAATGTTTATTGGGATTCTCAAAATTGGCCTAGTTTTGCAGCAGATCAGTGGGCCCTTGATGTTCATTGGGCTGCAGAAAAGACCTTAGACTTTTGGAGGGTGAATCATGGAAGAAATAGTTATGATAATAATTATGGACAGATAAGAAATTATGTTCATTATTGGAATAATTACGTACAGGCATGCTGGATTCCGGTTGATCATTATATTAAATTTGGCGATGGTAATGAAGTAATTGGACCAGTAACTACATTAGATGTGTTTGCACATGAATTTGGGCATGGCATTTTCGAAATTGAAGTCGGTCTTTGTGAAATGCATGATGAGATTGGAGCTATAAACGAAGGATTAAGCGATATCTGGGGCGCTGTAATTGAAAATGCTACTCCTAAAAGTCCTGGTGATACTGATAAAGATTGCTGGAAAATCGGTGAAGAACTATCCTCAGCACTTAGTTGTTTTAGAAATCTTGTAAATCCCAATGATGCCAATTCATTTGGAGGACCAAAGCCCGATACATATCATGGAAATTATTGGGATTATTATGGAGATTGTCACACAAATTCTACTGTAATGAGTCATTGGTTTTACTTATTATCAGAAGGAGGTAGTGATACAAATGACAATAATGATGCTTATACCGTATATGGAATAGGGATTGATAGTGCCCAAAAATTAGTATATAAGCTTGAATCTTATCTTTATCCAACAGCTAATTATGAAAATACAAAAAATCTTTCAATTGGCATAGCGAATTCCCAAGTCCCTGGTGGTTTTAAAGCCATGCAAGTAGCAAATGCATGGTACGCAGTAGGTGTTGGATCCCAACCGAATCAAATGAATATTTCTGGTAGTTCTACTGTTTGTAAATATGGTACAAAGTTCCAAATCGCTAATCTGCCTGTAGGTTATTCGATTACCTGGAGCTGTAATACTAACAAAATGCATTTGTCAAGCACAACTTCAAATCCCACAGTGGTTTATGCTGATGCAAGCGGGAATGACGGTTGGGTACAGGCAATAATTAGTTCTCCTTATCCATCAGTTACTCTAAGAGTTGATAATATTTCACTTAATACTAATGATCCAACTATTTCAGGCTCAACATTAATTTGTTCATCAGGAGCCACCTTAACATTTAATTGTGCCTGTCCATATGATGCAATTAGTTGGAGTAATGGTTCTTACTTAAATATTACTTCCGGACAGGGTACATCCTCATGCAGCTTTGCAGCAACAGGTAACGGAGCCAGTACTGTTTATGCAACAATTTATATAAATAGTACAGGTCATACATATTCAAAATCCGTTTGGGCGGGCAAACCTGTGGTTACTTCGATAAATGGTCCAACAGAGGGTTATACATATACGCAATATAATTATTGGACCAATCCATCCAGAAATTCATTATCACAATCACAATATACATGGGTGGTAAATCCAGAAACTTATGGTTTTAACTACCAGTATTATGACTGGGTGACTATTACTTTTTATCAACCATATCCATATTATCTGGTAAGGACAAGAGCAACAAATACATGTGGAGCTTCCAGTTGGGTATACAAGAATGTATATATATATGGTTATTATTTCTCAATGTATCCTAATCCTGCATCTAATGAAGTCGCTATTACAATAAATGAAGCAGAATGTCAGGCTATTGAAGATAATGAAATATCAGAGGTATCTGTTTCTAAAGCTATTACTACCGATCAAATTACTTATTCAATCCGTATTTATAATAGCTTGGGTACGTTAGTATCAACAGCAACAAGGACAGGCACTAGTTTTAATATTCCTATAACGAATTTACGTGACGGAACATATATAGTAGAACTCAATGATGGCAAGAATAGCTATCATGAACAACTAATAATTAAACACTAATAATATTGTTTTCTTGTAGCTAAGTAGGTGTTAGGATTAAATTTTTAAACAATTCGCTTTCAAAACTAATTCTAACAAACCATTCACCAGGTCCCTGAATAGGGGACTTGGTTGAGTGGTAAAAAATATTCTTAAATACTTGACTTGTATTATATTATTCTCGTACCTTTGATATTGCGATACAAAACTTGCCCCCGTGAGTTTTTTCTCAATGTCTGATTGTGTCTAACTAATTCTAATTGTTATGGCATTATACTATTCACTTGATAGGTCTAAACCTGTCGATAGGAGGATTGCTGAGCGATTACTCCTGTTAAAAAAAGGGATAAGAACTGAAATTCCTGGTAAAAGTTCAGCTATCCCTGAAAAAACTGTAGAAAGTACATTACTTATTGCTACCTGGAACATGCGTGAATTTGAGTCTGGTAAGTATGGTTCCAGGAGTAAAGAATGCTTGTTCTATATTGCTGAAATCATTAGCTCATTTTGCTGAGCGACTGTTCAAAAGGGTAACGAATATCTAGCATTATTTTTGAAGTAATGAATATAATAAAGAACAGGAAGAAGTACCTTATTTTACTGATGTAACAAAAGGCACCTTGTAAAATTATAAGAGAATTGTATTCTAAACACTTGAATATTAATGTTGTCATTGCCACCCTTTATAATTTAGATTGTTTTCATTCAAAATATTCTTCAATATAATTCTACAGTTGTTTTAAATAATTCTAAACCTTTAAATTGATGCAAATGAAAAGATTTTTTTTATTTATTGCCATTTTAATAATGGTAATTTCTTGTTCCAAAGAAAGTTTTGACAAGAAAGAAGGCCGACTATCTAGGAGCTATATTGAATTAGAAAGTACGATAATAAAAGTACCAAATTTAGATTCTATTACTAGAATGAATGCTGGAAAGTTTTTAGAATGTAATTTAACAAAACGTGAAATAGATTCTATTACAGATATTGCAGAAAATAGCTCAAGAGTATTAAGTGGGTACAGTATCTCTACCGTTGCCGAGGGTCCTGAATATACTGATTGGTCAGGGAAAATCCATTTAAAATACTTTACAGAATCCAATTATCCATACAAAAGAAATTGGCCATCTATAAGGGTTTCAGTACCATCAGATTGGGTAGTAGTAGGTGGAGGTGCAAAGGCATGGGGATACGCTCATGATGGAGGATTTTTAACCGAATCAAGACCTAATGCAACATTAACATCATGGACCGGCAGTTCTAAAGATCATATTAATCCTGATCCACATTACATAACTGTTTATGCAATAGGCATGAAAATTGATTCAGTTACTCCTAGTTTTTTAAGATCAAAGCTACGCATATATAACCAAACTTCTCCAATTGCAAACCACCCAGCAATTTATGCATCTCTACCTAGTAATTATCTGCGGTTAGGAGGAGGGGTAATAGTTAATTGGACTGGTTATGGTAATTTATTAACAATTTCTGAACCATATAGTACTAATAGTTGGTTTGTAAAGAGTAAGGATCACAGGAGACCTTCTCCTTGCACAATTACAGCATATATAATAGGAATAGAAAATATTTCTTTCCCTAACGTAGGGTATGTTCAAGTTGATACTACTATGCAATTGGAGATTGCTTATCCACCTGGAGAGGCTTGGATATGTACTACTACTAAACCTTCTTATGCTCTGACAGGTGTCGGGGGGCATGCCCATTTCACTGAAAGTGGTCGAATGTTGGTCAAAATGTATCCTATTTGGGACAATCCTTATGAAGAAGATGCTCAAATACATGCACTATGGCATACTTACTGGGACTACGGTTGGACTTCTGCTTCTGCAGTAATGATTCGAGCAGCTATGTAAATTGAACATATGAACATAAAACAACTGTAGAATTTAATATTATATTTAAGCTATCTAGAATAATAGACAAATGATATATTGTGTTTTTTCTTGCCTTTTTCTAATCTTGGTCAATGCCTGCCAACAGGAAATAATGAATATACCTGACTCTGGCCGGAACATAGTCATTAATGGGTTAATTACAACCGATACCTTACTAAACGTTAGATTAAGTAAAAGTGCTTATGTAACTGATCTAAATGCTTCATTATGTACTTTAGATATTTTAAACGATGCAAATGTCTATTTCTACCAAAATAGTATTATTATTGATTCGTTATACTATTGGAAATTCCGGTGATATTGAGCACCCTTGTTCTGTTAAAATTAAGCGTTGATTCTTTTAATCAACAAATCTCTTTAATTAGTTATGGGCAATTGCGCTGGTTCCAATGACCAGTTCGTGACCAAATAAAGATTAGTACCATAATATTAATTTCAATCAGTTCACAAACAGCGCAACTAGCCTATAACGGTCAGAGTAAAACAATATAACCAAAATAAGTTCGTTAAGTAATTGTCATGTACCTAACTTTTGATCAGATTGTTAACTAAAAACCAAATGACATGAAAAAAACAGCTATTTTATTTTTTTTTGTTCTGATTCATGGATCGGTCTATTCTCAAGATTCTGGTTATAATTCTAACATAATGATTGGCGTTTTTACGAATGTAGGTATAAACCAACCAATCAGATTTCAGAAAGTATCAAATGCTAGTGATTCAAGAGTCTACCATGGGAATGGCTCATATTCTGCAGGAGTTAAATTCTCAAAATCATTTTCATCTAAGTACAAGCTTGAACTTGGTGCGGTCTATTCTGTCCACAAAGTCGGATTTGAAGATCCAGAATATATGCCACCTACAGGAATAGTATATCATGAGACTTTTGAGACATTCAATATTCCAATAATACTTAAAACCTATTTAAAGAATAACTACTTTCTAAGCATAGGTACATTGATAGATATCGGTTTACCAAGGAATTCTCTATGGACTGATACTCAGACAGGATTTGGCTTAAATTTTGGTGGAGGCAAAGATTTTCTTATTAAGAATTTCATTTTAGACATAACCCCAAATCTTGAAATTCATTCTGTTGTACCTTTTAGTTCTGTAAGTGGACAACAGAGACTTGTAGTTTTTGGCATTAGAGTAGGACTAAACAACAACTGCCCATAATACAGACAATAAAATTAATTTGGATATCAATTGATTGCCGGGGTTAGCAGCTAGTAGAGACTACCCACGTAGATAATATGCTTACTTTTAATCGATAACATACGAATTTTAAGACTAATTTTGTCGTGATAATTTATAGTAGAATGTCATGAGAAAGGAAGACGAAGAATCTAAAGTTTATGAAGATTATGCTTCAGCAATGGATTACTTAACTGTTCAAAGCCATAGAGTTAATTCTATTGCAATCAATTGAATTTATTATCTGGTGTAGCCTATGTACCTGCACATGCTGCATATTCGCATCTTAAAAATACTGAAACAGGATTTTTACCACACAAAGAAATTTGGGCTACATCAGTTCCCAGCTCATTTATTGTTAATAAGGAAGCCCTTGGCTATGCAGAGATAAGAGCCACAGTTGGAGCTTTGTATCAACCAAATCTATTAAGTGCAGTTGGAAGCGTTCAAAGTCATTTGAACCAATTTAGCTCAATTCAATCTTATTTGCCAAATATTGAAAATTCAATTGCACTCTCTCCTTCGGTTGGCTTTGCAAGAGAAGCTACATCAGTTTTGGCAAGTTTAAGCAAGCCTTCAACAATTGGTTATTTAGCAAACTCAATTGAAAATAATATTTCTCCTTGGTATGGGGAAAACATAGCAAGATCAGCATATTTATCATCTCCACAACTAGGTATAGACATTCATGAGACAAGTAAGTATGTTGGATCAATAATAGGAACGCACTCCTTATCATCATTTGCAGTCCAAGCAAGCATTGTTAAAGCTTCAGAATATTCGTTTTTCGCCGAGAAATCTATCTATCCAATTACCGCTGATAATCTTGGTAGTCGAATCTATCTGACAGGTGACAGTAAAAATTACTTGGCATCTTCATTTGCAGAGTTTTCTCAAGGATATGCATCCTTCATAAAATCATACGAATATAATCCTCTGGTTTATACACAATTTAATCCATCAATCTCAAAGATGGTTCCTTCAGAGTACTTTTTAGGAGCAAACTTATTAGAAGCTATTTCTGTTGATGGGGAAATTACAGTCGAAGAAGAAGAGTTAAAAGCAGAAATACAATATGAAAATGAGATTTTATTACGTACCTATTTATCAAAAATAAATCCTGGTTTATTCAAAATGTGGAAAGGCGCCATTGAAGCATATCATTCAGATAACTCGGATAAAGTGAGACACTTTTCGGCTTCATTAAGGGAATTATTTACACATGTTTTACATCAATTAGCACCTGATCCTGCTGTTAAAAAATGGACATCCGATCATTCATTATTTCACCAAGGTAAACCAACTCGAAAAGCCAGACTTCTTTATATATGTCGGAATATTACTAGTGATCCCTTCAATACCTTTGTAAATCAAGATATTGATACAACAATTTCTTTTATAGATATTTTTCAAAAAGGAACACACGAAATTGAGCCTACTTATAATCAAAATCAATTAGTAACAATTAAAAGCAAAGCAGAAAGCACTTTAAAATTTTTATTGGAGATACATTTCAAGACAAACAATTAAAATATACCAGCTGCTAACAGGGACAAATCCTACAATCCGAAACATAACATAACTAACATATGACTAATTACACGCCGTTTGACAAAGATTTAGAAAACCTTGACGAGCAAGAATTGCAAAAACTAATTGAAAGGCAGATAAGCGAAGGATGGTATATTGAATACAAATCTGAGCTCCCCAAGAAAACTGGAAAAATTGATAGTCTAAAAATAACAAAATCAATATCTGCGTTTGCAAATACTAAAGGGGGTTGGCTCTTTTTTGGGATTGGAACAGACACAAAAAATATTGCCACCAATCTTTGTGGAATTGAACTTAGTTCAAACGAAAAACTTCCTGACCAAATTTCTCAAATTATTTCAAGTAATATTTCTCCTGAGTGGAGAATCCGGTGTTAGGGAGCACCTTATTCCGGTCTAATGTGAGCAGTCCATAGATAAATAAATTGTATTATAGGTTTGCACTGATATTGTGCTGTTTACATTCCGGTTTATGGTGCTCAATCATTTCCGGAATCGTTTGCTCAGTTGATCCGGAATGAAGTGCTCTGAGTGACCGGATTTTCCAATCATGAGTAAAGAAGTAAAAGAGATTCTTAGGATAAGATATAAAATACTTATTACATCTATCTTTAATATTACCGGATATTATTTTGTTTTATTAAAAACATTGTTTAAGTTTGTACCGTGATAAATGAAAATATGAAAGTAATTTGTACAATCTGGTGCTGGTGGTTAAGTAAATTTCACAATAAATTGTGAGACTATCAGCTGATTGTATTAAAAAGTAAATGATATTAACAACGGCCTGTCGTTCTCACGACAGGCCGTTTTGATTTTAATCGTTTAATCATGAAAAATATTAAAATTCAGGTTAATGTTACAGAAATGCTCGCCGATTTGATCACTCCTGTGAGTATATACCTGAGGATCAGGGATGTATTCCCCAACTCCCTGCTCCTCGAAAGTTCGGATTATCACGGCAATGAGAACAGCTTCTCTTTCATATGCCTGAAACCTGCCGCAAGCTTTGAAGTGGACAGCGGAATTATAACTGAAACATATCCTGGCGGGGAAATCATTAAAACAGAATTGAAAAATCACAACCTGTTTAAGGTTAGATTCAATGAGTTCTACAGGTCATTCGGACTGACAGATATGGCAAAGGAAATCCCTGTGAACGGATTGTTCGGATATATCTCGTATGATATGGTTGAGTATTTTGAAAAAGTCAAAATTAATGCAACTGCTAATGCCGATTACAAAATACCTGATATGCATTACAGCTTTTTCAGGTTTATAATCGCGATAAATCACTTTCTGAATAGGCTATATAT
>Ga0315547_1001358_pt1 | contig 19543 bp, 12 predicted proteins | sample SalMarSW160240MG_2_FD_202542 | JGI IMG/M metagenome (GOLD analysis project Ga0315547, IMG submission 202542) | Salt marsh sediment microbial communities from the Plum Island Ecosystem LTER, Massachusetts, United States - Salt Marsh Sediment SW1601-240 ...
GATTCAAAATCGAATTGGTGTTCTTATCTCAGAAACTAACACAAAGGAGGCTGACTACAAATTCATTTTCAATCCCTTGTGTTCGTGTATTTTCAGTTTCAAATTTTAAACAGAATGAATATAACAGTATATAACAAATCAGCAAATCCAATTGAAACTGTATTTGCTGTGAACCGTTAGAAACAATTTTGATTTCACTTCAGATTTCTATAGAATCAAAAAAATAGTTAGACATGAACAAAACAGTATTTTTAAGTTTATTCGTTAGTACAATTATTATTGTAGGATGTAATAAGAATATTGATACAGGTAAATTTGTTACAGCAACTTGCCCTATAGATGTACCGGAAGGTCTTGAAGAGAGTGGTAAATTTACCTATGGTTATATGGAAGTACCTGAACTCCATGAAAACCCCACTGGTAAAACAATTGAACTTGCCATAGCAATTCACAAGTGTCAGGGTGATTCTGCAAGCCATGAACCAATGGTTTTGGTAACAGGTGGACCCGGGATGTCTGACATTGACACTTTTGTTCCGATGTTATTTGGTGATATGGGTGGTTTGTTTCTTAATAACCGTGATATCGTGATTATTGAATTAAGGGGCTTAAAATATTCGAAGCCAAATTTACTTTGCCCGGAGATTGACAGCCTGCAATTGTTCCTTGCCGATAAACACCTCTCCACAGAGCATATCATTGAGTTATACATGGATTCAATGCAATCTGCTTATAAACGTTTTGAAAAGGAAGGGGTCAACCTAAATGCATTTAATGACTACGAGATTGCAAATGACATTGTATTTGTCATGGAGAACCTCGATTATGAGAAGTTCTCAGTATTCGGTTCCTCATTCGGAACATTGGTTGCCCAACATCTTCTTCTAAATCACCCTGAGCGTCTAGTAAGTGCTTCAATGAATGCAGTTGTGGACTTCAACAGAGGCTTGGTGAAAATGCATTCAAACAGCATTCAAACACTGGAAAACATTTTTCAAAGATGTGAAGCCAATCCTGAATTGAGCAAGGCATATCCTGATTTGAAATATAGATTTCTTTCAACGCTGAAAAGATTAAATGAAAGCCCGGATACTTTGGACATTGAATATTGGGGAAATAAGGAAATGTATAAAATCCCACTCGACGGAAATAAGCTTTCAGTTTGGTTATTCACTCAAATGTATAAGGATGGTCAAATTCCTTCAACCTTGCATAAAATCCTATCTGGCGATTACAGCCAGATCATACAAGATCCTGGGTTGATATTTCCTTTACCTGAATTCAGCAATGGGCTAACATGGAGTATCCTATTATCTGAGTATTCAAATTTTGAAGATGAAGATATCGCTATCAATAATGAATATATTGATTTTGTGAAGGGTTGTGGGACAATGATTTTCACTCCCTATTTTCTGAATCATGCAAAGGAGGTATGGAAGGTAAATGATTTGCAAAATAAGAATATATCCCTGGTTTCAGAAGTTCCTACTTTGATGCTTGGCGGTGAGATGGATCATGTTTGTCCACCAAATTATGCCATTGAACTATCAAAGAACCTGAACAATTCATATTTATATACTTTTCCTGGTATAGCTCATTCACCCATCGATATTGGTCTATGTGCCATTATGATGATGAAACAGTTCGTTGACAATCCATCAAAAGAGCCGGATAGTTCATGTATGCAGCAATTTCAAAGCGGATTCATGTTGCCAGAATAAATATTGATGAATGGAAAAAATAGTTTCTAACAGCCAATATAGGTAAGCGTGGGGATAGTGGTTGCATTTGGCTTCAAGTCTTCGATTCGGCGTTTATATCGGTGGATAATGACACGCTCCAAAAACCACACCTACCCATATTGGCAACACGTTATCACCCATTTCAAGAGAAGAAAAGTAAAAAGATTCATAAATGGCGAAAAATTCAAAGAATTTTTCGGGTTAATTTGATTTTTTGCATATTTGTACATATATTTGTACATAATTATGTACTAAATAGGAATACAATGCTAACAACAACAATTTCTGATTTTCGAAAAAACATCAAGAAATACCTTGATAAGGTCACTGAAAATTTCGAGACTTTGATAATTAATCGAGGCAAAGATAATGGAGTCGTCATCATCTCATTAGATGAATATAATTCATTATATGCAACTCAGCATGAGTTATCTTCCAAAATTAATGAACAAAGACTGGATTCAGCTATTGAAAAATTAAGAAAGGGTGAATCCTTTCAGAAAGGCCTTATTGAAGAATGAAATATACATTTGTTGATGAATCCTGGGAAGACTATTTGTATTGGCAAAAAACAAATAAGAAGATCCTTAAAAGGATAAATATTTTATTAAAAGATATTTCACGGAATCCCTATTCAGGAATAGGAAAACCTGAACCCTTAAAATACAAATATAAGGGTTACTGGTCTCGAAGAATCGATGAGGAACATAGGCTGATCTATCAAGTAAGAGAAGACGAAATACTTATTGCCAAATGTAGGTTTCATTATGATTAATAAGAGAACGGGTGGTAATAATGTGCAAAACAAATCTGAACGTGTTTTTCACCAACCGTTATTAAGCATAGCCCCTCGCAAATAAATGTAACTTACTGATTAAGATTCCGGAGGAAATTCGCACGGTCCATCGCACTCCTAAGAAAAGTCAGCCAAACCGTTTCAATTCTCCGGGATATTGAATAGATTTAAACAATCTTAACCATTCTATCCCAGACATGAAATTTATAATCAAATCCAGGAAGGTTTTCATCCTGTTATCCATCTGTTTGACTGGACTAATCTTCACAATCACCTGTAAAAAATCTGCAGATATACAGATTGTGGATCTGCGTTGTGAATACCGGAAAGAGCCGGTTGGCATCGATGATAAACAACCCCGTTTCAACTGGGTGATGCAATCTGATGAACGGAACCAGGTCCAGTCTGCTTATCGCATCCTGGTTGCTTCAAATGCCGGGAGTTTAAGCAAAGAGGAAGGGGACATGTGGAATTCAGGAAAAATCATTTCAGAACGTTCCATCCAGGTTGAATACTCCGGGAAAGAACTCGAATCGAACACTACCTATTACTGGAAGGTGAGGATCTGGGATAAAGCGGATCGTCCTTCTCCCTGGAGTACTCCTTCCTCCTGGTCAATGGGACTTCTTGATAAATCCAACTGGCAGGCAAAATGGATTGGAATTGCATCTGATGAAGCAGAAACCACAAGACCGGTTGATACAATCCTTACAAGCAGAGGTACTCCTCCCGGGACCCCATCTCCAATGGTTAGAAAAACATTCCTGATTGATTCCGACGCAAAAAGTGCCATGGTTTATGTTTCAGCCCTTGGATTGTATGAACTTCATATCAACGGGGAAAAAGTTGGCGATCATGTGCTGGCACCGGAATGGACAGACTATACCAAAAGGGTGCAATACCAGGCATATGATGTAACGGATATGCTGAAACCTGGAGAAAACACCATCGGTGCAATTCTGGGTGACGGATGGTATATCGGAACATTCGGACAATGGGGAGACGATGCCAGGAGAGGTAAAAACTATGGCAGCCTGGACAGGAAATTCCTGTTTCAATTAGCTATACAAACGGAGAATGGAGAGTCAATAACTGTTGTATCTAATGGTTCCTGGAAAGAATTTGCAGATGGCCCCATCCGTTTTGCTGACATGTTCCTTGGAGAAACCATTGATGCCAGGAGAAACATTCCGGGATGGGACAACACAGGATTTGATGACTCGGAATGGAAAGCCGTGCATGTTTTTCCGGATCCTGGAATTGAGCTGGTTGCACAGATGCATGAACCCATCCGGGTTATTGATACACTCAGACCGGTAACCGTTATCGAACCTGATACGGGTGTTTACATCATCGATATGGGACAGAACATCGCAGGTTGGTGTCGTCTTGTAGCAAATGAACCGGAAGGAACGAAGATCATGTTGCGGCACGGTGAGAGACTAACTGAAGAAGGAGGGCTGTATACCCAAAACCTGCGCAGGGCAAAACAGGAAGATATATTCATCACTTCAGGTGAAACCAATGATGTATTTGAGCCCCGGTTTACCTTCCACGGATTTCAGTTTGTGGAAATAACAGGCCTTAGCAAAAAGCCTGATCTTTCCATGCTCTCCGGTATCGCAATCTCATCAGATCCGGAACAAACAGGTCATTTTGAATGCTCAAACCCTGAACTGAATCAGCTCTGGAACAACATTCTCTGGACGCAACGGGACAACCAGCACGGAATCCCGACCGATTGTCCCCAGCGGGATGAACGAATGGGATGGATGGGCGACGCCCTGGTGTTCGCCCAGACTGCCATATACAACATGAACATGGCTCCTTTTTACACAAAATGGATCCGGGATATCCGGGATGCACAGACTGAAGAAGGGGAATTTGCAGATTTTGCCCCGCACCCCAACTGGGATAGACCACACCTGAATGCACCGGGATGGGCTGATGCCGGACTGGTGGTTCCTTACCGCGTCTACCAGAACTACGATGACCTGAGAGTATTGGAGAGGCAGTATCAATCGGCAAAAAAATTCATCGATTTTGTCCACAAAAGCAATCCGGACCTGGTATGGAGAAATCATGCGGGTAATCAATATGGTGACTGGTTAAACGGAGACCTGATCGAATCGGATAGTTACCCCGGCGAAGGTGCTACCATGCCAAAAGATGTTTTTGCTACTGCCTATTTTGCTTATTCAACAAACATATTGGCTGAGATGGCAAACCTGCTTGGTATCGGTTCAGATGCAGAAGAGTATTCCGCCCTTGCCGATTCAATACGCCAGGTTTTTAATGATAATTTCGTGTCTGGTAATGGGGAAATAACCGGTGATACACAGGCAGGGTATGTCATAGCCCTGAATTTTAAGTTGCTTCCTGACAGCCTGAAACCATTGGCTGTCAATCATATGCTGCGAAGGATCTCGGATTATGATGGGCGAATATCAACGGGTTTCCACTCAACAGTATTATTGATGAAGGAACTTACGGATTGGGGGTATACACCGCTTGCTTATGATTTACTGGAGAGTCATGAGTTACCATCCTGGTTATACCCGGTTGACCAGGGAGCAACCACCATCTGGGAGAGATGGGATGGCTGGGTTAAAGGAAGAGGCTTCCAGGACATTGGAATGAATTCGTTCAACCATTATTCTTTCGGTTCCGTTGCCGAATGGATGTACCGGACTATCCTGGGGATCAATCGGGACGATAATCACCCCGGTTATAAAAAATTCATCATAAAACCAGAACCCGGTGGAAGCCTCACCTGGGCAAAAGGAGAATATCATTCGATCCACGGATTGATTCGGACCGAATGGAGGTCCGAAAATGATCGGTTCATCCTGAATATTACCGTACCGGTAAATACCCATGCTATCGTTTATGTTCCTTCGGATTTCCCCGAATCCATAACTGAAGGTGGCGAGGAAGCAGTAAATTCACCAGGTGTGCAGCAAGTCGGAATGAGCAAAAACCAGGGAATTTTTGAAATTGGTTCCGGAACATATCAATTCGAGTCGAAATATTCAATTCATCCTAAAAAATGAAAGTCAGGCATGCCGGTTTGAAAACAAAAGGACAGGATACACTATCAAAAAACAGATTAACAACTCAACATTCAACATAGGCAAAATGGCGCAGGAACACAAAATTACCATGCTGGGAACCGGGTTAATCGGGCTGTTTTACACCATGACCCTGCATAATCAGCGGGGAAAAGACCATGTCTATTCAGTCTATTCAAGGTCGCTGGAAAAAGCGAAGAAATTTGCCAGCGAGTGGGGCATTCCAAGGCCCACTTCTGATATGACTGAGGCAATCAATGATCCTGAGACGGATACGGTGGTGATTGGACTGCCAAACCACCTGCATAAAGAGGCGGTCGCACTGGCTGTACAAGCAGGAAAGAACATACTCTGCACCAAACCACTGGCAAGAAATGCTTTGGAAGCCAAAGAGATGCTTGATATGGTCGAGAAAGCGGGCCTTTTCAACGGGTACCTGGAAGATCTGGTTTATCCGCCAAAGACACTGAAATCGCTGGAATCCGTTAAGAATGGAGCCCTGGGAAAAATTTTGTGGGTACGATCCAGGGAAGCACACGGTGGTCCCCATAGCGACTGGTTCTGGAACCTGGAACTTGCGGGTGGAGGAGCTATTGTGGATATGGGTTGCCACTGCATTGAAATCATCAGAAGCTTTATCGGAAAAGGGATCAAACCGGTTGATGTTGTTTGCTGGGCTGATACCCAGGTTCACCCCATCGAAGCGGAAGATCATGGAATCGGGCTGATCCGTTTTGAAAACGGGGCCATCGGACAATTTGAAGTGAGCTGGGTGTTCCGCGGAGGAATGGATCTCCGGGATGAGATTGCCGGAACCGAAGGGACAATCTGGATTAATAACTTCCTGCGAACAGGATTCGAAATGTTCACCGCAGCCGGAAAGGGAGGTTATGTTGCCGAAAAAACAGAAACCGATAAAGGCTGGCTTTTCCCGGTTGGAGACGAGGTTCATGAACTCGGGTATACAAACATGTTTGCTGATATGCTCAATTCCATAGACAGTGGAAATGAACCGACAGAAACCTTCTATGACGGTTATGTGGTCAATGCAATTATGGATGCCTGCTACCGGTCGGCAAAATCAAAAAAATGGGAACCTCTTATCCTGGAAGATTGGCGCGGTAAAGAAAAAATCCAGCAGGAAAAAGGGATTGAAGAGATGGATGATAAATACATCGTTATTAAAAAGGAACAAATGCCCGATGGACAGGTTAAACTGATCCTGAAAGAGAAAGAGACGGGTAGCATCATCCAGAAAATTATATAATAAATACTATTTACTATGAAAAAAACACTGCAATTAATCATTCTGCTACCATGCATTTTTTTATTCCTTTTTTCATGCACTTCTAAAAAGGTAACCCTCGTATCTCTTCTCGAAGAGATGACAGACCGCCAGGGATTAACCCTCTACCCGGAACCAGGATACAGCGTCAGGCAATTCAGCAGTTACGACAGGCGAAGCATCGCTCCAGACCAGGATGGCTGGTTTGCAAACGGCGATTATACACAATTCATCCGGGAGGAGGAGAATGAAGGAAGACGTGAATTTGTCCTTTTTGACACCGATGGCCCCGGCGCTATCGTGAGGTACTGGATGACATTTGCCGGAGCGGGCGCCTCAGAAGGAACACTCAGGATATACATCGACAACCTTCCTGACCCCGTTATCGAAGACAATGTACTGAAAATCTTAAGTGGCGGATTGCTTGCCGGTGAACCGCTCAGTTCATCCGTATCTCCACTGACCGATTATCAGAGACGGGGGCATAACCTCTATCTGCCTGTTCCCTATGCTGACCATTGCAAAATTACCTATGAATGCGATTCGATCATCATTAAGGAGAACCGGCGCAGACCCAGTGTCTATTACAACATCAATTACCGGACCTATGAACCGGGTACCGTTGTTGAAAGTGTTACGAAACAAGTACTTGCAGAAGCCAGAAAAAAAATAGATAAAACCAATGCAACCCTGATGGAATCCGGACTCCAGGTTCCCGAAGCAAACGAGTATAATGTCAATCAACAGCTCAATCCGGGAGATACACTGAACCTGTTGCTAAAGGAAAAATCACAGGCAATTGTTGACATCGCGATTAAACTTAACTCGGAAAACCTCAACCAGGCTCTCAGATCAACCGTACTCTCCATTTCGTTTGACGGCAACAATACTGTCTGGGTTCCCGTTGGAGAATTTTTCGGAACAGGTTATCAAGTTCATCCGTCAAATACCTGGTATACACAGGTAACTGAAGAGTGCATCATGAAAAGCCTGTGGGTTATGCCCTACAGGGAAAACAGCACCGTAAGGATCATTAATTTTGGTAATGATCCAGTGGATGTCGAAGCAGAGATCGGTGTGAATGATTATACCTGGAAAAAGGGGAGCATGTATTTCGGCACCTCCTGGCATGAATATTATCAAATCTACAGCGCAAAACCACGGTCAGATAAAGATCACGACTGGCATTTCGACGTGAACTACGTAACTCTTGAAGGAGAGGGGGTTTACGTTGGCGATGCATTGACCGTCTTCAATACCGCTGATGCCTGGTGGGGCGAAGGTGATGAGAAGATATTCGTCGATGGTGAAGATTTTCCCTCCTGTATCGGAACCGGGACTGAAGATTATTACGGCTATGCCTGGTGCCGCCCGGAAATTTTTAGCCATCCCTTTATTGCTCAACCTACCGGTGCCGGTAATTTTAATCCGGGTATGACCGTAAACATGCGCTACAGGTCCCTGGATGCAATGCCCTTTTCCACCTCCATTCAATCCGATATTGAACTGTGGCACTGGGCACAGACAACGATAAACTATGCCATGACCGCATTCTGGTATGCAAAACCAGGATTCACCAGTAATGTTAAACCGGATCCGGAAATGGTAAAAAAGCCGGTTGCAATGAAACGAACCGACATTTATCCGCCGGTTGTAGATGAGAATGGATTGCTTGAGGGTGAATGGATGGAAGTGCTGGATGCTGGTAACGGGACCGCAGGTGTCCAATCGGGATTACAGGTTGGATGGAGTGGCAATTCACAACTCTGGTGGCGTAATGCTGAAACCGGTGATCAATTGAAAATCCGGTTTCTGTCTGAAGAAGAAGGAGTATTTGCTATTTCCGGCATCCTGACACAAGCTGTTGACTATGGAATAATCCGCTTCAAAATCAATGGCACGGCACTGCAAAAATCATTTAACGGGTATTTCCCGGATGGAGTAAAAACGGTTCCGTTCAGTTTTGGAATACATAAAATTCATGCCGGTGAAAACATCCTGACCGTGACGGTTACCGGTAAAGATCCAAAAGCAAAGCCCGGAAATATGGCCGGGATAGATTGCATTACATTTGAACCTATCAGATAAAAATAAATTGTTTGTAACTCTCTTAAAGAATCGATATATAATGAGAACCTCCAACCTGTTAATCCTGATGCTGGCTCTGGTTTCCTGCCAACCCAAACAGCAAAAAACAAGTGATTCTGAATGGATTCAGTTGTTCAACGGTACAGACCTGACCGGGTGGAATATAAAAATTTCCGGCTATGAACTGAATGACAATTTCAAAAACACCTTCCGTGTGGAAGATGGCTTGCTGAAGATCCGGTACGATGAATATGAAACGTTCGATAGTGAATTCGGTCACATTTTCTTCAACCAGAAGTTTTCCCATTACAAATTAAGGGTTGAATACCGGTTTGTCGGAGAGCAGGTTCAGGGCGGTCCGGAATGGGCATACAAAAACAACGGGTTAATGTTTCATTCGCAGTCTGCAGAAAGTATGGGATTGCATCAGGATTTTCCTGTCTCGGTTGAAGCCCAGTTCCTGGGTGGTGCTGGTGAAGGTGAAAGAACAACGGGGAATGTATGTACACCGGGCACAAACATGGTGATGGATGGAAGGCTCATAACTGACCACTGCACCTCTTCACATTCAAAAACCTATCACGGAGAAGAGTGGATCACATTTGAACTGGTGGTTAAAGGAGGTGAGATCATTCATCATGTGGTGAACGGAGATACGGTAATGATCTATTCCAATCCCCAGATTGGAGGAGGGAATAAGCCAGAAGGTTACCCGGTACCCGATGGCACACCATTAACGGAAGGATACATTGCCCTGCAGGCAGAGAGTCATCCTACTGATTTCCGGAAGATCGAACTGCTGGATCTCAGTAAAAAATGAAAAAAACTGAGGATCCAAGAGTACTGGGTAAAGGTGATCAGTTCGATACAATGCCCTATTTCAAAAAAGGATCCTTCCATCTTGTACCGGGTAGTATTTTGTTACTTCTCGAATAAGTCACCAGGAAATTGCCATACCGTATATTCGATATACATTTTAATCCTGCAATTCATTGATTATACACTGAAAAATCATTAGTTTTAAAACAAAAGGAAAGAACCAATAACCATTAAAACAAACAGCATGAAAAAAGAACTCAGTCGCCGGTCATTTCTTAAGATCTCCGCCCTGTCAGGAGCCATGCTGGGCATTTCCGGGATTGGATGCAAACCAGAGAAACAACCCGGAGTAGAAGAGATCCTGGAGAATATCAGTAAGGATGTTCCGGGAAAAGGCACATCTGTAATTGGATTGACAGTACCACCCATTTCCCAGGTAAAAGTCGGAATCATTGGATTGGGAAACCGGGGATTTGGAATGACAGGGCTCGTGAATGCTCTCTGCCCGGATAAAGCCATCATCACTGCCATATGTGATATCCAGCAGGATAAAGTTGACCGTACCTTCGAGTTTCTGAAAAAGGGAGGGCAAAATCCTGCTCTGTATGGAGGCACCGAGGATGCCTGGAAAGAGATGGTGGCAAGGGATGATATTGACCTGGTCTTGATATTCACACACTGGGATCTTCATGTTCCCATGGCCGTTGAATCCATGCAACGTGGAAAACATGTGGCTGTTGAAGTGCCTGCTTCATACACGGTGGAAGGTTGCTGGCAACTGGTAAACACAGCAGAAGAGACACAGAAAAATTGCATGATGCTCGAAAATGTATGTTATGGAGCCGAGGAGCTCTGGATATTGAATATGGTCAAAAACGGAGTGTTTGGCACATTGACCTATGCCGAAGCAGCCTATATACACAACCTGCGGACGGGTTACCTCTTCAGTGATGCTTATTTCAACAAATGGAGGATCAGGCACCATGTAGACAGGGATGGTAACCTTTACACGACACATGGATTAGGACCGGTAGCCCAGTATATGGACATCGACCGGGGTGACCGGTTCGAACACATGGTATCGATGAGTTCCCTGCAGGCATCCCTGTCAGAGCACTCTAAAACCGTAGATCCCGATAACGAGTTTTACAACCGTACGAATTTCAAGCACGGTGACATGAACAGCAGCCTGATAAAAACCTCACTGGGCAGATCCATCCTGGTCCAGCACGATGTAGTTACACCAAGACCCTACAGCCGGATTAATGCCCTGGCCGGGACACATGCCTTCCACGAAGGTTATCCCAGCCGTCTTTCCATTGAAGGGAAGGGCCACGGATGGCTTCCGGATGAAGAATATAAAGAGTACCGCAACAAATACCAGCACCCGATCTGGGAAAGCCTGAAAGAACCGATAGAAAGGTATGGTGGACATGGCGGGATGGATTTTGTAGAGATCTACCGGTTGATCGATAACCTGAACAGGGGTCTTCCCCTTGATATGGATGTTTATGACGGAGCCTCCTGGAGTGTAGTGGGACCCCTCTCAGAAATATCGGTTGAATTGGGATCCGTTCCGGTAAAATTTCCCGACTTTACCCGGGGAGAATGGACGAAAGAGAGAAAGCTGGGTATCCTGGAACATGCATAAAAAACTCTACACCTACACGTTTGTTGCCGCCCTTGGAGGGTTATTGTTTGGCTTTGATACCGCTGTGATCAACGGGGCTATGCCCTTCTTTACCGATTATTTCCATTTAACAGAAGCCATGCAGGGTTGGGCTGTCAGTTCAGCCCTGATTGGTTGTATTATCGGGGCCCTGTTTATCGGGAAACCCGGGGATGTTTTCGGCAGAAGAAGGATGCTTCGTTTCCTGGCATTGCTGTTCCTGGTTTCTGCACTCGGTACGGGATTGGCACCAAACCTCAACTGGTTTGTCTTTTTCCGCTTTATCGGTGGCCTGGCAGTGGGCGGATCCTCCGTTCTGTCTCCGATGTATATTTCCGAGATCGCCCCTCCCCTGTTCAGGGGCAGGTTAACCGTTACCTTCCAGCTGGCGATCGTCATCGGGATACTGGTTGCTTTTTTTTCCGACTATCTCCTGCTGAACACCGGGGCAAACAACTGGCGGTGGATGTTCATCATGGAAGGATTACCTGCCATTGTATTTTTTGCTCTTCTGTTCATGGTTAGTAAAAGCCCGCGGTGGCTGGTTAAGAACGGTAATCTGGAGAGTGCCCGTCAGGTTATCATGGAAGTCAATCCGGAGGCCGATGCGGAAATTGTCCTGGAAGAGATCAAACAATCCATTGATAAAGAGATTATTTCAAGAAGCATGTACCTGTTCAAAAAGCCCTTTTTAAAGCTGGTGATCATCGGAATAATGATCGGTTTCTTTAATCAGTTCACGGGGATAAATATCATCATGTATTATGCTACCGATATTTTCCGTTCAGTAGGATTCTCCACCGATTCTGCCATTGGACAAACCGTTATCATCGGTTTCACCAACCTGGTTTTTACCCTTGTCGCCATGAAGGTTATCGATCAATTCGGACGCAAAAACCTTCTCCTTGTGGGCTCCCTGGGAATGACCGTTTTCCTGGGATTGTTTGCCTGGGCTTATATCTCCGGAGCACTCGAAAGTTTTATTCTGCTAATCTTCCTCATTGGCTTCATTGCTTTCTTTGCTTCCTCGCAGGGTGCCGTCATCTGGGTATTGCTGTCTGAGATGTTTCCTAACAACATTCGCGCCAGGGGAACCGCTATCGGATCCTTTTCACACTGGTTTTTCAATGGCCTGACTTCATTCCTTTTCCCTGTCGTTGTCGGAGCTTTCAGCAGCGGTAAGGGAATTGGCTATATTTTCGGATTCTATGCGATCGTTACCTTTCTCAGTTTCTTTTATTTTAAAAAGTACCTGGTAGAAACCAAAGGGAAATCCCTTGAGGAGCTTGAAAAAGTAACCGTAAAAAGATAAAACCGGATAACATGACACCCCCTGAGAAACTATTACCCGGGTCGTTCAGCAGATCGACCCTTCTCTTTATTCTTATCATAACCCTTATTAACACTGGAATAAGATGCCAGGAAACATACAGATCCTTTGAACTCCGGTATTTTTCAAACAATCCTGCTGCAAATGGGGTTACCGATTTTCGTGGTGAAACAGAACGGTTTGACACAGAAGAAAGGATTGATTTTCTGAAAGCATATGGAGAGGTTGCGAAAAATTATTTCAGAGATCCTTTACTGAACAAAATGGTTATTAGCCAGGCTGAAGTAGAAGATTTTTTGAAAAAGCTAAAACCTCAACCACAACCTGCGACCCGCATCCGCCTGAATATGTGTACGTGGAAATGCCTTGGCTACAAACCCGGTCAGAAAATAGAGGACTCATTACAGATCGATCGGTGGAAGCAAATAAGCGGTATTGAAATAGACCATTCATCATTGCGGTTCAGGGATGAAGAGACGGTATTCAGCAAACCAATACCTGAACAAACCTGGCGTTTTTTCGTCCGGTGGGATATGGAAATTCCTGCATCCGGCAAGGAGTTCACCTTTTCACTGATGAACCAGAAAGTTCCTCTGGCAACAATCGGTGTGAACCAGAGCGGCCGCTTCTATTATCTATCCGCTGAGGGAACGGAAACATTGCAGAAATGCCAGCCCGGGCTCATGTACAGTATAAAAATCGAGGCAGACCTGGTTTATCAGCGATATAATGTGTATATCAATGACTCCCTGATGGGAGATTTTGTTTCTCTGCAGGGTGGATCGGTAAAAACAGTGGATCATTTTTTATTTGAAGGGAACAGGGGCATCGTACTGGATAATATCCGGGCTGTCGGTTATAAACCGTCAGGAAACATCAGGGCTCCTTACGAGATCAACACCTACCTGGATGAGAATTTTGAGTGTAAACCTTCCCTGGAAGGCTGGAAATACCGGGAATATGACGATAGTGCCTGGGAAGAAACAACCCTTCCCAGAGTACATGGTGGAGAGCGGTTTGCAGGCGAAGACCTCTATTTCAGGAAAACCATTGTGCCCGGTGATTTTAAGCAGGCAATTCTCCGTATCGAGACCATCGATCCGTGTGGAGAAATCTGGATCAATGGGGAAATAGCCGCTGTTATTTCAAACCGGTATCCGGTATGCATGGATATCTCCCGTTTCCTTGAAAAAAACAGGGCCAACCTGATCGCCGTGAAGGTTCGATCTCACAAACTTGAATTCCCCATGCTCCATGCTTCTACCGATCCTAATGTTGGCTGGTTTATGGGGAGGGTAACCCTTGATCTTACCAGGAAAAGTTATATTGAAGAGATCCTGGTAAATACAACAGCTGTAAATGGAGTAGCAACCTTACGACACCAAATTACTGTTGAAAATGAGAGTGTAAAGCTCCTGGAAGGATGGCTTCGTATAAAATATTTCCACTGGTACCCTGAAGAAACACCGGGGGTTGTTGCAGAAGCAGAGTTCCCCGTTGCAATAAAACCAACCAGCAGGGTTGTTTTCGACAAAATAATGGAAATTGAAAATCCCCGTTTATGGACAGCCGACCATCCTCATCTGTATAAAATCGTTGTATCACTGGAAGAGAATAACGGCTCGGTGATTGACGATGATGTAATCACAACAGGAATACGGACCATCAGTCAGGAGGGTGGTACGTTCAGGATAAATGGCAAACCCGAAATGCTAAACGGAGCCCAGATCATGGGATACCGGATGCCAGCCGACAAGCTGGTAATGTGGAATCGCTGTCCCACGGATGAATGGGTGGCAAAAGAACTACTGATGATAAAGAAGATGAATGGAAACCTGTTGCGTATTCATGTGCATGCAGAGACCAACATGCCGGATGGTATCAACGATCCCCGTTATGCCGAAATGGCTGATCAGCTTGGAATGATGATTATCTGGTCCACTTCAGCCTGGATCCGTAACGGCGGATGGTGGAATGTTGATTTTGAAGGGTATCCAAAATACATGAAACAGGTATACAACCATCCAAGCATTGTCATGTGGGAGGTGACCAATCATCCTTACGCAGCCAAACCGTACACCATTGAAGAATCCAATGCCTTCTATCGCAAGGCATATCAAACCATCTTTCCGGTCGATCAAAGCCGGTTGATCTCCCCCGCTTCTGAAAACATTTTGACGAGGTTCGGCAATGATGCCGGTACCATCGATATCGATGGAAATACCATTCATGCTGTTCCGGAATATACGGCTCCCATGGTCACCAGGGGGAACCAGGATTCCTATACGGGTTATGGAAAGACCTGGGATTTGTTGCGAAAGATACCATCTGCCTATCATCAGGATTTTCTAAACAGCCTTGAAAGGGCATATTTTAATTTTGAACATGAAGAATCTACAAGCCAGCCAAACTGGTCTTTGATGAAAGGGAAACCATGGTATAAGATCCCATCCTACGAGTGGGATTACGATAAAGGAAGCATCGGTCGCAGGCTCGATTATGATGAATGGCTTGAGAGTCAAGCCTGGCAGGCATTCAGTGCGTGGGAGTCCATGAAAAAACAGCGCTTGTGTGATTATGATGGGTTTTCCTGGTGTTGTCTTCATGGAGGTCCCAACATGGGAACCTACCGCAAACCCCTCATCGATTGCCTGGGTCATGCAAAACTGGCCTATTATGTAAACCGAATGATCTTTCAACAAGTAGTGGCAGGCAGTAATAATGTCGATGTGGTGTATGGTCCTGTAGACTCCATACAACCGGTCATTATAAACCTGGGAGAAGGAAAAACAGTAGATCTCCAAATCCGGATACTGGACATGAGTAAACGGTTGGTATTTGAAAAGAAAGTTACGGATATTGTACTTCCGGCAGGCAGAACCGTAACACATTTACCTGCCATTCAACCGGCTTTCCCTAAGGAAGGGTATTATATCGTCGAATACACCACCCGTGTAACTACTGACCCTGAATAATGTTGTTTCCGATGAAAAAGCATTTCACTCTTCTTTATGCAATGGCATTTTACCTGTTAACTTCCCCGGTAAACTCCCAAACGGCAAATATTATAGAAGAAGCAGTCTCCCTCCCAACCTATCCGTATTCTTCTCCTGATCCGGTTCCACACCCGGGAAGGATTTATCCCTACTTCCGGTATGATGGCTATTCATCGGAACCAGTAACCGGGGAATGGAATATGGTGAAAATGGAAAATGATTTTATCGAAGTGTACATTACTCCTGAGATTGGGGGAAAGATCTGGGGTGCCATTGAAAAATCTTCCGGAAAGCAGTTCATCTATTTCAATCACAGTGTAAAATTCCGGGATATAGCCATGCGTGGTCCATGGACTTCAGGAGGTATAGAGATCAACTTTGGTGTGATCGGGCATGCTCCAACATGCTCCACACCTGTCGATTATTATCTTCGAAAATTCGATGATGGAAGCGTCAGTTGCTTTATTGGGGCTACCGACCTTTCCTCCAGGACTGAGTGGAGGATTGAGATAAACCTTCATCCAGACAGATCCTATTTCACCACAAATGCACTCTGGATTAATCCTACTTCACAGGAACAATCCTATTACCACTGGATGAATGGATCCGTTAAAGCCGATGGCAATCTTGAATTTGCCTATCCTGGAAATGCTTATATCGGGCATAATGGTGTTCCCTCCTCATGGCCCGTAGATCCGGAAGGAAGAAACATCTCTTTGTACGAAAAAAACAACTTTGGAAGTTATAAGTCATATCATGTACTCGGAGAATACAGCAACTTTTTTGGAGGATACTGGCATGATGATGATTTCGGCTTTGGACGATATGCAAATTATGATGACAAACCAGGAAAGAAGATTTGGATCTGGGGGCTTTCAAGGCAAGGAATGATCTGGGAAGATCTTCTTACCGACAGGGATGGTCAGTATGTTGAGATCCAATCAGGGAGGCTCTTTAACCAGGAATCAGCATCCAGTACATACACACCCTTTAAACACCGGGGATTCCCTCCCTACGCTGCCGATATCTGGACAGAGCATTGGTTCCCGGTAAAGAATACCAAAGGAGTTGACCGTGCCATTCCTGAAGCATCAGTTAACCTTGAGATGATGAATGATTCTTTACACACCTGGGTCTGTTCCAACACCTATCTCCGCGATACGCTTACTATCCTTTCCGAATCAATTACAATCTTTGAGCAATTTGTAACATTACATCCAACCGAAACAGCACATTACAGTTTCGCCTTTGATGGTAATCCTGAAAATGTCTCGATAAAACTCGGGCAAAAATATATCATTGGTCCCGGAGGAACATCCGGACAGGTTCTTTCACGACCACTTGAATTATCAGAATTTGATTGGAATTCTGTGTATGGATTATACCTGCTTGGAAAAGAAAAATTTCGCCAGCGATCTCATTCCGAAGCTGCGAGTTTATTTCAGGAATGTCTTCAAAAGGATTCAAATTACCTGCCGGCATTAAACGGGTTTGCGCAGGTTAAACTGAAACAACTTGAATTTCAGGAAGCATGGGAATTTACCCGGAAATCCCTGTCAATCGACACCTATGATCCTGAAGCAAATTTCTACTATGGAATCGCAAGCCTGAAAACAGGCCGGATTGCTGATGCAAAAGATGGATTTTCCATTGCAGCAGCATCTGCCGGTTACCGGTGCTGTTCCTATAACGAACTGGCAACGATTTATTTCAGGGAAGGTGATATGGGTAAAGCGCTCGAATATTCCCAGAAAAGCATGCTTTATAATCGTTTGAATTTACCAGGACTTGAATTGATGGCGGTTATCTACAGGAAAATGGGAATGAAAGACCAGGCAACTGCAATCTTGATTGATCTGTTAAATATTGACCCGTTGAATCATTTTGGCCGGTTTGAAAAATTTCTTCCTGAAGGTATTGAAACGGCACAGGATGAGCTTGCCAGGCTGATCCGGAATGAGTTCCCACAGGAAACATTTCTGGAAACAGCCCTGAAATATGTTAACCTTGGTTGTTACCCCGAAGCTATCCGGGTTCTGGAGTGGGCTCCAGAACATCCCATGGTCCTTTATTGGTTAGCATACCTGAATGCACTCTCGGGTAAACCTGTCGCAGCAAATCAATTCCTGGAAAAAGCAAACCAACTCTCCCCATACCTTGTTTTTCCTTTCAGGGAAGAATCGGTTGAACTGCTAAAATGGGCCATTGCCTCTTCAACATCATGGAAACCAAAATATTACCTCTCACTGATCTACTGGAACAACGGCCAAATCCGGATGGCCAAATTATTATTCGAAGATTGTGGAAATGATCCGGACTATCCTGCTTTTTACCTTGCCAGAGGAAATTTTTATTCGGAAATGGATTTCGCAATCGCTCAAAATAACTACCTGAAGGCACTTGAACTGGATCCTCATTCATGGAGAGCAGGATATCGAATTGCCCATTTTTATATGACGAATGGGAAACTGGAAGAAGCATTAAGGATATCAGAGGAGTATTTCCAAAAATTCCCCGAAAATTACTACCTGGGGCTTCAATGCGCTGACCTGCTTAACAAAATGGGGCAATTTGACAACTGTATTGATCTACTGAACGGTCTGACGGTTCTTCCTAACGAGGGAGCCACCTCAGGCAGGTTGATCTGGCGCGAATCCAACCTCAGGGAAGCCGTCCAATCCATGATTCAGCAGGATTTTCAGGCTGCAAGTGATCATATTGAACTGGCCCGGCAGTGGCCGGAAAACCTGGGTGTTGGTAAACCGTATGGTGTGGACGAGCGACTGGAAAATTTTTTACTGGTCGCAATACATAAATACGCCGGCCGGGAAGAAGAATTATCAGCTGTTCAACAAACGATTATTGATTTTCCGTTATCTAAAACATTGTCTGCTGAAGATTTCATTACAGCATGGACATTAAAAATGAAAAATCTAAAAAAAGAGGCAGATCATATAATGAACAAATTTGAAAACCTTCCCGAAAACCTGGCTTTACAATGGTGTCTGGCAATATATAATGGAGAATTTAAGCTGACTGTGGAAATCCTTGAAAAATCAAAATATGATTCCCGTAGAGGAAAGGACATGACACTTGATCTTCTTATCAAATTAAATGAAAATACAAATATTTTTCAATAAGGGTAATTTTCTGAAACAACCTGAAACAATATGCCCCGAAGGCCCGCCTGACGCCTTGCCTGCCGACAGGCAGGGACGGGCAGGGATGCCTATGGCAAAACAATGTGAAACAATAAGATTCATGTTTGCAACGATAACATGGGTAATCCTTTTGTCTGTCATCTCAGGTTGCAATCCTGAACCACCCAAACCCAACTTTCTCTTCATCCTGGTTGATGATCTTGGCTGGACCGATGTGGGTTTCAATAACCCGGAAACATTCTACGAAACGCCCAACATTGACGGCCTTGCATCTGAAGGGATGCGTTTTATGCAGGGATATGCAGCATGTCCGGTATGCAGTCCGACACGTGCCAGCATCATGACCGGAAAATATCCGGCACGGTTGAACACCACCGATTATTTCGGTGCACCTCAGCCAGAAACGGTTGGTACACACTGGACAAGAAACAAACCCTTGCTGCCGGCAAAATATGAAAGCCGCATGCCCCTGGAAGAAATTACGCTTGCCGAAGCGCTAAAAGAGACAGGATATGCAACTTTTTTTGCCGGTAAGTGGCATCTTGGTCCCGAAGGATTTTGGCCTGAAAACCAGGGCTTTGATATA
>Ga0315547_1001361_pt1 | contig 19500 bp, 10 predicted proteins | sample SalMarSW160240MG_2_FD_202542 | JGI IMG/M metagenome (GOLD analysis project Ga0315547, IMG submission 202542) | Salt marsh sediment microbial communities from the Plum Island Ecosystem LTER, Massachusetts, United States - Salt Marsh Sediment SW1601-240 ...
TTTGGTATTCATAGGGAAAACGCTTCATGGACCGGATAACTCCAAAAGCACAATAGAACTCCGCCAAATAGATAAAGCAACAGCGTGCGGAGGAGGAGGATCCGCAATCCGCAATCCGCAATCCGCAATTCGAAATGATTCCCCTGTTATCTGATTTCTGTAATTTGTTGGCTTTAGTTAAAGTTCAGATATTGGATATAAACACCTCCTCATCATAGGACAAACCGTATTCTTCAACCAGTTCAATATCGAATTTAGCGAGATCTCGCAGTACGGGAAGGTAGATTTCGGGGATAACCGGTCGCTGCACTCCTCTGGCGGTGATTTTTCCTTCGAGGATCAGCATCACACCAATGGCGGCAGGGAGAGCAACCGTTCTGGCAATGGATGTTCCGGTCTTCAGGTTGCCGTAATCAAGCATTCGTGATTTGATCATCTCTTTTTTTCCATCCGGATAGCTGGCTTTGAAGACATGTTGCAGGAGCACCATATCCCGGTCATCCGGTGTGAGTTCCATTTTTTCAATCATCCGTTCGGCAACCACTTCGAAAGGATCGTCTTCGGTACGGTTTACCGGCTCATCGGAAAAAAGCCCCAGCCACTCCATGGCTCTGACCGGGAGTGAATCGGGATACAGGTGGAGGTAAGCTGCTACCTTTTCCCTGATGTTTTTTCCTTCGGGTTGACCAATGAATGACCCGGTGAATTGTGCAAAGGTTATGTTTTCCATATTCATTCGTTTGCACGAAAGCATTCCAAGGCTTTTCATGGCATCCTGGGACACACACCAGTCAGGGTAGCGGATCGTTCCCCGGAACATGGTTTTTACGTCTGGGACCTTGTAGATATCGATGTATTGTGTTGAGTCCCGGTTTGGATAGACTTCCATTTTTCCAATACCTGGAAACAGGATGTGTTTGGGGTGTTTGAAAAGGTCCTCCCCGGGAATGTGAATGATCGCTCCGTTTTTGAGGTAGGTTGCATCGCTGTTACCGGCCATCAATACTCCCCTTGGGCTCCAGGAGAACTTGTATTTGAACGGGTTATTGGCTGACTCCGGTGCTGGAAGTGCACCACAGAGAGAATAAAACGCATCGACTTTACCTCCTTTTGCATGGATCTGATCGATGATTTTGATGGCTGACATGTGATCGATACCCGGATCGAGCCCGATCTCATTCAGGATGGTTATCCCGGCTTTGCAGGCAGCCGCATCAAGGGCTTTCATTTCCGGTTTAACATAGGAGGTGGTTACCATGTTCCTGCCATACTCGATGCATCGCCTGGCAACATCAACATGGTATATGAACGGGAGAAAGCTGACGGTCAGATCATGTCCCGAAATAAGCTTTCCCAGGGTTTTCTGATCTTCTCCCTGCCAGGCAAGAGAGGTTCCATTGGGGTGGTTTTCGATTAAGGCATCAGCCCGCTCTTTATCCTGGTCAGCCAGGGTTACAAACACCTTCCTGTTCAGCAGGTAGCGGACCAGTGGTCCGGCTACCCTCCCTGCTCCCAGTACGAGTACTTTATGCATTGGTCATGTTCTTTTTAAAAATGGTATTCCGAAGATAGGAATCTTTTTTGCCAGGAAAAATGATTCAAATAAAAAACCTCCGGAGACACCCGGAGGTTTTTTATTATTGTTGACAAAAATAGTTGTTACTGTTTTGTCCAGGTGGTGTTGAATGCATCCCAAATATATAGGTATGCTTCCAGGTTTACTGCCATCCTGTCGATAGCAATTGTCGAACCATCACCGGCAACTGTTCCCTCCATTGCTATTGCCGTTGCAGCCTGCAACATCTCTGATGTCACATAATCACCGGCAAGAGCCAGAATGTCATCCGTTCCATAATACAAACCACAACCTTCAGCACCATAACCATACGCTTCATATAGCTGTCCTGATTCAATGGTAATGGTCAGGCCATTTTTATCAATGGTTGCCAGAATGGGATCGGCGGAGTTACTGATACCCACCAGTGTGACCTGATCCAGTTCACCGGCTACCGGTGTTATTACTACAGTCCAGGATTCATCCCATGCACCGGGATTCCCGTAACTGGCAGCATCGACACTATAGGTTCCAAGCCAGTTTTTCAGCGGGTGTTCATCATCGGAAATAACTACACGGATTGTGTTTTCAGCCGCTGTCTTGTAACTTTCGCTGGCAACAATGACCAGGTCGAACGACTTGTCTCCAGTGAATACATCGTTATCAATGGTTGTGATCGTGACCTCCGTATCACCCGTTGTTAATTCTGGTGTTTTGGTCGAGATGGTGAAGTCCGCTCCTTCAACAGCCGGGCTTGAAATGCCTTCGGTAGATACCTCAAGGGTTACTGTCACCGATTTTCCAGCAGCGGCACCCAGGAACATGGAAACATCTCCTGATTGACTTTCCGGGATAATCACACTCGAGCCGTTAAAACCAACCAGTTTCAGGGATTTGCTGACCATAATTTTTTCCTTCTCGCAGGCTGTTACCAGTAGAATGGCAATCAGCATGAGCAGGGTCTTGAATATTGAGTTTTTCATTTTATGTACGTTTACAGATTAATATTCAGGATTCTGTAGCATATTATCGTTCGCCTGTATCTCAACCGTTGGTATCGGTAATGCCCAGCGGTAGTCGGGGAATGAGATATCCACGTCACCCGAAATTTTCCCGTCTTCGTTGTCACGGTCAAGTCCACGGCCGGTTCTTGAAAGATCCCACATCAGATTTCCTTCAAAGCAGAGCTCCAGCCTTCTTTCGAGGTAGATGTCATCCAGGGTCACAGCAACGGCATCAGTCAGTCCGCGGTTTGTCCGGATCATGTTGAAGTCATCCAGTGCGGTTTCACCGGCTACAGTAGCTCCGTTCAGGAGTGCTTCAGCCCGGATCAGGTACATTTCAGACAGACGGATTACAGGAATGTTATTGGTTCTGAGATTACCCGCTTTGCCGGGGTATTTGTTCGGCCAGAAGTAACCAGCGTATTGGGGATCGGTTTTATACATCAGTCCCCTGACATCTGCCGCGTCGAACAGGTTGAGCAGGTCATTGGCAGCACAAACATCGCCGTAACCGGTTGGTTCGTAAATGTAACCGATTTCATCCCAGCTTGGCCAGTTCGATTCGGTAGCATTGCCATAGACCTCAAAAATAGTCTCTGTGGCACCCGTTGTACTCCAAACAGTAGTATAGTTTGCTACCGTATAAATGGTATAATCTCCGGAATTAATAACATTGGTAGCATGAGTTGCTGCATTACTCCAGTCACCCATATAGAGGTAAACTTTGGCAAGAATAGCTTCAGCAGCATACTTATTGGCAAAAGCTTTTGGATTTAGGGTAGAGGATGTTACTCTGGGTTGAATGCTTAATAGTCCAATTGCATCGAGCAGGTCCGGAACGATGAGGTTATCATACACCTCTTTGACGGTTGCCCTTGCCGGTTGTGCGATCTCGGTCTTCCGGATGATTGGCACACCCAGTTCACCGCCACTATTGTAGGTATAGGGTTGAGCAAAAAACCGGACCAGGTCCCAGTGACCCAGCGCCCTCAGGAAGAGGCATTCTCCTTTGAGCTGGTCTTTCATCTCCTGGGTTACACCGTCTTCCTCCAGTTTATCAATGTACTCAAGGACGTTGTTTGCCCTTGCGATCACATCGTATGCGGTTGTCCATAATCCCACGTTATCACCCGGTGTATAGTTCCAGTTATAGGTTTGCTGGAAACGTCCTGAACTTCTCGGACTTTGCTTGGCATTTCCACCCATCAGATCCGGGACAACAAGAAATGCCCTGCCGTACCAGTTGGCTGAATAGAGTGGTGAATAGGCTGCATTCGTTGCCTGGGTTAACAATGTATAATCACTCAGCACTGTTTCGTTATCGAGTTGCAGCGGTGGTGTTTTATCAAGCAGTTCTTCGCATGCACTGAAGAACAGGGCAACAATAGCAAAGATGTAAATTATGTTTTTCTTTTTCATTTCTTTTCTATTTAAGGTTTAACCGTGGCTAAAATCCCAGATCGAGTCCAAACGTGATGGTCCGGGCATTCGGATAAGTTGCATACCCTCCTCCGGTAAAGGTTCTTTCCGGATCCCAGTAACTCACATTATGCCATACAAACACGTTGACCATGTTCATGTAGATCCTGGCATTGTCCAGGAATACTTTTTCGACCCAGTTTTTGGGAAGATCGTAGGAGACAGTCAGGTTCTTAAACCTCAGGAATGAACCATCTTCCATAAACCTTGAGGTTGACCATGCGTTTGAATTGCTGTTATTCCAGGGTATGGGTTTTGGATTGGGAACGATGTCACCCGGCTCTTTCCAGTAGGGGATCAAACCGGCTTCCTGGTTATCGCCAAAACTATACCCATCGCTGGAAGCATAACGTCGTTCTTGAATATACACTGTATTACCCACAGAGAAGTTAAAATAGGCACTGACAGAAAGGCCTTTCCATTGGAACAGGGTGTTGAATCCACCGATATAATCGGGATCAACCTTCCCACCATAATACCTTCTGGAATCATTATAATTTTCTGTCAGCTCACCACGTCCGCCTGTATCGGGATCTTCGGTCCACCACAATCCGTTTCCGTTGGCAGGGTTAACACCGGCCCAGTCATACACGTAATATTGGGCTGAACCTTCCCCGTGTAATACATGGACACCCCACCAGGAAGCTGGAATAACATCTTCTCCTGCAAGGTCGGTAATTTCGGTATTATTAAACGACATGTTCAGTCCCACATTCCATTTCATATTAGATGTATGCAGGACATCCCCATTCACAATAAATTCAATTCCTTTGTTCACCATTTCACCAACGTTTCGTGTCAGGTTATTGAACCCGGATGTTCTTGAAAGTGGAACATCCAGCAACATGTCGGTCGTTGTGCGGTTATACCATTCCACGGTTCCCTGAACCCGGTCAAACAGGGCAAAATCAAGTCCTACATTAAAGGCCGTGTTCCCTTCCCAGGTTAAGGAAGGATTGGGAAGCTGCCAAGGAGACATACCTCCCTCACCATTGTATACCCTTGATCTGTATAAGCCGTAGGATTCGTAGTTACCTATGGCTGCATTTCCATTGATCCCGTAACTGGTCCTCAGTTTGGCCATGTTGATCATGGAAAGTCCCTGCATGAATCCTTCCTTGTGAATGTTCCAGGATGCCCCGACTGACCAGAACGTAGCGTACTGGTTGTCAGCACCAAACCGTGAACTGCCATCGCGGCGGATGCTCGCCTGGAAGTAGTACCGGTTGTCGAAATCGTAATTCAGGATCCCGAGGAACGATTGGAACGCATAGGAAGAATAGAAGTAATTGATGTCTTTGTCCTTCGATGCATTGGAGTGGTATGGAATATCTCCGCCAACTCCTGAACCTTCAAGAGAATAGGTGGAGTAAATGTTATCCGTCACCTCGTAACCGCCCATTACCGACATGTTATGAACATCGGCAAAGGTTTTGCTGTACCTCAGGGTGTTTGAAGTGGTCAGGGTACGGTTGTTATTTGTCCCCCCCCAGATGTATCCGTCGTTGCCTGCTCCGTCCGGAGTGTCGGGATGCCAGTATTGCCTGGATTCACCCAGGATGATATCTGCGGCATTCACGGTTCTGAATTCCAGTCCGGGAATAATTTCATAGGCAAGTGAAAGGGTTCCCATGAATTTGTACTGCTTATCCCCTTTGTCATTCAGGTCAACAATCCCCAGTGGATTCGTATCTCCGGTGTTCGGAATATTCCAGTTGTAAGTTCCATCCTCATTGTAAGGGAGGATCCACGGCTCGATCCACTGCGCAGCAGCTTGCGGGTTGGCATAAGCCAGGGCTCCAGCCTGGTCGGCCCACCTCATGTAAGCACCGGATACTTTAGCCCCTATCGAAAGTTTATCGGTTATATTGTGATCGAGGTTCACTCTCATGTTAATCCGTTCAAATTCAGATCCGATCACAATTCCTTCCTGGGCAAGATACGATCCGGAGGTAAAAAACCGTGTTTTGTCATTTCCACCCGATGCTTCCAACTCATAGTTTTGGGTTGATCCCGTCTGGAAAACCGCTTCCCACCAGTCATATGTATCGTCCAGGAGCGATAAGGGATAGTAATATCCAGTCCCGGCTACCGGATCCGAAGGAACCGAAGCATTGTTTGGGTCATCAGGATCCCGATTAATATTCGTAATGGCATCCCGCTTGTAAGTCAGCAGTTCCTCTGCATTCATAAAGCGGAAATTGGTTTTAACCTTATTGGAGAAACCGTTCTGAACACGCAGGTTGAAGTTGGTTTTTCCTTCACGGCCCGATTTTGTGGTGATCAGGATTACACCATTCGCAGCCCTGGATCCGTAAACTGAAGCTGCAGCAGCATCTTTCAGTATGGTAATGGACTCGATGTTGTTCGGGTTCATCGAAGAAAGTACATTACCTGTTTGAGTAGCCCGGGTGAAGTCACCGGATACCACGGGAACACCATCAATAACATACAATGGCTCTGTACCAGCATTGATGGTACCGATCCCACGAATGGTAATTTCTGTAGCACTTCCCGGCATACCGGATGCATTATTCACCTGCAAACCGGTTACCTTCCCCTGCAACAGTTTATCTGCACTGGTTACGGGAATGGATTTCATTTCATCCGCTTTCACCACAGCGATAGAACCGGTTTTCGCTTCTTTACGCTGTACACCGTACGCTGTAACAACCACCTCATCAAGACCGAGAACGTCCGTCTGCATCGCCAGGTCGATGGTGCTCTGACTTCCGATCTCAATCTCGGTTGTCCTCATTCCTACGAATGAAAATACCAGCGTCGCTGCCGTTTCAGGTACAGCAAGGGAGTACACACCATCAATATCGGTCACTGTCCCGATGGTGGTCCCCTTCACCACGACAGATACTCCGGGTAGCGGCATGCCATCATCCGATGAAGTAACCACACCCGTAATTTCTCTGTTCTGGGCATTAACTACCTGCAACCCCATGAACAAAAGGAGTGCAAGTATTGCTGAAAATTTTTTCATAGAAAAAAATTTTAGGTTAATAATAGGGTATATTAAAACACAATAAAAAGTACAATTACAAAGAACAATCCATTTTTTAGAATTTCCTGTAATTGCAGTTTTATGATCTTATTTTTTAAAAAATGAAAATTTTACCGCTGGTTAAATTATACTCTTTAGATGAAAAAAAATCCAATATGGTTGCTTTTTTATTTATAAAAGCTAAATATATAAATAATTAGACAAAGAATCAAATCAAATTAATCACCTTTGGAATTGCCTGCGGATGCAGTGCTGGTATTCAGGTGATTGTTAAAAAAGAGGCAGGTGCCTCCCTTTGGGGTGACACCTGCTTCCAAATTCAATACGTCCTCTGCCAGTTTAAAATTCGAAGTACAATGATAGGGTATGCAGGAGAGAATTTTGAAAGGACTATTAACTATTTATAAACCTATTGAATTTTTACCTAAAAATTTGTAAGTTTACCCTATTATCACACTTCTTATTTTTCACCGCTGGAAGAAGTTATTGAATTTGCAATCCCCGGTTTATCCACAACCGGGGGTTGTTTTTTCGTAAAATATTGTAAAAGAACGATATAGAAATTTTGAAATATTGATCCGGTAATTAAGATCACCCGGATCACTGGATTATTTCAGATCAATCGGAATAGTTACCTGGGAAAATAGATCCACTTTCAGGAAAAATTCAGACTGGTTCCTCCATTTCATAATCCTGAGTAGTTTCACAGATATTATGCCAAAATCAGTAAGCTCTTTTTTAATAGCATGTTAACCTGAATATTCAAACTGTTAACAAGTGTTAAAATCGTCCGAATCTATACACTTCATGTTCGAAAGTGGACGATTCTTTTCTGTGCGAATATAGGCCCCAGTCTAATATTTAGAAAGAATCTAAATAAAAAAATAATGAGGATGAAAAATTACGAGTTGATGATTACTATTCAACCCTTTTAGGATTGTAAGTAATACGTTACAATGCACCACCGGTTGTCACCGGTGGTTATTACCTTCGGTGAGCTCCGCTTCGCTCCGGTTCATTGTTCTACCCCTGTCGGGTAATCCTGAATGAATGCAGGCCGACTGCCTGCGCGGCCCGCTCTGAGTCGAGTGAGCGACTCTGAGAGTCGCTATCCATTGTTGCATTTTTTTCCGGACCTATCGTGTAAACGGGGAATTATGTAGGTCGACTCTCCTGAGTCGACTAACAGGCGACTTGGGAACCTGCCTGCCGCAGTGTGGGAAATACCATACCAGGTACCGTCTGACCCATCACGGGTCTGACGGATAGAGTTTCTGTTTTTATTTATCGGTCATAGGTCAAATGAAAGTTTACCCCCTGTTTTAGTCACAGCGAATTATTTTCTGCATTTGTTTTTGTTTTCCTGATTTTTTTATTTCTTTTACAGTTCAAATGCAATGATAGCATGAGAAAGTACAACGTTTCCGGTTTGAACTATTGGTGGTGGCTACGGGTTGATCGCCATATGAGAAATTCATTCCGGTAATTGTTGTATCCATACCAGTATAAAAACAGCCGCGGGAATTTCTCCCGCGGTTTTTTTTTTGATAAAAAACCAAAGGATTGGAATAATGAACATACGATGGAAAAAGATCATCTTTCTCTGGTGCATGGGAAGAGATGATTAAAACCCTTCTTCTGGAAAAGCGCGGAAGGTGAAACCATTTATGCACAAAAGAAAAAAGTGAAATTAAATTCAAAATCAAAAAAAGATGAAACAAAGAACAATAAACTTAACGCCGGAAGAATTACCAAGAGAATGGTATAATATTCTGGCAGATATTAAGGTGAATCCACCATTGGGTCCTGACGGGAAACCCATAAGCCCGGAGATGCTTGCCCCGGTATTTCCAATGAACCTGATCGAACAGGAAGTAAGTTCAGAACGTTGGATCAAGATCCCTGAGGAGGTACTGGATGTGTTGTCCATCTGGAGAGCCACTCCCCTGATCAGGGCGACCCGGCTGGAGGAGGTCCTGGGAACACCTGCCCGGATCTACCTGAAGAATGAGAGTGTCAGCCCTCCGGGTAGCCATAAACCGAATACAGCCGTAGCTCAAGCATATTATAATAAGGTATTTGGGATTAAAAAACTGGTTACAGAAACGGGTGCCGGCCAATGGGGGAGCGCTTTGGCTTTTGCATGCAGCCAGTATGGGCTGGACTGTGAGGTGTATATGGTCAGGGTGAGTTTCGACCAGAAACCCCACCGGAAAACTGTCATGCAGACCTGGGGTGGAGTATGCTATCCAAGTCCAAGTGACAGGACTAACGCAGGAAGGGCAGTGCTGGAAAAGTATCCGGATACGCCAGGGAGCCTTGGAATTGCTATCAGTGAAGCCATTGAAATCGCTGTTAGTGATACTACGGGTAAAACCAGGTATTCACTGGGAAGTGTATTGAATCACGTGATGCTTCATCAAACAATTATCGGCCTGGAAACAAAGAAACAACTCGAAAAGGTGGGTGATTATCCGGATGTGATTATCGGTTGTGCAGGAGGTGGCAGTAACTTTGCCGGACTTTCCTATCCGTTTGTCTATGATAAGATCCATGGGAAAAAGATCGAAATTTATCCTGTGGAACCCACTGCCTGTCCGACATTGACCAAAGCGCCCTATGTTTATGATCACGGGGATGAAGCAAAATACACGCCATTGCTGGCAATGCACAGCCTTGGTCATGCCTTCATACCCCCGCCAATTCATGCCGGAGGGCTGCGGTACCATGGTATTGCCCCAACGATCAGTCAGCTGGTAAATGACAACCTGATCACACCAAAATCGATAACCCAGCTGGATGCGTTTGACGCGGGAGTGCTGGTGGCGAGAACAGAAGGGATCATCCCGGCACCGGAAACGAATCATGCATTAGCCTGTGTGATCAACGAAGCCAGGAAAGCGAAGGAGGAGGGAAAGGAAAAAGTAATCCTTGCAAACTTCAGCGGTCATGGCCTTCTGGATCTCGGTTCGTATGAGAAATATTTCAATCATGAGCTGACCAATTTTGCCCTCTCGGATGAGGAGATCCTCAAATCGGAAAAGATCTATGAAACATTCCCGAAACCGGAATTGATACGCAGCTTTTAGGTAAATTTTAGGTTAATTATTGCAGGTTTAATCCAGAGCTAGCTCTGGGGTTTAATGTAAATTTATTCAGGGTCTAATTTTTTTTGACCCTGAATTTTTTTAATACAGAAAAATATTTCGGAAAATAAATAATTATTTTTTTACTCTTTTTGCTATTACAATCGAATGAACATTCTATCCAGTAATTATTGATTATGATACACTTAGCTCCATAGGAGCTACATGTTGGTAGCCCAGGGTGTCCCTGTGAAATAACCCTTTGCTCTAACGCTACACCTATGGAGTGAAAAAATGTTTCGCTTTAATAATTCGCATTGGAATATCACTATTTCACAGGGTAAACCCTGGGATGATTGTAAACCAAAGTATGCGGTCCAACTGCATTGATATTAAATAGGAAACCATTTCATGGACCGCAACTTGCCATACGTTTAAAATTATATCCGGCAGGAGGGGGTTGAATAGTAATGCTGTAAATGGGAAAATTCAACCCCGACAGGGTTGTAATCTGCTCGTACATCTAAACCACCGGTTACCACCGGCGGCTATTCATAGTTATACCCCTGCCGGGGTAAATAGAGATGGTTACAAACTAATTTCGATAGATGGACCTGTAATAAAATCCACCTTAAGATAATCATTTAACATTTTGCTACTCAAATTCTGAAGTATTTCAAATCCGCCTTGCCTGCCGGTAGGCAGGGCAGGCTGGAAGTCAGAACCCGATTTTTTTCAACAAGTAATAAAATATCCTTTCATCCGGGTTTGATAAGTTTTATCTTTGCTATAGAAAACGACTCGATATCTTTCTTTGGCTGATTCGACCAAATATGTAGAGACTCCCTTGATGAAGCAGTACAACAACATCAAGCGGAAACACCCGGATGCCATCCTGCTGTTCCGGGTGGGTGATTTTTATGAAACGTTTGGCGAGGATGCGATAAAAACATCAGAGATCCTGGGGATCACCCTGACACGACGTGCCAATGGAGCGGCATCATTTGTTGAACTGGCAGGTTTTCCGCACCATGCACTGGATACATACCTCCCCAAACTGGTTAGAGCTGGCCAGCGGGTTGCCATTTGCGATCAACTCGAAGATCCGAAAATGACAAAAAAAATCGTGAAACGGGGGATCACCGAACTGGTTACACCCGGAGTCTCCCTGAACGACAATGTGCTGGATCATAAAGAGAACAATTTCCTGGCAGCTGTCCATATTGACCACCAGATTTGCGGAATTGCCTTTCTCGATATTTCAACCGGTGAGTTTCTGACAGCTGAGGGGAACCATGAATACATCGATCAATTGTTGAGCAGCTTTAATCCCAAAGAGGTACTGCTTGAAAAAAGCCGGAAAAATGTGTTTGCGGATCTGTTCGGGACACGATATTATACCTACAAACTGGATGACTGGATCTTTACTAATGAATCAGCCAGTGAAAGACTGCTTAAGCATTTTAGTACGACATCCCTGAAGGGTTTTGGTGTTCAGGGATTGCACTACGGGATCATTGCTGCCGGAGCTATCCTGCACTATCTTGACCTTACACAGCACGATCAGGTAGGACACATCTCATCGATCTCCCGGATAGAGGAAGATCACTACGTATGGCTGGATAAATTTACCATCCGAAACCTGGAACTTTTTTATACCTGGAATGAGGGAGCCAAAACCCTGATTGATGTATTGGATAAGACCATCTCCCCAATGGGAGGTCGATTACTAAAACGCTGGATATCACTTCCCCTGAAAGAGATAAAACCCATCACTGAACGTCACGATATCGTTGAGTATTTCATACAGAATCCGGAACCCAAAGATCGAATCGAGGAACTGGTTACATTGATCGGTGACCTGGAACGGGTTATATCAAAAGTGGCAGTTAACCGGATTAACCCCCGTGAAGTTGTTCAACTGAAAAAAGCACTGGAAGCCATTGATCCGATAAAAGATGCCTGTAAAAAAAGCGGATGCAAACCCTTGAAATCATTGGCGGAACAACTGGATACCTGTAAACATGTCCGGGACCGGATCGGAAAAGAGATCAATCCGGATCCGCCGGTACAGGTAAACCGGGGTAATGTCATTGCAAAGGGAGTATCCAAAGAACTGGATGAATTGCGGGATATCCTTTATTCCGGAAAAGATTACCTGGTAAAACTGCAACAACGGGAGATTGAACATACGGGGATCCCTTCGTTGAAGGTTGGGTTCAACAACGTGTTCGGTTATTATATTGAAGTCCGTAATACGCACAAGGATAAGGTACCTGAGCAGTGGATCAGGAAACAGACACTGGTGAGTGCAGAACGATACATCACCGAAGAGTTGAAGGAGTATGAAACCAAAATACTGGGGGCAGAAGAGAAGATCCTTAGTCTGGAAACAACCCTGTTTGGGGAGTTGGTTGCAGGATTGGCAAAGTATATCGCTCCCATCCAGGTAAATGCATCCATCATAGCCCGGATCGATTGCCTTTTGTCGTTTGCTAAAACTGCCATTGAAAACAAATATATCCGACCTGAGTTAGAGGATTCGGAGGTTATCGATATTAAACAGGGAAGGCATCCGGTGATCGAAAAGATGTTACCCATCGACGAACCGTATGTTCCGAATGATGTTTTCCTCGACAGCAAAGAGCAGCAGATCATTATCCTCACCGGTCCGAACATGTCAGGCAAATCCGCTCTTTTGCGGCAAACAGCCCTGATCGTTCTCCTGGCGCAGATCGGAAGTTTTGTACCTGCTGAATCGGCAAAGATCGGTTTGGTAGATAAGATCTTTACCCGGGTTGGTGCCTCTGACAATATCTCCCTGGGAGAGTCCACTTTTATGGTAGAGATGAATGAAGCGGCGAGCATTCTGAATAACCTCTCTTCCAGGAGCCTGTTGTTGCTGGATGAGATCGGACGCGGCACCAGTACATACGACGGGATATCCATTGCCTGGGCTATGGTGGAGTATATCCATGAAAACCCGAACGGATTGGCAAAGACCCTTTTTGCCACCCATTATCATGAGCTCAATGAGATGGAGAACTCCTTCTCACGGGTTAAAAATTATAACGTTTCGATCAAGGAATTGGATAACCGGGTGATCTTTTTGCGAAAACTGAAGAGGGGTGGGAGTGAACACAGCTTTGGTATTCATGTTGCACGGATGGCAGGAATGCCGAAAAGTGTTGTTCATCGGGCAAATGAGATACTGAAGGAGTTGGAACAATCCCATCAGAAGAAGAGTCTGACCAAGCCTGTTTCAGACCTGGCTGGGCACAGGGAGGGACTGCAGTTGAGCATTTTCCAGCTGGATGACCCGGTGTTAAAGCAGATCCGGGATGAACTCATCGACCTTGATATCGATAACCTGACTCCCGTTGAGGCGCTGAACAAGCTGAATGAGATCAGGAAACATTTGAAGTAAAAACGGGAATCGGTATTGGGTTACGATGCCCGCCCTGTGAAATAGCGGTGAAGCCGCCCCTGCTTTGCAGGATTTCACAGGGCCCGCCCTGTGAAATAACCCTTTTGATTAAAATTCCGTTTAGTACTATTGCTATTTCACAGGGCAAGTTTCGTTGTTTGGTTGTCGTGGTTCGTAATGCCATAAACCACTATCAATCTCCCCAATGCATTGTTTTCAAATATATGATACAGAGATCAACTTATTATTCAACCCCTGCCTGCCAGCCACTGGCTGGTAAACCGGCAGGCAGGCCTTCAGGGTTGATTATTAATTCCATTGGTTACCACCGGTAGCGACCGGTGGTTATTCATTAGTCAACCACTTTGTGGTTGCACTTAGTGTAACTTTAGGGAATTTTTCTGTTTGAATTTTTTAAAAAAATCGTATTTTTGCACCCACCTTTGCGGAAATAGCTCAGTTGTCCCGAATTTGTCCAATCCGCCTTTGGCGGATAGGTTACAAATTCGAGGATCCTCGAAAAATCAAGCATTCCGCCACAGGCGGATGCGATTTTTCGGGAGTAGAGCACGACCTATTATGTTTTAAGGATTCGCTTTAGGTTAATGTTGCGGAAATAGCTCAGTTGGTAGAGCACGACCTTGCCAAGGTCGGGGTCGCGGGTTCGAGTCCCGTTTTCCGCTCAACAAAACAGACCGCCGTAAGGCGGTTTTATTATTTATTAAATGCCCCGTAAAGCTTGCTTTTAAGGGGTATTTAATAAATAAGAAAATTACATCCGCTAGGATGTCTGTTTTGTTGACGTTCCCCGGCCGGGATTGCTCGTCCGCCAACCGGCGGACGAGCAATCCCGTTTCCCTGAAAGTAAAATTTCCTGTTGTTTGATTGAAATGAGAAAATAACAACCGTAAGGTTGCTTTTTTGTTGATATATACCGTCCGGGTCCGCGAACGTTTGAGCTACGAAGTAGCGAAAACCTCATGAGCAGATGGTGCGATTGGTTTGTGCGCGCGAATAGTCATGACCGCAGCGTCATGACGAGCAATCCCGTTTTTATAAAACCAAAATTGTGTTAATTTTGCAAAGCACCAGCCCGGGTGGTGGAATTGGTAGACACGTTGGACTTAAAATCCAATGGCCCTAAACGGCCGTGCGGGTTCAAGTCCCGCCCCGGGTACACTTTGAAGACTAAATCCCTTGTAAATGTTATTATACAAGGGGTTTGTTTTTTGAGGGGGAAGAATTAGGGGAAGAATAATTACAAAATATTAGATGAAGGATTATTTATAAATAATCCGGGTTAACAACTATGGGTCATTCATTTTCCTCTTTGTATTTCGCCAACGCCATGAAAAAGGTTTTCCGGGCAAGAGCAATGCAGTGCACTTTGGGTTGGGGAACATGCTCGAGGTGATTATAAATATCGGTTTCCGAAATGGTCAGGGCTTCTTCTACCGTTTTCCTTTGTGCCATTTCAGCAAGGGCGGATCCGGCTGAAAAAGAACCGGCACATCCGATGGCCTGAAACTTTACCTGCCTGATAACTCCGGATTCAATTTCTACAAAGAACTCCATGGTATCCCCGCAGGAACCGGTATAGGTAGCAAATGCATCCGGATCTTTCATGGTCCCGACATGTATCTTTTCCAGGTAATAGTGGATCGCTCTGTCTGAATAGCCCGATTGCTTCAGTAATTTTTCCTGTGATCGTTTCGTTTCCATGGTTTTGAAATTAAAGCAGTGAAAAATGGTCAGCCAGCCAGGTCAGCAACAGGCTGAATGCAAAGGCAAACAGGGGAGCAATCAACCAGATCAGGAAGAACCGGTTTACCTCCGTTTTCTTGAAAATGTTCTTGAATCCCAGCCTGGAGACACCGATTCCGATGATGGCTCCGGTATTCAACTGCACCAGGGATGAAGGGATCCCCTTCCAGATGGAGGCAAAAAGCAGCAAGCTGGCTGTGACAAAAGAGATGATAACGGCTTCGATGGGGCCAAACAGGAAGATCCCTTTTCCGGTTTTCCGGACAATCTTTTGTCCGAAAATTGAACTGCCTATACCGAAGCTTGGAGCAATGATAAGGGTTGAAAGGATTAAAATCAGGATCCTGTTATTTCCTTCATCCGGAATATTCAATTCATTGATGGTCATCGATGCAATGGGACCGGAGGCATTTGCCACATTGTTTGCTCCTATGGAAAATGCTACGTAGCATGCCATGATGATGATAAGATACCTCAAAATCGGGTGCTTTGTGATGTTTCGGTAGGTAAAAATGCCCGTCTTACGGATTGGGATGTAAACATACCGTCCGACAAGAAAGCAGATCAGAAAGGATATCACCGGCAGGATGAACCAGGTTGGTATGATCTCAACGAATAATTTTTCAGTGTTCAACAGATGAAAATAGACTGCTGAGCCTGAAACGGAAAGTACCGTTGCCTGACTGGTCGACTGGGGGATGCCCAGCAAATTTGCACCGAGCAGTGCAAGTGCTACGGACAGAAGAATGATCGAAACGAGCGTTAAACTTAACTTTTCGGCAGGAAACAGGTCCTGTCCAACGGTCGTGGCCGTTGCTTTACCAGCTAAAAGTGCCCCGATGAACACACAGATCCCGAACAACCCGGGGATCACACTTTTTTTCAGGACGTTGGCGCCAAATGCGGCTGAAAATGCCGGGGCAGTTCCACTTCCTCCCATATTTATCGCCAGGAAAATAGCAATCAGAAACGGAATCAACAGGTGGTTGAAGAGTGGTGAAACCATATCAAATCACTTTATTTAAATCAGAAATCTAATGTAGTTAAAATTATCATTTCATTTCCTGACTTTTGGCAGAATAAATCTACCAACTGCGTCGGTGGACCAACAATCTCATTTGTATTCGGTAATGTTCCGTTAGCCGACGAAGAGAAGTGAGTGGTGAGAAGGGAGAAGTGGGTTGTGAGTGAGAAGTGAGAAATGGGACATGAGAGGTACAATGTAACTGGTCCTCGGTGCTCGGTAAAAGAGGTTGATAGGTTATTAGTTATGCCATTGGCATCCGGGATAAGTTGATAAGAAGAGTTAATAGTTGAATGTTATTTGTTAATGGATTAGTACAAAAATCAAAAACGTCCCGTCAAAAAGCCCCCAATAATCACTATTTTAGCACTCCATGGAACCCGGCTCCTCACCCTACCGCAAGATCATACACATCGACATGGATGCTTTTTATGCATCCGTGGAGCAGCGGGATAACCCTGACCTGAAGGGAAAACCGGTAGTTGTTGGCGGAGAATCGGACAGGGGTGTGGTTGCAGCGGCGAGTTATGAAGCAAGAAAATTCGGTATCCATTCCGCCATGCCCACAAAAATAGCACGCCAGCGATGCCCTGACCTGGTTATTGTTAAACACCGGTTTGATGTCTATACGAGTATCTCAAAACAGATCCGGAACCTGTTTGCGGAGTATACCGATCTGGTGGAACCGCTCTCACTCGATGAGGCATTCCTCGATGTTACATCCAACAAAAAGGGAATCCCATCGGCAACACTGATAGCCAGGGAGCTTAAAAAGAGGATCAAAGAGGAAACACAACTGACGGCATCAGCAGGAGTATCCTGCAACAAATTCCTGGCAAAAGTTGCCTCGGATATGAAAAAACCGGATGGACTCTATGTCATCCCTCCGGAGAAAGCGGAAAAATTTGTTGAGGAACTGGAAATTGAAAAGTTCTTTGGTATTGGCAGGGTTACAGCGGGGAAAATGCATGAACTGGGTATCCGTAAAGGAGCCGACCTCAAAAAATGGGACAAGGCAGACCTGATCCGGATGTTTGGTAAAAACGGATCCTACTTTTACGATATTGCCAGGGCTGTGGATAACCGGCCAGTTAATCCGGAGAGGATCAGGAAGTCGATCGGAACAGAATATACCTTTGAAAAAGATCTTGAAACAGTATATGAAATTGAATCGGAACTCTATTCCATCGAACAGGAGTTGATAAGCAGAATCACCAGAGCAGGCAGATCAGGGAGAACCCTCACCCTTAAAGTGAAATTCTCTGATTTCCAGCAGATTACCAGAAGTATGACGATAACTGAAGAGATTAGCGAATTGGATACGTTACGTAAAATATCAAAAGAAATCCTGAAAAAAACCGATCTATCCGGGAAAAAGGTCCGCCTGCTGGGACTGACGGTTTCGAACCTGGAAGAGGAGAATGACCGGGAGAATGCGCAGCTTACGCTGGATTTGTAAAATCTGATCGTTTCAGAACAATTCTTATGAACGTTTGGCAGATCCCCGATTTATGAAGCGATTTCTTGATGAAAAAATGTTATTTGGTGTTCGGTTACGAAGCCCGGGTCGTTAATCGGTAACGGTGTTCGTATTAAAATCATAAAGCCTGTTGCATTATCCGCCACCCACCTGCATTCACAAAAGCCTGGCTCATGAGACCGCCCGCCTGAACGAATTCATTCGGGCAGGCTCACAAAGGTTCGCTTAGTTCCGGTCCATGCAGTGTTTTCCTGTTGGACAGCTTTGCAGTTGGACCACGATCTTGTGCGTTTTATTTAACCCCGGGTTGCCCCCTGACGATAAATGTCAGGGCTTACCCGGGGCTATTCAATATTTATCCCCTACGGGGATTTCAATTCATCGGAACAGATTAGGGATTCATTAGCCACGTAGTGGCAACATGTTTTTAGGAAATATCGATTAGTAAATGATCGGTCCAACTAAAACCCTTCTTTAACGGGAAAACACTGCATGGACCGTACATCTCCAGACCATTTTCAGAACCATAACGAACTAGGTAACCCTACCCGCCCTGTTAAATACTGCAAAATAGGAGGGGCTATGCCGCAATTTCACAGGGCAGGCTTCGTAACCCTGACTACGGCAGGCAGACGAATATCCCGATTTTCTTAGAAGCTATGCTTCTTTAGAAAATCGAGGATCCTCGAAAAAATACAAAATCGCAGATTTTTGTTTTTTCGGGACCGATTCCCGACACCCCCTATTTCCACCCTACCAGCTTGCCATCCTGAACGAACAGCACGCGGGTTCGGTAATACCACTCCTCCTTGACGCTTGTTTGGCCGATGTACCGGTCGATCTGCCGGGGTTTCCCCCAGCTATCAAGGATCATATCCTTGGTCATTCCTTTCCAGATTTTCCTTGCGATGATCTGATTCGCATCCTCCTGCCCGTATTTTTGTACCAGAAAGGTATATTTATCCTGCTCTGCAGGAAGAGGCTCGGGGGTAACCTGAAAAATCTCCGGATCAAAATTTACCGGGTCCACCTTCGAAATGAACAGGTATCCATACGATCCGTCAAAAAAAGCAGAGTAGTAATCGCCAAAGGGTTCGAAAACCTGGACTTCAACATTCTCGGGGATCATCTGGATCACTGAACTCATGTTTTCCATGTCATTGAAAAATCGTGTTGTAGATTTGGTTTTAACGTAATAGTATTCAGCACTGTCCTGTTGAATACTCATTACAGCGTGATCCTTCCCCAGGGGAAAAACAGCAATTCTGTTTCCTGCTGTTGAGTTCAGTATTGGGAAGGTGATCAATAAGCCAATGATCAATAATTTTTTCTTAGTCATCTGATAAAAATATTTGTTGAACACTTTTTAACAGTTGTATAAAAATGAAGTATTGAAATAAAGACAAAAACTATACCACATTTTTTTTATAACTTTGTACACTTTTTAATGAAAATTGATTTTATTTTAATGAACGCATAATAGTATGACAACCATGGAAAATAAACCACCGAAAGATTTTGAGACCAGTGAAAACCTTCAAAAATCGGTTCTGAACATCATGTATGTAATGCGGGAAAAGTACAATAAATATCCGGAATATAAGACGATCATGATGAGTTTGACGACCGTTTCAAAAGAGATAAATGCCATCCGGATAAAGGAAATTA
>Ga0315547_1001363_pt1 | contig 19471 bp, 24 predicted proteins | sample SalMarSW160240MG_2_FD_202542 | JGI IMG/M metagenome (GOLD analysis project Ga0315547, IMG submission 202542) | Salt marsh sediment microbial communities from the Plum Island Ecosystem LTER, Massachusetts, United States - Salt Marsh Sediment SW1601-240 ...
GAGAAGACGCGAGTTCAGTGAGAAAGTTTTCTCGGCTCCTCTCCGTTGATAAGATGCGTGTCTCCAGATCAAAACGCATTCGAGACAGTTACTCACTCGAAGAGATTGAGAAACTCGGAAGCCTTACTCTCGAGGTCCTGATTCTTGGAGCGCGCTTGCCTGAAGAAGAACGGATGGATATTCTTCGGCAGCTTCTCGCTCGGAAAATCAATGAGAATTTCACTGACAAAGAGATCTCGCAGATACTCCAGGCTGAGTTGGATGAGCGTGAAGGGACCTCATCTGAAGCTTCTGGAGGGTCCTCTGAGGAAAAAATCGTTGAGTTTAAAGATATCGAGAAAGCTGCCGTATCTTTCATCATCCTGATGCAGCGCTATTATTATGCTTGTGCTTCAGCTGAGACGATTCCAGAGCCGGAAGAAGAGGAGCGTCTGACTGGCTTATTCGCCAGTCTCTCTTCTGAAATGGAGAGAATCTCTGAGATTCTGTCTATTGAAGAGAGTGAAGAGGGTGTAAGCGAACAGGAGGAAATCCAATGACAGAGCGGCTCTTATCACTGGAATGATCCTGACTACCCATCGCGTTACCTACCCCTTTCAGAGTTAGAGGAACTACAACAAGCGGTATCCGCGAGTTGAGCAAAAAGAGAAGGAGGCTGCCACGGGAGGGAGACAGCCTCCTTTTACCCCTTTTGGGAGGGAGGGGTAGAGTTGGTCATTTTCAGTCGACTCCAGTAGTGACTATACGGGTTAAAACCGGTAAAGTCAAGTGAAAATGTGTAGAATCGATTATGCCTACTGTTGCCGTCTCTAATTATGACCCAGAAGAGAGGCACCTATGGAGCTAACACGTAAAGAAAAGCAGGCTTTGACGCTGGCAGACGAATTGCAACATCGCCCTTATTACAACGAAATCCTTTCTTCTTCTCATCTTCGAGATCTTGGTACAGACCTTAAGAATCTCCTTCAATTGCGCAGAGATGCGGCTCTCGCCCTCCGTGCTTCTCTCTCAGAGCACCTGGGGTCTCGACTGGACGATCTTCTTCTGATCAGGATCACTCAAAAAGTAGTCTTTGGGCGTGAGCTTCTTCAGATTGGGAAGCACATTGCTGACTATGCTTTTGAGAAGGGGAGTTTCCAGCTTAAATGCACGGACGCCTTTCTAGAGATAAAGCCCTTTGCCCGGGTGCGCCTGCGCTTTCAGATCCTGAGCGGACCTCTTGCAGGGACTTTTAAGGACTTTACTTGCAGCATCTTTATATTTCAGAAAATCGGTGACATAGCCGGTCTAGCCAGCCGAATCTGGCGTCGTTTTCATCCGAGAGAGTTAGTGGGCATGCATTTTATAGCCAGATTGTCTCACGGACAGGCTGGGACTGTGCGCATCGAAACTCTGTATACGAACAAGCGGTTGAAAAGTCGCAATAGACGTTTCAAGAACGCGCGTAGGCATACTGAGTGCAAAGAAGGGGTAGAGTGCCACTACTGCTCAAAAACCCTCTCAGAATGCGACAGGGCGACTCACACGGAAAGCTGGAGTCTCTGTGACTGCCCAGCTGGGCATCAAGCCTACTCTGATGCGCGTGGATGCCTCTTCTGTCTGGAGGAACAGTTTAAGACCGCTGTCGGTATCTTCAAATTTGGCGAAAATGACCTGCTATGACGATGAATTGGTTCAAACTGAATCAAATCCATCAAATTATAGTTAATTCGCTTGACTCTCCTGTAGATTTATGCTACCATCGATCTCGTGCAAGCCAGATTTTACACTCCCGCTCAGGCAACGAGCCGTTTTGGGCTCAGTCGGAGCTCCCTACTCCGTTTCGAGAGGATGGGTCTAGTCAGACCAGTTCGGACCCCTGGCGGCCACCGACGCTATCCAGAATCCGAGTTGTTTAGACTTTTCGAACTTGAAGAGGAAGACGTAATGTATCAGTCTGATACTGAGGAAGCAGAAGATGGGCATAAAAAGCTGTAGCCAACTGGACGGACTCCGGCAAGACGCAGGGAAAGTCAGAGTGAGGCTAACTTTTACTTTGAGGGAGATGAGACGTAAGGAGTCAACTAATGGCTGGAACAGATGACGATCTTCAATATCATGCCGTGTTTGTGAAAGATGGCCAGCTGGGGATTTGCAGCCACAGGGAGCTGGAAGAGTTATTGAGCCTTCTGGTGGAGGAGCAGCCTTCTGATTGGAAGATCGTTTTTGGTTACCACCATCGTGAGATACCACCGCTCATTGATCCGGCGCCAGAAACTCTGAAGAAGTTTCAGTCGTTGTTCTCGCCAGGGCTGCCTGATGGACAGGATGTGGAAAAAAGCGGAGAGGAAAACGTCTAGATTCTTCGGAACCAGGCGCAATCCTCTTAGTGGAGAGAATTCTGGGCATAGTAGCTCAGATTCTCTCCATCCGCGCCTTTTCATTGAGACAAAGCGGAAGAAGGCGGGCCATTCAGTCGTAAAGTGGTGGGAGAGGGCGCGTACTGGAACTAAGCTACCGACTGTGCTTGTTCTCTCGCTTAATGACCGAGAGAGTTGTTGGTGCCTCTGTCGCTCTGAGGATCTTTCGAGAGTCGCTCTTGCCTTCTTCAAAGCCCGTCTAACAGGGCAGCGTCCGTGTCTGATTCGCGTCAGGAGTATAGAGCGAAAGCGGCTCAGTCTAACCTCCTGGTGGGACAAAGCTGAAAGGCTGGCGAGAGCCGAGAGCAAAACTCCACTTCTCGCATTGGTCGAAGGAGGGCGCCGCGGCTTCTGGCTTCTAGCGAGAGAATCACATCTCCTTCGAATAGCTATCGAGCATGCCAGGGCTGGATGGAGGGATAAGAAAGACGAAGAGAAGGTTGCTTGAAACGTCTGGTGAAGATATAATGGTAGGCAGTCCATACCCTTATGGAAGGAGAGAGCACAATGGGCTCACAAAAGTCCTTGCGCGAGAGAATGAAGCATTATAAGGTCGAGCTAGCCGAACCCGAGAGTGTCGGCGGAACTAGACAGGGAAATGAATACGTCATCCCCTTGGACGGAGTGAAAGAAAAAGTGCGCTTGGTGGACTCCGAGGGGAGGCCGGTGTTTCCAGAGAGCAAGGAAGAGGCGCCTTTGGAAGATACTTCTGCCATAACAGCAAGCGATAAGCCGAAGGAGACATCGAAAGTGGTAGAAGCACAGCAGGAGCCGGAGTATACTGCCACTTTCAACTTGGGTGAAGCTGGCAGTATGGAGTGCCCTCTTGATCGAGCCTACAAGTCCTACAATGGGATTCTAGTTCTGACAGGAACACGGATCGGTTCACGAATGCGCTATCACCCGCCAGTAGTGGGCGAGACACAATCGACAAAGAACTTCGATCTATCCATTCAGAAAGGAGGATCTGCGCCGACGAAATTTAAGAATCTTGTCAATCTGGGAACGACAAGAATTGGTGACTTGGAAGTCGATATCTTTCTCGCTGTTGAGCAGCTGGCGCGAATTCTTCAACCTAAAGTGAGTGAGGAAGAACAAAATGGAGAAAACTGGGGCTCTTACTAGCCACGAATCTCCGTGCGAAATTTGTGGGAAGAAATCGGTGAGAATTGTGAAGAATGCCGCCGGTAGAGCAATTCCACTCTGCGATACTTGTGAGTTGTCTGAAGAGACCATCAAGCAAGCTGCCGAAAATCTGATGAAGGGGCGGAGATAACGTGGCCCGATTTACCGATTGGAGTGAGCTCAATTTTGGCTCGTTGGCTTACGGTGACCCATTCCGGGACTATTCCAGCCAGCAAATTCCGAGCAAGCTTAGAGATGTTTTCAAGCTTGCTGAACAGTGCTGGTTTAAGCTTGGAACTTATCGACAGGCGATCCGCCGTCTGGTCAGGTATTTTATCACCCCGTTGGAGTTTCACGATGTCGATATTGAAGAGAACGAAAGGTGGGAGAAACTTCTGACCAAGAAGATCGGTATTCAAGAGCGGATAGCTCTTCATGGAGACGATCTTCTGTCATATGGTAACAGTATCACCGCTATTCATGATCCTTTCATTCGTTTTCTTCGCTGCCCAAAATGCCATCTTTCCATTCGTGCCTCGCACTTCAAGTACAAGTACCGCGGTGGAGAATTCGGAGGTAGATGTCCTAATCGAAAATGCGGATACCAGGGTAAGTTCGAAATCATCGACAGAAAAGATCCAGATCCGACTAACCTCCACATCATTCGATGGAACATCCGGGAAATCGAACTAAAATTCGAACCCATCACGGGCTACAGCGAATACTACTGGTCTCCGCCCGATAGGGTGAAGAAAGGAGTCCAAAGCCGCGATCCATTCTGGTTGGATAATCTTCCTTATGAAGTTATCACTTGTGTAGAGAATGGGCAGCGTCTGGTTCTCAATCCTAAGACCAGATACCATATGAAAATGGAGACCCTGTGCGGTGTTGATAATCGAGGCTGGGGTATCCCTCCGGTGCTGTCTAATTTCGGGCAGATATGGCATGTCTTAATGCTCCGTTTGACCAACGAGGCTATCGCTTTGGATTACCTTCTTCCTCTGAGGATTATTACACCCGCCGCTGTTGGCAACGCAGATGAAAGACGGGACCCGATTTCCGCTTCTCTTGGAAGTGGCTATTTCCTGGAAAGAGTCCTGCAGATGATCGAAGATCGGAGGACGAATCCAACAAACTGGTATGCCCTTCCCTTCCCTGTTCAATACGGACCTCTCGGTGGTGAAGGGCACCAAATGCTGCATCCAGAGTTGTTCAAGGAAGCCATTGGAACGCTGCTTAATGATATGGGTATCCCAATCGAATTCTTCCAGGGGACTCTGCAGGTTCAGGCAGCACCTACGGCTTTACGACAATTGGAAAAGACCTGGGACTTCTTCATCCATCAGACAAATAACTGGCTGGATTGGGCTACTGACACCATTGCGACTATCATGGGCTGGGATCCAGTAGACGCTTCTCTTAGTCCAACCACTATAGTTGATGACATCGCTCGGAAGCAACTTCTTCTTCAGCTAGCCTTTCAAGGTGACATCTCGATGGATACGGCATTTCGACCGTGGAGATTGCGCTATCGGGAGGAGCAGGATAGGAGGCAGCTGGAAGAAGAGTGGCGCGCTCAACGGCAGATGGAATTGGAAAGAGCTTTGTCGGGAAAGAGTACCCTCATGCCTGCTGCGCTTCCTCCCGGAGCCCCGCAGGGCGCTCCCCCGATCCCACTTGGAGCCCCACAAAGTGCAGCAGCCACTCCCCCTTCTTTAGAAGAGCTGGTTGCCCAGGCCGATCAGACAGCCCAGCAGCTCATGGGAGTTCCTGACACAGTACGTATCTCTCAGCTTCGTATGCTTGGTCAGCAGCACCCTACGCTTCACGCTCTTGTCAAACAGAGGCTGAGCAAGATGGACCGGCAGACCGATCGAGAAGGCGGCATGCAGTTGCGCTCCCAGGTGTTTGGTCAGCCGTAGCATCACACGCATCAAACGGGAGGCCTCATTTGTACCTGCGAGTGCATCCATGCCTCAGGTTAGGTGACAGAAAACGAATGAGTCAAAGCTTTTCAGAGGAAATCCTTGTAGATCACGCCGAGAGGTACCTTCAATTTCTCGGATGGAAGACACGCAGAGAGCTTGTTACGCCGCGCGCTCTTCCCGACATGGTTGCAATAAAAGATGACCAGATCTGGATTCTAGAGGGAAAACGGACGCTCTCCCTGGATCTTCTGTCTCAGCTCTTTAGCTGGCAGGGTTTTGCTCATCGAATTTCTGGTATTGTCCCTCAGGTGCATTCCAACTGGCATCAAAAACGTGGCCGTAGTTTTGCCCGCTCTCTCTTGCGAGAGAAGGGAATTGGTTGCTTCACCGTGGATATTGGAGGCACTCCTCCCTCCATTTATGAGTTGATCGAACCTCGGGTGGATCCACGGCCAGTTCAAAAGGGCTTCATTCTCCGGCATCTAGAAAACGAGTATAAGCGACCCGGTCAAATCGATCTGGAAAATACTGAGGAACTCCTTCTAGAATACGTAACGCAACATCCAGGTGTCACATTAAGAGAAGCTCTGAGAGACGTGAGCCATCATTACTCATCCTTTAAGTCGGCGTGTTCCAACCTCCTGAAAAGATTGGAACAGGGGAAAATCGCTGGTCTTCGGGGGCAAAAGAACGAACATGGCATCTGGCAGCTTTATCCCGTACTGATGTGACGCATCTTGAAGTAAAACCGTAGCTCTTCAATCTAATCTGTTGCTTCATCATGGGAGGAATGAACATGGAATACTCAAACGAGCCGTCTCAGGTTCAGATGGACATAGAAGCCAAAGCAAACGCGCGACACAGCGAGATTGTATCGACTATCTTTCCAGTCGGTCATTCGATCCCGCATTTGAAAAGGACCGAAGATCAGCGAGCTACTCTCTTATCTCAGATTCTCGGATGGTCCGATTTCTCGTATATGCGAGTAGACGCTCTCATAGAACGATTTAGCTCAAGTCAGTTCTTCTTCCAGAAGCTAGCTGAAGCAGAGAATTTCCAGTGTACTCATGGGTTCGGTTACGTTTTCAATTATTCATCAAATCGCATCTACCCTTGTGAAGATATTGTCTTCATGCTGGAGGGCGGGGATGCAGCACTCTGCTTGTTGGGTACTAAGCAGGACGATAACTACGCCGAAATGACAACCTGGTGGTTGGCCGTGCGCACCGGCAATATGGAGGAGCGGTTCAGACAGGTTGCTCAGCAGATAAGAGACTGGATTCAGGAAGAGGCACAGCTGCTGAGCTATCGTACTGATTTGGACGATGTAATCCTTCCTAATGAACAAAAAGCTAGGCTGGTCAATGAGGTTGAGTCCTTTATTTCGGCTCGGGATTACTATCGCAGCGGTCTTCGAATACCTTGGAAGAAGGGTCTCCTCTTTTTCGGCTCGCCCGGAAACGGAAAAACCATGATGATCCGCATACTCAAACAGCATTTTGGCTTAGTGGACATCAACCTTAAGGATCACATCTCGCATGGCCGAATCTGCCTGGAGCATTCCAACCCAAACTCTGAGCTGCCATCGCTTCTCTATATCGAAGATATCGACAAAGTCTTCCCGAATACACGAAGGGAGCTGATGGTACAAGACACAGCTTACTGCGCGATGAACGAACTCCTCCAATTTCTTGACGGAGTCAGAGTTCTGGATGGCTACCTGATTATAGGGACTACGAACACGATGGCATTAGACGAGACTCTTGTCAATCGTCCTGGTCGTTTCGACACGATCTATCACTTCGCATCTCCCGATGCTGCGCTAGTTCGGGAATATTTCAAACACTACAATTTCGCCGTCGTTGACGAGGATACTGGAGAGGACCGAACGGAATTGCTAGTCGAAGCGTTAGCTGGACAAGCAATGTCGTATACGGCCGGTATTATGATTGATCTAAAAGCCCAATTTCGATCTAACACAGTTCCTTCCAAGCCGGCTCTGGAGAGTCTTAGCCGTATCATGCTGCACAAGTGCGACCCGGTAGCCCATTCGCGAATACTTTGAGGCGGGAGGTAAAAAGAAATTACGAGTTCTAATACATGCATGATCATGGTAGGCTGGTCTGTTTCTCGGGTAGCTCTTCTGGGTACAACTGTTCTATCTTCGTGCGGGCATCTAGAAGCTAAAGGTCATGACTCTTGTCCGAAGTGTGGGGCTAAACTGGCTATTTTCGATAGCTCGATGCCTTATTATGATCAGGAGCACCAAAGACTTCGTTTGGATGATGGATCTTATCTTGACGTCCGTTCTGAGACGGATAATCGCAGGTTCTTTATTGGTAAGCTTCTTGGAGAGCGTGTCGTTGGTTGTGAAAACGAGAGTACCGATGTGGACGTCATAGAGGTTTTGAAGGCCAGGGAAGACTTAGCTTCTCTGGTGAAAGAACTACCTCCTCTGGTTTTTAAGTTGTTGAATCTTGTAGCTCATCGCGACACCATTCCGCGTCTTTGGCTGATCGGGTGTCGCTCCAAAGAAGAATTCCTGGATAAAAAGGGAGGAGGATAATGAGACTAGACAGCGATATCGGTGGTGAAGATCCACAACTTTATCTGATCGAGAATTGCTCTTATTAGGGGGAGACGATGCAGTTAGTAAGGATAGATGGAATATGGAGGGGATTATTGGTATTATTAGTAGCAGAGATTACTGCGTTTGAACCGTTCTCGCTTTGAAAAGATAGAATTGGGTTACTGCTAGAGGTCGAGGCAGCTCGAAAAATGCTTATCTCGGAAAATTTTGGTTATGGTATTGAAACGAGAACTCCAGTCTGCGACTATGGGTGTGGGCAGCTAGCCGTTAAGAAATTCAAAACGGATATCCGCGGTTCAACGGGAAGATGGTGCTGTTCCTTCTCACACAACTCCTGCCCAGCAAATAGAAGAAAAAATTCAAGTGCGCTAATCGGTAAGCCTAAGCCTTGGATCCGTGGAGGTAAGAATCCCTCTAAACGTTCGGATGTTCAAGCAAGAATGCGGCGAAATCACGGCGGGGGATTCCGAAAAGGGGAGTATAAGCATTCTCCTGAAGTGAGGAAAATGATTTCCAAGGCGCATGAAGGCATTCCGTTATCTGAAGTACATAAGAAACGTATATCTGAGACCTTAACGGGAAGAAAAAGATCTGCGGAATCCAGATTAAAGCAACGGCAAAGTATGCTGGAGTTCCTTTCGGAAAATAAAGCCCCCGGATGCTCCGCTATATCGCAGGCACTCTTTTGGAAACTGTATAGCGAGATAAAGCCGCATTTCCAGCAGATCTACTTCATGGAGCTGAACCATGAATACTCTGCAGAAACGGGACGGTTTATGTACGATTTCACAGTTAGAGATAATAGAAAAATCATTGAGTTCCATGGTGATTACTGGCATATGAATCCAGAATTTTATAATTCACAGAATGCGGGTCCCGGAGGTCTAAAGGCTAGAGAAATATGGGAAAGGGACAGAGAAAAACTCTTAGCAGCGGAAAAGAACGGGTATGCGGTAATGATACTTTATGAAAATGCTTACAAGAAAGACGCACAAAAATCTTTGGCTGCTTGTATTAACTTTCTCTTTAAATAACCTTCGAAGTGTTGTTCCGCGTCCGAACAGTCTTCATTTTCGAGAAGCTCTAAGGAGATCAGCTTATCGAAGCTCTTTAGAATACTACTCTACGGGGTATAGCCCAGCCTGGACGAGGGCGCCTGCTTTGGACGCAGGAGAGCGCAGGTTCAAATCCTGCTACCCCGACCACTCGAACGGGAGGAATTGGGTGACCAAACACTGGCTGAAGAACCTGGCTGAGAAGTTTGACATAGTACTTGTAGGCGATGGGAGTGGTGTGAATGAAGAGGGAGCCTGGGCTGTCGTCCTGATGGATAACCGTGACCACGAACTCCGCCTCTTTCTCGGTGGAGCGAGCAAGACCACAGTTAACGTCATGGAACTCGAGGGTTACCTTCATGCGCTAAACTATCTGTGGCGTAAACATTCCAGAGATGGAGCTACAGTGCTGATACTGAGCGACAGCAGCTACGTAGTCAATTGCGGAAATGGCGAGAGCACACCGCGGTCGAATCTAGAATTTTGGGCGGCGATGCAGCGGCTCAAACGTCAGTTTTTCATCACCTTCATGTTTCTAGAGCGGTGCTCATTCCCTCTGAATAGCCTGTGTGATTCTGTAGCTGGAGGTGTGAGAAAGGAAATTCGAAGCATCCTTTATCTAGCCAACGAGAAACTTGGGGACTGGGTGTGGGAAACGGGTTTGGACCCTGTCTCATCCGAATACGATCTGACTTTTTGACTTTGGCCGAGTAAAGGGGAGCTTGATGCTTGCTGGATACAAAGATATTAGCATATCCGAATTTTTCGCGCGCAATAAGCAGCTACTCGGTTTCAGTTCGCCCAAGAGGGCGTTGCTGACAGCTGTGAAAGAGGCAGTCGATAATTCTCTAGACGCCTGCGAAGAAGGCGGGATTCTTCCCTATCTAAAAGTCGAGATCCAGGAGGTGGAAAAAGACACCCATCGGATGATTGTCGAGGATAACGGCCCGGGAATCCCAAAACGCTATATCGCCCGCGTTTTCTGCCGTCTCCTTTTCGGAACCAGATTCCATCAACTCCGCCAAACTCGCGGCCAGCAGGGGATCGGAATCAGCGCTGCCGGTCTCTACGCTTACCTTACAACTGGCGAGCCAATGCGAGTGATCTCGAAGACAAAGAAGGGACCAGCTTGCTTTTTCGAGATCATCATGGATATTGAGAAGAACACCCCTCGAATAATGAAAGAAGAAGAGCTACCATCGTGGGATCGGTCACAAGGAACTCGTGTCGAGTTCTGTCTAGCAGGACAATTAACCCGTGGGCGCTGGAGTGTACAAGAATATCTTGAGCAAACACTCATGGCTAACCCACATGTCACAGTGGAATTCACCCAACCTGGTGAGAAACCGCGGCTACTTGAGCGAGTTACGAATGTGCTTCCTCCGATCCCAAAGACTATCCAACCACATCCGGATGGCTTGGAATTGGGCACGCTTATCGAGCTTCTCAAGGCATCCGAGAAGGGCAATGTTGGGAAGTTTCTGCTTGAGGATCTCTCTGGTCTAAGCCCCAAACTGGCCAAGCTGACGTTGAAAAAGGCAGGTCTGGAATCAAATGCGCAGACCGGTCGTGTGGCCCGGAAGAATGCAAAAGAGCTCTATAAAGCGCTTGAAGAGATCCAGCTTCTTCCACCGAGAAGAGCCTGTCTTTCTCCCATTGGGGAAGATCAGATCCTGCTCGGAATGGAGAGAATGCATGACGGAGAATTTCATGGTGTTTCGACACGTGCTCCATCAGTCTGCCGAGGTGTCCCGTTTTTGATCGAAGCTGGAGCGCTCTACAACGATGCTCTTCCAGCGGGAGAGCCTGGATGGCTCTACCGGTTTGCGAATAAAGTCCCTTTGCTCTATCGATCCGGTGCCTGCGCTCTTACCGAAGCAGCATGCCAGGTTGGATGGCGCAGTTATCTCGTAAAGCAATCACAGGGAGCTCTGCCTGAAAAGACTATTCTTCTCTGTCATCTGGCTAGTCCTCATGTGCCATATGATTCAGAAGCTAAAGAGGCCATTGCGGACTTTCCGGAAATCATTCAGGAAGTCAAACTCGCATTTCAGGCTTGTGGTCGCCAGCTCAAGACGTACCTTAGGAAGAAGGAAAAAGCTGGTGAACACCAACGTCGGTTGTCTTACCAAAAGCGTTTTGCGCCGCATATTGCTGCGGCATTGGGCGAAATCCTCGATCTCGAAGAAGAGGAAATGGAGGAAATTTCATGTCAGGTGATTCAGATTCTAGAGAAAACATAACCTCTGAGGTTCCAAGCTGGGAAAAAGTCGACGAGATTATACCCGATCTGGAAGGATTCAGGACTGATCTGTGGTATGCCTGTAGCGGAAGAGCGGGAGAGAGTAGCTGGGTTGACGAGTCATTCTTCGACCCAGATGAAGATTTCCTTCCGAAATGGCATTCTGGAAGTATAGAAAGTACTATTATCACAAAGCTATCTTATCTCAATTGGTATCCAGCCAATAAGGCTCGGGATATGCTCCGGGAGCAGCTAGAAGAGGTTTTCGGAGACTGCCCATTAGAGATTTCAGTATACGTTGAACCCAATGCCGAGTGCTCTTCAATTATCCTGACCACTTTCGAGACAGGGTCGATTCTGGAGGCTCCCTATCTTCTCGAACGTGAATTCGTGGATGACAAAGACATGTGGTTTGATAACGAGGAGGCCCTTGTCCAGCGCCTACGAGGCCACTATCTGATCTGTGTAGCGGCCCTTCTTAGGATCATTCAGATGAAGAGAGGTTAACATGAAAAATCACGCTGTAATAGGGCGCTTCGTGATTTTGAGCGGGCACGGGAAGGGAAAGACAACTTCCGCCCTGGGTATGACATTGCGAGCAGTCGGGCGCGGGCAGCAAGTGGCTTTCGTTCAGTTTTTGAAGGAAGAAGCTAGCGGTGAACACACAGCCCTCTTGAGGTCTCCGGAAGTGGACTTCTACCAGGGAGGCGGTGGTTTTGTCAGAGGAGCTCCTACACCTGAGCAGGAAGCCATGGTGAGAAAGACCTTAGAAGCCTCTGAAGAGCGACTTCTAGATTCTCGCTATGGCATGGTCGTTCTGGATGAGATCTTAACTGCTTGGGAGTTGGGCCTCGTTTCAGTAGATGACCTGTGTAAACTTGTAGAGGCTTGGAAAAACCATCAAGAATGCGTGCATGACTGGAGAGGGTTTGGTTCCGGAGGTCGGCATCTAATCATGACTGGGAGAGCGCACCCCTCACTATTGAGGAACTATGCAGACACTATCACTTGCATGCATCAGGACAAGCATCCGCTTGATGTGACTTTACCGGTATATCGCTATTGTAGCCCGGGGATAGAAATATGACTGAGAGCAGCTCTCCCGATCTTCTGCCTCCGATAGACTACTGGCGAGATCAACATGCAGTCGAAGGGGAATTCGAGATTGAAAGAAACTCTGGGACGATGATTGACACGATTCGCCGTATAATTGAGTCTGAGTTTTCGACTCGAGCTCCTTCTTCACCCTCTTTTCGGATAGTGGAATCAGATCTCGTACCAGAGAATACGGTATATTTTGTTTCGGAAACGGAACCCGCTTCTGTACTGAGCATGGATCTAAATTTCCGAGACCGTATTGATTTTGTACCGGGAAATGAAGAGGTACCTAAAGAACATGAGAGCCAGGAGATCCGACAACTCAAGCTTTTTCATCGAGGCAAAAAGCTGAGGCACGATTGACAAGCTTCTCGTGCCAAACTACAATGGAGGTTTGTTGGTCAGGTCGATTCCAAAGCTCTAGGGAGGAGTTAGGATGTCGCATAGTCCTGTTCTTGCCATTTCCGACTTGCATCTCGGAGATGGATCGGCCTCAGATGACTTTCATGCTGATGAAGAACTGGTGCAGCTTCTGTTTACACGCAAGGAGATGACGATCGTTTTGGTCGGCGATATCTTTGAGCTGCTACAGTGCAGACGGGCATGGATTGAAGCTGCTCACCCAGAGGTTTGTCAGGCAATTGAGGATTTTGCCGACTATCTCATTGCAGGCAATCACGACTGGGTGGCCGAGGTCCTGTGCGGCCATGAGCTGATTCCAGATTTGATCTTGGGGTCAACCCTCTTTGTTCACGGCCATCAATTTGATCCCATGTTCAGACGCGATCCCGATCTTTGTCGGATTGGGTCCTGGCTGGGAGGTATGGCTGAACGTTTCATTCATCCTAACGCGGACTATTGGTTGACTATGTTCATAGATTGGATTACGGGTGTGGGCCGCTGGGGTGACCTAAAAGAATATGAAAGAGCCGCGACAGATCTGCTTCGGAAACAGAAAGGTCTTGATCGTATTATTCTAGGGCATACTCACCAATGGAAGGTAGGAAAACGCTATCTAAATACCGGCGCCTGGGTCGGTAATCAGCGTGACGTCATCATACTCTCGCCTTAGTCAGAAGGAAGAACGAATGGAGCCAGAAATTAAGTCACTTTTGCGTTGTGCGCGGTGCTACCGGACGCAGCCTCTCAGCGCTTTCAAGAGCGTGAATGGCCGTCCTGTTCCGCTTTGTAATCTCTGTCGAGAAGAGCTTCAGGTACAACTCCTGGAGAGCCTGGAGATACAGAGATTGGGAGAAATCATAGGCGCTTTATCTTCTAGAGAAGACTCGATAACGAATAATGAAGAATTCACTTTTGAATCAGTATGGGATGAAGTGAAAGACGTGATGGGTCAGGATACACTAGAAGAGGAAGGTGATTAGAGGTAGGAGATGGGAAAGGAGATAAAGATACCGCAAGGCTTGTCAGAACCAGAATGGGGAGAAATCGGGAAGACAGTGTATGAGCGAAGCTATTCCCGAGTGAAGGAAGACGGAACACGGGAGTCGTGGGCTGAAACAGTCTTAAGGGTCGTGAATGGGAATGCAGCATTTGTAGATGAAAAATTCATAGAACCCTACGAGAGAACAAAGCTATTTCATCTGCTTTTTAGTTTCAAATTCTTGCCTGGTGGCAGACATCTTTGGGCGACCGGGACGTCTCGTTCTTTCATTTCAAACTGCTTCACCGCTGTTTTCGATCCAGATGATTTCAGCCGCCATTTCACTTTCACCTTCGCCCGTCTGATGGAGGGGGGCGGGATCGGCTCGTCTTACTCAGACATGCATTTCAAAAAGTATCGTCCTATCTCGCATGAGGTCGAGCTCCACATCGTTTGTAGCCCGCAGCATGGCGATTACGAAGAATTACAAAGTGAGCTCTCGACTGAGTATAGCGATGAATGGTTCGGGACCAGTATCATACCCGATTCCAGAGAAGGGTGGACTGAAGCTCTGGAGATGGTGCTTCGAGCTCATATTGATAGGAATGGGGAGCCACTAGTCCTGGATGTCTCTCAAATTCGGCCGAAAGGCTCTCTTCTCAAGTCATTTGGCGGGACAGCTTCAGGTCCTTTAGCCCTTCTTCTCCTTTTGAAGAGAACGAATCAATTTCTCAATAGCTACCAAGGAAGAAAGCCGGATTGGAAATTGGCTATGGCTATTGATCATGAAATAGCCCGAGCCGTCGTAGCCGGCGGTAATCGAAGGAGCAGTCTTCTCGCTTCAAAATCCTGGAGAGACCCGGAGATCATCGACTTCATCGATATCAAGAATACTGAGGACGGGACTGGCAACTTCTGGACCATGAATATCAGCGTCGAGGTAGATGCTGACTTCTGGAAGATCCATAGGAAGGGTGAAGGTAAGGATTACACCTATGTAAATAAGCTTCTCGATCTCATCAGTAAGGGTATGGCTCGAGATGGTGAACCTGGGCTTATCAACCGGACTAAAATGGAAGAGGGCGAATGGAATGGCTTCTTCTGTAGTAATCCCTGCTTGTCAGGGGAGACACGATTTCCAGGGCCGCAGGGAGAATCCCAGACTATAGGAAGATGCCAGAATATGATGGTTTGGGACGGATCATCATGGGTCTCGGCTTATGTGACCTATTCTGGTATTCGCCCGGTTGTAGATCTCCAGTTGAGTGATGGGCGTACTATTCGGTGTACTCCCGATCATAAGTTTTTTATTGACGGAAGGCAGGTAGAAGCAAAAGATACCCTTGGCCAGACACTAGACGATCTGGCAGAGCCACTTTATGACCCCGCCTTATACTCGGATGAACTGAATGCTAAGATTGTGCTGCAAGGTTTTGTCCAAGGAGATGGAGGATGGCATAAAGCTTCCAATCGATGGAAATATGTCTATATAGGTGAAGATGACTCGGAGATTCTTGATCTTTTTGAGAAAGCAGGATGGGAGCTGGAACCTGGAGCAGTCTCTAAACCCTGGAGCTATAAAATACCGTCCGTGGTGGCAAACGAATTTGAACTTCTAGAGTGCCACGAGACTCTACCCGATAGAACTCTTCCAGAAGCATTTTGGTCGGGTGATCTAGCACTTAAACGAGCTTTTCTTCGTGGTCTTTACTCCGCTAACGGAAGCGTGTGCGGTAAGCGAATCACCTTGAAAAGCACCTGTCTAGGTCTGATACAGGGAGTGCAGGAAGCTCTTACCTATCTTGGAATAGGCAGCTATTATGCAACTAATAAGCCTGCCGAGGTAGAATTCTCTAATGGGGTCTATACTTGTCGGGAGAGCTACGATCTCAATATTGCAGATACAGTGAGTAAAAGAAAGTTCCTCCGTTGGGTAGGCGTAGTCCAGTCAGAAAAAATGTCCAAGATGAAAAAGATTGCGCGGGCTACAAAAGCTGGACGAGGACATAAAACAACTGTAACGGCTATCCAGCCTAGAGATCCTGAACCTGTTTATGATTTCACGATGGACTATACTCACTACGGTTACTCTAATATGATAAAAGTAGCAAATTGTGGCGAGATAGGTATGGAGCCTGGAGAGGGCTGCAATCTCGGCTCTGTCAATCTATCTGAGTTTGCTTCCGATCTGCCAGGTATGCGAGAGGCATTCCGACTAGCCACCCGATTTCTCCTTCGAGCTACTTATTCTGACTATCAAGATCCCAGATTAAAAACCGTGGTAGAACGCAATAGGAGGCTCGGAGTCGGTCTGATGGGATTTCACGAATGGCTTGTAAAGAATGGCTGCCGTTTCACAGAATTTCCTCATCACGAGAGACTCAAGAAGGTCCTTGAGGAAATGGCTGAGGTTGTCCGGGAGACTGCGCGAGAATACGCACACCAGCTTCGCATACCAGAGCCAATCAAAACGCGCTGTATCGCTCCAACTGGAACTACTTCACAGCTTGCAGGGACTTCGTCCGGTATGCAGCCAATCTTCTACTGTTACTTCATACGCCGTGTGAGATTTTCGACGTTGGATGAAGGAAAGCGCAAACGCCTTAAAGAACTGGAAAAACAGGGAATTGACATCGAGGATGATGTCTATGCTCCGAATACTAAGGTAGCTTCTTTCATCTGTCGAGCCAGTATTATCGATCAAGCTGACGAGAATCTAATCGAAGAATGTACTGAAGTATCTCTAGAAGACTTTCTTAGCGTACAGTCCACGCTGCAATCAATATGGGCAGACAATGCAATTTCAGCTACTGCCAACATACGAAATGATGTCACTTCCGGAAGGGTCAAGAAAGCTATTCTAGCCTATGCTCCGTCACTCAAGGGAATGACGGTAATGCCCATGGTCACAGACAGGCCTCAAATGCCGTTTGAGAGAATCTCCAAGGAGGACTACGAGGCCGCACAAGTGAAAATGACCGGAGCCAGTGCTGAAGAATGCAATAACGGCACCTGCGGATTGTTAAAACCCGAGGGTGAAGAGTAGAACTCTCTTTCATAGGAGGGCTCGTTATGGGCTTCTCTATGCGTGACAGTTTCAAACTCGATCAGGAAATCGATCTTATTGTGCATCCAGTTATTCGTGACTGGGTTAAGTGGAATCTCTCACAGATGGACGAGCGGTGGTGGACGCGACCAGCTTCTGCCCGCTATCATCCTGGCTTCGCTCGAGGGCATGCCGGGCTGGTCAACCATATAAGGGCAGCGGTTCTATGCGGAGTGGAGTTGGCAAACGCATTTGATCTCTCTGAAATTGAGAGAGATATTATTCTGGCTGCCCTTCTTACGCATCACTGCGTGGATGATCTTACTCAGGAAGGCGTAGAGCTGCTCTTCCAGGAAGGGCCGACGCTTTCACAGCCGGCCAAGGAATCCATCGTGGACGTCTTAGAAAATATCAAGGGCCGATGGTCTTCCGAACCTCGGAATGACTGGTATAACGATCGGCTGATTCTGGCAGCCCATTTGGCTGATTTTATGTCTAGTCGGCCATGGTTGTCCATAAGTCAACTCTAGAAAGTGTATCAGAAGGAGACACTGAAGAATGGCTGCACTCCGACTGGCCCTGTTTTTCACCAGTATAGCTTGTTTGGGCTGGCCGGCTGTGGTCATCGTGTCTCTCATTGTCCTGATACATGAGGGCCAAAAATGCAAGAAGAAGACTCGCTAGGAGATATCTTGAGAGATCAGGGCGTGATCCTGACAAAAGTTCAGGAGATCATGAATGAGACAACCAGTCTGGATAATCTCGTCCTGGTACCTATATGGAAGATCGAGGTTGATACAGCAGAATCACCCGCCGCTTTAGCTCAGGATACGAGGGCTCGTAAGGTCCTGCCGGTCCATTACGGTAATGAATCTGTCTCAAGCTTGGTGGCTCGCGTCCTGTTCGGTAAGATACTGCAGTATCTCGGGCAGATCCATCTCATCATTCATCATGAATTGAGTGCAGCCAAGCGCCAACTCTATCAGGCTGGCCTTATCGAGGAGAAAGATCGTGGGGAAACTTGAATCTTGGTACGAACGCCTTTGCGGATCGTCTATACTCCGTAAGTCCATCATAACAGCAGTTGCTCCATTTCTTCTTGGCCTCCTTATCGGTTCACTCTCTGGCCGCTTTTCATTCTTCGTTGCCATTCCGCTCATCTCTTATATTCTGTGTGCTGCTTATGCCTATGGCAATAGCCAGAAAGGCTGAGCGCCTTTATTTCAGAGAAGAACTGAGCCCTTTTGATATAGCTTACCGTCTCGGGCTGCCCATTCGTTTCGTGTTTTCTATTCTTCGTGAACTCGCCGAGGACTTCCAAGCTGTTCGAGAATCCGGGATTCATGAAGGACTCGTTCTTATCTTCGATCCAGACCATCCGCGTGCACAAAATGGGTATGTTCCAGAGCATGTTGTAATGCTAGAGAAGAAGCTGGGAAGAATTTTGAAGCCTGAAGAGGAGGTGGCGCATCTAAATGGTATTACGAGTGATAACCGGCCTGAAAATCTCACGCTGAAAAAGGCTGCACCAGCACTCCCTGAGTTCAATTTAGAAGCGTGCTATGATAAACTGAGGAAGAAACGGAGACGCCGACCCAGCTTGCGCGAGTTTGCCCACTACCTAGGGTTGAAGCCCAGTACCTTGCAGAGCAGGGTGGGCTTATGGTCTCGATTCGTACAGGAGAGGGCTCTACCTCGCCTTTCGGTGCCTCAAAGGCGCACGAGATCTGACGAAGAACTTTTCTCTATCCTTGACATACCTGAGCCAGTGTGCTACAGTGTCATACATGGGAAGACTCGGAAAACTTGATAGAATTCTCAACATTAGGATTCCAGCTCCGATGTTGAGGCTTCTTGGGAAGATGGCGGCTGAGAGAGGCCTTTGTCTTTCCTCCTTTATCCGGATGCTCGTCTATACCCATCCGGATATCACATCGTATGTTACAGGGCCGTAGGAGAGCATTCCGGTTATGAAAGACTTCATCGGAATCCAGCTACCGCATCCCTATTTGGTCAACCCCTCAGCGCAGGCACCACTAGGGCTGCTCTATGTGTTGGCTGCGGCGAGACAGCATGGATTCGATGTGGGTCTCCACGATGGTACCGGTCAAACTCCTACGGCCCTTTCTTCCACACTAGAGGAAGCTCACGCATACGGCATCAGTGCAACCGTTGTAGATCTCGATATGGCGATTAAGGTCTCTAAATGTATCAAGGCTCGCTTTCCTCGGACCAAGATCATTCTGGGCGGTCCAATCCAGACTGGAATTGAGTATATCGACTTCCAGTGGATTGATACCCTGGTAATCGGCGAAGCAGAAGTGGTGATCAAGGAGGTCTTGGACGATGTCTTGAGCTATGCTGTTAAGCGCATCTACCGTGGAGAATTGGTAGACCCCGACCTTGTCCATCCGGCTTACGACCTCTGGGAGGGAGCAATCGGGGGTAAAGTGCTGGCGAATCTGGACTATGCTACAATGCAATCTGCAGTCATTCTAACTTCTCGTGGTTGTCCCTATAACTGCGCATTTTGCTGCGCTCGTGCACTCTGCCACGGAAAAGTACGCTTACGGAATTTGGATAGCGTATTTGAAGAGATATCTTATT
>Ga0315547_1001364_pt1 | contig 19470 bp, 13 predicted proteins | sample SalMarSW160240MG_2_FD_202542 | JGI IMG/M metagenome (GOLD analysis project Ga0315547, IMG submission 202542) | Salt marsh sediment microbial communities from the Plum Island Ecosystem LTER, Massachusetts, United States - Salt Marsh Sediment SW1601-240 ...
CAGATTACCGGAAAACAGGGTACAGGAACAACCGTAAAAGCAACCATACCATTAGTATGATATATGAGGAGCTATATTCAGAAAAAAATCAGTAACTTGTAAATATTAAATCTCGATTTAATCGTATAACTCGTTAAAAAAGTTGCCTGAATGCCAAATTTCCTGATCATCGATGATCATCCCATCGTGCGAAAAGGGATCCGCGAGCTCCTGGAAGAAATACACGGAGAAGTTCATGTGCATGAGGCCGGAACAGCTGAGACCGGATTGAAGATATTCCGGGAAAAGAAATGCGACCTGGTTTTACTTGATATTAACCTCCCGGCAAGAAGCGGCCTGGATATACTGGCGGATATGAAACTCCAGAAACCCGACGTGAAGGTGCTGATTATAAGCATGTATCCGGAAGAGCAGTATGCAATCCGTTCTTTAAAGTCAGGTGCTTCAGGGTACCTTACAAAAGAAAGCGCATCGAATGAATTGCTTGTCGCTGTGAACAGGATCCTGCAAGGGGACCTGTATATAACAAAATCCATTGCTGAAAGAATATTTGATGAATTGAAAAATAAAGGTTTGCCACATGAAGCTCTTTCAAACAGGGAATTTGAAGTAATGATCCTGATAGCCAGAGGCAGGAGCCTGAAGGAAATCGGTAACTTGCTTTCATTAAGTGAAAAGACGATCAGCACTTACCGCACGAGGATATTGGAAAAGATGAACATGCAATCTAATGCTGATGTTATTAAATACGCTTTGCAGAATAAGTTAATTGAATAAAAATGGGCTCCGCCCCACACTTTCATGGGGGTTATACTCCCACCCTCCCATTTCCCTACCTGCTTTTTTGTCTGCCACACAAAAATCCCGAAAAATATTCGGAACAGGATCCGGCAAAAAAGTCACCGTTTACAAAAAATTGACTGATAATTATTGCATTTATTTTGGGCGAGTGAAGGAATGAACAGATATAGTATTGGGTGAAGCCCCCGTATCAGAATTCCCTTACAATATACTACCTTTTTTCTTACCTGTCTTTTCTGTTCTTCTCCAATCAATTACAGTAAAATCTGACAGACTTTAGAGTCTTGCCCTTACCCCTGATTAACAAATAATTAACTAATATTATTAACCTGTTGTCCGGTATAATGATCTGAGAGTTTGATTTTCATTCTAACAATACATAGATGCTCCAAAATATAGGGGATAATGTAAAGGCTTATATATCAATATCTTCTTTAAAACCGCACAACTTGTAATTGTTATTTAAATCGGGGTTATATGAGAATATCATTCATTAACCCATCAAATCCTGAAAGATGAATATAGCCATTATTGACAAATCCGAACTCTCATCCATGAGGATCAGCAGCCTTCTTTCTGAACTTAAAGGTGTGAAGAATATTGTACAGATCCTTGATAAAATGTCAATCATGGAATCATTAAAAAAAGTAATACCGGATGTCATCATCTTTGATATGAATATGAATGGGTCAGATTCTTTTAAATTACTAAAGGAAATCAGAACATTATTTTCTGATGTTTTGATCATAACCCTTACAAGCTTTTCTGTTATGCAGTACCGGAAGAAATGCAGGGAAATAGGTATTGAAAACTGCCTGGACAAAACATCGGAATTTGAGCAGATCCCCAAAATAATCTCCGGTATTTTTAAACCAAAATAACAGAGATGCCGGAAATTTTTTTATTGCCTCTGGAAGATCAGTTCGTGGTCTTTATACTTGACAGGAATGATTTTACCTTGCCGGCAGGAATTGTCGAGAGGATTGTCCGTTCAATATATATAACCGGTGTGCCTGGCACGCAGGAAAATATTCTGAGCGTGATCTGTGAAAGGAAAAAGTAATTAATAAGCGAGATACATTCTTTTATTAGAGTTATAAAAAAAGTATATGAATCACTTTTGTGAAATAGTTACCGAATCAGATAAACTGAGCAAGTATGGCTTTTGTCTATTACTATTTTCCCTGATTTTTATTTCTAATGAAACCTTTTCGCAAACAGATAGCCTGGATATTTATGATTTAGACCTGACTCAATTATCAAAATTAAAAATAACCTCTGCTTTCAAAGTCGCTCAGAATATCAGCGAGGTTCCGTCTACTGTTTTTATTATTACCGGGGCACAGATTAAAGAAAAGGGATATTTTACCCTTGAAGAAGTATTGTCGGATCTTCCAGGGTTTCAATTCAGAAATATTCTTGGCATAAACAGCTATGTCTTTCAACGTGGAATACCCAATCAGAATAATCTGACACTGGTACTTATTGACGGTGTACAGGTAAACGAACTCCATTCAGGAGGTTTTTATGCCGGGGGCCAGTATAACCTGTCAAATGTTGAACGCATAGAAGTAATTTACGGACCCTCCTCTGTAGCCTATGGAACTAATGCAGTAACGGGTATTATTAATATAATTACAAAAAGTGCGTTGGAAAAAAGAATTGAACTTAAAGTATTAATGGGTTCCTTCAATACTTCAGAATGTGATTTAAATTATTGTTATGTCAATCAGAAAAAGACTCTTGGCATCATGGCTTCCGGTATGGTTAAAAAGACAGATAAAGCAAACTTGAAAGGCCAGGCAGGTGATAATAACTGGACTGACCTGATGGATAACTTTGAAAATGATTATGCCTTCGACTTTAAAATTCAGGCAAAGGATTTTATTTTAGGAACAAACTATCAACTTAAACAGGCATCGGCAGCTACGTATATAAAATCAGTTGACACTATTTATAAAGATTATGGAACTTTTTGGAATATCCGGTTTATAAATAACTACATAAAATATCATAAAAAAATATCTGAAAAACTTACCTGCTCTTCTATTTTATACAATCGTAATGCCACAGTGCTCAGTAATTCAATATTATATGTAACCGATACTGCGCAAATTGGATATTACAGGCCAAACAATTTAACCGGATTTGAAAATTTAATTAATTATGATATTAGCAGTTTTTTTTCAATTACCGGTGGATTAACACTGGAATATGAAGAATTATCGGAAAAATACTCAATTACATACAGCAGCTCCACTGAACTAAAACCTCCGGAACCGGAAAAACCTAAAATGCTTGATAATTTTCTTATAAGTTTTTTTATCGAACCACGGCTAACTCTCTTAAAAAGTATATATCTCTCGGGTGGGATACGTTTTGATCGAAGCAGTATTTACGACCAGGTTTTAACTCCCCGTGCAGGTCTTATCTATCTTTTTCGCAATCAAAGTCTGCGTTTTTCGTACGCTGAGGCTTTTAGGGCGCCCAAACCATGGGACTACAACGATGGTTTGGGTAATCCTTCCCTCCTCCCTGAAAAAATGAAATCTCTGGAAGCTGCACTTACACTCTCCATAGTTGATAATTATAAGATCGATTTAATCGTATATAAGAACAACCTTATAAATGCGATTAATAAAGAAGTCTTGAATGAAGGGTACAGATGGATTAATAGCGGCGAAATAAACACAGACGGGATAGAGATATGTTTCATGTTTGCGTCGCAAAAATTAAAATCATCATTAAACTACACTTTTAATCAAAGTTATACCGGGTCTGGTGAATTTATTCCTGAAATAAGCAAGCACAGTGGAAACGCGGGTATAACATATTCATTTAATGAATATTTAAAAGTTGACCTCCGTGCAAATTATATCGGGAAAAGGGAAAATCCGAAAATAATTATTTCAACCAATAGCAGGTATATTGAACCTTGTTTGATATTTCACGGAGCATTGTCATTAATAAATTACAAAGGCTTTACTATTCAGATATCAACAAAAAATATATTCAACAAGGAGTATTATCATACTTCAAACAGAGATCCTGACAGGTACCGCCAACCTCAGCGTACAATTATGTTATCTGCCGGCTATACGTTGAATAATTAAACCGATAAAAATGGAAGTTTTATTAAAAATATTTCTATTACTAATTCTCAGTCACTTATTAAGGTCAGTTGTCCGGATTGATCCGAAAAATATTTTTTCAATGGGTTTTAGTAAATATATCTGCATCACAGTTATTGGTTGTTTTGTGCCAACCATAGGTATCAGCGCACAACAAATACAGCGTCAGGTAGCAATAAGCGCTTATATCTACAACTTTGCCAAAAATGTTCAATGGCAAAATGAAGAGACAATTAAAGAATTTCATTTTCTCATCATTGGCCAGGACGAAAATATCATTCATGAAATGACAGCTCTGGCAAATGCAAAAACACTGAGGAACAAGCCAATCAGAGTGTCATCATCTAAAACATTAAAGGATATTGATAACGTACAATTGATTTTTGCAACTAAAGAAAATGAAGAGAATCTTGTTAAAATCTTCGACCAGATTGAAGGGAAAAACATTCTTCTGGTAAGCGACGGCTATCAAGATAAACAGCTCATAATGATTAATTTTTTCGATACAGAAGAGGGTACTCTTCTGTTCGAAATAAATAAGATCAATATTATTAATCAACATCTTAGCATTATGCCGGATATGATTTTACTTGGAGGCACTACAGTTGATGTGGCAGAATTATATCGTGAAGGGCAGCAAAGTTTACGAAGTCTTCAGAAACACATCGAAAATCTTGAAAACAATTTGATTCAACTTGAAAATATTATTACAGATAAAACTAAAGAAATAGAGGTTAATAAGGACAGCCTCAAAAGGCAAACTCTTAAAATTCAGGAACAGCAAAAGATTCTTGATGCCCAGTCTCAGTTACTCAGGCAGCGGGAAAAAGAACTGGAAATACAAATTCAAAAAATTCAGGAACAACAAAAGATCTTTAATCTCCAGTCTCAAAACATTATAAAACAAACAATTGAGCTTAAAAAAGGAAATGAAATATTACAAAATCAGGAGAGAGAGATAACCCGTCAAAAATCTGAAATATTATCACAATCGCATATTCTTAAAGAACAAGGCCTGACAATTCATCGACAGCGGAACCTTATGTATTTGCTTGGTATCATTATTATTCTTGTTGCTATTCTGGTAATGACAATTTATTATGGTTATAAGAACAAACAAAAATTAAACAAAGAGTTAGAAAACAGAGTTACGGAACGCACCAATGATTTAAATGTCTTAAATGAGCAGTTACGAATCGAACTCACAGAACGCAAGAAAGCGGAAGAGGCTATTAGCCAGGAACGTATTCTGCTTCGAACGCTTATTGATAATTTGCCCGATGCTATTTATGTAAAAGATACTGAAGGCCGCAAATTAATAGCCAATTTTGCCGACTTACAAATAATGAATCGCACCTCTGAAGCTGAGATAATTGGAAAAACCGATCTGGAAATTTTTGATGCTGAGACTGGAGCACACGGCCACGCCGAGGACATGTCCGTATTGCAAACTGGTCAGCCTTTGCTGGAACATGAGGATTGTTATATAGATGTTGAAGGAAAACAACATTGGCGGCTCATCTCCAAAATACCGCTTTGTGACGAGCAAAAACAGATTATTGGCCTGGTAGGTTACGGACACGATTTTACCGAGCGCAAGAAAGCAGAAGAGGCATTCATGGAAAGTTATAAATTCAATAACTCACTTTTACAGACAATTCCGTTTGGTATGGATATAGTTGATGAAGAAGGTAATGTTCTTTTCCAAAACGAAAATTTTCGGAAAATTTCAGGACCCGGCACTATCGGTAAAAAATGCTGGGAGTTGTATAGGGATGATAAAAAGCAGTGTACGGATTGTCCCTTGCTCAGAGGTGTAAAAATCGGCCTCACAGAAACGTATGAATCTCATGGGATTTTAGGTGGAAGGATATTCGATATCAGCTATACTGGAATGATGTTCAAGGACAAGAAAGCCATCCTTGAGATCTTCATTGATATCACCGAGCGCAAACAGGCGGAAGAGACGTTGAAAAATTCAGAAGAAAGGATGAAGATATTATTTGATTGCGCGCCAGACGCATATTATCTAAACGATCTTAAAGGGAAGTTCATTGACGGCAATATTGAAGCTGAAAAATTGTTGGGCTACAAAAAAGATAAGTTAATTGGAAAAAGTTTCCTGAAATTGAAACTCCTGTCTCCTTCGCAACTACCCAGAGTAGCAAAACTTTTAGTTAATAACTTATTAGGGAAAGGCACTGGCCCAGATGAATTTGTATTAAACCGAAAAGATGGTTCAAAAGTTAATGTTGAAATAATTACTCATCCGGTTAAAATACACGGTAAAACAATGGTATTAGGTATAGCCAGGGATATTACCGAACGAAAAAAAACAGAGGAAGAAAAGGCAAAACTCATGTATGACATGGGTGAGCGTATTAAGGAATTAAAATGTATCACAACCATTTCCAATGCTATCCGTACCAGAGAAATGCTTGAAGAAATATTTCAGGAAGCAGTAAATTCGATCCCCACCGGATGGCAATATCCTGAAATTACGAGGGGAAAAATCTCTTTCAATAACAAAGAATTTGTTTCTGAACCTTTCACTGAGACTGAATGGAATCAAAAAAGTGATATGGTTATCAATGGTAAAAAAGTTGGCAGCGTAGAGGTCTATTATCTTGAAGACCGCCCAATGCTTGATGAAGGGCCATTCTTTAAAGAGGAAGGTACCTTAATTGATAATATATCAAATATGCTTTGTGAGGCCATTGAGATGAATCAGGCCAAACAGGAAATTCAAAACATAAATAAAGAACTTGAACAAAGAGTTATTCTTCGTACATCTGAGTTAACAGAAGTTACAGAAAGACTGGAACTGGCCACCAGAGCAGGTTTGATTGGTGTCTGGGACTGGAATATCAAAGAAAATGTTCTTAAGTGGGACGATTTAATGTTTGCTTTATATGGAATTAATCCAGATGAATATGAGGCAGATTACGAAACATGGATAAAGAGTTTATATCCTGAAGACAAAAAGCGGTCTGAAATGGAAATTCAGGAAGCTTTACAGGGGAGCAAAGATTATAACACTGAATTTCGTGTTGTATGGCCAGACGGAAGTATACATAATATATATGCTATCGGTACAGTAAAGAGAGACAACTCAGGAGAAGCCACACGTATAATTGGCGTAAATTGGGATATAACAGCGAGGAAGAAGTTAGAAAAAGAAGTTATTGAGGCCAAGGAGGCCGCCGAAAGTGTGATTGAAACTTCGCCAATTCCGCTGGCTATTATTGAACTACAGAGTGCAAGGTTTATTAAAATGAATAAGGCATTCATTGATTTCATGGAAGCAGATACAATCGAATCCTACAATCCTGAAAAACTATATGTTAATTTTATTGTTGACAGGGAAAGGTTGCTTGCATCAATTAAACAAAATGGCAATGTTCAAAACATGGAGTTGCAGATCAGAAGATTGGGTACAGATGAATCTGCCTGGGTTTTATTTTCAATGTTCCCAATGATTTACCTGGGTAAGAATTGCCAGATAGCATCTTTCATTGATATTAACCAAAGAAAAAAAATTGAATTTGAATTATCTGAAGCAAAGGAAATTGCAGAAGCTGCCACCAGGGCAAAAAGTGAATTCCTTGCCAACATGAGCCATGAAATCCGTACACCCATGAATGCTGTGATAGGTTATGCAGATCTTTTATCACCCCTGGTAACTGATGACATGCAAAGAAGTTATTTGAACTCTATTACAAAAAGCGGGAAAAACTTAATGATATTAATAAATGATATCCTGGACCTTGCAAAAATTGAAGCACACAAACTGGAACTTCAATTCGAGTACATCGATGCTTTCAACTTCTTTTCTGAACTGGGAAATATATTCTCTTTTAAGATTGAAGAAAAGAGTCTTGAATTTATTCTTGATGTGGCTTCAAGTACCCCAAAAGGATTATGTGTTGATGAGACCAGGTTGCGTCAGATTCTTGTAAACCTGATTGGTAATGCGATCAAATTCACTGAAAAAGGGTACGTAAAAATTCACGTATGGACTGAGAATCCACAAATTCTGGAGTACACTGCTGATAAAGTGGAAGAATTCATTGACCTGTCAATCGTTGTTGAAGATACCGGTGTAGGGATCTCTAAAGAAAATCAAGAGATGATCTTTGAATCTTTTCAACAACAGGACGGACAAAGAACAAAAAAATATGGCGGCACAGGTCTTGGCCTTACAATCACAAAGAAGCTAGCAGAACTAATGAATGGTACCATAACTGTAGAGTCAGAACTTAATAAGGGAAGCAGGTTTAAGGTTATGATCCCGGATGTACCTTATGTCAGGGATTTCGAGGGAATTGATAAACAGCTCTTTATAGACACCCGAAGGGTTGTTTTTGAACCTGCCACCATTCTTGTGGTTGACGATGTTGAGCATAACCGAAAATATTTATCCGATGCCCTTAAAGAAACAGACCTTAGAATCATTGAGGCAGAAAATGGAGAGATTGGCTTCAGGATGGCAAAAGAGAGTAATCCTGATCTGATAATCGCCGATATCAGGATGCCTGTAATGGACGGATTTGAATTATTGAGTCTGCTAAAGCGTAATAAAAAACTAAAACATATACCTGTAGTTGCCTATTCTGCCTCAGTAATGAAATCAAAGAAAGAAGAAATCATTATAAGCGATTTTGCAGGTTTAATCACAAAACCGGTGCAAGTTTCAGAAATATACATTGAACTGATGAATCATTTACCACACCATATTCTTGAAGATGAGAAAGAGAAGGAAGCATTATTACCCGATAAAGAAACCCATGATCCGGGATTAAAGGATCTGCCTGGTTTGATTGATAAGCTTGAAAAAGAGGTAAAAAACAAATGGGATGCTTTTGCCAGGAAACAACCCATCAATGAGGTTAGAGAATTTGGGGAGATCCTCATGGCTTTAGGAGAAAAACATCACTCCGTGATGGTTAAAGATTATGGGAATGAGCTTTTACGTGCTGCCAATACTTTCAATATCGGAGAAATTTTAAATCTACTGAAGCGATATCCCAAAATCATTGAAAAGTTGAAAAATAATAACAATCAACATGCTGAAAAAGAAAAAAATGGCTAAAGAAACGGAAGCTCCTCATTTTTGCATTCTAATTGTTGATGATAATTCAAAAAACCTGCAGGTTTTAGCTACAACGCTCAAACAACAGGATTATGAAGTAGAATTTGCCGTGGATGGAAAAACAGCGCTTGAGTGGTTAAACAGCAACGATTTTGACCTTATTCTGCTTGACATCATGATGCCCGGAATGAATGGTTTTGAGGTTTGCAAAGTGATCAGGGAAGATCTGAGAAAAGACACACCAATTATTTTCCTGACTGCTGAAACTGAGAAGGAGGATCTTGTGAAAGGATTTAACCTGGGTGCACAGGATTATATCACAAAACCTTTTAATACTGAAGAACTGCTGGCACGGGTAAAAACCCACCTGGATTTGAAATACAATAAGGAGCAACTGCTAATCCTGAATCAATCCCTGGAGGAGAAGGTTAACGAGAGAACCAGGGAATTAAACCTTTCAAACCGGAAACTGATAGAGGCTAATGAAAAACTTCTGGAACTGGATAAAAACAAAGCCGAATTTCTGAAAATGATCAGCCATACGATCCGGACACCGCTGAATGGGATACTAGCTCCTGTCCAGTTGATAAAAGACCAGGTGGAATCAAATGAGGCGAATGAATTAATTGATATACTGCACGAATCCGTTTTACGATTGGAGCGGTTTTCTTCCAATGCCTTGTTAATTACACGTCTGAAAACAAATCCCGATAAATTATACAGGCAGGATACCGAACTTAATGGATTAATACAATCAAGTTTGGATGAACTTAAAGAGTCGATTAACGAGAAAGAAATTCGTGTATTCCAGAACCTTCCCGGTGGGGAGAATATTATTTCAGGAGAACTTGATTTATTAAAAAAATGCTTTGTTGAAATCCTGGACAATGCAGTTAAATATTCCGAACAAGGATCCCGGATAGAGATTATTGCAACCGACGAAGATAATCAATTTACTTGTGAGGTAAAGGATTATGGAAAAGGATTTCCGCAGAAGTCATTGGACAGCCTGTTTGAACTCTTTTCACCAGGGGAAGAGTATGTAGATCAAAATCTTGGACTGGGACTTGGTATGGCAAAACTGATCATGAATGCGCATTCAGGGAGAATAGAAGTGGAAAACCAAAATGGAAATGGAGCATTGGTAAAATTAACTTTTCCTGGCATGATGAAAAAATAAAGAATCCATATCTTCTTGATGATATTCGAACTTTAAATAGTTGCTTATGAAGTGCCCTGAAACCGAAGATAAACATCTCTTCAAAATCCTTATCGTCGATGATAATCCCCAAAATCTTCAAGTTTTGGGAAATATTTTAAATAGTAAAGAATACGATATAGAATTTGCAACCGGAGGATATCAGGCCCTCGAATGGCTGGATCATACGAATTTTGACCTGATCATTCTGGATATTATGATGCCTGGGATGTCCGGTTTTGAGGTTTGCGAAACCATAAAACTGGACTCAGCTAAAAAGAAGATACCCATTATCTTTCTCACAGCCAATAATGACACTAAAAGTATAGTAAAGGGACTTGAACTGGGAGCTGTTGATTACATTACAAAACCTTTCAATCATCAGGAATTGCTTGCCAGAGTTGGAACACAGGTTAAAATTAAGAAATCACAGGACCAGATAGCCTGTAATTTGAAAGATATTGAGAGCAAAAATAAATTGATAACCCACAGCATAAGGTATGCTCAATATATTCAAAATACAGTCATTCGCATGAATGCCAGTATTTCAAAAATTTTTCCGGAATATTTTATTTTTTTCCAACCGAAAGACATTGTAAGCGGAGATTTTTACTGGATCCATACATTTATGGATGGGATAATTTTTGCGGTTATGGATTGTACCGGGCATGGTGTTCCGGGTGCACTTATGAGCATGATCGGAATCACACTCATGAATGAAATTGTAAAACATAAACAGATAACCCAACCGGATCAAATATTAAATCGTTTAAGAGAAAAAGTTATTGAATCTCTTGGACAGAAAGGAAAGGAAGCAGAAGTTCAGGATGGAATGGATGGAACCATTATTAAAATAGATTTTAACAAAAAAAGAATGCAATTTTCTGGTGCTAATAATACTATGTTTATTATCAGGGACCATGAACATATCCATTTATGTGGAGACAGGATGCCCATTTCACATTATCAAAGAATGGAGGACTTCACAAATAAAGATATCGGTCTTCAGAAAGGAGACATGTTATACTTGTTTACGGATGGCTATTCCGATCAGTTTGGTGGAGCACAATATAAAAAAATTAAAACAATCCGTTTCAAAGAATTGTTATTGAAAGTACATGAAAAATCTGCAAGTGAACAAAAGAAAATTATTACTCAAAATTTTAAGGAATGGAAAGGGGAACATGAACAAACTGATGATATTACTGTAATAGGCATAAAAATTTAAACTACCATGAAACCAATTTTGCTGATATTCATTGTGAGTTTATTAAGTATAACTTGTTTCCCACAAGCTGAAAAGGAGTTCAAATACATTTTTCAGGAAGCAGAATTCTATTTAAATTCTGAAATGGATTACGAGAGTGCTGTCCATTTATATCTTACCTTACATGAACTGGACCCTGATAATATGAATATTAAATATAAACTTGGATTGTGTTACCTGAATATTCCGGGAAATAAAAACAAAGCCATCAAATTTCTGAAAGAAGCCTCGAAAAATACTTCACCCGATTACTCATTCAGCTACACAGAGAAAAATGCCCCGGAAGATGCTCAATTCTATCTTGGAATGAGCTATCATGTCAATAATCAGCTGGATAAAGCCATTGAAGTATATATGGATTTTTTAAAAAGGCTTCAATCTGAAAGATACCAGGATATCGGATTTGTCAATCAACAGATTGCTGCTTGTGAAAGAGCCAGAAAGCTTCAAAAAAAGCCGGAGGTTTATACTATGGTAAAACTCGATGAGAGAATCAATGTTTACCCGAGAAATTTTTATCCGGCTATTTCAGGCGATGAAAACCATTTTGTCTATACTGCAAAGGTTGGTAAAGTGTATCGCATATTCTATTGTAAGGCGAAAGATGGGGATTGGTCGAAACCAATTGATATTACTGAGCAGATAGGGACAAATGAAATGGGTATCAGCTCCTGTCTTTCTTTTGATGGACAGAAACTTTATCTCTCTATACAAGATCATGGACTGGCAAATATTTATGAAAGCATGCAGGTTAACGGCAGGTGGAGAAAAGCTGAAAAATTGAACAGGAGCATCAATACGAAGTACTGGGAATCCAGCTGTTTTATATCAGGCGATAATAAAACCCTATACTTTAGCAGTAACCGGAAGAAGGGATTTGGAGGTCTGGATATCTATAAATCGGAATTAGATGAAAAAGGTGATTGGGGAGCTGCGGTTAATCTTGGACCTGCGATAAATACGCCAATGATGGAAGATTCCCCCATAATCCTGCCTGATAACATCACCCTTTATTTTAGTTCTCAGGGGCATTATACTATGGGTGGATATGACCTTTTTTATTCCGTACTTGTGAAGAATAAAAAGTGGTCGGAACCAGTAAATCTTGGTTCGCCTTTGAATACTACGGATGATGATATGCATATCGCACCGGTCGGAGAAGGAGCCAGGGCTTATTATGCGAAGTTCAGCTATGGAGAATTGCCAAAACAAGACATTTACCTGGTTAATCTTAAAGCTGAAGAAAAAGTGCTGTCTGATATCATGATCACCGGATCAGTGCAATTACAAGACAGGATATTTGAAGTGGACAGCTCATTCTACATTCATATCATTGATACTGTCAGTGCCGACACACTGAAACGAATTCAGGTAGATCCTCAAACGGGAGAATATTCAATCTCAGTTCCTCCGGGAGAATACAAACTGTTGGTAACAGGTGAAGGATATGAACCAGTTGAAAAGCAGATAGTAGTTTCTGAGAATTTCAGTTTACCTGATTTTACCATTGATGTTAAGATGATACCTGCCGAAGTTGCCAGTGGAGATTATCTTGCAATACGAAATATTCTCTTTGATTTTGATGATTATTCACTAAGTAACGAAGCCAAAATTGAATTGGAAAGAATGGCGACGATCATGAATGAATACCCCTTACTGGAATATGAAATAATTGGCCATACCGATGTAGTGGGAAGGTCAAGCTATAATTTGAAACTTTCAAAAAGAAGGGCATATTCCGTTTTTACATATCTGGTTAAAAAAGGAATATCAGAAAAAAGGCTGCGAACCAAAGGTGTTGGTGAAATTGTTGCTATCGCTAAAAATGAATATCGAGAGGGAACTGAAGATCCCAAAGGTAGAAGATTGGATCGAAGAGTTGAATTTAAAATAAGGAAATCCGATCCGAACCTGACACTTCAGGAAGAATCTTATCTTCCTGATCATCTTAAAAATGCAGGAGACCTGAATTATACTGTAATCGTATTAAAAGTGAAAGAAAAATTACCGGATGATTTCTTTGATTCTTATGAAATGGAGGAAATAAAATATGTAAAAACTGAAGAGGCTAAAGACGGTTTTTTATACACGTTGGGTGTATTTGCACAACGCCAGAAAGCAGTGTCAGTCGTAGGAAAACTTTATAATGTTGGATTCATTGAAGCAAGGATCGTTGATCAGCATGAGTTGTTCGACCTTGTTGTATCTGAAGATGGGCCTAAAAAGTCGCTATTTGGAAATACTGAAGCAATTGAGAATATTCCGATCTATACCATCCAGGTTGGTGCCTTTAAAGCTCCCCCACATCCAGGAGCATATGATAATATTGAGGACCTGCGGATAACAAAAGGGGGAGATGGTTATTTCAGGTATACAATTGGAGAATACCCGGGCTATAGGGCAGCAAAAGAGTCGCTTTCAGGTATTAAGGCGAAAGGTTATCAACAAGCCTGGGTAAGACCATTAAATGAATTAAGATAATTTGTGATTTAAGTGAATTCAAAAATTTTAATAATAACAAAAATCATAAAAAGATGGAAAAAATTCTGGTTCCAATTGATTTTTCAAAAAATTCCATGAATGCATTTGAACTTGCTCTGAATATTGCCAGATCAACCAAATCATCATTGAAGTTTATTCATGTCAGGAAACAAAAGGATTATGCAAATCCATTTGTGATTCAAGGTCTTGAAAAAAGCTATGAACAGAAAATAATTGATTTTTGCAATAAAATCCTTGTAGAATACAAAAACAGAACCAATCTCGATTATCTGATTAAAACCGGTAAGGTTTACAAAGAGGTTATCAACCTGGCCAAAAGTGATAATACTGACCTCATTGTAATGGGAACCCATGGTGTTTCCGGTTTTGAAGAATTCTGGCTGGGAAGCAATTCCTACAAGGTGGTTGTCCACTCACCCTGTCCGGTATTAACAGTCCGATATGGTTTTAAACAGAAAAAAATCCGGAAAATTATCTTACCCATAGATGCTGTTTCCAATACCCGGCAAAAAATTCCATATACGGCTGATATTGCTGCAGGAACAGGAGCAATGGTATATATTGTGGAAGTTAGAACTACAAAACAGGAAAATATTAAAAAGAGACTGGAACAATATGCAAACCAGGCTGAAAGCTATTTGTCGGGCAAAAATATCCCGGTTACCAGAGATCATCTTTTTGGATCTGATTTCGTTGAAATGGTAATAAATTATGCAATTCATAATAAAGCTCAACTTATTTCTATTGTAAGTGCCAGAAAAGGATCACCATTAAATATTAATTCCGTTTCGCAAATGATGGTGAATCATTCGCCGATTCCGATACTTACGGTTCCAACCGGGCATTAACTTTCTCTCTTGAATGTGCATAATTGAAGTCAATGGTAAATAGAATGAATTTGAAACTCTCATATATCATATACGAAAGATTGAAATAATCATTACAAATGGTGGAGGTAATGAAGTGAAAATTGATCCCACAAAATGCAAAATACTAATTGTTGATGATGCTGTTAAGAACATTCAACTGTTAGGCAGCGTGCTTTCTAAAGAGAATTTCAACGTCGAATTCGCAATGAATGGGAAGGAAGCATTGAATTGGGTAGAAGACGAACAGTTCGACCTGATCCTTTTGGATATTATGATGCCCGAGATGGATGGATTTGAAGTGTGTAAGAGAATAAGAGAAGATGATAAGAATGCAAAGGTACCCATCATTTTTCTGACTGCTAAAACAGATAAAGAAAGTGTGCTACATGGATTCGATCTGGGAGCACAGGACTATATTACAAAACCCTTCGATTCCAGAGAGCTTTTGGCCAGAGTAAAAACACAGATTGAGCTGAAAATAATCAGAGAGGAGTTAGAGCAGATAAACCAGGTGCTGGAGGAGAAGGTCGAGGATCGTACCCGGGAATTGGCCGAAGCCAATAAAAAACTAGAGAAGTACAATGTTGAACTTGTGGATATGGATGCAGCAAAATCAGAATTTCTGAATATCCTGAGTCAAAAAATCAGAACCCCTTTGAAAAACATAATGGCCAGTATTCATGTTTTGAAGAACAAAGTTGAGACAAGAGAACTGATTGATTTGATCAATAACCTGGACGAATCCGTAGAAGACATGGAAAAATTTACATCCATTGCGGTTAAGATCACAGCGTTCAGAATAAAGAAACAAAGCCTTGACCTTGAAGAGATTCACATCCGGCAAATCCTGGAATACAGTTACCTGCAGGTACATGAATTAATAATGGAGAATAAAATTAAGTTGGATTATAGTATGATCCCGGATGACATTTCCATAAAGGGTGATTTCGACCTGCTAATGACTTGTTTTCAGTACCTCCTTGAAAAAATTGCCGGAGATTCATCCAGTGGAGATTCTATTGTAATAACGGAATTTAAAAAGGGAAGTATGGTAGGATGCTCATTCCTGAATAGAGGTGGAGGTTATTCAGCAGAATTCATGCAGGAGATTGGGTACCTTAATTCCGATGTAGCACCCAATGCAGCATCATTGAACTGTTGGGAATTATTGCTTGCAAATCTCGTATTGGAAGCTCACTCCGGCCGGTTGGAATCCATTTCAAATAAGAATGAAATCAAATTGATTTTTGAGACAAATTCTTGAAAATATCATTCGTAACAAACCAAATATGTCTGCCATGGAATACAAACTTTTAAGAATCTTTGTTTTTCTTGTTATCGTGCATGTGCTATCTGCATGTAAGTTTGAAAAACAAAGGGAAGGAGAAGCAGTAAGTGCTTCAAAAATCGATTCCTCTCTTGAAAGCCTTCAGGAGGAACTGAATATCCTGGAGGATGTGTTATATCTGTACCCGATACCGGGTGAGATAATCGAAGGATTTTTCGATGCGGAACTCGAATACAAATCCGGACTGGTGAATTCAGTTGAAAAAAAGGATAGCTACCTGGAATCAAGGTCCCAGGCATTGAATCTTGGAATTTATATTACCGATCTTGCTTATTCAGCAAAATTTGGTCTAACCGGTGAAGCTCTGGGTTATCTTGAGGCAGTTTATTCGTTAGGTACTCGGGTAGGAGTGTCCACAGAAGTTTTTCAATCCCTCCTGGACAGAGCTAAAGAAAATATTAGTGATTCTGACTCCATCGTCCATATTTCAAATGAGGCCTTCTATCAAATGATCTTTTTTTTGGAGAACAGTAATAAAGAAAATACGCTTGCTGTGATTTCTGTCGGAGCTTATATAGAGAGTTTATACCTGGTGTTGGAAACAAAAGAATTATTTATAGAAGATGATCCGGTATTTACACAAATCGGTGACATGAAATACCCGCTGGATAATCTGCTTGACAGAGCCAAAAAACTTGAAGGGGATAAAAATGTAGCAAGTATCATTTCATACCTTATTTCAATTCATGAAATATTTGATAAGTTAGTTGTTGATGAGACGGAAACTGCGGTATCGAAGAAAGAAGGAAAGCTTGTTATTAATGGGGGCTCAACATTCAACCTTAATGCTGAAAATTTCATGGAAATGAAATCAGCAATACGCTCTATCAGAGCAGAAATCACCACTATTTAATTTGCTATTTAAATCCATGTGATCATGAAAAATATTAGGAAAATACAAGTATTCGTGTTACTGGTCATGGCTTTGCCGGTTCTGGGTTATGGCCAGTTTTGTGCCGATTTCCATAAAGTTGGCAGTTGCAGAACTGATCTTGTCCCTTCGTACCGATATTACAGCCAATCAAGAGGTGATATGATCGGCGTCGGATATACCATAAAGTACAATGTTGTATTTTATGGGGATAAAGATTATATCGTCTCCTTCTGTACACTCAAGAACTTTTACCCGGTACATTTCAAAATAGTGGATGAAATTTCTGAGAAGGTTCTGTATGATAATAAGGAAGATGATTATATTGAATCGATTGGATTTGGAGTAGAAAAGACTAAAATGATCCTGATCGAGGTCGAAGTGCTTGCACATAAAGCCAGCGATAAAGAAATCGAAGAGTACTATCCCTGTATTGGTATGTTAATCCAGTTTAAGGAGAGTGGGAGATAAGGTTCCGGAAAAACAGACCGTTGGTTTGCTGGCAGAGGATGTTACCACTGGTCAATGAATATTAATTCATCTGGATTTTGAGAATTCTTCGTTTAAGTTTCCATTGTAAGTTAGCAGGATATTCAAGAGATGGTGTTTTTTGAACCAAACGATGGAAAGAAGAATAATGAATTACTGGAATTTGATTACGAGTAAAATAGGTTGAGAAATTTCTTTTGACATTTTGAAGAACTCTACATAGCAATGATTTATCTGTTGTCCCACTTTGTCCCTTGCCATTCGCTGATAATACCTTCATTCTGGCATTCTTGATAAATCCAATGAATCTCTATCCCTGAATTTATGAACTCGCTTTCAATAGTGCCATCACAATGATCGGTAAAACAACTTATGTTCATTGCAGTTTTAATCATACCAGAATGGTTGGGTGTAATATCAACTGTAAATTCAAGTGTTACTAAGCACCCATTACCTGTTTATAGTGAACAGTTCGTTAATAGTAAATGGTATCGTATAAAAGTTAGTTGAAATTTTAAAAAGAGAGGTTCCTTAAGAAATTATTAATATTGTTTTTTACCACAACAATAAATATTAATTAAAAAGGAACCTCATGGAAGACAAAAGTAAAGAAATTAAGCGAAAAAAGGTTGAATGGTTAATAACCCAGCCGATAGAAATCCAAATGGAGCTTATCTCTCACCATATGGAGATATGCAGACTCATGATTAACTCCATCATCGAACAGGAGGTTTGTGACTATACCGGAGAAAAGTATAGTCACAACAAGCCACATGATAACAGATATAGTCGATGGGGATTTGGCATAGCCATCCCTTTGGGACAATCCGGGGAGCGTTAAGATCGGGGATCAGAAAATACCAGTCGATATACCACGCGTATTTGATAAGGAAGAGAATAATAATATTTCATTGGAATATTATGATCAGTTGAAAAATTTGCCCCAGCAAGATCAGCAGGTGATCAATTCTGTATTAAAGGGATTAAGCATGAGGGATTATGGGTCAGTTGTTCATCAATTACAGGACAGTTTTGGACTTAGCAGTTCTTCTATCAGCAGATCTTTTATTGAACGGAGCAAAGAAGCCCTGGAAGAATTTGAAGCCAGAAAATTCACATCAGAAGAATTTGTAGCCATTTTCATGGATGGTAAATACCTGGCCATGCAGCAAATGGTAATTGCATTAGGAATCACTGTAACAGGCAGGAAACTGCCGTTGGGTGTTATTCAGACGGCTACTGAAAATTCAAAAAGTATCAAAGGTTTGTTAAAGGATTTAATAGCAAGAGGGTTAAACTATGAAGATGGTCTGTTATTCATAACAGATGGATCAACCGGCTTAATAAAGGCCATCAGGGAAACCTTTGGAGAAAAGGCAATTATTCAGCGATGCCAATGGCATAAAAGGGAAAACGTGGTGAGTTACCTGAATGAAAAGGACCAGCAGTATTTTAAGAAAAGATTACAGGAAGCTTACCGGGAACCAGAATATGAAGATGCCAAAGAAAAACTGCTGATTATTCATAATGAATTAAAGGTGATAAATCGTTCAGCAGCAAATTCATTGATGGAAGGCCTGGAAGAAACGTTGACCATGCATAGGTTAGGAATGATAAAACATTTTGCAACCAGCTTTACAACAACCAATTGTATTGAAAATTTAAATTCACAATTGACAAAATATATCCGGAAAGTAAAAAGATGGATGAGTTCTGATCAGCGCTATCGTTGGGTGGTGTTAGGAATGATGGAAGCAGAGAATCACATGAGAAAGATCCAGAATTACAAAAAACTGTATTTACTCAAAAATGCTATTCAAAATGAAGTTGCTTCTAAATCAAATAAACAATGTGCTGCCTGAACCTCTCTTTTAAAATTTCAACTAAAAATGAAACATCACC
>Ga0315547_1001365_pt1 | contig 19469 bp, 17 predicted proteins | sample SalMarSW160240MG_2_FD_202542 | JGI IMG/M metagenome (GOLD analysis project Ga0315547, IMG submission 202542) | Salt marsh sediment microbial communities from the Plum Island Ecosystem LTER, Massachusetts, United States - Salt Marsh Sediment SW1601-240 ...
TTCATATTCTCCTCTACAATGTATAACGACTTACATCAAGATCGAAGCTTCATACTCCTACCTATTTCCTATTATAATATCACTTATTCGGCAATTGGGTACTAAAAACACCTAACGATTGGAAGGTTCAAATTTAATGCGATCCCAATATCACTCTCCCCAAACTTTTGTTAGCTTCCACATTCCAATTCGGTTGCACTACTCCAGAATCAGCGGAAGTCGCTGACGACTAATCAGTTGCGCGAGTTGATGAGAATGCCGATGATGCGGATCAGGCTAATGGGGATGGGAATGAGTGACGGCCTTGTGCCGATGCCGGTGAGAGTAGCCGCCGGAGACTTCGCTCTCCGCATGGTCGTGATCATGGTGCAGATCATTATGGCGATGCAGGTGCTAATGTTCCATTGCGCCGCGGGAATGCTCGTGCTCACGCTTTTCGCGGAAAATTAGTGAAAGTGCACCTATCAATGCAATGCCGGCAGCCAAAGTGGGTCTCTCCGGGTTGAAGATACTGCCGGGCACCCGGCGAAAGAGGCATGCGGGCCACCCGCACGATATCACGCTCCCCGGATTTCTATGATATTCATCTTTAAGATCACAATAAACATCCCGGTGCAACCCGAACCATCACCGGCACATATCAAGCGCGAAGAGAATCTCGGCATTCATGTCGAAGTCGTATGACTTTAGCTTATCGTACGTCAGCTGGTAATCCGGCCGGAGTACCCGCCCCATCTCAGGGTCGTCATGGAAGAATATGAACTGCTTGTGTGAGATAGTGCCGCTTAGTCGAGAGTGTTGGAGCTCGAAATCGGTGGTCTCGCCGAAGCAGTTACCCGCTTGGGCCGAGGGAGTACCCACTATCTTTGCTCCCGCCCGGTAAAGGTAGTACATCAGCGTGTAACCGGAGCTGAAAGTCGCCGGAGAGCACAGTACCATCACATTGGCTGGAGGGTAGTACGCCTCGTACTTCCCTGAGCGATACTCCGCGGCGAATGTCGGCATCCGATCCATTTCCTGTTCGAATTCGGCTTTGAGGGAATCCGCTACGGACGGATCCCGCTGGCTGCGGCCGTACCAGTCAGCGCTGAAGTCGTAGTCTGTAGTAGTGAGTGGAACCGCACGCCCCCGATTTGCTCCCTCGAGCTCCTCCGGGGAATCATATCTGGAATACCGTCTTACTTCAGTTCTGTAGAGTTTGGCGCGCAAGAGAACGTCCCGGCCGTAGAGAAAGTAAAGCAAGAAATTATACATTTCCGAGTTCCCTCCGCCATTGTATCGCAAGTCGACCAGCAAGGTCTTGGTCCCGGCCTGCCGCATTTCCTGCACAAGAGTTCGAAAGGTCTCGGTCGCTGATGGAATGCCCACAAGCACCGCTTCAAAATCTTCCGGCGCATCTGACTGGTGGAGCGCTTTGTACACTTCCCTAGCAGAGTTTTCACCTTCCGCTTGATTCGAGACACTCCATTGTTCGAACATCTCCCGGTAGCTCTGCATATCGTCTACAACCAGCAAGGCGGTGGTTCGGGCAGAATCAAGGAATGTATACATGAAACCTTGCGGATAAGGACGTGGGCGCTTGATGCGGGAACCGGAACTGATCCATTTGCCTGGAGGCTGGGAGAGGACTGGAATGGCGTGTTCGGCATCGTGCGCGTCCTTGTCGCGGAGAACGATCTGTACCCGACTCCTTTCCACCCACTCGGGGACCAGGTCGGAAAGGAACGGTGCGGAGAAAAGAAATCCGCCGTAGGCCAGGTTACGTAGAAGCTGGTACTCGTTTTCCCCGCTGACCATGGGGCGCGCCCGGGCCAACAACTCCTTAACTGGCACATCCTCGACGGAAACGAGCACGGCCCCCCCAGCAAAGGCCGGTATTCCTCCTCGGGCACGGCGAGCACGTAGAGGTCGGTACCTACTACACCGAAGATCAGCGGAAGCCCGCTGGGTAGGGTAGGGCTTTCGTTATAGGGATCTTGCAGCCAGGTATGGGCGTCGCCGATCATGGTGATAAAGGGCCGGAGTAACCGGTAGAAAGCGGATTGGGTCATCCCTTGGGCAGGGATCGCCTCGAGCACGGATTGCAACTGGCGATGAAAGGCTACCTTGCCGCCGACGTTTGCATAGGGATCGGGATGGATACTTTCGATCATATCGGAGACTTGGCGCACATCCGCAACCAGCGCGTCGTGGTCCAGCTGATCCGCTCGGACGACGGCTGGCCCGGCCAGTGATGCTAACAGCACCGATAGAACAAGAAGCCGCGTAGCTATATGCTTTTCCACAATGACCTCCTTCTTGGTTGGTCAAAAGGATCTCGGAATATCGTCATATAAGCCTTACGTATTTTGCCAATGGAGGTTTCAATACCACTCCAAGAGACGCATACGGAAAACCCTTCGACATCATTGCCGAAGGGCTCAAAGCCAAATCAAAGCGGGGCCGACGAGACTCGAACTCGCGACCTCCGGCGTGACAGGCCGGCGTTCTAGCCAAACTGAACTACGACCCCGAAAGATTCCTGCTTCTTAAACTTCCCTGTCTTTCATGGGCGATACTGGATTTGAACCAGTGACCTCCTGCTTGTAAGGCAGGCGCTCTCACCATCTGAGCTAACCGCCCAGCTACTCAAAACGGAGAAAACGCTACCTCTCCCTCCTCTTCTTCCAATCGACAATTATCGACAAAGGTATTACGACACAATAGCCCAAAACAAGAAGTATCGGCGCCAGGGTAATTGAACCCATCCGCAGACTGATAAACCCGACAACGATAATCAGCAAACCCAGGGCAAACAGGTAGTAGTTCTTCCTGGTGAATCCTAAGGTGTCCTTCTCTTTTGCCTTGAGCTTCCTCGCCTTCACCGGCTTAGCCTTGACCGTCATACCAAAACCTCTTTTATGCCAAGAGTCAAATTTAAGGGTAAATCCTCGTGAGTCAAGCAAAAACTTGGCTCAATAATCGAAGTTGCCCTGGTAATCTTAGCGCTCATCTGCCGGTGCTCCGACGAGAAGACCGACTCAGGTTTTTCATTTGACAGCGGCTATTCAGTTTACTATCATGAAAATTGAAGGATGCTTTGGTCGCCGGCACTTAACGGCTAAGGGCCATTTCGATTTCCTAGTGAAGAAAACCTCTCGACTACCTAAAAAAGACCTCCTCCTTAAGATGCTCAAAGGAAAAGGGGTCCTGCCGGCTCGCCCCAAGACCCTGGCGAAGCGACTGGGTGTCTCGGGCGACGTATACGTCGGCTTCAGAAGAACACTGAAGGAGCTGGTGAGCGAGGGCGAACTCGTCAGACTTCGAGGCGGTCGGCTCGCCCTGCCTGCTCAGGAGGAGCTCTTAACTGGAGACTTCCATGCAATAAGAAGTGGCGGCGGCTTCGTGATTCTGCCCGACAAGAAGGGAGACATATTCATCAGTGCCAGAAACGTGAGCCCGGCAATACACGGCGATAGGGTCCTGGTCAGACCGACGAAAACCTCCATCGGCAGAGGCCCGGAAGGTCAGATTGTCAAAATCCTCGAGAGACCCTCAAGGATCCTCATAGGGAAATACGTTAAAAGCCGTTACGGCGACTTTGTGGTGCCGGATGACAAAAAACTTCCCCAGACTGTCTACGTTGAGGGAGACCGCAAGCTTAGCCCCCAGAATGGCCAGAAGGTGGTGCTCTTGCTCTCCCCTTTCTCGCCGGAGACAAGTCAACGGCCGAGTGGAAGAATCACGGAGATATTGGGCTTCCCCGGCGAACCCGGACTTGACATCACTGCCCTGATAAGAAGTTACAATCTCCCCACCTCCTTCCCTCCGAAAGTCCAGAGGCAGGCTATAGACGTTGCCAGAACGCTCTCTGAAAAGGACCTCTCCGGTCGCAGGGATTTCCGCAAACAACTCTGTTTCACAATCGACCCTGCCGACGCTAAGGATCATGATGATGCCATCTCCCTGGAGAGATTATCCAACGGCAACTGTCTTTTGGGGGTGCATATCGCGGATGTCTCCAACTACGTCAGGGAGAATTCTGCCCTGGATGAGGAGGCTTTGAGCCGGGGGACGAGCGTCTATCTGGTAGACCGGGTAATCCCAATGCTGCCGGAGGAGCTCTCCAACGATATCTGTAGCCTCAAGCCCAAGCAAGATCGTCTCGCCACCAGCTGTCTGATGGAGCTGAACGAAAACGCCAAATTGCTCCAGTCAGAGATATGCGAATCGGTCATCCGCAGTCGCTACCGGCTGAACTACGAGGAGGTTCAGGACTTGTTCGACAGACAGAAATTCAGATATAGGTCCAAGAAACTTCAGGAAACCCTCACTGATATGCTGAATCTGAGCCGCAAGCTCTTAGAGAATCGAACCAAAAATGGTAGCCTGGACTTCGACCTTCCAGAGGCGAAGATAACTCTGGCGGAGGATGGCAGCGTCATCGAGATCTTCAAGGAGGTTCGGCTGGAGAGTCATCGCCTGATCGAAGAGTTTATGCTCCTGGCCAATAAGACCGTTGCTACCAGAGCCGCTGGCTGGGGGCTGCCTCTCCTTTTTCGGGTGCACGAGAAACCGAAGGCAGAAAAGATCGAGAATTTCGAGGCGCTGCTCCGAGACTTAGGTTACCAGTTCAGATTCAAGGGGGAGGTCACCCCGAAGAAGATCCAACGGGTTCTGAAAGCTGTGGAGGGCAAACCGGAGGAGAACTTAGTGAACGAACTTCTGCTCCGCTCCATGATGAAAGCGTGCTACCGGCCAGACAACATCGGGCATTTCGCTTTGGCCTTTCCCCTCTATACCCACTTCACCTCCCCGATCCGCCGCTATCCGGACTTGATTGTTCATCGAATACTGAAGCTCTATATGAATCGGGAATTCACCTCCCGAAGAAAGAGGGATTTCGCAAGGATTCTCCGCCGGGTCGGGGAGCACACCTCAGAGAGAGAAATAATCGCCGAGCAGGCCGAAAGAGATTCCATACGGGTCAAACAGATCGCATACATCGCCGACCGTCTGGGAGAAATTTATTCCGGGGTGATCTCCGGGGTAACCAAATACGGTCTCTTCGTCAAAATCGATAATCTGCTGATAGAGGGTCTGGTCCCGGTCAAGGAGTTAAGCGACGACTATTACTATTTCGACCCCGAGGCTCACCGAATGGTTGGCAGACGGTGGGGCAAGACTCATCGCCTGGGAGACTCCGTCACGGTTCTGGTGAATCGCGTCGATCGGGAGAGAAGGGAGGTCGACTTCGTACTGGTACAAGATGGTAGACCCCAGGCTCAGCGAAGACGCAAGGGCAACATCCGAGGCAAAAAGAGGCCGGTCAGAGCGTGATCCTTTTCAGAAGAGTTGTCCCCGGCAGCATAGTCAGTCAGAACCTAAGAGAAGATGAACAGGCTTCTGATAATCAGCAAGGATGAGAAGCGAAGGGGAACTCTCGAAGAGATTCTGAGAGAGTTATCCCTCACAATCGAGAGCGGAGCTGACCCCGGCTTCGCGCTTAAGAGGTTGAGGGAGGAGACCTTCTTGACGGTCATCTTCGATCGCGAGAGTATAGAGGTGAGTTTGGAAACCTTCGCCAGAAAGGTTCTTTCGAGAAGCCCTCTCTCTTCTCTGGTTTTGATGTCCCCGCAACGTGAGGAGGTCTCAGATATTTATGAGAATGTCGAGGAGGTAATTTACTTTCCCTTTCAGAGGGAACAAGTAGAGACCACACTTTCAAGGCTTCTGAAGGACAAGGAGTCTCTCCAGAGATGCAACTTAGTGGGGAGGTCGGCTCAACTCAAGCAGGTTGCGGGGACGATACTCTCGAGCGCCCCCACAGATATTACGGTTCTGATCACCGGTGAATCCGGCACCGGCAAGGAAGTGGTGGCTTCCGCAGTTCATAGCAACAGTGAGAGAAGAGGGGGACCGTTTATTGCGGTAAACTGCGGTGCCATCGCCGAGGGGGTTTTAGAATCCGAGCTTTTCGGTCACGAGAGGGGCGCTTTTACCGGCGCGGTCGCCCGGAGAAAGGGGATGTTCGAGGCCGCCGATAGGGGCACCATCTTTCTCGACGAGATCGCAGAGGTGCCGCTCGCCACCCAGGTTAAGCTTCTGAGGGTGATCGAACAGAAAAGCTTCATGCGGGTCGGTGGCAGCGAAAACATCACCGTCGATCTTCGGGTTGTGGCCGCCACCAGCAAAGACCTGTTGGAGGAGGTCGAAAGAGGGAATTTCCGCAGGGATCTATATTTTCGGCTCAGCGTCGTTAAAATCGACCTGCCCCCTTTAAGGGAGAGAACCGAAGACATCCCCCCTCTGGTCTATCATTTCCTGAAGCAGTTATCCCGGGAGAAAAGGTACGAATATCCTCCAGTGGGCGAGGAGGTCTTTAACTTGCTTAAGAGTTACCACTGGCCCGGCAATGTTCGGGAGCTTCGAAACCTTTTGGAAAGCCTGGCGGTGCTCTCCCCGGAGGGGAAAATAGGCGCCGAGGAAGTTGCTCGCTACATCCAGAAACAGGCGCAGTTCAACAAGAGTCTGCCGGTGGTGACCGGCAGAAGTCTGGAAGCCTCCGAGCATCAACTCATGCTTCAGGCCCTGATGAGTTTGAAGGCGGAGATCACCGCCTTGCGCAATCTGATTTTGAAAGGGCTGGAATCGGTGCCCACGGTGGAGGCTCGTGAGGTCGGCGCAGATTGGCGAGCGCGGGAGCAACGAGAGGTGAAACCCACCCCCAGCATGGAGGAGATGGAAAAGGAGCTTATCGTGCGAACCTTAGAAGAGGTGGGTGGCAACCGCAGAAAAGCCGCCAAGCTTCTGGGCATCGGGGAAAGGACTCTATATCGGAAATTGGATAAACATGGCTTGAGCTGAGAGCTTCGTTCCTGCACTTGACGGATAACCGTAGCGGAGAGCTTCAGGTCTCCAAATCACCTCGATCAGAATAATCTTGAGAAGCATCCATTATCTCGCAGCTCTCCTTTTGATGTTCCTTATGAGCTTCACGGGCACGGGCTTTCCTCAAACTGTCTTCGAAACCTATCTGGAATCCGAGGAGGAGATAGACCAAGCCTATTATGGCGGCGAGCTAACCCACGAGCAGCATCAAGAGCTGCTGGATTTGTATTTCGACCGGATAGACCCCGAAGCTGAAGAGCTCTCAAGACTTGAAGCACTACCCGGGGCGACGAAATCTGATCTGGAGAGGATCAGAGAGATCTTCGAAGAGGAGAACGACCCTGAGAGAATCACAAGAACTCTCAGAGAAGACTTGGACTTAAGACAGTACCTCCCCTTCATAAATGTGGAATCCCCGAGCAAAAGAGGGATGAACCTACGAGCCTACTGGCAGACGAATGTCGATCTGGCGGAGGGAACAACCCAATCTGGAGGCGACAGGAGTTACTTTCAGTTTCGAATGGGACTGAAGCCTCATTACGAGATTCTCTTTCAGGGAGAAAGGCGATATTTCGAACGGATGGAAGTCTCCAAAAGGTATATCAAGGTGGAGAATCGGGGATTGATTCGGGAATTGATTCTCGGCAATTTCACCGCCGAATATGGCAACGGCCTCAATCTTGGCAGATACGACTACTGGCGCTACAACACCGACTCCTATCAAGAAAAAGAGGGTGATTTCCTCATCCCGAATTCAACCTGGTATAACGGAATCAAGATCTCTCTGTTCAATGGAAGACTCCGTCCCGATATTATTTACTCCTATTATGAAGGCGATTCCCTGAAAAGAAACCTGGTCGGTGCCAACTTGACCTGGCGGGGAAACTGGTTCTCACCCGGGGTCGCTTATAGTCTTGATTTGACCGAAGATGAAGATGGAAATGAGCTTCCAAACGAGTGTATCAGCCTGCACGCTCGTTTGAGAGGTGAAAAGAGGGAGGTCAAAGGTGAGGTTGCCCTCCTGAACTGGGATTACGGTGCTGTCAATCTGCAGTTCCTGTTAAGAGAGAGAAACTACTCCACAGAGTTCACATTCTGGGGATATTCAGGCGGTTTCGTCAACTTCCACACTTCTTCCCGGGCCAATCCCGATTACTTCACAGTCTATTTTGACGAGGTTGACTACGATTTCCGTTCCCCTCAAGCGGGGGAGATTGGATTCTCAAGCTCCAACAGATTTAAAATCACCGATCGGCTTCAGGGAAAAGCGAATTTTTCCGGCTGGGGCAATCGGGTGAGAAATACCAACAACCACGACCTGCAATTGGGCGTGATCGCCCATTTGAGCGAACCTTTCTCGCTCCGGTTCGACCAGTTCATAAAGAGTAGAGATAACCAAGAAGAACCGTATGAGAGCTACACCTCTCAGATTGAGGCCCAGAGTTACTACCTTAAGGATTTCCCAATCCAAACAAAGCTTTCTTATAACCTCAAGGACTACGAGATCACAGGCAAAAGGGACTATGCGTATTTCTGGCTGAGACTGGGGATGTTGAAACTGAAACCCCTTGAAATATTCTCTCGGATGAAATATGTTTATCAAGAGTTGAAATATTCGACCAAGAAGTATTGTGAATTCTATCTGGAGGAGAATCTGGACTTCTGGGAGGGTTTCAATCTCTCGGCGAAATACCGGGCCAATTATCGGGGACTTGTCGCCGAGGATAAGGAAATCCGGGTCCGGCTGCAGGCTCTCTGGTGAGACAACCGCGGTTAGTTCACGGTTCACTGTTGACGGTTCACGGATTTTTCACCGTTGGCTTTTTGCCTCTTCTGACCGCAATCGCGACGAAAATCCGACAGCGCCATGAAGAAAATCCTCCCAATCTCGCTTTTGCTTTTCGCCTCCGTTTTGAACGAAGCCGCAAGCCAAGTAGTCTTCAGCGAGGTTTTGGCCAACGAGCCGGGAAGCTGGGTCTATCTGGAGTGGGTGGAGCTTTTCAACCGCGGTGAGAGTGAGCTCGACCTCTCCGGCTGGCTTTTCATCGAGGGAAACGATACCACACAGTTGCCCGAAGAGACTATGATCTCCGGGCGGGGCTTTTTAGTTCTGGCTCGCCACCTTCTGACCTCCAGCGAGGAGATGAGCTTCGAGAGATACTGGGGAGACAGCTCCGGGGCGTGGGAAGATGCTCCCGGTGAGAACTATCCTGCGTTCGAAGTTAAGATGAGCCTCGAGAATCCGGAGGGGGAGGTGACTCTGTGGGATGGCAGTTCGTATGAGACCTCCTTTTCGTGGAATTCTGATGCCGGAGGTGGCGTCTCCTGGGAGAGAATTGACTTAGACGGCCCCGATGAGCCCACAAACTGGTGGCCCTGCCCGGATCCGGAAGGCTCCACGCCAGGATGGGGGGAAAGCCACCACGATTACAGCCCAGAGAGGTTCGTAATTGAGGTCCACCCTGAAGTCCTCGTCGGGGGAGAGGAGAGCACCAGTATAAAATACCAGTTGCCTCCCAACACCGAGTTGACCTTAAAACTCTACGATATTGAGGGGAGGCTGCGTAAGACCTTTGAGATCACCGGGCAAAACCAAATTGGGGAGTTGGAATGGAACGGCGAAGACGATAACGGTCAACTTCTCCCCGGGGGAGTCTATATCCTTTATGCGGGGACCTCCGGGGGCTATTCGGGTGATAAGACTATCACCATAGCTATCGCGAAAAGATTTTGAGATTAGCCAAAGAGCGACTGAAACTCTGAATAGGTCATTCAAGCTCAGTAATTGAGAATCATACTCACAGCCTTTCTTCTTTTGTTGTTTTTGTCCTCCCAGGCTTTTTCCTTTTTCTCCAGGATGGAGACCTCCGCAGCCAATTTGGCCATCGGGGGCGGAGACCTCTGCAACATTGCGTCCCCAGGGGTTGTCTTTTCAAATCCCGCCTCCCTGGGGATGATTCAAACAGGTTCTCTTCACAGTTCGTATAAGAATTACTACGATATCGGGAGACTCTCCTGTTACAGCCTGTCTCTAATAGTGCCGCATGAGTCCATGGGAGGGGGTATCTACTACGAGAGCTTCGGGGAACGCTCTTTCTATCAGGAACAGGAATTCTGTCTCTCCCTTGGAGGGCAAATCTATTCGGGGCTTTGCCTCGGTGCCAACTTCAGGTATCTGCGGCTGTCGATCGACGGAGGCAGATTTTCCCGCAAGGGAACCAGCGGGGATTTGGGTCTGGGATACGATACCCGGGAGGGCTTACTCTTAGGTCTCTGCTTTAGGAACCTCTTGTCAGCCGGAGGCACCAGAGACGATTTTGACCTCAATACCACAACTCAGATGGGAATCGGGATTTCTCCTTACTCTCACCTCTACTTTTCGTTATCTTACCTTCACAACGATGAGGTGGGTCGCTGGTATTTCGGTCAGGAGCTCTCTCTTTCGGATTACGCCCAACTCCGTTGTGGGCTGCAGAGCGACCCCACCAGATACACTGCCGGATTTGGGATCTCTTGGGAGAGGTTCGCTCTGGATCTGGCCTACCAGAGTCATCCGGTCTTGGGAGCCACCTCCCAGATCGATTTGAGGGTGGAGCTATTCAATAAGGAGAGAAGATGATTCGGACTTTGCTCGAGGATAACGAGGAAAAATTCTTAGCGCCGTACGCCTGCAAGAGTCGTCACACTCGGGGGAGGAAATACCCGGAGGAGAAACATCCCTACCGCACCGATTTCCAGAGGGACCGGGAGAGGATCATCTACTCCTCCGCATTTCGACGTCTGGAGTATAAGACCCAGGTCTTCGTGAACCACGAGGGGGACCATTATCGCACTCGACTGACCCATAGCATCGAGGTGGCTCAGCTTGCACGCAGTATCGCCAGAGCCCTCAGGCTAAACGAGGATCTGGCAGAGGCCATCTCGTTGGTTCACGATTTGGGCCACACCCCCTTTGGTCACTCCGGGGAGGAGAAATTGAAGGAGCTGATGGAGGAGGTCGGTGGCTTCGAACACAACTGCCAGACTCTTCGGGTGGTCGATCTCCTGGAGGAGAGATACCCCGACTTCCCCGGTTTGAACCTCACCTACGAGGTGCGGGAGGGGATTATGAAACACGAGACCATATACGATAAACCGGCCTCCGGCGAGTTCAACCCCGAGGAGCAGCCCACTCTGGAGTGTCAGGCCGTTAGCTTCGCGGATGAGATCGCCTATAATTGCCACGATGTTGACGATGGCCTCTATTCAGGTATACTGACCGAGGAGCAGTTGGAAGAGCTCGACATCTGGAAACAGTTGAAACAGAAAACGGGTGATGTTTACCTGCAGTTGCCGGAGCGGGGCCGCCGCAAGCTGATGGTTAAGCTCCTGATCAACGAGCTGGTGACCGACCTCATAAGCGAGTCCGAAAGGAAGATGAGCCATCACGGGATTCAGAGCCCGGAGGAGGTTCGCTCCGCAGGAGAGAGTCTCCTCACCTTCAGCAAGGAAAAGGGCAAACAGAATTCCCAGCTGAGGACTTTCCTTTTCGCCAACATGTACACACACCACAAGATGCTCAGAATGTCGGATAAGGCCAAAAGGACCATCGAACAGCTCTTTGAGGCCTACCAGAGGAATCACAACCTCCTCCCCCCCTGGGTCCACGAGAGGATTGACGGGGACCACCCCCTGATTGTGATAGGGGATTACATCGCCGGCATGACCGACCGCTTCGCCCTGCTGGAGCACAAGCGGCTCCACGATCCCTACGAGCTGGTTTAGGCCCGACTCCGGGAAAACCTTGCAGATACTGGATGGATTTGCTATATATCCTGCGGCGCGATGAAATTGGGAGCGATCTTTGGCCTTAGGCACAGCGGCCGCTAACTGATTAGGAGGGACAGCGAATATGAATTACGAAGTCAAAGAGATAAACGTCTGGAGCGCCATTAAGGTCTCCTTTGTAATCAATGCCATTCTGGGAATCCTGCTGGGGCTTCTGGTGGGCTTCATAATGCTGTTTTTCGGCGCCCTGATATCCAGATTGGCTTACCTCCCCGCGGGACAGACCGATTTCGGGCTGTTCACCGGGGTGGCCGCCATTATTATCTTCCCCGTGATTTACGGGGTCTTCGGCGGCATCGTTAATGGGATAATTCTCACCGGGCTGTTCTGCCTCCTCTATAATCTAATCGTTAAGGCCACCGGAGGGGTGATTTTGGAGTTGAGGGGCGCGGAGGTCACCCCCCGACAGGCAGGGCCAACTACCTATCAGAAACCCGAACCGATAGGGGAGCCAACAGAACCACCTCCTCCCCCAGAAGAGAAAAAAGAACCTCCCCCAGAGACAGAAGCTGGAACTCCTGATGTCACCCCCTAGCGAGGTCAGAGTTCGTATAGCCCCCAGTCCCTCCGGCTTCCTGCACGTGGGGACGGCTCGAACTTCGATCTACAACTGGCTCTTCGCCCGGCATCACCGGGGAAAGTTCATCCTAAGAATTGAGGACACCGATTTAGAGAGGTCAGATCCCGAAATGGTGGAGGTCATCTTAGAGGGCCTCCGCTGGTTGGGGCTTAACTGGGACGAGGAGCCCTATTATCAATCCAAAAGGTTCCAGGTCTACCCCAGATATGCCCAGAAACTACTCCAGGAGGGAAAGGCATACTACTGCTACTGCCCTCCGGAGCTATTAAAGCGGAAGCGGGAGGAGGCCATAAGGGAAAAGCGTTCAGTGAAGTATGACCGCCACTGCTTACATCTCAGTGATGAGGAAAAAAAGAGGCTCGAGGCGGAGACGGTTCCGAAGGCTATCAGGATTACAATTCCTCCGGGGGAGACGAAATTCAAGGACATAGTTTATGGAGATTTGTCCTACGACAATGCCGACATCGAAGATTTTATCATCGTGCGCTCTGACGGTCGGCCCACCTACAACTTCGCCTGTGTGGTCGACGATTACGAGATGAGAATCAGCCACGTAATCAGAGGCAACGACCACATCCCCAATACTTATAAGCAGCTCCTCTTATATGAGGCTTTGGGAATCACCCCCCCGCAGTTTGCACACCTGCCCTTGAGCCTGGGAATCGACCGCTCCAAGATCTCCAAAAGAGATGGCGCTGTCGCCATCACCGACTATCGCCAGATGGGTTTCCTGCCGGAGGCGATGGTCAATTCCCTGGCGCTTTTAGGGTGGTCTCCGGGCGATGACCGGGAGCTAATGTCGACCTCAGAGCTCATCGAAGCCTTCTCATTGGAACGGGTATCACAATCTAACCCGGTGTTCGACATCGAAAAGCTCAAATGGATGAACGGCGAGTATATCCGCTCCAAGGACGACAACGAGTTGGTCCCCCTGGCGGCACCCCTTCTGATCGAGGCCGGCTTGACCACCAAGTTAGCGGTGGAGATCCGCTGGGAGTATTTGAAAAAGGTGGTAGGGCTTCTGAAGGGGAGGTGCCGGCTTTTGACCGATTTCGCCGAGCTGGGGAGATATTTCTTCACCGACAAGTTCGACTACGACCCCCAGGGAGTGAAAAAACATTTCTCCTCCCCAGAATGCGACCGTTGGCTGGCGAGTTTGGCGGAGCGTTACTCGAGCTTGCAGAAGTTTGATCTCCAGGCAATAGAGACCTCCTTGCGCGGTCTGGCAGAAGAGCTTGGAATCTCCGCCGCCAAGTTGATTCACCCCACCCGTCTGGCGACTACAGGAATGACCAAAGGGCCTTCTCTGTTTGAACTGTTGGAAGTACTGGGTCGGGAAGAGGTGGTAGAAAGGTTAGAAAGGGCCGTCGGCTTCATAAGAAGAAACCCCACCCCCGCCGATAAAACCGGCACGGGGTAACCCCTATTCTGGAATGGCAAAATCTCGACAGTTCTATTACAACAAGAAGTGGAACCAGCTCCGGCGAGCGAGGGTTTTCTCCAAAGTCAGACTCTTCGGTCGCAGAAGGAAGTGGAACATAAAAACCTTCTGGTGGAGAAGAAGAAGAGGCCTTAAAAGCTAACATTAAAACCCTAAGCTGGGTTGGTCAAAAAAGCTTAGATTCTTTCACGCAAAAAATCTTCCCTTTCATCAACATCTCCATCTAAGGTAAAATCTGAAACATACTTGAGACCCTAAACGGTTAGTTAAGGATCAAGCCCTGATGCTGGGGCAGGGGTTGCACACCTGCCCCCACAAAATCGCACCGAAAATCCTTGACCTCAGGGGCCAATGAGGTATCTTGTCAGTAGAAGGAAGATTCTCACGTTGAGTCAGTGAGGAATTGGCTCTAAATTGTTGTGGGGTGTCTCATGAGAGTGCTGGCTATTCCAATCCTGCTCTGGATCGCAGTATTGCCGGTCACCGCTTCAGCGATTGAAGTGTCCGGTGATGTATGGGGAACGTGGTCTCCGGACAATAACCCTTACGAGGTGGTTGGGGAACTCCGGGTGCCACCAGAATCAACCCTGGTGATCGAGCCGGGAGTGCTCGTTGATTTCCAGGGTCATTACAAGTTCATCGTGGACAGCCTGGCGACGCTTCTGGCAATTGGCACGGCGGCGGATTCTATCTACTTCACAACCGATGATACCGCCACTGGCTGGCACAGCATACGTTTGCATTATGCTGATAGTAGCTCACAGATAAGCTACTGCCACCTGGAATATGGAAAGGCCATTGGACCAAGCAGGGACGCTGCCGGCGGAGCTATATTCTGCGAGTACTCCGGCCTGATTGTAAGCCACAATACCTTCACTCGGAACTACGCCTCCCGTTACGGCGGTGCGATTTGCTGTAACCATGCCAGCGCAATCATAAGCCATAACACAATAACTGAAAACAAATCAGATCTTTACGGTGGCGCGCTTGACTGCGTGGAGTGCAACATAGAGATATGGAATAATACGATCCAGTACAACACTGCTGACCTGGGCATTGGTGGAGGAATTTATTGCGCCCATTCCGACCTAACCATGAGAGGGAATGTCGTCAGCGGCAACAGAGCCTCTTGGGGAGGTGGCGGAGGAATTGTTTGTCGTGATGGTACCATAGCCATAAGTGGCAATACCATCACTGGAAATTCCGGTGACTACGGCGGCGGCGTCTCTGTCGGCTCTTGCAGTGGAGCAATAGTTGACAATTTTATCGGCGGCAACTACGCCCGGTCATGTACTGAGGGGTATGGCGGCGGACTTTATTGCCACAGCTCTGACTTAATAATCAGCAACAATATCATAAGAGGTAATGGTTCCTTTTACGGCGGTGGGCTTGTCTGTGATGAATCCTCGCCCATCATAGACCATTGCCTCATAACCAGCAATGGTGCTGACTCGCTCGGCGCCGCCATCTACTGCGTTGACGCTTCTCCCATCTTTGTGAACAACACTATCAGTGGAAACACCAGTTGGCGTGGCCTGGCTGGTGGCATTTACGGTGAGGCTTCGGATTTGACAATTATCAACACTATTATCTGGGGAGACAGTGCCCGAGCCCAACCTTATGAAATCCTCCTGGATTCACTGTCCACTCTGGATATTACATACTCAGACATCCAGGGCGGCTGGTCTGGAGAAGGGAATATCAATGTTGACCCATTGTTCAGAGACCCCGTAGCAGCTGATTTCCATTTGATGGCAGATTATTGTGGCGACCCTTACAATTCCCTCTGCATCGATGTTGGTCACCCCGACAGCCTTGACGTTCTACTAGACTGTTTCCACGGTCTGGGGACTGATAGATGTGATATGGGCGCCTACGGAGGGATGAATTCTGGTTGGCCCACTGACATTCACGATGGCGAAGAAAGCGCACCTGTCCCAAAACGTCTCTTGCTGTACCAGAACTACCCTAACCCCTTCAATGCTGCAACCTACATCAGCTATCAGTTGACAAAGCCCTCCCACGTCAGGCTTGTGATTTACAACCTGCTGGGTCAGAAGCTGGCAACATTGGTGGATTGTAAGCAACAACGAGGAAACAGATCAGTCATCTGGGATGCTTCTGGCTTCGCCTCGGGCATCTACTTCTATCGGTTGAGTGCGGGAGATTATACGTTTACAAGAAGGATGGTGCTTTCGAAATAGCTATATTACCTCTTGCCTGCCGTTGTCATATACTGGAATACTGCTTGTTGTCCCCCCCGCTTCTCAATTTCAAGCATCTTTCTCAAGCCCTTCCCGTAAACGTCCTCTCGCTTGAGCATGACTTCTTGTTTATACTCAAACTTAACGTGATCCAGGAACTTGTAGCTCACCCACTCCGCGAATCCCTCCACATCGATCCCGTCCATCTTCATACTGCAGTTCTCTGCCTGCCAGGCGTGCGCAATCTCGTGCGGCAGAACCTGAAAGATTTCTCCCTGCCTCAGACCGTATAGTATTAGGACCTTGAAATCTTCATTCCTGCGGACAAAAAGCCCGGACTGATCCTCACTGCCATGCTTGTTCTCCTCCTTGAGACGGTCTCTGCCAACAAGTAGGTACTTCACCCGGTGCTTGACAGTCATTCCGAGATTCTCTTCCATGAATTTCAAAACCGTCTCTCTGAAAGGGAGAACATCTTCGAGCCTGTAATATCCCTTCGGGAGACAGTCCTTGCAGATGATGCGTCCGTCGTCTAAAAGGATCGAATCTCTGCCCACCGGCGCACCACAGACCTCACAATGATGATAAACCTGCACACAGTGCAGGCAGTATCTCTTCGATTGGTCGTTGTCATAAACAAGATACTGCCCGAGTATCGGCTCCCCACAGGTGTAACATTTCTCCCTCTTGTGGTAGCAATGATCACAGACCTTTTGACCGTAAACGTCGTGATACTCCTTCAGGGGGATACCACAGCCGACACATTTATGAGGCAGACTCAGACAGTTTGAACAGACCTTGCGGTCGCCAGAGAAGATCTTGTATTCTCCCAGGATCAGCTTTCCACAGAGATCGCAGGTGATGGCTTTGTCGTAACATTGGGGACAGACCCTTTTGCCACCGACAGTCCTAAACTCCTTCATTGGAACCCCGCAGAGAGCGCACTTCGGCGAACTCTGGTAGCATTTCTTGCAGATTGTTAAGCCGCTCTCGAAAACGTAGTGGTCGCCAGTGATGACCTGCCCGCAGAAGTGGCATCTGACCTCGTCAGCATTTGCCGTAACACAGAGGAGAACGACCAGAAGCAAGAAGAACAGAGATTTCGTAGCGGGAATCGAACGGGATTTATCAGCGTCTGAAGGTCGCAAGGCTATAATCTCTTAAGATGGCTTTCTAAATTACTGAGTGAAAGGATGGTCTGAGCCCGGTTACGCATCTCTACGATGAAACAAGCCTCACTGTCCGCCAAAAGACGGAAAATGGAAGAGAAGTCGATCTCGCCGGTGCCGATGGCCAGATGAGTCTTCCCCTCCCGACGGTCATGAAGGTGGACAACCCTTATCTTATCCAGGTGTGACTCGAAGAAGCTGAAGGTCTCCTTCTGAGCTTTTGAGTCTCCACCACCTGCATGTGCCACATCCCAGGTGAGATAAAGCTCGTTCTCGGACAGCACCGTCTCGATGACCTCTCTGACCGCTTCATCCAGATGGTAGGTGTTCTCGATGGACAAGCTTATGCTCCCGTCAGCGTGGGAGGATAGGGTGCGCAGGGAGCTCTTTAAGGCCTCGAAGTAAGTTTTGGGATAATGCTTCTTCAGAAAGTAGACTTTGTTCTCGCCGGCGTGAAAAAAGGCCACCCTACCGGGATGAATCGTAAAGGTCTTGCCTCCCAAATCGTCTGCGAAATCGATCATCTCCCGCAGGCGGAGGATGCTGGCTTCCCGGATCACCCGGTGGCGTGGCATCAGGCTCACATCCACCGGACCGTGAAAAGAGAGGCTCACCTCCCTGTTTTCAGCATAGGTTCTTATGGAGTTGCGCTCTTGGGAACTGAAATTCTCCGGGAAGAAGCGGGAGCGATTTAGATTAATCTCCACAATCCCGAGGCCGCGCTGGGCTGCGAAGTCGACGCTGTCCTGAATGGTCTCGCCCTGGTAGGGATCGGCAAAGCCGAGGCGCGGCCGGATTTTTTCATACAGGCTCACGAGGAATCAGACTTCTATCCCCTCCAGATTCAGCAGGATCCTCTTATACTTCAGGCCGCCGGCATAGCCACCGAGTTTCCCATCGGAGGCCAAAACCCGATGACAGGGGATGATTATGGGAAGTGGGTTTTTTGCCATCACCTGACCTACGGCCCTGGCTCCCCCGGGACAACCGCACCTCTTTGCTAATGCTCCGTAAGTGTCTGTATCCCCATACGGTATGTCAGCAGCCTTCCGAAGCACGCGACGACTGAAGGCGGTTTGATTCCCGAAATCGAGTTTCAGCTTGAAGGTTCTCCTCTTGCCTTCAAGGTATTCCTTCATCTGCCGGGCAACGCTCTTAAGTTTCGCTTTGTCCCTAACGACTTCGACTCCAGGGGCCATCTTCCGTAACAGCTTACTGGGTTGCTTGTGAAGTAAGGGGAAATGAACTTGCAGGAGCCCGACATCAGTGCTGGCAAGCAATACGTCGCCCAGCCTCTTTGAGTTGAGAATATCGTAATAGATCTTTCTCCTCCTCATTGCACACACCCTTCGCTTATCTCACTGTGGATATCTGTCTTTTCTCTCGAAGTCGAACTCCCAATCTGCAGGAGCCATTTTCGGAACCTCACCTCTCCAGTTTTTCAGCATTCTTAGGTTCAGAGTCGCCGTTAGGATCTCTTTCTTGTCCTCGTCGGCGAAATCCACCCTCCTTATGACTCCCCAGGGAGCGGCGATTAGGCTTCGACCTTGAAGGCTTCGGTCCATGAGGTTTCCTGCGGCACATGTCTTCGCAACATAGGCGCATGACTCGTGAGCGCCAGTGACGAAGATCTTCAGGTCGCGTTCCTTTTTGGCCTCCACGGTGTCGTCCTCTCTGAAGGGCGAGGTGGTAGGGCAGAAAATGATCTGTGGCTTAAAAGCTCGCATTTCCTTGAATATGTCGGGAATCAGGACGTCGGCGCAGATGAGCACACCCACCCTGACGCCATCCAGCTCGAAAACCTGGAGGTCTTTCCCCGGAGAGATGCCGAACGTGGCCTCCCGGCCGAAGGGATTCAGCTTGCGGTAGAAACCGACCTCTTCGCCTTTCGAATAGACAAAACAGGTGTTGTGAAACTTGTCTTGAACCTTTTCCACCATACTGCCCCCGATGACGACACAATCCAACCGTCGAGACAGATCCGCCAGCCACTCTTTGTTCTGCGCAGTCTGTTCTGCGGTCTCGATTTGACTCTTGAGGTCATCTCCGACGAAAAAATACTCCGGCAGACACAAAAAATGCGCTTTCTCCGCTTGCATTATCGTCAGGTCTTCTTCGGGAATCCCCTCTGCCGGCTTTTGCTGATAAAGGATTATTTTCTTTAACATAGCTTCCAGATCTGCCCCGAATACTCACCTCCAGTAGCAATTAATATAGCTTATTTTGATGCGGAAGTCGACCCAATCGTTGGCAACAGAGAGCGGTTGCGTACTGGTTTACTGTGCAATCAGCGAGCGGGATTATGCAGGGAAAGGTGCCTAGCTAAATATCATTCCTCAATCTCAACCAAGGTACCTATCTTAACCTGATCGAACAAC
>Ga0315547_1001366_pt1 | contig 19459 bp, 17 predicted proteins | sample SalMarSW160240MG_2_FD_202542 | JGI IMG/M metagenome (GOLD analysis project Ga0315547, IMG submission 202542) | Salt marsh sediment microbial communities from the Plum Island Ecosystem LTER, Massachusetts, United States - Salt Marsh Sediment SW1601-240 ...
CCACCGAAAAGCGCCTCTACCGCCCCCCACAACGCACCAAACCAAAGGATAGTAAGCAAAACGATCCCGGCCTTGCTTCCCTTCATTGACGCTCTTCTCATTGCCCATCACCTCGCAAGAGTCTCGTCCCATCGAGCATAGTCGGTGGAGTAGTGTCGCGCAAGTCGCTACAAGATGTAACGGTGCTCGCTTCTTTGCAATAACGGAAGGAGGAGTTCCCACGTCTCACGGTCAATCTTCCTGCCTTCCTCGCACGCTGACAGATCCCTTCCTACCAATGTCACCTGAGTGCCGGACTTAATCCCCTCGATGCCTGTAACATCGATCATCGTCTGAGCCAGGCAAATCTTACCCACGATCGGAGCTCGCTTTCCGTTGACTAGTACCTCACCACAGTTGCTGAGGTCGCGGTGAAGTCCATGCGGGTATCCGACGGGAAGCACAGCGATGCGGCTGTCACGTTGAGTGCGAAACATCTGGTCGTAGCTGATCGATCGTCCTGCAGGTAGGTCCCTCACAGTGAGTATCTTGGTCCACACTTCGGCGATCGGTACGGGATCTCTGTCCCAATCACACAAACGCTCCTCGTAGCCGAAGAATAAGGTCCCGATCCGTAACGCATTGTAGTATCCGCTCGTAACTGACTGGGGAAAAGCTAAAAGAGCAGGTGAATTTCCGACATGCACCATCTTTGGCAACAATCCAGCTTTGTCTATATCGGTGAGAAGATTTGTAAAGATTTTCACCTGCTGTGCGTTATAGCGCTCGCTTTCTGGATCGTCTCGATAGGTGGTGCTGAGGTGACTGAAGATTCCCTCCATAGTGATATTGGGAAGCTCCTGTAGCTTTTTCAGTGCGTCCAGAACGCAGCCTGGTTCCATCCCGCAATGCCAGGGCCTCATCAACATCCGAAACTGCAAGATAAGAGATACCGCATTCAGCAAGGACGCGAGCGATCTGTGCGGCTCCATGCCCGTAGCCATCTGCCTTCACAACCCCCATCACCTGCACGCCTGGAAGAACGTGCTCCAATACGAGCTCGATGTTCTCCCGCAGACGAGCAAGGTAAATCTCTGCCACCAGATTGCTACATTGAGTTCGCTGCCGGTCCACCTAAAAGCTCCTTCAATAACCCGACCTCGTTGTTAAACGCTTCGATCAATTCGTCGATCGTCCTAACCTGCCTGTGAATGCTATCCCAATATTCTGGCCAGTCATACCACTGTGCCTGGAGTTCCTCGGCCGATTTGCCCATCTGCTCCACCCACGTGTAGTACTTCAGGTTATGGACCCGCCGCCGATCCCAATATGTCAGTTCATTCATGTAGTCAGTTGTGATTGCCATCAGGTGGCGGTGATAGTCGATCGCCGCTTGTAGCTCGCCATAGGGACCATCTCTTTCCTCCAATTCCTGCAAGCGGGTCTGATAGAGCTCCATCGAGTCGGTGAACGTAGTAAGGACGATGTCCCTCTCTGTCAGCTCGTAGTACTTGGCAAACTTAATGGCCCCAAGGAGGTTTCCCACGCTGGAGATGCCAAGAAGAGGAAGCTTATCGATGAACTCGGGCTGCACTCCTTGTTTTCGTAGATATTCACGCCCTGCTGGCTCGTTGAACAGACGAATGAGCTTCATGCACGGCTCGTCGTCGATGGCGATCACCATGTCCGTGTTTTTTACGTTGTGAATCCAGGGGACATGCTTGTCGCCGATTCCCTCGATCCGGTGTCCGCCAAATCCGTTTAACAGGAGAGTGGGACACTGCAGCGCCTCTCCCACAGCAATCTTGCTTAACGGATAGACTTCCTTTAAGTAATCCCCACAACCGAGCGTTCCCGATGATCCACTGGTCAACACGACCCCAGCGTAGCGACCATTCTCCCCCAGTTCCTTCTGCAGGACCTCTTGCATGGCGTGCCCGGTTACATCATAGTGCCACAGGTGGTTTCCGAACTCGTCGAACTGGTTGAAGGTCATGATATTGTTGCGAGTTGCCTTAAGTTCCTTGCACTTCTGAAAGATCTCCCACACGTTTGACTCGCACCCTGGGGTGGCAATCACCTCACCTGCAACCTGTGCCAACCAGTCAAACCGCTCGCGGGACATCTCCTCAGGGAGGATGGCGATCGATTTGCAGGCGAGCAAGTGAGCGTCGTAGGCTCCACCGCGGCAGTAATTTCCAGTTGACGGCCAGACCGCCCTGTGGTAGGTGGGGTCGAACTGCCCAGTGACCAACCGCGGCACGAGACACCCAAAGGTCGCTCCTACCTTATGCGATCCGGTGGGAAACCACTTTCCGACAAGCGAGATAATCCGTGCCCTGACCCCGGTGAGCTCGTGCGGAATCTCCAGGTAGTTCACGCCATCGTAGCCACCACCGTGCTTCACCGGCTCGTTCCTCCATGTAATGCGGAACAGGTTCAATGGGTGCAGGTCCCAAAGCCCGATCTCACTTAGCAGTTCCTTGATCTTCGCTGGGATCTTCCCAGGCTCCCTCATCTGCGCAAACGTGGGAACGATGATTCCCCGTTCGTGCGCCCGCTTGGCCGTTCGTTTCAACTGCCCTTCATTAACGCTCAAATCGATCATCCCATCCTCCCTAAATCTATTCTTGTCCGAATTTATATTTCAACCGGCTGAGGGGTTGACAATATGCACCCGTAATGCTATCATACAACTTGACCGAATGGCAAGTTGGGGTAAGGAAGGGGCAGATGGACTTCCAAAAGATACGTCCAACCAAGGTTTCAGTGATTGTTGCCAGGCAACTCCTCGGTGCGATCAAGCGGGGAGACTTTCCGGTGGGAACTAAGCTCCCCTCAGAGGCAGTCCTCGCTGAACAGATGGGGGTCAGTCGCCCATCGGTCCGCGAAGGGTTAAGTGCTCTCGCCGCCGTTGGGCTAATCGAGTCCAAGCCTGGCAGCGGCAACTTTGTCAGAAATGGGACTTCCCCGGTCGATTTAATCGGGCGGGAAGCGGTTCTTATCCTGGAAAGCGAATCAAGCTGCCTTGAGATCATGGAGGCTCGGGGGCTCCTCGAACCCCCTATCGCGGCCCTGGCAGCGGAAAAACGAACAGAAGAGGACCTAGGGCAGCTTAGGGCAATCTGTGACAGACTGGAGCAACTGGCAAGAAAGGGAGAGTTCGATCCATACTTCGACACCGATGAGGAGTTTCACCTCGCTCTGATCAAGGCCGCAGGAAACAGCCTGCTCGCCAGTGCGCTTACCCCGCTCATCGCGACTATGGACCAGCACCTCTACCGAGAGTTCACCCACGACTACTACTTTAAAAACCAGCTGGGCCTGGAGGAGGTAGCCAGCCTTCATGGGAAGATCCTCGAAGCGATCGAGGCCTCTGACCAGAGACTTGCCACCCAAAGGATGCGTGAACACTGGGAAAGGATGAAGGAAGCAATCTTCGCAGAGTAATTGACAGGAACCCAAAATGGGCAGGAAAAAGGACAGAAGAAAGAGAAAAGAAGTCAGGAAAATGGTAAGTTAGAGTCCAGGGTTCAAAGGAGGTGAGGAGCAATGTAAGAGGATTCGCTAGAAAGTTAAGAAGGCGCTAAACATACAATGATTAGACCTAAGGATTTTACACAAAGGAGGTAACAAAATGATGAAGATCGGAGGCTTCTCTGCATGTAAACTGATTGGTACGCTGACGCTAATAGGTGTGTTAAGTCTGGCTTTCAGCACGGGTGCTACCGAAGATGGCCAGCTTTTCCGCTACGGTACCGACCAGGAAGTCCATTCATTTGATCCAGCGAAGGTCTCAGGCGATACTTGCCCCATTACTCTCAATAACATCTATGATCCTATGGTTTTCCCGGTTGCAGGCGAGCAGCCCAAAGCCTGGCTAGCTGAGGATTGGGGCATTTCGGAGGACGGCATGCAATGGACTTTCTATATACGAAAAGGCGTCAGGTTTCATGATGGCTCTGAATTGACGGCTGAAGATGTAGCTTTCACCATGGACAGGGAACTCACAATAAGACAGGGCTATTCGTTTATCTGGGCCGATGTCCTGTCTCCAGGCGATGTAGAGGCTTTGGATACATACACGGTGAAATTCAACCTGAGGAAACCGTTCTCACCATTGTTAGCGTCTTTGGTTCAGCTTAGAGTTATCAACAAAGATCTAGTGCTTGCCAATCTGAAGTCGGGGGAATATGGGGAGTTGGGTGACTACGGGCAGGATTTCCTCGAACACAATGACGCAGGATCAGGACCCTATACCCTGGAAGTTGCCAAGCGAGCTGAACTGATCGTCCTTAGGAGGTTCGATGACTATTGGAAAGGCTGGCCTGATCCTGAACATCAAATAGGTACGGCAGAACTCCGTGTACTACCAGAAGAGGTTACAGAAGTGACGATGTTCAAGATGGGTGAGCTTGACATGGTCGAGCAATGGCTCTCACCCAAGACCTTTGAGGAGCTCAAGACGGTTCCAGGGGTTGTTGTTGAGGAAAATGTTGACGCTAACCCGCACTTCATAACCATGAACACCCAGAAGAAACCCTTCGATGATATCAACGTCAGAAAAGCGGTTGCCTATGCTCTCGACTATGACTCAATGCTCAATTACATATTTAAAGGAGGTGTCCGTTCACAAGGTCCGGTGCCACTAATCTCTCCCTGTCACAATGATCAGGTGGAAATATATGAGACGGACCTTGAACGGGCAAAGCAATGCCTTCAAGAATCCAAATACAGCATGGAGGAACTGAGAAGCATAACGATACAGATAATGAATGACACAGGGGAAATACCGAGGACCATGGCTGCCTTGATAAAGAACAATCTGGAGGAGCTTGGTCTGCGTGCCAAGATTGTTACAGAAACTTGGTCTAGATTTACTGAGCAGGCAGCCAGTCCTGAAACGACTTTACACATAAACCAGTTCTCCCAAGGAATGAAATACCCTTCCCCAGATGCTCACACTACCTTAATGTTCCACCCGAGCTCACACGGTTCATGGATGGCTGTTGCTTGGTATGACAATCCAGAGGCAACGCAGTACATGGAAATGGCCAGAAGCGCTACCGATCCCAACGAGTCTTGCGAGTATTACAAGAAGGTTCAAGAGATACTTGTAGAAGACTATGCGGCGATATGGGAAGTCAATAGTCTGCATAGAATAGCCCATTGGGATTATCTCACAGGCTGGACATTCCCTGGTGTGTTCGCTTGGGAGATGTGGTTCTGGGATTGGCGGATTGAAAAATAGGCACAAGTGAGATATACAATTAGAGGCTACGTTGTGGCGATAGTTGATTGCCTTACATTGCGCAACGTAGTCTCTACTATTTGAAAGAGTATCCTTCTTTCGTATATGCGCCAAGAGGCGGAACTCCAGCTAGTCGTTCCTGCCTGGTGGTAAGAATTGGCGAAAGGGAACCTGCATGAATGCAGAGTATTAGTTATGTTTTTTTTTATCATCAGGCGTGTTGGATTAATGGTTATTGCGTTCTTCGGGTTACTGTTTCTCATATTGACAATCTCGAGAGTCATGCCAGGTGATCCAATCAGACTTGCCCTTGGCCCAGCTGCTACTGTGAAACGAGTCGAAGAAATGAGAGATAAAATGGGATTGGATAAGCCTTTATATACCCAATACTACCTTTTCCTGCGAGATCTCTGTCACGGCAAACTAGGGTACTCTATCATAAACCGTCGAGACGTATCGGAAGATCTGTTGTCGAAGATACCCGCTACACTGGAACTTGCCATTTTCGCACAGGCAATAGCTGTCATCCTCGGATTGCCCCTAGGGATACTAGCAGCTTTATATAAGGACAGATTCCCAGATCATTTGAGCCGAGTAGTTGCGTTCCTAGGTGTCTCGTTTCCTCGGTTCTGGACTGGGATCATGCTGATGCTGCTACTTAGCTACGTGTTAAACATCTTGCCTGTAGCCGGAAGAATATCTGGTGCTCCTCCAAAGCATTTAACCGGCCTATATCTACTTGACAGTATCCTTACGGGGAATCTACGGGCTTTCTGGGATAGTTTCCTGCACATCCTCCTCCCGGCTTTCTCGCTCGGAATAGCATCTATGGCTCAGTTTGCAAGACTCGTTAGGGCAAGAATGGTGGAAGAGTTGACGAAAGACTACACATTGGTGATCAAAGCAGTTGGTATGCCCCAGAATCTTAATGTTATGAAATACATGTTCAAAAACGCGTTTAGCGCAACTATGACTACAATAGGGCTGTCTTTCGGATGGATGCTTGGAAACGCTTTCGTCATTGAGAAGGTTTTCGCGTGGCCAGGCATGGCCCGGTATGGAATTGATGCTATTCTCGTCAATGATTTTAATGCTGTAGTAGGAGTTACCCTAATAGTGGGCATAGCTTTCCTCGTCATCAACTTGTTACTTGATATAGGCTATAGAAAATTAGATCCCCGCATTGCGTTACGAAAATAGTGCACTGAGCCATGATTAATGACAATCACCGGAAAGAGCAGAAAAGCGAACTAAAAAGAGCACTATTGCGCTTCTCCAGGGACAGGCTCTCTGTTGTAGGCCTCGTGCTCGTACTCGTGGTGGTACTGGTAGCAATATTCGCCCCAGTAATAGTACCATACCCGCAACACGTGGGCAATTACATAGATTTCTCTCAAGCCGATGCCCCGCCCAGTTGGCAGCATCCCTTTGGAACTGACGAACAAGGTAGGGATGTACTGACTCGAATCCTCTACGGTTCCCGCGTCTCCCTAATGCTTGGAGTAGTAGTGATCTCGATGGGAGCAGTGATCGGAGTCAGCCTTGGTCTCATAGCGGGCTATTTTGGTGGTATCATTGAACTCGTGATAATGCGAATCACTGAGATCTTCTTGGCAATTCCAGCGATATGTCTAGCTTTGGTAGTGAGCGCCGTTCTCTCTCCAAGTCTCTATGTAAGTATGATGGCAATAGGCTTTAGGTGGTGGGCGGGGTATTGCAAACTCATCTACGGAGAAACCCTGTCTATCAAGGAAGAGGACTTCGTGGAAGTAGCCAGAACCCTTGGTTTTTCTAGATTTCACATAATATTCAAGGAGATATTGCCCAATCTCACTTCTGTAATCCTTGTCAAGAGCACGTTGGACGTTGCTTATGCGATCCTGACTGGTGCTGCCCTGGGGTTTCTTGGTCTGGGCGCTCAACCCCCAACCCCTGAGTGGGGAACAATCATCAGTATCGGGAGAGAGCATTTGCCAAAGGTTTGGTGGTCTTCTGTGTTTGGGGGGTTGGCCATATCTGTAACGGTTCTGGGATTCAACTTGCTTGGAGATGGGCTTAGGGACTTCTTTGACGTAGAGATCGAATAATATGAACGAAAGTAAGGCCCCATGTTTTCGAAATGTCCTGGAAATAGACGATCTAACAATTCACTTCGCGACACTAGATGGTATCACAAAGGTACTACACTCGATTCGTCTGTCGCTCACTTCAGGCAATGTAATGGGGTTGGTTGGAGAAACTGGTTGTGGAAAAAGCGTCACTGCAGAGGCAATACTGGGAACACTGCCTATTCCTCCTGCTATCATAGTCACTGGTCGAGTGCTTCTCAAAGGACAAGATCTGCTCTCCATGGATCCTGGCGAAGCATGGAGAATCCGACGAGAGACTCTGGCCTACGTGCCTCAGGACCCGATGACGTCTCTCAATCCGGTCTTTACCGTGGGGCAGATGATGAGTGATCTTATACGCTGGGGGGGGAAGCACAACCTGACCCCTCTTGACTTCACGAAGGTTCTTTTCTTAAGGAATAGAAAAGAGAAACGAGTGGCTGTAGAGCTTCTCGAGCGAGTAAATATACCTTCCCCAGACAAGGTCATTGACCAATACCCAGTGGAACTTAGCGGCGGCATGAGACAGAGAGTACTCATTGCACTCTCGCTTATCGGAACTCCCGCTTTGCTTGTAGCGGATGAGCCCACCACAGCGCTAGATGTGACCATAGAGCGGACCATCCTGGAATTGCTTGAGAACATGGTCAAGGAACAGGGACTAGCCATGCTGTATATTACCCATAATCTTGGCGTGGCTCGGAGGATTTGCCACATAGTCTCTGTGATGTACGCTGGCGAGATAGTCGAAATGGGAAGAGTGAAAGACCTGCTTAGCGATCCGAAACATCCCTATTCTATTGGATTGGTGAGATCGGTACCGAAACTAACTGGAACCGCATACCACGGAATCGAAGGCAGAATACCTGACTACTTGTCCCCACCTGAAGGGTGTAGATTCTATCCGAGATGTAAACGTCGTATTCACATATGTGCCACGACCCCCCCGCCTAGAATTACTATTAAAAATAACCGAATGGTTCTTTGCCACCTCTATAAGGATGACGCCACAAATGAAGCATGATGAGCGTATTCTAGTTTTAGACGATTTATCCAAGTACTTCTTCCGCAGTGAGAGGTCATCGTTTGGCCGGAGAACCCTGACCATTAAAGCCCTTAACAGTGTTACGTTAAGTGTTCGCAGAGGAGAATGCGTGGCGCTTGTTGGTGAGTCTGGATCTGGCAAGACCACTCTTGGCAAAGTAGCAATCAAAATCTACAGCCCAACAAAGGGAAAGATATGGTTCAACGGAAAGGAAATAACAAATCTGACTTCTTTTGCACTGAAAAAGTATCGCAAAGACATGCAAATGGTATTCCAAGATCCAGGTTCTTCTCTCAATCCCAGAAAGAGTGTGCTCGATGCTATTAGGTCGCCTCTGAAAAACCATTTCAAGCTTCGGAAGTCTGAAGCTCTAGCCCGAGTCAAGGAATTGCTGGATGTTGTCGAGATTCCTGAGACGTACTTGCACAAATATCCCCGTGCGTTAAGCGGTGGACAGAAGCAAAGGGTGAATATCGCAAGAGCAATTTCACTTAATCCTGAGCTCTTGGTTCTTGATGAACCGACTTCGGCTCTTGACGTTTCGGTGCAAGCAAAGATCCTCACTCTTTTGGAAGATCTCCAGCGAACACTCAATCTTACGTACGTTTTCGTCACGCACGATCTCAGCGTAGCTAAAAACATATCGGACAGAATTGTGGTGATGTATCTGGGAGAGATCGTTGAAATAGCACCTACAGAGGAGCTATTCTTGAATCCCCTTCACCCTTATACAAAGGCTCTTCTTTCCGCAATTCCTGTGATGTCTGCCGACGAAGAGGCCTTGATCCCATCTGAGGAACCTTTGTCTGGGGAGATTCCCTCTCCTTCGGAAGTCCGAGAAGGGTGCGGCTTCGTTACCCGATGTCCCCAGAAACTTAGCCTTTGCAAGCATAAGATGCCTTGGACAATACAGCCGACACCGGAGCATGAAGTGAAATGCCATCTCTTTACGTGACTATTTTACATTCTGAGAGTATTCAAACTTCCCTGCGTACAACCGAGGGGGGGAGTGGGGAAGTTGTGCTACCTGTTGTGCTAAGTCGAAGGCGAATAGCTTAGTAAGACCTCCTTAGAAGGAGAGAGGTGATCAAAGTGGGTAAGAAGAGGATCAGGTGCCCGTCCAGTTTCAGTTCCAAGTTGTTCGGGAGGTGCTGAAAGGAGACAGGGAACAGGTTGCGAACCTGAAGGTTAGATGTCTCAAGCGGTGTTTGTCTAAGATCTAAAAAGGAGGATATGCGATGAAATATGATATGGTTATCAAGAACGGCACTATCATTGATGGTTCAGGAAAGCAAAGATACAAGGCTGATCTTGGCGTAAAAGACGGCAGAATTGCAACTATTGGTTCCTGTGCAGAGAGCGAAGTAGTAATTGATGCTGAAGGGCTTTTTGTCGCTCCAGGCTTCATCGACGGCCATTCTCACTCAGACTGGTCTATACTAGTTCACCCTACCGGCGACAGCAAAATTCGGCAGGGGATAACGACCGACTTGAGTGGTTTATGCGGCTATTCAGCTGCACCCATCTATACTAAAGAATGGTATAAGATGCTATACGTACGTATGACTGTGGGTTGGTCTATGCATTATGCCGCGGCAGCATACAACTGGCATCCACTACCGTATGGGAGGGAAATCGAGGTTGATTGGGCAACGCTGCGCGATTACCTGCAGAAGATAGAAGACATTGGGATATCATTAAACTATGGTATGCTTGTTGGGCACGGTTCTCTGCGTTATTACGCTATGGGTCTTGAGGCGCGCATAGCCTGGAAAGAGGACTTGGATAGGATGAAGGAAATGCTAGAAGAAGCCATGCAGCAAGGCGCTTTTGGGATGTCTGCTGGACTCTCTGGGTGTCCTGGGTGTTGGGCCAACACAGAGGAGTTGGTTGAACTATGCAAAATAGTCAGGGAGTACGATGGTGTTTATATGCCCCACCAGAGGAGCAGTCGTCAGGCTGTCCATCTAGAAGAAACTATAAGAATAGCTGAGGAATCTGGCTGCCGCACCTGCATGTCACACACCCGTTTAAATCAGCAGACCAAAGACATACTCGACAATGCGAGAGCAAAAGGAATTGACATAACATTCGACTACTTCCCATACCCCGGGTCTATTGCAGGCAATATAGTCTACATGTTGCCTCATTGGTTATCACGACACAGAGAGGACGGATTCAACTGGATAATAGAGAAGCTAAAAGACCCCAGCATTAGAAGAGAGTTCGTTGAGAGAGATTACCCCCAATGGGTTGCCCAGCAGTTCTCAATACCAGGGCAACACACTCATACGTTTCAGTCAGACAATACCCCGCAACCGAAATGGGGGAGCATGCAGTTGCAGAGCGTCGTGACAACCCGAAATCAGAAGCTAATTGGAAAAACCTTCGCGGAGATTGCCGCTTTAAAAGGAGTTGATCCCTGGGAGGCGTGGTTTGATATTATCTGTGAGGAAAAAGGCTATGTAAGATGGTGCGAACTGTACGGCGAGAGCTCAGAAGATATGTATAACGAGGAAGTTGAATGGCAACTAAGAGTTCCTTATGGTTGCATAGAATCAGATAGCCCGATAGAATCACCAAGAGGGGTCACAATATCTTCTGTTGATCCCAGGAGTTATGGCACATATCCGCTTGTTCTTGAAGAATACGTAAACAAAAGACACGTGTTGTCCTGGGAAGAAGCAATCAAGAAGATGACCTACAATCCTGCAAGTGCAATAGGGCTTATCGACCGAGGGTTGATCAAAGAGGGATATTGGGCGGATTTGGTCATAATTGATCCTAATATCATTTCAACCAACGCAAATTTCAAAACCAGCCTAGAGCTATCCCGCGGCATAAATATTGACATATATCCAAAAGGCATAGAGTACACGATCGTGAATGGAACGATAGTAAATGAACATGGGCGATTGATAGATGTCAGACCTGGACGCGTCTTAAGAAATAGTAAATAAAGACTGCCTATTTGCTGTTTCGTTACCGTTCAACCTGGCGTTCAGACCGCATTATAAAGGAGACTCTATGGATATCCTATGGATAATACCAACAATTGGTTACAAAGAGAAGGAAGTCAAGGAGTATCTTCAGTTTCTCCAACAAAACGCTTTTGACGGCACTACAATTACACTAGTAGAAGTAAAGCACGGTTGCTCATCAATTGAGTGCAGATTGGATGAAGCATACGCAACACTGCCTATTTTACAGGAAGCACTAGAAGGCGAGAAGCAAGGTTTCCACTCCTGCGTTATTGGATGCGCTGGAGACGCTGGTGTATCAGTAGTGAAGGAAGCATTATCAATACCTGTTGTTGGACCAGGTGAGGCCGCCGCGCTAATAGCACGCCTTATTGGGGAGAGGATAGCCGTTTTGACGACCCTACCTGAAAGGGTCCCTTCGGTTCGGAACAAGTTCAAAAGGCTTATTCCGGCTGATCAGCTCTTCGTTTATCCCCTCAAAACATCCGTTCTTGAGTTGAGGAAGGATGCTGAGAAGTCAATAACAACTATATCCAACGCAGTGATGCATGCTATAAAGAGCGATCAGGTAGACACAGCCATACTCGCTTGCCTGAGCATGCGAGGTATGGCTGCAAAGGTTCAACAGAAGACCGGAATAAACGTAATCGACCCAGCTATCGCGGCTCTGGGATTCGCTCAATTACTGCCTAAGATGGATCTGGCTCAATCCAGGATAACCTATCCCTATCCGCCTGAGAAACAAAGGACCACCCACTAGCCTAGATTCCCGCCTTCGACAAACATCCCCTAATCCTGAGTGGTGTGGGGGGTGCGGTGGGAAAGTTGGGCTACCTAAGTTGCTAAGTCTGAGGAGGCTGTTCTGGTAGGATCACCTCGGGAAGAGAGGTGATTAACGTGGGACAGAAGGGGAAGCGCTACTCATCGCGGTTCCAGTTTCAGGTGGTGTTGGAGACCCTCAAAAGGGGATCGTGACACGGTGGAGATCGCTCGAGCCTACGACCTTCATCCGACCACCGTGTCGCGTTGGAAGGGCGAGTTTCTTGAGAAGGGACCAGAGGTATTCGGCAAGGACCGCACGGTCGCCCAGTATGAGAAGCGGATCCACGAGATGGAGAAGCTGCTGGGCCACAAGGAGGTGGAGATTGTGCTATTGCGGAGTTTTATGTAGGGCAGCTCGTAACCGAGGCGAAGGTCGAGATCGTAAAGGAGAATGCACCACGACACGATACGGGTTGAAAACCACCCTCTCCTGGGATACCTGTCCGCTTCCTAAAGGAAGAGATCGCTCCCTACTCTACTGATGCGGTTGCCATTATCCCAAAATTGGGGATTCCAGTAGTGATCTACGGACCGGGGTCGATCGCCCAAGCCCATCAACCTGATGAGTACCTGGAGCTTACTTCCCTGAGCGAAGCTCTTGATGTACTCGCTTGGTTCCTGAAAGCCAGTGAAAGCTCGGGATGAAAGAGACAAGTATTTAGGTGGCAGGATCGAGTATCATTCTGCAGTCGCCAACAGAAGAGATGAGCTCTGCTCACACAACTAAAGAAAGGGTGATCCAATGATCAGTGAAAAAAAGGTAACGGTCATCGCCCTGGGTGGAAACGCGATCTTAAAGCCTGGGCAGCGCGGGACGTTCGACGAGCAGATGGCAAACGTCAAGACAACCTGTGAGCAGCTCGCGCAGATGGTGGAATCAGGGCGCTACAAGATCGTGATCACGCACGGGAACGGGCCGCAGGTAGGGAACATCCTCCTGCAGAACGAGACGAGCAAAGAGGTCGCCGCCCCGATGCCCCTGTACGTCTGTGGGGCACAGAGCCAGGGGCTGATTGGGTACATGATGCAGCAGACTCTGCACAACCTCCTTACGCAGAAGGGAAAAGGCAGTATCCCAATTGCCACTGTGGTGACACAGGTCGTCGTCGATAGGAACGATCAGGCGTTTAAGAACCCGACCAAGCCGGTGGGCCCGTTCTACGATGAAAAGCAGGCCAAGATCCTCGAACAAGAGAAGGGATACCACATAAGAGAGGACGCCGGCCGCGGTTGGCGGCGGGTCGTGCCTTCGCCGGACCCGATTGAGATCTTCGAGAAGGAGGTGATCCGCCAGTTGGTCGAGGCGCGCTCGATCGTCATCGCCTCCGGTGGGGGCGGGATCCCGGTAGTCAAGGAAGATGGCGGTCTTTTCGGGGTCGATGCGGTGATCGATAAGGACCTCGCTGGCGAGCGGCTCGCCGTGGATGTCGAGGCGAAGATCTTCCTCATCCTCACAGACGTTGAGCAAGTGAAGCTGAACTACAAGACACCACAGGAGAAGGGACTGACGCACATCACGCTTGAAGAAGCGAAAAGGTATCACGCAGAGGGACACTTCGCCAAGGGGTCGATGGAGCCGAAGGTGCGTGCGGCGATTCGGTTTATCGAGGCCGGTGGCGAGAGGGCGATCATCACCTCACTCGATCGTGCCATGGATGCACTGGAAGGAAGAGCAGGAACAACCATAACAAACTAGGTGATGGGTGAATGGTAAATGGTAAAGGGTAAAGGGTGAATGGTAAATGCAGACCGCAAACCCAACGAACCCTATGAACCCAACGAACCCAAAAAACTAAAAATATCAGGAGGTTCATATGTCCAACACTAGTCTACGCGGACGGGACTTCATCACATGGCTTGATTTTACACGCGATGAGATTGAGGCGATGCTTGAAACCGCGCACGATCTAAAGCTAAAACAGATCCGGCGCGAGAAGCACCACATCCTGGACGATATGACGCTTCACATGTTATTCTACAACGCCTCGCTTCGTACGCGGAACTCGTTCGAGGCGGGGATGACTCAGCTCGGTGGTCATGCGCACTTCCTTCAACCCGGTGCGGTCTACACCCCGGCACTCAAAGGGGAGGAAAAGGCGTACTCAACCGAACGGATCTCGGACGTCGCCCGCGTGCTCGCTGAGATGGGGGACGGGATTGCCATCCGCATCTACGGGAAGCACACGGGTTGGCAGTATGGGAAAGGGGACCTCATCGTACGGGAATTCGCCAAGTGGTCCCGTGTCCCGGTGATCAACATGGAAGATGATATGTACCATCCCTGCCAGGCGCTCGCGGATGTGATGACCATGCAGGAGAAGCTCGGGCACAACTTGCAGGGAAAGAAGTTCGTCATGAGCTGGGCCTATTCCGGGTCGGTGGAGAAACCTCTCGCCGTTCCGCAGAGTGCGATTATCTCCGCGGCAATGATGGGGATGGACGTCACCCTCGCTCACCCCAAGGGGCTTGACCTCGACCCGAACGTGCTTAATGCGACCAAGAACCTCGTCAAGAAGTACGGCGGGGCGTTTAAGATCGTTCACGATATGGACGAGGCGTTCAAGGGAGCGGATGTCGTCTACCCAAAGGCGTGGACCGTCCAGCCGACCGACGGCTCTGGGGTGATGGACCCGGAGAAGGCGAAGGCTATCTTCGAGGCGAACAAGGATTGGATCTGCACCCAAGACAAGATGGCCCTAACAAAAGACGCCATCTACATGCACTGCCTCCCGGCCGACCGCGATATGGAGGTGACTGACGAGGTGATCGATGGTCCGAATTCAGTCATCATCGAAGAGGCGGCAAACCGCCTACACGGCCAGAAGGGGATGCTCGCCCTGATCATAGGCTAGTCCTGTTCAACAATAAGGAGGATATTTGTTCACCGCCGAGAACGCGGAGGACGCTGAGATGAAAGAACGGGAAAACCTTGACCGGATCACAGACAGCATCATCGGTGCCGCTATCGAGGTACACCGCACTCTGGGACCTGGCCTCCTTGAATCCGCCTATGAAGCCTGTCTGACTCCGATTCATCAGGCTCAATTGCTTTCTTACCTAAAGCTCTCTGGTTGCAAGGTGGGCCTGTTGATAAACTTCAATGTTAAGGTTGTGAAGGATGGCATTCGCCGGGTGGTGAACAATTCCCCTGATTCTCTGCGTTCTCTCCGGGCTCTGCGGTAAGCGAGTACTAATAAGGAGGTGAAAATGAGTTGGTACGATCTTAAAGGCAGGGATCTGATCAGTGAGCTTGACTGGACAAAGGAAGAGTACGATATCGCGATGAAGGTCACCGAGCAGATGAAGGGACTCTACTACAGCGGGAAAGTCCATCCGTATCTCGAGTACAAGACCTTCGCCATGCTATTCTTCGCTGGGTCGACGCGGACACGCATGTCGTTTGAGACCGCGATGACGCAGCTTGGGGGACACTCGCAGTTCCTCAATCCGAGTACGATGCGCCTGTCGCTTGAGGACAAGCCGGGGGCAGGCGAGACGGTGAAGGATACGGCCAGGGCTATGTCCCGGTTCTGCGACGGGATCGGGATCCGCCTCCTCGATGATCAGATCAGCTACTACGGTCAGGGCGATGAGGTCATGCGCAAGTTCGCCGAGTTCGCTGAGGTTCCAATCATCAATATGGCATCGGACATCAACCATCCCTGTCAGTCCCTGACAGACATTTACACCATGCACGAGAAGTTAGGCGACGTCAGGGGAAAGAAGATCGTGATCACCTGGGTCTACACTCCGTGGATCCGCGGTCGCTGTTCGGTGCAGGGGACCGCTCTCACCTCGTCCTTGTACGGGATGGACGTCGTCGTCGCCAACCCGCCTGAGTACGACCTCGACCCGAACGTGATGCAAATGTGCAAGAATCTTGCCAGTAAGTCCGGTGGCTCGTTCGCGATCGTCCACGACATGGAGGTGGCGCTCGAAGGCGCAACCGTTGTCTTCCCGCGCAACTGGTACACCGCTCGCCGCTACGATATCGGGAAAGAAGAGGAGCTAAAGATCGCTAACGGATACAAGGATTGGCGCTACACCGCCGAGCAGCAGAGGAAGCTCTGCGCTCCTGGGTACCTCCTGCAGTGCATGCCGATCGACCGGGGTAATGAGGCCGAGTCTTCAGTCTGTGACAACGAGCTCTCCTGGATCTACGACCAGGCCGAAAACCGCTTGCACACGCAGAAGGCAATCCTTACACTCACCATGGGAGGCCGAGTGTAGAGGTGAACGAGAGGACCAGTGGGATGATCGGCGCCGCCGTCCTCCGTCCGGACGCGATCGATAAGGTCCGTGGGGAGGCGAGGTTCGTTGATGATCTCGCCTTCCCTGGAATGCTACATGCCGCAGTGATCCGCAGCACCGTCCCCCATGCAAAGATCTGCAAGCTCGATCTTAAAAGTGTTTCGAAGCACCCCCGGGTCATCTGTACCCTAACCGCGAACGAGATCCCCGGAGAGAACGTCGTGCACGTCATCTACGACGATCAACCGGCGCTCGCCGATGAGATCGTCCGCTACATCGGCGAGCCGATCGCGCTTCTGGCCGCTGAGGACCGCACAAGTGCTAACCAAGCCGTGAAGTTAGCTACGATTAATTATGAGGAGCTTCCAGCAGTCTTCGATCCACTTTCAGCCCTTTCACCGGATGCACCTGCGGTTGCCGTTTCCGAAGCGGTTGAGGAGAAGCCGAACGTGTTCAATGTGATGCGCATTCGCAAAGGAGACGTTGCCCAGGGGTTCGCGCAGGCCGACGTTATCGTCGAGGGGGAGTATCACACCGGTTACCAGGAACACGCCTATCTGGAAACGCAAGGAGCGATCGCCGTTCCCGAGTTAAACGGGGCGATGGCTATCTACGGGACGATGCAGTGCCCGTTCTACGTCCAGGCCGCTGTGGCCAAGGTCCTCGGCCTGCCTCTATCGAAGGTGCGTGTGATACAAACTGCAACCGGCGGAGCGTTCGGCGGCAAGGAGGACGTTCCTTCCCTCGTCGCCTGCTTGGCCGCTCTTCTTGCGTGGAAAGCACGCCGATCGGTGAAGCTCGTGTTCGACCGAACGGAGGATATCCTGACAACGAGCAAGCGACATCCATCGATCGTCCGCTACAAGAGTGGGGCGAAGGCCGATGGGACCCTCACTGCCATTGAGGTTGATTTCGTCTACAACGCCGGCGCCTATCAGACCCTCTCCCCGGCGGTTCTATGGCGCGGACTGATGCATGCTGCCGGGCCGTATCGGATCCCCCACGTGAAGATCGATGGCCGCTCGGTCGCGACGAACACCGTCCCTTGCGGCGCGTTTCGTGGGTTTGGGAGTCCACAGGTGATCTTCGCCCATGAGTCGCAGATGGACCGCCTCGCCGAGCGGTTGGGAATCGACCGGCTGGAGATCCGCCGCCGCAACGCCCTGCAAATAGGTGATGAGACCGCCACGAAACAGCGGCTGAGCGAGAGCGTGGGTGTGCTTCAGACGATCGAGGAGGCGGGCCGGCTGGCTCACTGGGAGGAGCGGCTGCGAAAGGTGGAGGCGTTCAACGCGGCATCGCGAGATCGTCGCCGCGGTCTGGGGATCTCTTCTGTCATGTACGGGGTTGGACTAGGAGGAAAAGCCCCGTTCCTGGATAAGGCCGGGGCGTACATGAAGCTTGAAGCCGACGGCTCGATCGGCATCGCTGTAGGAACGGTCGAGATGGGACAGGGGTTGACGACCGCCCTCACTCAGATTGCTTCTGAAGCCTTAAGCGTCCCGTTTGACCGTATTCACCTCGCTCCGGTGGATAGCTCCCGCGTTCCCGACTCCGGACCGACGGTCGCCTCCCGCGGGACGATGATGAGCGGACTTGCGATCCTCGACGCAGCGGCAAAGCTCAAGGAGCGGATTCGTACCGTAGCCAAAGACCTTCATATCCCCAAAAACGAGATCCCCTCCCGCTTGAAGGAAATTGCACAGGCGTTTTTCATGCGCAACCTCGATCCCGCGGTCGAGGGGTGGGCGCAGGGCGCGCCGGTCGATTGGGACGAAGAGACTGGCCTGGGGAACGCCTACTTCGTCTATTCCTACGCTACTCACATCGCTCAAGTTGAGGTCGATCTTACAACCGGGGAAGTCTCGGTAGAGGATTTCGTTGCCGTGCACGACTCCGGGCGAATCGTCAACCAGCAGCTCGCCTCTGGCCAGGTGGAAGGCGGGATCGTGCAGGGACTGGGTTTTGCGTTGATGGAAGAGATTCCGGAAAAAGATGGACGCTTGATGACGACAGGCTTCACTACCTATCGCATCCCGACAATCCGTGACATCGCGGCGGACACCAAAGTAGCGTTTGTCGAAGCCCTTTATCCCGCTGGCCCGTTCGGAGCCAAGGGGCTCGGAGAGGTCCCGCTGATGGCCGCCCACACCGCCGTCTCCCGGGCCGTGGCCCACGCGCTCGGTGCGGCGGTCAATACCTATCCACTCTCTCCGGAGCGAGTGAAAGGGTCAGTAGCCTAAAGGTAGTTCTGCACGATCACCATGATCAGCCGGATGAGGATGAGAGCCCAGCCGGCGATTACCACGATCCACACGAGCTTCTTGGCGATCGTCGCTACGGCGAGGAATATAGTGAGAATAGCAAGGAGACCGATCGGATCTACCAGCTCACTCGGAACCGGCATCGAGGGAAGGATTGTTGCCACCAACCGAACGATCCCTTGCCCAATCAGGTGACCCAGGCTGTAGATAAACGCGAGTAGCTGATCAATGACCTCCTGCGCTGCGGTCGACTCACCTGCTGCCTCAGCCTGCGCCATGCAGGGCACTCCCATGGCGAGAAGAACAATCCCTGCAAGGAGACGTTTCCTAAGTAAAAGTCGGGGGAGGCTAAAGCCTCCCCCGCTTGTCCTACAGTCCAAGGAGCGCAAAGAGGGCGGAGAAGTCGACATCTCCCTGCAAAACCTCGTCCAGTGTCGTCACCCCGAGCATCCCGATGATGGTGTTAAAGAAGTTCGCAATTGCCTCAGCCGGAGCGGCCATGATGATCGGCATGAGTGACTCTTGAAGCGACATCCCCAGGGATTCCTCGAGTGCGCCGAAAAATTCCGCATTGGTGGCAAAGAATTGCTCAAACGCCGCCGCCAGTAGTTCCGGATTCGCCTCCCGCATGTGCACAATTCCCTCTCCCAGAAGCCACCCCAGCATCTCCACCGTCGTGAAGTAAGGCGTGCCGGTTGGGCGCTCCCCAGCCATCCACATAATGAGGATGGGCCTGGCCTCTACCGGCTCCCAGTCGA
>Ga0315547_1001369_pt1 | contig 19445 bp, 14 predicted proteins | sample SalMarSW160240MG_2_FD_202542 | JGI IMG/M metagenome (GOLD analysis project Ga0315547, IMG submission 202542) | Salt marsh sediment microbial communities from the Plum Island Ecosystem LTER, Massachusetts, United States - Salt Marsh Sediment SW1601-240 ...
GCAACCATTCCGGCAACCGTACCTGGCACACCAACAGCAAGGTGACTTCGCTGGCTCAATCCCTTAATCACTTCACCCTGATCGTCCAGGTACATATTCCGATGTCCCTTGAGGGGAGCTTTTTCCCTGAAATCCAGGGCATCTGTCGTACCGTCATGAAACCGTACAACCATGTATCCTCCCCCACCAATATTACCCGCTGTGGGGTAACAGACAGCCAGTGCAAACTCAACTGCAACCGCAGCATCAACAGCAGTTCCACCTTTTTGTAAAACTTCCAATCCTATGCGTGAAGCTTCAGGATGAGCGGATACAACCATTCCATGCTCGGCTGTAATGCCTTTTTTACTCCCCGGTGTTTCACCGGATGAACAGGAAATAAAAGAGAAAAGAAGGGTAATCGCGATTAAATTGTATGATCTCATGATTATTCTGTAAAAATTAATAATTTAGAAAACGCAAAAAGGGGGTATTGGCATACCCGGACAAATATAGATTTTACCCACTCCACTTCCAAAAAATGTCTCTCGTAAAATCGATAATTCAAACAACATGAAAAAATCAATCCCGTTACACAGGTTAGGTATGATAGTCCTGTTTCTTTTCCTGGCTTCAGGATTACAGGCTTCAGGACAATCTTCAAGAAAAACAAAAAGCAAACCGGGCGGGGATCGCATTGATCCTTCGGTTTTTGATAATCTCACCTACCGGCACATTGGTCCTTTCAGAGGTGGGCGTTCAGCAGCAGTAACCGGAGTACCATCGCAACCCGGTACGTTTTACATGGGAGCCACCGGCGGGGGTGTATGGAAAACAACCGATTCAGGAGGGAGCTGGACAAACGTCTCTGACGGTTACTTTGGAGGAACCATCGGGGCCATTGAGGTAAGCCTCTCTGATCCAAATATCGTTTTTGCAGGGGGTGGTGAGGTTACTGTCCGGGGAAATGTCTCTCATGGTTATGGGATCTGGAAATCGCTGGATGCAGGGGAGACATGGAAATATGTGGGCCTGGAGGAGGGTCAGTACATTCCAAGGATCCGTATCCATCCTGCTAATCCTGATCTGGTGTATGCTGCTGTTCTCGGCCACCTGTTTGGCCCCAATCCTGAACGGGGAGTATACCGCTCTGCAGATGGAGGGAAAACGTGGGAGAAGGTACTCTTTGTCAGTAACGATGCAGGAGCCTGTGATCTGATTCTTGATCCGGTAAATCCCAGGATCATCTATGCCTCTACCTGGAGAATACGGCGTACTCCATACAGCCTTGAAAGTGGTGGTAAAGGATCCGGTCTCTGGAAAAGTGTTGACGGAGGAGATCACTGGACCAACATTACAGGAAACAGCGGTTTACCGGAAGGAACCATCGGTATCATCGGGATTACCGTATCTCCGGTGAATCATAAAAGGCTGTGGGCGATGGTTGAAGCGGCAGAGGGTGGACTGTTCCGGTCGGAGGATGCCGGAGAAACCTGGACCAGGGTTAACGATGACCGGAGCCTGCGTCAACGGGCATGGTATTACACCCGGGTTTATGCAGACAGTGAATTTGAGGATATGGTTTATGTATTGAATGTAGGTTTTCACCATTCGAAGGATGGCGGAAAAACGTTTGAACGGATCAGAACACCGCACGGAGACCATCATGATCTGTGGATTTCCCCGCTGGATCATAACACCATGATCGTTGGCGACGATGGAGGCGGGCAGGTAAGCCATGATGCAGGAGCAAGCTGGTCAACGATGATGAATCAACCCACGGCCCAGTTTTACCGTTTAGTCACAGATAACCATTTTCCCTACAGGATCTATGCTGCGCAACAGGACAATTCCACTGTCCGGATCCTGCACCGGTCTACCAGCCGGGGGGGTATAACCGAGGATGATTGGGAATCTACGGCTGGTGGGGAGAGTGGATATATTGCACCCGATCCGGAAGATCCGGAGATCGTCTATGGGGGGTCGTATGGCGGGTACCTGGTTCGACAGAATCACCGGACCAGCCAGGTTCGTGCGATCGATGTATGGCCCGACAATCCAATGGGCTGGGGTGCAAAAGAACTGAAGTACCGGTTCCAGTGGAACTACCCCATTCTTTTTTCCATACACGATCCAAACACACTCTATTGTGCTGCCAATGTATTGTTCAAGACAACCAATGAAGGTCAGAGCTGGGAAGAGATCAGCCCCGACCTGACGCGGAATGATCCGTCGAAAATGGGTCCTTCCGGCGGTCCTATAACCAAGGATAATACCAGCGTGGAATACTATGGGACGATCTTTACTGTAACTGAATCGATGCACGAACCCGGAGTGATCTGGACCGGATCGGATGATGGGTTGATCCATATCACCACCGATGGTGGCCAGTCCTGGAAGAATGTCACCCCTTCCCCATCCATCATGCCGGAATGGACCATGATCAACAGCATCGACCCCCATCCTTTTGAAAAAGGAGGACTCTATGTCGCGGCAATGTCATACAAATCGGATGATTTTACACCATACCTTTATAAAACAACCGACTACGGTGCAACCTGGACCAGGATTACCAGCGGGATTGCATCCACACACTTCACCCGGGTGATCCGGGCTGATCCCGATTACAAAGGCTTATTGTATGCCGGAACAGAGAGTGGAATGTACATCTCGTTTAATGATGGAATGAGCTGGGAAAAATTTAACCTCAACCTTCCGACCGTTCCTATAACTGATCTCTGCATAAAAAACCAGGATCTGATCATTGCCACACAGGGCAGAAGTTTGTGGATATTTGATGATCTGACCCTTCTTCACCAACTTGCAGAAGCTGTGCTGACCAATGAATACCATTTGTTTCAACCACGAGATGCGTTCATTATACAGGCAGGCCGGGGTGGACGCGGTACAGGCGAAAACCCACCCAGTGGGCCGGTGATCCATTTTTTCCTGAAAGATAAGCCGGATTCAAGCAGCGTGATCGCACTAAAAATCCTTGAGAATAATGGGAACCTGATCAGAAGCTACCGGAGCGATTTAGGTGAACGACGGTTGGAAGGTCACCTCCCACTGGGTAGCCTTGAAGTTAAACAGGGAATAAACCGGTTTGCCTGGGAGATGACATACCCGGGATCAAAGCGGTTTAATGGCCTGATCATGTGGGGAGGAGGCACATCCGGTCCTCTTGCACCTCCAGGAGAATACATTGCCAGGCTGGTGACCGGGAAGGACTCTTCCGATGTGAATTTTACCCTGAAAAAAGATCCACGGTCGGAGTCTACAGATGAAGATCTCCGGAAAAAATTTGAATTCCTGATCGAAACCAGGGATAAACTCTCGGAAACCCACCAGTGTATTATCGATATCCGGTCACTCCGGAGTGAGCTGAATGCGTTGGATAAAAAAATAGATCCGGCGAAACAGAAAGAGCTGAGTGATCTGGTGGAAACCATAAAACGGAAAATCAAAGAGGTTGAAGAAGCCCTCTATCAGACCAGGAACAGAAGCTCCCAGGATCCGCTGAATTATCCGATACGCCTGAACAATAAACTGGCGGCCCTGTCAGGAACGGTATCCATGGGAAACTATGCTCCCACAGACCAGGCATATAAAGTAAAGGAAGAGTTGATCACCCAAATCGACCGGCAGCTTCAGATATTCTACCGGATAAAAAAAGAGGAGCTGTCCAGGCTGAATGAAATGGCTCTGGAGTTGAAGATACCGGCGATTAAGATAAAGTGAAATACATTGGTCATACAATTGTAACTCAATAGTAATTCAATTGTAATTACTCACTGCCTACCGGCGGGTTTGTGAACTCACTCCGTTCGGTTCAGTAGTAATTCGATAGTCATAGTGTATTAGGCTGAGGCTAAGGCAAAGGAGATTTTTTAATAGGTTAAAGACTCCTTCGCAGCTTCGAAGAGTTACTATCGAATCACCAACTCTCACAACTCATCCCGAATTTCTCCAAATCTATGATTTGGCAAGAAATTCGAGCCTGCCTGCCGCAGGCAGGGATTCTCGAAAAAATACGAAATCTTAGATTTCTGTTTTTTCGGGACAACTCACCTCTCATTTCTTGTTACTCGTCACGCGTTACTCGTCACGCGTTACTCGTCACGCGTTACTCGTCACTTGTCACTCTTCATTCATCCCCACCCCGGCAAAATGTTTCATGAACTGCATGCGGAAGTAAGCAGCAGGGATGGATACCTGTTTTTTAACCTCATTCACAATATCGAAATAGAGTTTCTCATTCTCTTCTTCGGTTTTGCAAAATTTAACCTAAATTTAACATTAGATTGTAACCATAAATACAATATATTATACTTTTGCCGGTGTAATTTAATTCTATGGAAAATCTTTACATCATCGTTATCGGCCTGTTGTTTTTTCTGGCCATTTCTGACCTGATTGTTGGTGTGAGCAATGATGCCGTAAACTTCCTGAATTCCGCCATCGGATCCAAAGCAGCACCGTTTCGGGTAATCATGATTATCGCTGCGCTGGGAATCCTGGTTGGTGCCACCTTTTCCAGCGGAATGATGGAGGTTGCCCGGAAAGGAATCTTTCATCCGAACCAATTCTTCTTCAGTGAGATCATCATCATCTTCCTGGCGGTGATGCTAACGGATATCATCCTCCTGGACCTCTTTAATACGTTCGGTTTACCCACCTCAACAACGGTTTCCATTGTATTCGAGTTGCTGGGTGCAGCCATTGCCATTTCGATCATCAAGATTTCACATGCTGGAGGGGAAGAAGCATTGCTGGGCACCTATATCAACTCAGGGAAAGCCCTGGCCATCATTTCCGGGATCCTGTTATCCGTGATCATTGCGTTTACGTTTGGCTCCGTCATTCAATACATTGCCCGAATCATCTTCTCCTTTGATTTCGAGAAGCCCCTGAAGTATTTTGGTGCCCTATGGGGCGGTATTGCCATAACCGCCATTACCTATTTCATTCTGATCAAGGGAGCAAAAGGTTCATCCTTCATCACAGACAACACCCTGGAATGGATCATGGGCCACACCGGGATGATCATCTTATTCAGTTTTGTGGGCTGGACCGTCATCCTCCAGGTTATTTCCTGGATCTTCCGTTTCAACGTACTTAAGTTTATCGTGCTGGTGGGTACCTTTGCGCTGGCAATGGCTTTTGCAGGAAACGACCTGGTTAATTTCATCGGAGTGCCGCTTGCCGGTTTTGAATCTTATAAAGCATTTATGGCATCCGGTGTCACGGATGCTGCGCAGTATTCCATGGAAGCCTTACAGGCACAGGTAAAGACTCCCACCTCCTTTCTTTTGATTGCCGGGCTGATCATGGTAGGTGCATTGTGGTTATCAAAAAAAGCACGTTCTGTAACCAAGACGGAGATAGATCTGGCACGGCAGGATGAAGGATCAGAACGGTTTAACTCCTCCGGACTGGCAAGGTCCCTGGTCAGGGTAGCCATTGGTACAAGTAGTTTCCTGAAGAAGGTGCTGCCCGATAGTTTTTTTGAAAAGATCAATCAACGCTTTGACCGATCGATCTACGAGCAGAGAAAAGTGGAGAAATCCATCTCCTTTGACCTGGTCAGGGCAACGGTAAACCTGACTGTTGCCAGTATCCTGATTGCCTTCGGGACCTCGTTAAAACTCCCCCTGTCAACAACCTATGTAACGTTTATGGTTGCCATGGGGACATCGCTGGCTGACAGGGCATGGGGCAGGGAAAGCGGAGTGTACCGGATTTCCGGGGTTATAACGGTGATTGGGGGCTGGTTTTTCACTGCCCTCAGTGCATTCACGATCTCATTCCTTGTCGCCCTGATCATTCACTGGTTAGGATTTGCAGGAATACTGATGATTGCCGCCCTGGTCATTGCCACCGTGATTCACTCCTTCCGGGTTCACAGAAAACGGAGCAAGAAGAAAATTGAGGAGGTGGAGATAGAAAAGGTCATTCTGAATGGAGAGGATGTACTGGTCAAATGCAAACAGGATGTCCTGAGTGTTCTGGTTTCCGCTTCTAAAATGTATTATGTGGTTATCGATGGTTTCTTGAAAGAGAAACGGAAAACACTGAAGAAAAGCCTGAAAGATATCAAGGAATTGAACAAGCGTACCAAAGATTTAAAAGATGGTATCACCCTGACGTTAAAGAAGCTGGATGAAGAGTCGGAGGAAGCCGGTCCCTATTATGTCCAGGTTCTCGATTACCTGAGGGAAGCTGCACATTGTCTTTACTATTTAACCGATCCGCTGTTCAAGCACGTTGACAACAATCATCCCCCGCTCACCGATCCTCAAAAAACCGACCTTTCTCACCTGAATGAAGAAATATCAACACTCTACAGCTACATCTTTAATATGGTTAAGCATGACAAGTATGAACAGCAGTTGCCGGATATCCTTGATCAACAGCATAAAATACTTGAGCTGATCGATAAAATGAGAAAGAGAATGGTTAAACGGTTGAAAAAGGGAGAGGTCGGGACAAAGATCAGTATCGTGTATTTCAACACGTTAAGTGAAACCAAGAACCTGATCCTGCATACGGTGAATATCATAAAAGCGCAGCGTGATTTTGTCCATGCAACATACCATCCTGTTCACTGAAAATTGCAACCTTTTATCTGGAAAGGGTATTTAGGGAGACTATTTCAGATGGATTTTAGATTGTTGGGGCATGCTCCTTTCAGTCCACGAATTTATACCCAACCCCCTTTATCGTTTTGATGTGATCCTCACCGATCTTTCCCCTCAGTTTCCGGATATGAACGTCTATGGTCCGGTCGCCAACCACAACATCGTCTCCCCAGACTTTATGAAAGATCTCTTCTCTTGTATAGACCTTTTCGGGTCTTGATACCAGGAGCGCAAGCAATTCAAACTCCTTTTTGGGCAGGTTAAGTTCTTCACCTTCTTTCAGAACCAGGAACCGTTCCCGGTCGAGGACCAGTCCTTCATGACTGATGATGGAGTGTGCCGGCTCGGTTGCACCGGAGCTAATATACTCATATCGTTTTAACAGAGCCCTGATCCTGCTGATCAGGACTTTGGGTTTGATGGGTTTGATGATGTAATCATCCCCTCCGGCTTCAAACCCTGCAATCTGGGAGTAATCCTCTCCCCTTGCTGTCAGAAAAGCGATGAGGGTATTCTCCAGTCCAGGGATCTTCCGTATCTCTTCACAGGTTTCTATGCCATCCATTTCCGGCATCATGACATCCAGGAGAATCAATTGTGGAAGATATTTCCTGGCCATTTCAATTCCATCCCTGCCATTACGCGCCGTAAACACTTCATAACCCTCCTTTTTCAGGTTATAGGAGATGAATTCAAGGATATCCTTTTCATCATCCACCAGCAGAATCTTCTGTTCTGACCTCTTCATCGGATTAAGGAAAAATTAAATGTAAAGATAATTAAATCAAGGATTAGATAAGAAATCATTAAGATAATGTTAACAATATGTAAAGCATTGGATCCACCGTATCGTTTAACCAGATCTGGTGAAACTTGATGCGGTATAAAAATACTTAATTTCCTGTATTTTAATACAATATGAAAACGAAATGCCCCAAAATGTTATATCCTGGGGCATTCAGTTAACACTAAAATTATTATATTCGGGCATACTTTAAAATATAATAGAAATCTTTATTTCTTTGCCAATTTTCATCAACAGGGAATATCTGAATAAGAGTATCATTCCTGAGTTCTAAAAGCATTTTCACTTTTTTACCAATAGCATCTTTTTTATAATCCCAAATTATATTTTCTATATATCTGTTGCCATCAAGTGTATAAGTACCTCCACCAAAATGGTCAAGAAAAGTAGTATCGAACTTAAATCGACCAACATAATTATAATTGCGTTCTGACCAGATTTTTACATCACTACCACTGCCTTGACTTGGAAATATATTTACGATAGAATCACCGTGATAGACTGCATCACTGTGCACAAAATTCCAAGCACCTTGAGGAAACGTGCTTTTTTGCTCACCACAACTTCCGATTATGGCTGTAATTATTAAACTTAAAAAAATAACTTTTTTCATAGATACAGGTTTTGGTTGTTATCTTAGAATGTGTTATTGATTTCATTAAAACTACTTTAAAATAATGTTAAAGTCAAAAAAGGAGTATGAAACAGAAATAATAAAAAAATAAATCCTTATTATCGCAGCGATTTCGGATTTCAATCCCAATGGAGATGATTGTGCAAAAATTTTGTTTCATCTTTCTGCTTATTCATTTTCTGACCATGGTTGCCGTTGGTCAGGAAGAGGAGGAAACGATCATTGAGAAAACTGTCCCGATTGCTACCCTGTACAGCAACTTCCACACCCAGATCAATGGCAACAACCTGGGTTTTGATGTGGAACGGGCCTACCTGGGATTCAAGACCCAGCTGAATCAAAATTATGCCATCATCATGAAGCTGGATATCGGGAGCCCGGATGACGTTTCAGCCTATTCCAAGATCAAGCGATATGCCTATTTTAAGAACGCAGCGATGGTTCTTACCTCCGGAGCGTTTACATTTCATGCCGGTTTGATCGACACATACCAGTTCAAAGTCCAGGAAAAATTCTGGACCAGGAGGTACATGTATCGCAGTTTTCAGGATGAATACCGGTTTACTCCGTCCGCAGATATTGGAATCGGGCTGAAATACGACTACCAGGAATGGTTATCAGCCGATATTTCATTCATGAACGGGGAGGGTTACACAAAACTCCAACTTGACAACTCGTTCAAATCCGGGATCGGATTGACTTTAATACCCATTAAGACACTGATTTTCAGAATTTATTACGATTTTATTAACAAAGACAACGTGTTGCAAAGCACGCTTGCATCCTTTGGCGGATTTCAAACAGACCATTTCAATATAGGTGCAGAATTCAATTACAGATCCAATAACAGTCATCTGAAGGATCAGAACCTCTGGGGTTACTCTTTTTACTCCCTCTACCGGTTTGCAAAAAAATGGGAACTTTTTGCACGGTATGATTACCTGACTTCAAAAACGCTGGAAGGGGAAGATTATGGCTGGAATTACAGCACGGATGGAAGTGCATTACTGGGGGGTGTACAATACCAGCCGGAAACCTTCATCAAAGTAGCTCTGAGTTACCGGGACTGGGTTCCGTATCCACCCAACCTGGCTGTCCGTCGCTTTATTTTTCTAAACCTTGAAGTAAAAATTTAGAAGACCCGATGAAGTCCAACCTGTTTCACGTTATAACACTACTAATAGCTTTCCTCAGCCTCTTTTCATGCAGAAGGGGTAGTATACCACTGGACGAATCAAACGTTATTCAGGACTCGGGGCAGGGGACAGGAACCACCACCTGGAAAAAAGATAAGGAGTATATTCTGGAAGGTTCATGAGAATGATTCATTGTCCATTTTCCAGATCCGTGCCGAGCCTGGCCTGGGTGTCAGCGGATCCTCAAAATTTTTAATAGATTATTTCACCTATTCGCAGAGCGAGATCGTTAATTATGGTATTGGTCGCATCGATAGCCGGTTTAAGATCTCATCCGATTCACTTGATTTCGGTGATCTTGCAGCCTATCCTGATAACTGGTTTGACCCGGTAACGTTCAAGGGTGCCTTTCAAGACCAGAACTGGATCCTGGGCTGGACCTTGCTGTATGAGGAAGGGAAAATTGATTATTAAAGCATCGATCCCGGGCATTCCGGGTTTTCTTACAGCTCCTGCTGATGTTGCGGTCTCAGCAGGTCATTGATGGTTTTCACCGGGTTAAATGTCTCAATCGGCACCTCGACAAACAGGGTATTCCAGTCCGACATGGCCCCATTCCACAAACCGGGCAGTTCCAGTGCTTTCAGATCTCGTCCATCCTTTGATTTTTTTGAAATAAAGCCGGTTTTGGGATCCCTGAAATGCAACAGGTTGAATTTCTCTCCACGGTGATCCCTGACTCCGCAAACCAGGTCGACCGGGTTGAAATGGGTTGCCTGCTCAAACTTTTTTTTCTGATCCGGAGCACTGAAGTTGATCTGGGAGCTTTCAACGATCTGCAGGGATACGGTCCCATCGGCATTTCTTGCCCAGAACGGACCTCCTCCGGGCTCTCCTTCATTCCTGACCATTCCACACACACGCAGGGGGCGGTTCAGTTTATTGTGAAAATATTCCTGCTTTTCAATACTGCTTAAATGCTCCATACCAATGGGTGGCATGACACATAATTCCCGTTCAAGAAAGCTGCCAATCTCATCCATAACGTTCTCATCATCAAATTCCTGCTTAGTGAGGTGTTCCAGGCAGGAAAAAATTCTCTGCTGGTATTCGATCAGGATACCGGCGAGGACTTTTTTATAGAGAATGGTGGCATCTTTTAACCAGTCAGGCAATACATTGTCGATGTTCTTAATGAAAATAATATCAGCATCAATCTCATTCAGGTTCTCCAGCAGGGCGCCGTGTCCCCCGGGCCGAAAAAGGATGGAACCATCGCTGTCACGAAAGGGTTGATTATCCGGATCGACCGCAATGGTATCCGTGGCCGGCTTCTGAACGGAGTACCCCATATGAAAATGTACTCCAATCCGTTTTTCATAGCGATGACGTGTTGCTTCGACCCTCGTTTTGAATCCATCCATGTGTTCCGGGGATACGGTAAGGTGGATAGAGACCGAGTTATCCCTGTTTCTGGCATAACCAGCACCTTCAACCATGTGCTCCTCAAGGGAGGTTCTGGCACCATCCGGGTAATCATGGAACTTTATCAGGCCTTTCGGCAGTGAGCCGATTGCCAGGCCTTTATCAAAAAGAACATCTTCCAAAACATCAATCTTCGTTTTGCCGGAGGGTTCATCTTCCAGCTCTTCATTCCGTGTCCTGTATAGTTCTTCAAGGTCCTGGTAAAAAGCAAAGGATTTCAACCGATCGAAGAATTGTTTGACCGGTTGTAACTCTTTTTTATCCAAACACTTCTCAATGTTATCCGGGTTTGATTTCAGGTACTGGTAACATTCGTAAAGCGATTTAAACATCCGGGTGGCAGCACCCGAAGCAGGTACAAACTTTACTACCCTTACACCGGGTAATGCCTCCTCGTATCGGTCAGCAAAGGAATTCAGGTCTGACTCACTTACAGCCATTATCCCATCCTGTAAAAGAGCGGGTTTATAGATAGAGAGCGGGGGAAATCCTTTCCTGAAGCTATTTAATTGTCCCTCTATTTCAGTCAATTCAATGCCTTTTTCTGCAAACTGGGATCTGTCTTTTTCTGAGAACATGGGTGTTTTTTAAAAATTTATCCGGTTTTCACAAATTACGGTTCATCAATTTTTTAAAATCTTCGCAGCATAATCCCTGCCGGCATGGAACGCTTCAACATTGATCCTGACCACCTCCTCCCCTTTCCGCCGGAATATCTGGTCAATTCCTTTTTCAAAGCTTTCTGGCTGGAGATCGATGAACGGAGATGCGGCTCCCAGCATCACCATGTTGGATGACCGGACGGATCCGATGTCTTTTGCCAGTTGATCGGCATTGATGATGAGATGGTTTGGCAACTTTTCAATCTCCTGAACGATTTTTTCCATATCCGGATAATCGGGGATATTGATATAGGGAGTTGAGTTGGTAACAAGCGACCCGTTTTTAGAGAGGTATGGCAGATACCTCAATGACTCCATGGGTTCGACGGAAAGGATCAGATCAGCCTTCCCCAAAGGGATAAGGTCGCTGTCGATCTCCCTGTCTGAAAGCCGCAGATGGGACTGAACCGCTCCTCCACGCTGACTCATACCATGAACTTCAGCCTGTTTCAGTATCAGTTTCTCGGACAGGGCAGCCAGTCCAATGGATGCTGCAATGGTCAGGATCCCCTGGCCACCCACTCCGGCTAAAATAATGTCGTTTTTCATTTATCGAGGATCAATTACTTTTTCCTTTTTACTTTTTACTTTCCTTGTCCTCCGAAGCCTTGGCGAAGGAGGATTACTATCAACCTTTAACTTTTAACTTATAACTTATAACTTTTTCCTTGCTTCCCGTTTTTTACGGGAAGCAGTTTGTATACACTCCCGTTGGGCAAGGATAACCGAGACACCCTGATATTCGAGTTCTTCCTTTATAATGTCTACATTCTTTTCATGTTCCTTTTTCAGGGGGTAAATTACCCTGACATGATCCGGTTCAACCCCGATGCCTTTGCATATGCTTTCAAGCCGGCCTGTTGCTGATGATCTCTGTCCTCCTGTCATACCGGTTGTTAAATTGTCGGAAACAAGGATGGTAACCGCCGAATTTTTATTCACCGCATCCAGCAACCCGGTCATTCCGGAATGGGTAAAGGTTGAATCTCCGATCACTGCAACACTTGGCGTTAATCCTGCATCTGCTGCTCCCACGGCCATGGTAACCGAAGCTCCCATATCCACGCATGAGTTGATTGCATTGAATGGTGGCAAAGCCCCCAGTGTATAGCATCCAATGTCTGAAAAGACCTTACCTTTTCCGTACTTTTCCAGGGCTTCGTTGAGTGCATTAAAAACATCCGCATGGCTGCATCCCTTACAGAGAGATGGGGGTCGTTTCATCACCAGGTCTGGAACAGGTGTAACTGCCTCCTGTTCTATTCCGAGTGCGGCAGCAACAAGGTTTGGGGTAAGCTCACCATCTCTGGGGATGGTCCCATCCAGTCTTCCTTTCACCGGAATTCCTTTCGCCTGTAATCCAATTAGCATCTCCTCAATAAATGGATATCCCTCCTCAAGAACAAGGATGGTTGAACAGGAATCAATCATTTTCCGAATCAACTTTCCAGGTGCCGGGTAGTGTGATAACTTCAATACCGGATAGGGGATGTCACGTCCGGGGAAATTTTCCATAAGGTAGTTAAAGGCAATTCCACAGGCAATAATTCCCAAACCTTTCTCTTTTCCTTCCCTGAATATGTTAAAGGAGGAATTCTCAGCCTCCTCCCCGATATTGGATTGCATGGAAAGCAGCCCTCTGTATCGAACCCTGGCAATGGCTGGCAAAAGGATGAATTGTGTTGGATCTCCGGGCAGGGTCAGGTTGTTCTCCGCTCTTGGTGATTTCAGGGTAACTCCTGCTCTTGAATGGGATAACCGGGTAGTGATGCGCAGCAACACCGGGACATTATACTTCTCTGATAATTCGTAGCCCACGTGAGTCATATCATACGCCTCCTGCTGATTAGCCGGTTCCAGTATTGGGATCAATGCAAACTTTCCGAAAAAACGGGAATCCTGTTCATTTTGTGATGAGTGCATCGACGGATCATCGGCTACAACCACAAGCAGTCCTCCGTTTACGCCGGTTATCGCAGAATTAATAAACGGATCTGCAGCAACATTGAGCCCGACATGTTTCATACATACCATTGCCCGCTTCCCGGCATAGGACATGCCCAATGAGGCTTCCATAGCTGTCTTTTCATTGGCTGACCATTCCCGGTGAACATCCCTTTCCGCTGCCTCTTTCGAAGATTGGACATATTCCATAATCTCTGTGGAAGGCGTTCCAGGGTAAGCATAAATGCCGGAAATTCCTGCATCAAGTCCCCCCTGTGCTATAGCCTCATCACCCAAAAGCATCAATTTTTTCATTTCAAGTTAAAGTTATCCCGTTTCAACGATTTAAAAATAGAAAGTTTTTTAAAGATATGGGAATGTTAAAAAAGCATAAAATTTGCTGTGATGAGACAAAAATAAGGTAAATTGCGGATTCCTTTGAAAGGTGTTGAACGTTTTATTTACCATGTCTCCCCGAATTTCGGAAAACCTCGTTGTGATTAAGCATAAACTGATCAAAACTGTTATTGTGTTTTCATGCCTGCTGGTTTCTGCATCCGGCATAGCCGATGGTCAGGAAAGGCAATACATTCAGTTTTCCGGATTTGTCATGAATGAAGAATCGGAACCCCTGCCCTATGTTCACATTATTTCCATGCAAACCAGACGGGGAACAATCAGTGACCGGAATGGGATTTTTTCTATCATAACCGAACCGCAGGATACCATCATCTTTTCATCGGTTGGATACAAATTGACTTATTTTGAACTTCCTACACTGATCCTCGATTATCATTACACGCATGATGTCATCATGGAACGGGATACCATTTTACTGGAGGAGGTAATCGTATTCCCCTGGCCTACTTATGAGGAGTTTAAAGAGGCTTTTTTGAGTCTTGAATTACCGGAGGATGATTATGATTTTGCCATAAGAAACCTGGCGATCATCCAGGCCCAGATCGAAGGAAATGAAATACCCTCACCCGGAGTAGCATACAAACAGGTGATGGAGAAGCAACTTTTGCAAAACTACACTTACGGGCAATACCCAATTAACAACCTGCTGAATCCGTTAGCCTGGGCCAGGTTCTTTGACGCCCTCAAGAGGGGGAAGCTCAAGATACAGAGACCCGAGAAGAAAGACAAGGATAAATGAGGAAGTGCCTCAAATCAGTGAAACTACACTTTTATCAACGAAGTGAAATGAAAGTACAAAGTTGAACTGTTGTGCTATTGCCCAAAGGTGGCATACTTGAATTTGACTTTTCGTCAGCCATAAATGGCGAAAAATTCAAAGAATTTTTCGGGTTAATAAGTTACGATACAATTTTGTATTAAATTTTGAGTTTATCAAGTGTTACTTTTGCGGTTTCCTGATGGGAAAAAAATGGAAGATACTCCTCTCATTTAGCCTTTCACTGATTTTTATCAAGGGGATTGCTCAGGAAAATGCTATTCTTACCGGGAAAATAACCGACCCGGATGATCATCCCCTCGTTTCAGTAAACATATCTGTTTCGGGCACAACAACAGGAACCTCATCAGATGAGGAAGGAGTCTATATCCTTGAGTTGCTTCCCAACCGAAGTTACTCTATCCTGTTTTCCATGTTGGGTTATGAACCCCACGAAGTAATCATTACCCTGAATCCCGATGAAGTCAGGGTATTGAACATTACCCTGACGGTTTCCGTTGAAGAGCTCCGGGAGGTTAAGGTAACCGGTGAGCGGGAAAGAACAGAAAATTTCATGCAACTGGACCTTAAAGATCTTGAAATGCTTCCCTCCGTTTCAGGAGATATTGAATCGGCATTGAAAACATTGCCGGGTGTCTCGTCCAATACAGAATTAAGCTCACAATACTCAGTCAGGGGAGGCAATTACGATGAGAATCTTGTGTATGTTAATGAGATTGAAATTTACAGGCCGTTTCTTGTTCGGTCGGGACAGCAGGAAGGGCTCAGTTTCATCAATTCGGATATGGTGGCTGCACTTCAGTTTTCTGCCGGGGGGTTTGATGCAACCTATGGAGACAAAATGTCCTCCGTTCTGGATATTACCTATCGACAACCGCAGGCTTTCGGGGGGAATATTTCTGCGAGCTTGCTGGGGGGCTCACTCCACCTGGAAGGCATTTCAAAAAACAACCGTTTCACCCACGCTACAGGAATTCGCTATAAATCAACACGCTATCTCCTTAATTCATTCGATACGGAGGGTGATTACAATCCTGTTTTTACCGATTTTCAGACCTACCTGACCTACGATCTGTCAAAAAAATGGGAGATCAGTTTCCTTGGCAATTATGCCAACAACAAATACGAATTCATTCCCAAGGATCGGCGAACCTCATTCGGGACAATCACCGATGCCATCCAGCTTTTCGTTCTATATGACGGACAGGAAGTGGATAGATTTACTACCTGGCAAGCTGCTTTTTCAGCAAAATACCAGCCGTCTGAAAACGTTCGGCTATCGTTTATTGCATCCACCTTCAATACCAGTGAAGAGGAGACCCTGGATATCCAGGGCCGGTATTCTCTTAATGCACTGGATAAGGAGATTGGCTCGGAAAACCTGGGGGATAGTATCATGAACATCGGTATCGGAAGGTTTATCGATCATGCCAGAAATTTTCTGGATGCAACCGTCATTTCAGGAACCCATAAGGGAAGCATTAGTAACGACAACCATCAGCTAAAATGGGGAGCAGGTTACCGGCACGAGAAGATCAATGACCGCTTGAATGAATGGACGTTTGTCGACTCGGCGGGATTTTCAATTCCTTACTCTGATAGCCGGGTGATGCTTGCTGACAGCAAATGGAGCCAGAACAGGTTACAATCCAACAGGATCACAGCATACATCCAGGATCGATACAAACTGCCTTTTGATTCACTTGACATGAGTGTGACGGGTGGGATCAGGATCAATTACTGGGATTTTAACCGGCAGCTGCTGATAAGTCCCCGGTTAATCATTACCTATTGGCCGGCATGGAAGCGGGATATTACACTTCATTTCTCAGCAGGTTATTATTACCAGCCTCCTTTCTATAAAGAGATCCGTGATCCACAGGGTGACCTTAACCGGGATATCAAAGCCCAAAAATCAATCCATCTGCTCCTCGGTGGAGAACTGAACTTCACCGCATGGGAGCGTCCGTTTAAATTCACAACCGACATCTTCTACAAACGAATGACAGACCTGATTCCATATAAAATAGATAATGTCCGGATCAACTATGCCGGGGCAAACATGGCGGATGGTTATGCAGCCGGTATTGATATGAAGATCAATGGTGAATTTGTCGCCGGAGTTGAATCATGGGCCAGTCTGTCATTCATGCAAACCAGGGAAAATATCGCCGGTGACTTTTATTTCAATGAAGAGGGAGAGAGAGTTGAACCGGGATACTATCCACGCCCCACCGACCAGCTGGTTAATTTCGGCCTCTTTTTCCAGGATTATTTCCCAAATAATCCAACCTATAAAGTACACCTTACTCTCCTGTTTGGATCCGGTCTGCCTGCTTCATCGCCCTATTCAGACAGGTATGACGAAACCTTCAGAATGCCTTCTTACCGAAGGGTTGATCTTGGATTTTCGAAGGTCATTTCAAATACGGGTTATTCGGGAAATAGCAGAAAATTTTTCAAAGCCTATGAAAGCATATGGATTGGTCTGGAGGTGTTTAACCTGTTTGATATAAATAACACCATCTCCTATTTGTGGGTCACTACTGTAAATAACCTGTCGCATGTATCTCAACAATATGCCGTACCCAACTACCTTACCTCCCGGAGACTCAACCTTACGATAAACATCAACTTTTAACTGTCGAAATCCTTTATAACATGTCTTGTGTCAGCCCATTGTTCCGGGATAAACGATATCCTGCAGTGGTTTCCTGGTCCTGGTCCTGAGTTCTCTTGATTTGAGGTCTTCCGGAAGATCGTTAACATTTCCATGATATCCTATGGCAATCATAGCAACTGGTTCAAACCCCTCCGGGATCAACAAATTTTCTCTTGCTTTTTCGACCGAAAAACCACCCATTGGATGTGCCACCAATCCCATGAACGTAGCCTGGGTGAGCAGATTGCCCGTTGCCAGACCCACATCATGGAAAGCGTATTTATTGGGTTTGTCAGTACGGGAAAAATTCATCCTTGTAACACTTAAAACCAGCACGGGTGCATTTCTTGCCCAGAACCGGTTGTCTTTAACAAGACAATCAAGCATGGCCTCAAATTCAGAACGGTTCTCACGGATAGCATAAATGAATCGCCAGGGTTGTTCATTGAAACTGGAAGGTGCCCATCGGGCAGCTTCAAACAGTGCCCTGATCTTTCCCGGTTCAACCGGTCTATCTGAAAATACAAATGGACTGTACCGTGAAGCTATCGATTCATGAACTTTTTCGTGTGCGTTATTGCTTTCCATACTATCCACTTATTTTTACTATATTTATCCGGGACAAACCTAACCAGAGTTAACGGATAATACAAAAAAAATGAATGCACAAGATTTTATGGACCGGGAAGAGCGATATGGTGCTCATAACTACCATCCATTACCGGTTGTTCTTGAAAAAGGAAAAGGGATATATGTCTGGGATGTTGAAGGGAAAAGGTATTTTGATTTTCTCTCCGCCTACTCTGCAGTGAACCAGGGGCATTGTCATCCAGCCATTGTGAAAGCGTTGACCGACCAGGCTCAGGTTCTAACCCTGACATCCAGGGCTTTTTACAACAGTGCACTGGGTGAGTATGAAGAATACATCACTCGCTATTTTGGTTATGACAAGATCCTGCCGATGAATACGGGAGCTGAGGCGGACGAGACCGCCATTAAGCTGTGCCGGAAATGGGCTTACCAGGTAAAGGGTGTACCGGACAACCAGGCGAAGATCGTCGTATGTGCCAATAATTTTCATGGCAGAACAATAACCATCATCTCGATGTCCACCGACCCGGATGCCAGAAACGAATACGGTCCCTATACTCCCGGCTTTATCACGATCCCCTATAATGATCTTTCAGCCCTTGAGGAAGCGCTGGAAGATCCTAATGTTGCCGGTTTCCTTGTGGAACCCATTCAGGGTGAAGCGGGCGTAATGGTACCCGACGAGGGCTACCTGGAGCGTGCTTACGAGCTCTGTAAAATAAGAAATGTGCTTTTTGTTGCCGATGAGGTGCAGACAGGAATTGCCCGTACCGGTAAGCTGCTTGCCTGCGATCATGAGAATGTTCGACCCGATGTATTAATCCTCGGAAAGGCGATATCAGGCGGAGTATTTCCAATATCAGCCGTGCTGGCTGATGACGAAATCATGTTAACCATCAAACCCGGTGAACATGGATCAACCTTCGGGGGTAACCCCATCGCTGCAAAGGTTGCAATGGCAGCCCTGAAGGTGGTAAAAGATGAGAAACTGGCAGAGAATGCTGATAAACTGGGGCATATTTTCAGGGAAGAATTCAGAAGCATCAAGTCAGAAATGATCGAACAGGTCAGGGGAAAAGGATTGCTCAATGCAGTTGTTATCCGTCCGAAAGGGGGCAAAACCGCCTGGGACGTTTGTGTCGCCATGAAAGATAACGGTTTGATTGCCAAACCGACCCATGGGCATATCATCCGGTTCGCCCCACCACTGGTGATTACGGAAGAGGAGTTAAGAGAAGCCATGGGGATAATCAAAGAGACGTTTAAGCTTTTTGAATAAACTGAAATGCCCTATTTTATATGTTCAGAAACAACATTTTAAACCTGCTTTATCTACTCATCCTGATCTTTAATTCCTGCCGCAGTGGAGGATTTGACCAGGTTTCTGTGCGGCCTCTCGTCGATACCATCGGCTTTGCACAATACGCCTGGCAGATGGACAGTCTCTTCGCCCGAATCGAACGGCTTTCACCAAATGAGCAGCATTTGGACAAACAGGTTCGTCAACCATGGAAAGTTTGTATTTCACCTCATGACGACTACACGTACGTGGGATCGCTTTATCCTGAAGTTCTACAACATGTCCATGCGAAAACGCTCTTGCTGATCGGGGTGGCGCATAAGGCAGGAGCATTGAACCTCGAAGACAGGATCATTTTCGATAGCCATGCTTACTGGAAAGGGCCCTACGGGAATGTTACGGTCTCAG
>Ga0315547_1001374_pt1 | contig 19412 bp, 16 predicted proteins | sample SalMarSW160240MG_2_FD_202542 | JGI IMG/M metagenome (GOLD analysis project Ga0315547, IMG submission 202542) | Salt marsh sediment microbial communities from the Plum Island Ecosystem LTER, Massachusetts, United States - Salt Marsh Sediment SW1601-240 ...
CATTATTTTGGTTCTTATTGAAACTGACATAGGGCTATCCTTTCTTCTATTTTTTTACAAGAATAGTCCTTGTCGGTTTCATGTTAAGTTTTATCTACCCATAGTTTTTGAAGGAGAACCTTAAATAGAGACCTCCAATGCCCCAGATAGTGTATTGGAGGTCTACTTGCAATTTCTTTTGCTTGTATTTGAAATTTCAATTCACATATGTAAAAAAGATTATCAAAAAGTATATAAATACAATTTTTTTAACTTGCATTACACTGTATCCCAAAAATTTCAATTTGTATTTCCTTTACAAAAAAGAGCAATAATATAATATTGATAAATAAAATACATATTATTAGGTCAAATGGAAAATAATTCTATCTTTAAGTTTCAAATTATAAAAGAAGATAAGAACTCTTCAGCAAGATGTGGAGAGATAATAACTCCACACGGGAAAATTTCTACACCTGTTTTTATTCCAGTCGGAACTTTAGGAACTGTGAAGTCTATGTCTCCAAGAGAATTAGAAGAAATTGGGTATGAAATAATTTTATCAAATACTTATCACCTTTATTTAAGACCAGGCGATGAATTAATAAAAAAAGCAGGTGGAATTCATAATTTCATCGGATGGAATAAACCGATATTAACTGATAGTGGCGGCTTTCAAGTTATGAGCCTTCAGCAATTTCGTAAAATTACTGATGACGGTATAGAATTTCAATCACATATTGATGGAAGCTATCATTTTTTCTCACCTGAAAGAGTTATTAAAATTGAACAAAATTTAGGCGCGGATATTATTATGGTTCTTGATGAATGTACACCATTTCCTTCCAGTTACGAATATGCAAAGAAATCTGCTGATTTAAGTTTAAAATGGGCAATTAGATGCAAGGAAGAATTTCAAAAGAATAATGGAAGACAGGGATTATTCGGTATAGTTCAAGGAAGTGTTTTTGATGATATTAGAGAACAAAATGCAAAACAACTTTTGAAGATTGGTTTTGATGGATATGCTATTGGAGGATTGGCTGTTGGCGAAGAAAAAAAAGATATGTATCGTATTGTAAAACTGCTTAATAATATTTTACCTGAAGATAAACCTCGTTATTTAATGGGTGTTGGCACTCCTATTGATTTGCTTAAAAATATTGAAAAAGGCGTGGATATGTTTGATTGTGTTATGCCAACAAGAAATGCGCGTAATGGCTCGGTTTTTACAAAAAATGGTAAATTAATTGTCCGCGATTCTGAATTCAAAGAGGATTTCAATCCTATTGAAGATGATTGTAATTGTTATGCTTGCAAAAATTTTTCCAGAGCATTTATAAGACATTTAATCAAAACAAAGGAAATTTTAGGCATAAGATTGACAACTATTCATAACCTGGCATTTTATTTCAATTTAATGAAAAGTATTAGAAAAGCAATTATGAATGATAATTTTATGGAATTTAAGAGGAAATTTATTGAACAATATAGGAGGCAAAATGGCTACTATAACACAAAGTAAAATTATTAAAGGGTTTAATAAACTACCCCTTTCTGCAAAAAAAGAGCTGTATGACTTTCTTCAATTCTTATTAATTAAATGGAATCTGTTGAAAGAGGAAGATGAAGGTGAGGTTCTTTCAATGGATGATTTGAATATTATTATTGAGGGTGAATTAGAATTTGAAAAAGGGGAAACAATAGGTCTTGAAGATTATGTAAAATCCCGAGGTATAAGTGTATAAAGTTGAACTCACGAAACAGGTTCGCAGATTCCTTGATAAAAAAGCTAATAAGTTTGTAAAGAAAGTCTTTCAAAATTTTAAGTTATTTTCTGAATCACCCTACAAAAATAATCTTGACATTAAACCGATAAAAGGACAAAGGGGTCTTTGGCGCTTGCGGATAGGGACTATTCGCTTTATTTATAGCATTAAAAAGAAACAGTCAGTTATTCTAATTCTGAAGGCTGACTCACGGGGACAAGTTTACAAGAAAAAATAAGTGAAAAACTGAGAAATATAATGGAACTAAATCAAATTAGGAGTTAGTAAAACAATGAAAAAAACAAAAATATTATGGATAGATGACGAAATAGAGATGCTTAAACCTCATATACTATTTCTTGAAGAAAGAAATTATGAAATTATACCAGCATCAAATGGAAATGATGGAATAAAATTAGTTGAAGAAAATAATTTTGATTTAGTGCTTCTTGATGAAATGATGCCTGGACTTGATGGGCTTGAAACTTTATCTGAAATCAAAAAAAGGAATGGCTCGCTTCCTGTTGTAATGATTACAAAAAACGAAGAAGAAGGTTTAATGAATAAAGCCATTTCTCAACAAATTACAGATTATATAATAAAACCAATAAATCCAAACCAAATCTTGATGTCCATAAAAAAAATCTTGATGACTGAAGAAATTAGACGCAACAGAATGGGTGAAGAATATGCTCAATTTTCTGCCTGGCTAAATCAAAAACTATTCTCTGAGCCTGATTGGAAAGATTGGACTGAGATATTCAGAAGAATTGTAGAATGGGATATAAAATTTGATGAATTGTATTATGAAGATATTGCTCAAATGCACGATTTTGAACGGAAAAATTGTAATGTTGAATTCTCAAATTTTATTGCAAATAATTTTAAAAACTGGTTTCAAAATGCGAATCACCCTACATTATCTTATGAAATAGTAAAAAAATATCTCTCTCCTTTATTTTCACAAAAAAAAGTAGTCTATTTTATAGTTTTGGATTGCCTGCGTCTTGACCAATTTATGGTATTTAAACCGTATTTAGAACAACTCTTTAATATTAAAACAGATTTGTATATATCTATCCTTCCAACATCTACACCATATTCAAGAAATGCTATATTCAGCGGTATGATGCCTAAAGATATTGCAAGGGTTTTCCCACAATTCTGGGGAAGTAGCAGAGAGGATGAAAATAGTCTCAATCGGTATGAACATTTCTTTATTGATGAACAACTAAAAAGATTGGGAATACCACTACACAATGGAAGTAAATATACTAAAATTCTAAATCCAGAAGAGGGACAATATGTTGTTAAAAAAATCCCAAGTTATAAAAAAGAACGACTGGTTATCCTTGTTTATAATTTTTTGGATTTGTTGCTTCATCATCGTTTCAAAGACGAAGTCTTACAAGAAATGATTCCAAATGACCGAGCATTAAGGTCCTTATCAAAAATCTGGTTTCTTAATTCAAAATTTTATGAAGCATTACAATTAATTGCTAAACAGGATGCTATTATAGTTTTAACTACAGACCATGGTTCTATTAAAGTTCAACATGCAACAAAAGTAATCAGTGATAAGGATGTTACAACAGGTTTGAGAGCAAAACATGGGAAAAACTTATCCTGTAATGAAAGACATGCAATTAAAATTAGAAATCCTTCAAAATTTGGACTTCCAGCAGAAAGTATAGTGGAAAATTATATCTTTGCAAAGAGTGATTACTATTTTGTCTATCCTACTGATTATCATGAATATAAGAAAAAATTTGATGGTACATATCAGCATGGTGGAACTTCTATGGAAGAGATGATATTACCTATTTCAATTTTGACACCAAAAGGAAAATAAGGGAAATAGAGGATATAGGGATATAAGGATATAAGGATAAATTGGAAGAGAAAGATAAAATCGAAAAAATAAGCTATTCATTAAAAGATACACAAAAAATAGCAGAAAAATTTTCTAATAACCTTAATGATGGTGATGTTATAGCTTTATATGGACCTCTCGGCAGTGGCAAAACATTCTTTGTGAAATATATTGCTAAATCTTTGGGAGCAAAGAATTATATCACAAGCCCATCATTTACTATTTTAAATGAGTATAATGCCAACTTGCCAATTTATCACTTTGACTTTTATCGTTTAAAAACTGAAAAGGAGATTGAAGAAATTGGATTTATAGATTTCCTGAATCAGAAAGGGATTTTTTTTGTTGAGTGGCCAGAAAGGGCAGAATCTATGCTGCCAAGAAATTATTATAGAATTGTTTTTGAAATAATTGATAAAAATTCTCGCAAAATTACTATATATACTGTCCAAAATGATAAATAAGATAAACAAAAAAGTAAATCTTTGTGTCTTTGAGTCTTTGTGGTGAATTTTTCTGGAGTATAAAATGCCTAAATTAATGAAAAGTGTGTCAGGGATTAGAGGAATTGTAGGGGAAACCTTAACTGTGGAAAATGTGCTGCGATTTGCCCAGAGATTCGGGGTATTTTGTAAAAAGGGAAAAGTGCTTGTTGGTCGTGATTCCCGAACGACTGGTAAGATGCTTTTTAATGTAGTTTCTTCAGGCTTAATGTCAGTAGGTGCTGATGTTGTTAACCTTGGGATTTGCCCCACGCCCACAATTTTGTTAGCAGTAGAAAAATCAGATGCAAGTGGTGGTATTGCAATTACTGCCAGTCATAATCCTAAAGAATGGAATGCACTCAAACTGATAAATGAAAAAGGAACATTTTTAACCTCTCTGCAAGCTAAACAATTCTGGTCTATAAAGAATGATGAAATAATAAATCAGAATTGGCATAATATTGGTAAATTGAGTTCAAATAATTCAGTAATGGAGAATCATATAAATAGTATTCTTCAGCTTAAATATGTGGACTTAGACGCAATAAGAAAAAAGAATTTTAAAGTTGTAATTGATTCAACAAATGGTGCAGGTGGATTATTCTCTCCATTATTATTACGAAAATTAGGTTGTGAGGTCATCGAGATTTTTTCTGAACCAACTGGTATTTTTTCAAGAATTGCAGAACCTTCAGCAGAAAATCTTGCTGAATTAGAAAAGATGGTTTTATCTAAAAAAGCAGATATCGGTTTTGCCACAGACCCGGATGTTGACCGCCTATCAATTGTTTCAGAAGAGGGTGAGGCATTGGGAACAGAATTCTCTTTACTTTTAGCAGAGAATTTTGTCCTTTCTCAGAACAGGGGAGATATTGCCACAAATTTATCATCATCAATGGCTTCTGATGACATTGCAAAAAAGTATGATGTACAGGTCTTCCGCTCCAAAGTGGGAGAAATAAATGTGGCAGAGATGATGAAACAACATAATTGCGTAATCGGAGGTGAAGGGAATGGAGGAATTATTCTTCCTGATTTGCATTTTACAAGAGATGCGCCTATGGGAATGGCTCTTATTTTATCATATATGGCTAAAACAGGGAAAAGGATTTCTGAATTGGCTAATTTAATTCCTCATTATTTTATGTATAAAACTAAGCTCCAACTTACTGATAATATAGATTTTGATAAAAGATTAATTCATATCAAAAATAAGTTTCCTGACTGCAAATTTGATTTTACAGATGGAATGAAAATTGTTGCGAAAGATTATTGGATTCATATAAGAAAATCTGGAACTGAACCAGTTGTTAGGATTATCTCAGAGAGCGAATCCAGAGAAATGTCTGCAAATCTGATTAACAGCATCAAAAAATTATTTATTGCAAATATGCAATAATGCATTCAAAAGAAGCCCACAAATTCATTTGTGGGTATATGAATAACGAAAATGTAAGATTAACCGTTTCAACGGTTTATAAAAGAAAGGTAATTTAAAATGTCACACTCTTTAACAAGAATTTGGATACATGCGGTATGGAGTACAAAAGAGAGATTCCCATATATGAAAGAAAAACAACGAATAAAAATTATACATCATTTAAATTCAAAATTTGAAGAATTAGATTGCGATGTAAGAATTATAAATGGAACTGAAAATCATTTACATACATTATTTCTATTAAATCAGAATAAGTCAATTAAGGAAATTTTAAAAAATGTAAAAGGTGAGACATCTCATTGGATAAATCAAAATGAATTTTATAAAACAAAATTTGCATGGCAGATAGGATATGGTGCATTTTCAGTTAGTGAATCCGTTGTTTCTGATGTTGAAAAATATATAAAAAACCAACAAGCGCATCATAGGAAAATGTCATTTCAAGAAGAATGGGAATTACTTTTAAAAAAACATAATATTGTTATCATGGGAAACCATTAAAATGGTTAATTAAGTATGTTTGGTGTATCTCTTTACCCATAATTAAAATTATGGGCTTCTACTCTCAGAAACATTTATTTTAGGAAACCCATAAATGTTTACTCCGTATATTGACGGATTATTGGGGGATACTAAATATAGTGTAAATATGATATAAGGAAGAAATATGAAACTAACAGAAGAATTTATCCGGAAACTGCCAAAGACAGACTTACATGTTCATCTTGATGGTTCGTTAAGAATAAATACTATAATTGATTTAGCGAAGAAACAAAATGTAAAAATGCCAAGTTTAGAACCAGCAAAGTTAAAACAACTTCTCTCTGCTGAGAATGCACAGAGTTTGGAAGAGTATCTTGAAGGATTTCAATACACACTTCTGGTATTACAAACTGAGGATGCACTTTTCCGTGCTGCCTATGAATTGGCTGAGGATTCTGCCAATGAAAATATTCGCTATACAGAAATCAGGTATTGCCCAATTCTTCATACAAAAAAAGGATTAAGCCTTACCGCGGTTTCCAATGCAGTGTTGGATGGTCTTAAACAGGCTGAAAGGGATTTTAATATTAAAACTGGCGTGATTATTACAGGTATGAGAGATATGAGCCCTGATGTATCACTAAAATTAGTTGGATTAGCAATTGCTTACAAAAGCAAAGGTGTTGTGGGATTTGACCTTGCTGGTGAGGAAATGAATTATCCTGCCAAAGAACATCGTGAGGCTTTTGATTTAGCATTAAAAAATAACTTGAACATTACTATTCATGCAGGTGAAGGATACGGGCCATTAAGCATTCATCAGGCTATTCACTATTGTGGTGCACATAGAATTGGGCATGGAACTCGTCTAATAGAGGATGGGGATTTACTTAACTATGTTAATGACCACCGCATTCCGATAGAGATTTGCCTTTCCAGCAACCTGCACACAAAAGCTGTTTCATCTTTTGAGGCACATCCTCTTCCATTATTTTACGACTTAGGCCTGCGTGTAGCATTAAATACGGACAACAGATTGATGTCAAACACTTCAATGACTAAAGAATTTATGTTAACTATAAAGTACTTTGGGTTTGATTATAAGCACATAAAGAATCTAATCATAAATGGGTTTAAAAGTTCTTTTCTGCCGTATCGTGAAAAATCAATTATGCTAAATAAGATACTTGGGCAAATGGCAGAAATTGAAAAACAAGAGATGAAGGCAGAAACAGTGGAGTATGAGGATAAGTTATAGTTAGATACAGAATTCAATATTCAAAAATGGAATGCGGAATGTAATGTTTTAAAAACTCTTAAATACCCTTGCCAATGAATGACCTGGTGCTTTAATCTCTAAATCAAGAAAATATCCAAAATATGTACAAAAAATCATTAATAATTTCATTGTGATATTAGCCCATATATTAAATGACTCAAGTTTTGCAGAAGTGAATGTTACTGAATAAATGGCAATTGATTAATAATATCTCATGTGAAACTTGAATTAACTAATTAGTGCCTATTCTTAAAATCACTCAATTCCCGAGTTCACCGAGTAAATCGGGGACAAGGAACGAGATAAGAACCTCGTTCTACATTTAAGAATAGACACTAATTAGTTTTAGTTTACTTCTTCTCCGCTTTCTTCTTGGGATAGAAAATTACTGTGAGAAGTGCTAAAATGGCTAGTACTATGTTAAGTATAGCAATAGCATTAGACTTAAGGCCAAAATTGCCGATGGCTAGAAGTACCACTCCAATGAAATAAAGGCAAACAAAACCTATACTAAGATTTTTTGATTTGCCCGCAGTAATGACAAGCTGAATTATCCAAGCAATAGCAATTACGATAAGTCCAATGAACAGTAATGTATTCATTTTTATCCTCCTCTTGCATTTTTCCTCTCTTAGAGGTATTTAATAAGCAATTCAATCAACAATTTTTAGTATATTGTCAAGTTTTTTATAAAAAATTATGCATACCATCAAAAGTTAAGCAGATTTTATTGATAGGTAAGATACTAATAATTATTCTTTTTTAATTCTAACGCTTTCTTCAAATCCTCTTCTGTATCAATACCAAAGCCAGCATAGTCGGTTTTTACAACTTTAATCTTAATTCCATTTTCTATCAAACGGAGTTGTTCCAGTTTCTCTACTTTTTCCAACCTGGATTGTGGCAAGGAAGCAAAGATTTGCAAAGCATCCTTTCTGAAAGCATAAACACCAATATGAATATAATACTGGAATTTGATATCTGAATCAATTCTTTGATAGGGGATAGGTGACCGAGAAAAATAAATTGCAAAGTTGTTTTTATCAAAGATTACTTTTACTCTATTTGGATTTTTTGCCACTTCAATATCTGTAATTGAATGAATGAGTGTCGCAACAGAGACATCAGGTTCGGAAAATGCGTGAATTAACTTATTCAGAGGCTCTTTGGTTATAAATAGTTCATCACCTTGAATATTTACAATAATGTCTGCATCTAATTTTTTAGTAATCTCTGCAACCCTTTCTGTTCCGCATTTATGCTTTGAAAATGTTATTTCAACCTTGCCACCAAATGCCTTCACTGCATCAAAAATGCGGATATCATCAGTTGCTACTATTACATCAGAAAAAAGTCGCGTTTTTCTAATATTTTCATATATTATTTGAATAAGTGGTTTATTATTAATTTTTCGTAAAGGTTTTCCTGGCAGACGGGTTGAATTATATCTGGCAGGTATTATAGCAATTACATTTTTCATAAGTAAATACCTTTTTTGCCACGAACCACACGAACTAACACGAACAATATTTTATTCATAAAATTGAACCTTTTTTAGTTATAAATAATTTTCATGATTCTTTGTGTCCCGTCTCTCCTCGCATCAGTAGGAATAAGTTATTATTTTCTTAATTCTTTTAACTTTTTGGCTAATTTTAAAGCCATCTCTTCTGGAGCACCATGCAATATCTCAGTTTTCTTTTCCATTTTCGGAGTAAAGATTTTCTCTACTTGAGTAGGGGACCCATTTAAACCAATATATTTTTCATCCAGTTTTAAATCTTTAAATCCCCAGATAGTAATTTCAGCCTTTTTAGATTTCATTTTACCGCGAAGTGAAGGGAGTCGTGGCTCATTTATTTCTTTTACAACTGAAATTGCAACAGGTAATTTAGATTCAATAACATCATATCCATCCTCCATCATTCTCTCGGCAATAATCTTGCCGTCAGATATGGACTCAATCTTTTTAACAAATGTGATTTGTGGAATTCCAAGATGAGTTGCCACACCTGGTCCTACTTGAGCTGTATCACCATCAATAGCCTGTTTGCCAAATAAAATTATATCATAATCGCCAATCTTTTTTATTGCAGTTGATAAAGTGTAACTTGTAGCAAATGTGTCAGCCCCAGCAAATTTTCTATCTGAAAGTAAAACCACTTCATCTACACCTAAAGAAATAGCCTCTCGCAAAGCAGATTCAACCTGTGGAGGTCCCATACTGAGGATAGTTACCTTTCCACCAAACTTTTCGCGTAATCTTAATCCTTCCTCAATAGCATACATATCAAATGGGTTTATAATACTCTCAACACCTTCACGAATTAGAGTATTTGTTTCAGGATTTATCTTTATCTCTATTGTATCGGGAACTTGCTTTATGCAAACAATTATGTTCATCTGAGCTCCATTCACTCTTTTTACTCATTCACCCTTTATTATATCATTATTACCTAAAAGTAGACTGCAGTTGTTTTTTATATTAGAAATGGTTACATTCTCGCCGATAAGGCTGTCCAGAATCTTTCCTTTAACATTTGAGATTAAGCACTTTTTCATAACAATACTATTTGCAATGCTTGTGTCAGTAATTTTACATTCGTCACCAATACATGTATTTGGATATAAAGTAGAGTTTGAGATAACACATCTCTGTCCGATGGCAACAGGGCCTGTTATTTCACAATTTTCAATCTTACTATCAGTTCCGATGTATACTGAATTTTCTAATTTAGATTCCTTATCTATATCACCTCTGATATACCAGCCTTTAAGTTTATTCATAAGATATTGATTAGCATCTAAGATATCCTCTGGTTTGCCTGTATCAAGCCATTTTCCTTCTAATATTTCACCTTTTACAATTAAGTTTTGGTCAATAAGTCCCTGAATTGCATCAGTGATTTCATACTCGCCACGCCAGGACGGCTTCAGACTATCAATAGCCGGGAAGACCTTTTCGTCAAAGATATACACGCCAGCAATTGCCAGATTAGATTGGGGATGTTTTGGCTTTTCCACAACTTTGACTAATTTATCACCTTCAAGAATTGCAATACCAAATCTTTCGGGTTCATCAACTTCTTTTAAAATGACGATGCTATCAGGTTTTTCTGTCGCATATCGTTTTACAAAATTGCTTAAGTCATCCTCAAAGATATTATCTCCCAAAAAGACCATAAATGGCTCAGACCCAACAAACGATTGTCCCATCTTAACTGCATGAGCTAAACCTTTTGGTTCATCCTGCACAATATATTTAATCTTAGCATCCAATTGTGAACCGTCTCCAACAACCTTTTTAATGATTTCTTGTTTATAGCCAACAATTAAACTGATTTCTGTGATTCCTAAATTAACTAATTTTTTTATAATATGAAAAACAATTGGTTGGTTTGCCAGTGGGATGACATGCTTTGGCAAAGAATGGGTAATAGGCTGTAGCCGAGTACCTTTCCCGGCACATAAGATTAATGCTTTCATCTTTATTTACTCCTGAAATATCTTGAAAATTCTTATACAAATTCGGGAGGATATAACAGTAATGTCAATTTAATTGTATAAAAACAAAAGTGGAGATATAAGAATAAAGAGTAGACGCCTGTTAAACCTGAGTCTACCCAATATGGTTTGATTAAAAACGGTAAACTAGTGAACTTGTAAATTTGTGAACTGGTTTAATTAGAACTAAATTAACAAATGGAAAAGTCCGAAGGCTCTCGCCAAATGCAAATCTGCCAGTCCCAATCTATCGTGACCCTGTCTCGGAGCTGACAGATACCTTTGGCATGAAAATCCATTATGATTTAATTTTATGTAATTAAATTCTTTATTCCTAAATATACGAACCATATTCCTACTATTATAGCAGTAATTCTTGCTGCCATTCGTACTTCCTTAAAACGAGAGATGAATCCGGAGAAAATGAATGGAAGCAGAAAAATACTAGTTGCTACAAAGAAACAAATAAAGAAGACAATGCTTTTTAATATTCCTCCAAGGCTGATTGCAAAACTCATAGCTAAAAGGAATGGTGGGCATATATTTATACCAGCCAAAAAGCCGATAGTGAGCAAATATTTTGGTTTTTTAAAAAACTTTTTATAAAGAGAACAAGATCTCCATTTCGGTAGAGATTGAACTAAACCATAAAGAATCATTATGCATCCCAAAATCAGATATAGAATAGGGAGAATTGTTTTCTGGAAATATGGAAGCGTAACAAGATATTTACCCAGCAAACCCACTATCAGGCCAAAAAGACTATAAGCAATAAGTTTACCAGAAAGAAACAAGCCTAATGATATTGCAGAAAGCCTGATATTGCTATCTTTATTAGAAAGCATAATTGGAGCCAGTATTGGATAGCAAAAACCCATGCAGAAAATTCCAGTGGAAAAGCCAAGAGCTAAAGCTTTTAGAATCATTTAAGGTATTCCTCCAATTTCTTTTTCCCCTCTTCTGTCATCATATCCATATTCCATGATATTGAATTATCTACATTAACTTCAACTTCTGTAACATCAAAGTTTGCCTTAACCGTCCCTTCAATTTGTTTGGCTATAAACTTGTTTAATGGGCATAGGGGAGTGGTAAAAATGATACTGACTTTGACTTTATTATTTTTTTCAATTTGAATATTCCTTATTAATCCTAAATCAACGATGTTTAAGTCTATTTCAGGGTCTTTTATAGTTTTAAGTGCCTGCTTGATTCCTTCTTGAGTAAAAGGATAATTCTTTGTTACTTCTTTATTTTCTTTTAAGAAAAGATGGGGTAGTCTAATAAGAATAATTAGAATGGCACAAAAGATAATAATTACACCTATTTGAATTAGCAATTTTTTTCTTTTCATCTGAAAATCCTTTTTTGCCACGAACTACACGAACTAATACAAACAATATTTTATTCATAAAATTAAATCTGTTTAAAATTATTAGTAATTTTCATAATCCTTTCAGGCTCGGCGCCTCTGTCTCGGCTTGGCGAGCCAAGACGGGCAGACGGGTCAGGCTCGGCCAGTCTTGGCTCCCGATAAATCGGGGGACAGGCGCCCAGACGGGTGCGTCCCTGAAGCATCGGGGACATGAGTGTTTCATGTCACTAACTTAGCGAGGTTTATTATAAAAATACTAACACTAATGCCTTTCAATTACAATACAGCTTAATTAGATTCAATATTCTTTTTACTGGTCTGGGCGCCCGAGCCTGATATGAAACTTTGTCAACCTTGTTTCCCAGTAATATGCGAAGTATTGATATGGGATTTAATGGAATGAGGGAATTAAACCTCAACATCATCAAAGGAAGAATTAAATTTGTAAAAGTTTCAATCCTTGTTTTAATGGAATGAGGGAATTAAACCCACAAGTTATCCACATTTTATCCCCAAACCGCTTAGTTTCAATCCTTGTTTTAATGGAATGAGGGAATTAAACTTTGCTCTACAAATAGGAATAGTAATTCCATAACTTCGGTTTCAATCCTTGTTTTAATGGAATGAGGGAATTAAACTTGAAGACTGAAGGTAAGTCTAGCGTAAAAGTTAGATGTTTCAATCCTTGTTTTAATGGAATGAGGGAATTAAACTTCTACGCACCTAAAAATCCCTTCGGCATCAGGAAATGTTTCAATCCTTGTTTTAATGGAATGAGGGAATTAAACTGTTAATAAGGTCTTAAAAGCAATGTGCCCTTATTAGTTTCAATCCTTGTTTTAATGGAATGAGGGAATTAAACCTTGATAAACGACAGGTATATTTAAGAAATTTAATTTGTTTCAATCCTTGTTTTAATGGAATGAGGGAATTAAACATTCTTAGTTAGGAATTATAAATCAATTCTTGAATAGTTTCAATCCTTGTTTTAATGGAATGAGGGAATTAAACTTGGATACAACGCCACAAATCATTTTTTGATGTGTTGTTTCAATCCTTGTTTTAATGGAATGAGGGAATTAAACATTCACGAGCTAAAGACTATTATGCCACCCTTACCAGGTTTCAATCCTTGTTTTAATGGAATGAGGGAATTAAACAAAGTCTATTCAGCCATCAATTACTCTAACAATGCCATGTTTCAATCCTTGTTTTAATGGAATGAGGGAATTAAACTCTGGAATTGGGTTTTTTGTAGGGTCATCTAATAGGTGTTTCAATCCTTGTTTTAATGGAATGAGGGAATTAAACCTTATGAGCCATTACAATCCCCAAACCACCCCGAACTTGTTTCAATCCTTGTTTTAATGGAATGAGGGAATTAAACACAAATGGTACTTACACTTCCATTTTGATGATCCACGTTTCAATCCTTGTTTTAATGGAATGAGGGAATTAAACACAAATGGTACTTACACTTCCATTTTGATGATCCACGTTTCAATCCTTGTTTTAATGGAATGAGGGAATTAAACACTTGAACCCAATGCGTGGAACTATATTGAGTTTGGGTTGTTTCAATCCTTGTTTTAATGGAATGAGGGAATTAAACCCGGAATGTGGAAAACTACTAGCCGTGTGGTCACTAGTTTCAATCCTTGTTTTAATGGAATGAGGGAATTAAACACCTGCAGATAGGACCATAATTGTAACACAAAGATGAGTTTCAATCCTTGTTTTAATGGAATGAGGGAATTAAACCTTTGTGTAATGCTGTACCCATTATTTTAACCCGCTGTTTCAATCCTTGTTTTAATGGAATGAGGGAATTAAACAAAAATCCGCCAAAAAGCGAAGTCAATGGGAATGGAGTTTCAATCCTTGTTTTAATGGAATGAGGGAATTAAACGCTGAACTACAGCCCTGACCTGAAAAGGTAATTTAGGTTTCAATCCTTGTTTTAATGGAATGAGGGAATTAAACCAAAAACCTACAAGTGATAATGAAGTCAATGGGAAGTTTCAATCCTTGTTTTAATGGAATGAGGGAATTAAACTAGGTGTGTTGGTCCGTGTGAGGTAGGTCCATGTGCGTTTCAATCCTTGTTTTAATGGAATGAGGGAATTAAACTCAGACTTGGATTTTCCATATCTCGTGTTCCCCATACGTTTCAATCCTTGTTTTAATGGAATGAGGGAATTAAACCATTTGTCATTAATATTACCTGCATTCCAACTTGTTCAGTTTCAATCCTTGTTTTAATGGAATGAGGGAATTAAACGAGGCTGTAGGCTTACAGTTCATCATATTGATTGGGAGTTTCAATCCTTGTTTTAATGGAATGAGGGAATTAAACCAAAAAAACAAGTAGATAGTTTTGGAAGAGTGGAGAGTTTCAATCCTTGTTTTAATGGAATGAGGGAATTAAACTCGCCCCGATTGAGATTCCTTGTGTATTACATTTAAGTTTCAATCCTTGTTTTAATGGAATGAGGGAATTAAACCTTTTCAACCGCTTTGGCGTTCCGTAGCATATCATTAGTTTCAATCCTTGTTTTAATGGAATGAGGGAATTAAACAATGAAAACAATCAAAGGTAAGGAATATTCTTGGAATGTTTCAATCCTTGTTTTAATGGAATGAGGGAATTAAACAATAAACTTGGATACTGACTATTCGTCTATGTCTGAGTTTCAATCCTTGTTTTAATGGAATGAGGGAATTAAACAAGCAGATTCGGAAATGATGGATATGCTTTCTGGTTGTTTCAATCCTTGTTTTAATGGAATGAGGGAATTAAACTAGAAAAGGAGGCGGGGATGAAAAATCGTTAATAACGAGTTTCAATCCTTGTTTTAATGGAATGAGGGAATTAAACCAAAACTTACTGAGGTATTATTTTTAGCACTTTGCATGTTTCAATCCTTGTTTTAATGGAATGAGGGAATTAAACAAACAAAAAACCTGTCAAGTTTTTATTACAACTTATGTTTCAATCCTTGTTTTAATGGAATGAGGGAATTAAACTATATGCCCATACTTCAGACTACGCCCCCGCATATTAGTTTCAATCCTTGTTTTAATGGAATGAGGGAATTAAACTATGAAATGGCTCAAACTACTAATGACAAAGTTACCACGTTTCAATCCTTGTTTTAATGGAATGAGGGAATTAAACAATCATTTTGGCAGGTAAGCCAGATGTCTACAGTATTGTTTCAATCCTTGTTTTAATGGAATGAGGGAATTAAACTGATAGAGAGATAACAGAAGGACAAGTAGAGGGAGACGTTTCAATCCTTGTTTTAATGGAATGAGGGAATTAAACAAAATTGCGGAATGTATATTTTTGATTCAGTTGAAAAGTTTCAATCCTTGTTTTAATGGAATGAGGGAATTAAACTCTTAGAAACCTTTTGGCATATTTGAAAACAGGTATGTTTCAATCCTTGTTTTAATGGAATGAGGGAATTAAACCTGTTGGGGATGGGCTCCCAGCACTGAAGAAGAAGCCGTTTCAATCCTTGTTTTAATGGAATGAGGGAATTAAACAAAAAAGACAACCAGGAGAGTCTTACTCTATCGACGGTTTCAATCCTTGTTTTAATGGAATGAGGGAATTAAACTGATAGAGAGATAACAGAAGGACAAGTAGAGGGAGACGTTTCAATCCTTGTTTTAATGGAATGAGGGAATTAAACAAAATTGCGGAATGTATATTTTTGATTCAGTTGAAAAGTTTCAATCCTTGTTTTAATGGAATGAGGGAATTAAACCCAGCGGTTCTTTTAAGAGCATCCGATATACCACCCTGTTTCAATCCTTGTTTTAATGGAATGAGGGAATTAAACCATACGAGCGAGAGAATTACAAAATAAGAAATTGCCGTTTCAATCCTTGTTTTAATGGAATGAGGGAATTAAACCTTGGATACATCCCGCCAATACCCAGAGAACGCTTAGTTTCAATCCTTGTTTTAATGGAATGAGGGAATTAAACCCTTACAAACTATGCCGAAAAATTCAGGATGGACCCGTTTCAATCCTTGTTTTAATGGAATGAGGGAATTAAACACTGAAGTCCAAAAATGGAAAAAAAATGAAAGTTGGAGTTTCAATCCTTGTTTTAATGGAATGAGGGAATTAAACAATCAGCGTTTATCACACTTTTTCAGCAATATCACAAGTTTCAATCCTTGTTTTAATGGAATGAGGGAATTAAACAAGTTTCTCGACCAATTTCTTATATTTATTTATCCTGTTTCAATCCTTGTTTTAATGGAATGAGGGAATTAAACTGAAGCACGTCAATACTGTACCCATGATATTCATATGTTTCAATCCTTGTTTTAATGGAATGAGGGAATTAAACCCGCCCGACTTTTTATCTCAAATGGTGCATTTTCACCAGTTTCAATCCTTGTTTTAATGGAATGAGGGAATTAAACTATGATAAGCTTCCTTATCTCCAGTTTTGATTAGTTATGTTTCAATCCTTGTTTTAATGGAATGAGGGAATTAAACCAAAAAAAGAAAAAAGGAATCATATTGCCTCCCCTGGTTTCAATCCTTGTTTTAATGGAATGAGGGAATTAAACTAATAGACCGCTAATACTTACAGCCTTCATATCTACCGTTTCAATCCTTGTTTTAATGGAATGAGGGAATTAAACAATAAGAAGGCAAAAGTTGAAATTGATAAGATTGGTTTCAATCCTTGTTTTAATGGAATGAGGGAATTAAACAGAGCTGGCTGGGGTAGTTTGCTAGTTGATAAGAAGGGTTTCAATCCTTGTTTTAATGGAATGAGGGAATTAAACAAAACATCAAAGAATATTGCGAGGCAATTAGCTCGGGTTTCAATCCTTGTTTTAATGGAATGAGGGAATTAAACTAATCTTGAAGCTCCATCGTGCCTATTACATCGTAAAGTTTCAATCCTTGTTTTAATGGAATGAGGGAATTAAACCATAGCAGTGATAGAGAGGTTATCATAACGCCCTTCAGTTTCAATCCTTGTTTTAATGGAATGAGGGAATTAAACTAATTTTCAAGAACATAGCCGAAGAAGTTATACTGCGTTTCAATCCTTGTTTTAATGGAATGAGGGAATTAAACTAAGAATAGTGGAAGAGGAAGACTGGAGCTGGGAAGCGTTTCAATCCTTGTTTTAATGGAATGAGGGAATTAAACAATTTCTTGGCATAATTATTTTGCCATACTTTTGCTGTTTCAATCCTTGTTTTAATGGAATGAGGGAATTAAACAGAGAGGTTATCATAACGCCCTGTGTAGAGGTATTCCGTTTCAATCCTTGTTTTAATGGAATGAGGGAATTAAACCGAATGATTATAAGGTAAGAACTACGATTGTGAGAAGGTTTCAATCCTTGTTTTAATGGAATGAGGGAATTAAACGAGTCCAAAATAATTTGCATCGTGAGGGATAAGAGAGTTTCAATCCTTGTTTTAATGGAATGAGGGAATTAAACTTTTTGTCGGGATCGCAGGCTGTAGGGCGTTGTCCGTTTCAATCCTTGTTTTAATGGAATGAGGGAATTAAACGAAAGAATAATTACACAGACAACTGGCAAAATGTAGGTTTCAATCCTTGTTTTAATGGAATGAGGGAATTAAACGCAATTTACAGATTGAAATGAAGTCAATGGGAATGGAGTTTCAATCCTTGTTTTAATGGAATGAGGGAATTAAACTACAATAATAACAAACATAAATAGTAATTGCTAAAGTTTCAATCCTTGTTTTAATGGAATGAGGGAATTAAACAAGCTGATTGAATGGCTAACCAAAATCATTGTAGCAAGTTTCAATCCTTGTTTTAATGGAATGAGGGAATTAAACATTTACCATCTTCATTCTTTGCATTGCTTCCCTGATTAGTTTCAATCCTTGTTTTAATGGAATGAGGGAATTAAACTATTTCATTATTCACCTTCTATAATTGTTACATCAAAGTTTCAATCCTTGTTTTAATGGAATGAGGGAATTAAACAGTCTCTTTGATAATGCTCTCATGCTCGATTGCCTTTGTTTCAATCCTTGTTTTAATGGAATGAGGGAATTAAACCCACTTTTTTACTTAACATATTTACAATAAAGAACTTATATCAATTTGAGAAACTAATAAAATAATGATGAATCATGTCAATTTTTTTATTTTTTAATCAGTTTTTTATTCCCAGAATGTTCGTAACACACTATGTATATGTAAAATAACTATTATAACAAAAAATTTCTCAATAATTTTGCGTCAGAATATTTATTTTTTATAAATCAAACAATAAATTTACATTATTAATTAATCGTCATTCCATACATTTTTGTTTATACTCATTTATTTTGGTCTTATATCTATAAAAGATATAGGATATAACACCAACATCATCAAGTAATCCGATAGGAAACCAGTCAGGGATAGCATCAGTAGGAATGATAACATAAGCGACAGCAGCAGCAATAATTCCAATATCAAAGAGACTGAAAACTTTTTTAGCGCAATTAATATTCATAACAATATGCCAGAGAATTTTTACATCTTCTATTCCAAAGAATTTAATAATTTTTTCAAAGAAATTTTCCTTATCCTTAGAATCAAATTTTTTCTTCTTTCCAAATTTGTTAATAACATCTTCAAAATTCTTTTTAGCCATATTATTCCTCCTGAAATGCGATATTTGCCGGTTCAAAAACAGTTTCTGGCTCATATACCCTTGATAGTACAAGGAATTCAGTTTGGCTTTTTTCATGAAATTCTCTTAATTCTTCTAAAGAGAATTCTTTGATTCTTTCACCTCTAACAGCAACTCTGAATATCAAAGCCATCTCGCCTTCCTCGATGTAAATTTCTTTTCTTTGATGAGAAATATATTTCTTCAAATTATCCGGTAAAATTTGCTTTAGAAAATCAGCGGTGCTTTGATGACCAATCGCAGAAATAATTTCCAGACCATTGTCAACAGCGAGATGAAAAATTTCAATAAATTTCTCTTGAGACAGTTTTTGCACAATGAAAACTGCCATTTCATTTTCCGTTGCTTCAAACGGAGTAATTAGTGCGTTTAATAGATAAAGTTTCATGATTTTTTCTCCTACATATAAGTTTTATTTTTTTGGTTATTATGTTTACACATTATCATGTTTTGATCTTTATAGGTTTGTTACACAATGTCCGAAGCCGTAGGCGGAGGACATTGTGTAACAGCAAC
>Ga0315547_1001380_pt1 | contig 19374 bp, 16 predicted proteins | sample SalMarSW160240MG_2_FD_202542 | JGI IMG/M metagenome (GOLD analysis project Ga0315547, IMG submission 202542) | Salt marsh sediment microbial communities from the Plum Island Ecosystem LTER, Massachusetts, United States - Salt Marsh Sediment SW1601-240 ...
TAAACAGAGATATTTCAAACCCATCAGGGTAGAAATGTATGCTAAGTTATCAGAAAGATTAAAAAAATGGCGTGATAATCTGGGAATTTATCTCTGTATGGAAAGTGATGATGTGTGGGAACAATCGCTGGGCTGGTCTCCAAAAAATTCTGCTACTCTTTCAATCTACCTCGACAACAGAGTGAGAATGGTAATGCCTACGTGAAAAGTGCCTAAAGTGAGCTAAAGTTGTGGATAGCATAGTTATAGATTGCTTTGATCGTAGATTAACTTATATACGGTAAGTATTTTAGTTATGATAGCTCAGTTAGATCCTTGTTATCTATTCCTGAATGTGTTAGAAGCAAAACGATTTAATCTAAACAATTGTGCATCCCTTTTTAAAAAAATATGATATAATATTTAATTAAATAGGTTACACAATAAAGCTAATGTAATACATTATTAATTATTTAAAAGTTATTTCAAAGGAGGAGCTATGGAAATAAAAAAAATAGGTGTTGTTGGCGCCGGAGCTATGGGCAATGGTATTGCTCAGGTAGCAGCCCAGATTGGCTGTGATGTTGTCATGAGAGATATAGAAATGAGATTTGTAGACGGGGGAATGAAGAATATCGAGAGGTTTCTTTCAAAAAGTGTAGAAAAAGGGAAAATGGATAACAAACAAAAAGACACCATTAATGGCCGAATAAAAGGCACAACAGACATGGACGACCTTAAAGATGTTGATTTTGTTGTAGAAGCCGTTATTGAAGATTTAGATTTAAAAAAGAGCGTTTTTAAGCAATTAGATGGATTATGTAAACCGGATGTTATTTTGGCTACCAATACATCATCTATGTCAATTACAGAAATAGCGGCAAGTACTAAAAGGCCTGATAAGGTTTGTGGGATGCATTTTTTTAATCCCGTGCCCTTAATGCGGCTTGTTGAAATAATTAGAGGCTATTCAACAAGTGACGACACTGTAAGCACTACGACAGAATTAGCTCAGAAAATGGGTAAAACAACTGTAGAGGTCAAAAAGGACTCACCAGGTTTTATCGTTAATCGAATAATGATTCCCCATATGATCGAGGCTATAAAGATTGTTGAGGAAGGTATTGCATCTATTGAGGACGTTGATAAGGCAGTAAAAAATGGTCTCAATTATCCTATGGGTCCATTCGAATTGATGGATTTGACAGGAATTGATATCGCATACTTTGTGACGCAATATTTCTTTAATGAGTTGAACAAAGAAAACAAATGGGTCGCACCAAATTTATTAAAAACAATGGTCAGGGCCGGTAAATTCGGTAAAAAAACTGATGGTGGATGGTATTCATAAAAATTTTTACATATGCGCACAAAAAGGGAGACTTTGTTTCAAGTCTCCCTTTATTTTTTTAAAAAAAATGAAAGACTATCGTTTATTTTTATGCCGCATAGATTTTAGTAATTTTCTATATTTATGTTTTCTTATTTTTTTCCTTCTTTTTTTCACTACACTGCTCATAAAAGTAAAAACCTCCAAAAAATTAAAATGTTTATAATAATGGTGAATACGGATGTAAAAGTTTAATATTTGTAATTAGGTTTACATAATATATATTATCAGACATAATATTTATGTAAAAACACTACTTATTGTTCTTATTCTTTGATTTATAGAGATCTTTATCTACTAACGCAATCAAATCATTTACACTCATTTTATTTGAATACGTTGCAAACCCTACACTTGCGGTAACACCATCTCCCTCTTCAAATCCTTTTTTAATTCTTTCACTTGTATTGAGAACAATTTCTTTATTCGCCTCAACGAGAATGACTGCGAACTCATCACCACCATACCTAAAGGCTATGTCTACGTTCTCCCTGATGTTTGAAAGGATTATCTTACCAGATTCAGCAAGCATTCTATCACCTGCAAGATGACCATAGGTATCGTTATATTTTTTGAAGTTATCAAGATCCAAAAGGATCAGGGATAAGGGATGGTTCTGGCGGTTTGCCCTGTTTACCTCCTCTTTGAGTTTGTTGTGAAAGTGTCTTTGATTAAAAAGTCCGGTGAGGTTATCAGTTATTGATAATTTGGCTAATTCATCTCTAATCCTTTTCTCTATCAATATCCTGCTTATCTTCGCCTCTATTTCATCAATCTTAAAGGGCTTGGTAATAAAATCATTTGCGCCAGCATTAATAACATCCATATACGCATAGTCTTTATCGTAACCAGTCATAGCAATTATACTTATATCAACTTTTTCTTCCCTAACCTTCTTTATTAATTCAATTCCATTAAGTTCTGGCATATTAATATCAGTGATTAAAAAGGTATATTTTCCATTTTTTATTGTCTGTAATGCATTTTTTCCACTGTTCTCTGAATCAGCATTAAACCCTAAACTTGACAGTAATTCTGTTACAACCTTTCCTACCTCTACCTCATCATCAACAACCAGAAGATTTTCTTTCTGATATTCCTGTTCCATGGTTAGATAACCTAATATACCTTCTGATTATATTTGTCAACTAACTCTCCAAGTAATGAATTTTGAAAACCTTTAATAATCTTTACCTTTACCAATTGCCCTTTGGAATTTTTTTTAGCAAAAAAATTGACAACCTTATTTCCTGACGTTCTTCCTGTGAGCTGACTGTCCCCTCTTTTCCCGGAGCCTTCTACTAAAATTTCTTGAATTGTTCCCTCCATTAGTTTGTTTTTTGATAAGGTTATCTTTCTTTGCTTTTCCTGCAATATAGATAGGCGTCTTTGTTTTTCTTTTTCATCTAACTTTCCCGGTAACTGTAATGCCTTGGTTTTGGGCCTTTCAGAATATTTAAAGGAGAAAAGATTATCAAACTCTATTTTATCTATTAACTGCAGGCTATCTTCAAAATCCTTTTCAGTTTCACCTGGGAATCCAACAATCAAATCGCTTGTAATTGTTATATCAGGCCTTACTTTTTTTATGCGCTCTACTAAAGAAATATACTTATCTCTTGTGTATCTTCTATTCATAAGCTTAAGCATATTATCTGAGCCTGATTGAACTGGCAGGTGAATATGAGAACAAAGGCTCTTTAATTCTCCAAAAGAACCGATGAGTTCATCGGATAGATCTTTTGGATGAGATGTTATGAAACGAAGCCTTTTCAAGCCCGCTATACTATCCAACTCCTTTAGCAAACCAGGAAATGTTGGCAAGGCATTGTTTTTGGTATTGTAGGAGTTTACATTTTGTCCTATAAGGGTAATTTCCTGTATACCTTGACTGATCAAATATTTAGACTTATTAATGATGTCCTCTGCTGGAAGGCTTGTCTCCCTACCCCTCACAAAAGGAACAATGCAATAAGTGCAAAAATTATCACATCCCTCCATAATTTTTAAAAAAGTTGTAACTCTTCCTTTTACGTAGCCGTTGCAAGTGGGTAATGTGGATGGTTCACAGGTTAAATCGAGAGAGAAGGCCTTCCCTCTTCCTTCTTTGATTTGAGCAAGAAAATAATCGATGTGGTAAATATTTCTTGGGCCCAAAACCAAATCAATGAATGGAAAACGTTTTAAGAGACTTGTGCCTTGTTCTTGGGCTACACACCCGATAATACCAGAAATAATATCTGGTTTCTTCCTCTTTAAATAAGCCAAACGACCAATAAGGGTTAATGCCTTCTGTTCAGCCTTTTGTCTGACGGTACAGGTATTTATCAAGATAATATGAGCATCATTGATGCTATCTGTCTTTTTATATCCTTTATTTATAAGGATTTGGCTGATAGTGTCAGAATCATGCACATTCATCTGACACCCAAAGGTTTTTATATAAAATAATTGATCCACGTGGCACCTCCGTGCCTACGAAAGAGAAAAGTTTATCCTATCAATAAAATTTCTCTTTATTAACATGGATACTGCCCTCTTTTTGTAAAGATTTTATAAGTGAAACTATATCTTCCTTACACCCGGGTGCTATAGAGATTTCAATCTCACCATTTACCGGATTAATAGTTCTCATAGATGCCATGCCATCGTAGGATTCTATTATCCATTGCAAATAACATATTTCCTTTCTATCTATAGACAAAAGATATTTACCGGTTTGTCTCATTGTAAGAGGATTCGCCCCATTTCAGTTTTGTTCTTAAAATATCGAAATAGTCCTGACCAGGGGATTTAATTAGCTTAAGTTTTTTTTCTGACTTAGAGATAACAACCCTGTCATTAGTTATAAGATCAAAGCCAACCTGGCCATCAAAGGTGAGTGTGACTTGCTCGCTATTTTCACCCATTTCTATCTCTATCACTGATTTATCGGGCAATATAATTGGCCTATGCGTCAATGTAAATGGGCATATTGGAGCTACTATCAATGCCTCTAAATCCGGGTACATTATCGGGCCTCCAGCAGAAAGATTATACCCTGTTGAGCCTGTGGGAGTAGATATTATCAACCCATCTGCCCTAAAGGTCGTGAGAAAACGACCATCAATCGATACCATCAGGTCAACAATCCTGGCTAATGCACCTTTGTTAATAACCACGTCATTTAAGACTGAAAAACGACATTTTTCTTCACTATTTCTTACAATGCTAGCCTGCAACATCAACCTTGTTTCAATGGTTATTTCTCCAGTTACAAACTTTTCTATATCCTTATAAAGCCTTTTTAACGGAATCTCTGTTAAAAAACCTAATCCTCCGAGGTTGATGCCCAAAATAGGCAGACCATATCGCCCAACCTTTCTGGCGGCTCCCAGCAATGTTCCATCTCCACCTAATACAACAACCCAGTCGACTGTATCTGGTATAATTGTTTCCTCCTCAAGGCATTGGTTTAAGGCTGGGCTAGATGTCATCTCCTCTGTGTATACGTTTATTCTTCTTTCTGTAAACCAATTCTTTAATCTTTGACACTCCCTTTTTGCAGGCTCAAAATCGTGCTTAAAGATTATCCCGACTGATTTAGGTATATTTGTCATTTGTCATTGGCCATTTGTCATTTGAAACTGTAGTCCACTTACCGTGTCACCTTGTCAATTACTGTCCACTCATTCACCAAATCCGAGGTTGTATCAACCAGGAGGTGTAACATATTTAGAGAGGGATATAAACTCTTCAAATTTTTTAAATCAACTGTCTGGAACTTTTTTTTATTATTTATATAGGCCTGTTCGGTCAGGGCATTTGACTCATAGTTTTCCTTGGTTCTCTTCGATATCCTTTTAAGGGAAATTTCCTGGGGGCATTGTGTTTCCTGAATAACAAAAATTTTGTTATGTCTTGCGGCAACTTCGGCGGCCCTCCTTCTTAGCTCTTGGGTAATAAAGGTTGCATCCAGAATGATTCCTTCACCTTTGCCTGCAAGCTCATCTGCAAGAGAAAACATCTCATCGTATACAAGCTCCCTTTTTTTCATATCGGATGCAACTTTCTCATCGAATATGTCCTCATTTTTTAATACTTCAAGCCTTATCAGGTCTGTCCTTATTATTTTATAGCCTTTGATTTTGGCTATAACCTCTGTGGTTTCCGTTTTGTAAGAGGCAGGAAGTCCGCATGCTATAAGTACTGTTTCAGTCTGCAGTTCTTTTTTCATAAAATTTACAAAAGGTTCTTTCATAATTACCGCGCTCTCATCAGTAAGCATTAAACAGTAAGCAGTAGGCAGGAAATTCTCTGAATCGAACATATCCTTACTGCTTACTTCCTGCTTCGTACTGCTTACTCTATATATGACCTGGCAAGTTTGAAATATCTTCTTGATGTTTCTATAGCTTCCTCTTTCTTTTCCATCCCTATACTTGCATCATCAAGCTGAAAACTGTTTACCTTCCCCCTTACAATTGCCCGATAGATTTTATAAAAGACAAGCAAGGAATTCACATCGTGCTCATTTGCTATTTCCTTATATAAATCCCAAAGTGTTTTAGAAAGGGTATTTCCCCCATAATATTCCAAATCCATAAGCAGGAAGGCAATATCAGCTAATATATCAGTATACCTGAATCTGTTGTTAAATTCAATGCAATCAAATATCGAGAGATTTTCTGTAAGGCAGATATGCTCCATATGAAGATCTCCATGACAGTCCCTTATCTTTTTACTATTTATCCTGCTCATGAAAAGGGCACTATTCGAGTCATAAAAGTTCTCAGTCCATTTTTTGAGGGCCTCGAAGTCTTTTTTTTGTATTGTTGTGCCAATATATTTCTGAATCTGTGCAAAATTTTCATCGGTATTAACCCTGAACATTTCTGGCTCGCCAAACTTATCAATATTAGAGGAATTGCGGGCAGTTGCATGAAATCTTGCAACAACTTTAGCAATTTTTTTTAAGTGCTCATCGTTTAATTCCCTTTGAAAAAACAATGATTTCATAAGCATTTTATCAGGGAGCCTCTTCATTTTAATTGCATAGTCTACAATCTTCCCCTCCCCTATTCCCATTATGTGGTTTTTGCCATCATAGGTTATTGGCAATACATCTATATATATATCCTTTGATAAGCGTCGATTAAGTATAATCTCCTGATGACAATAATATCGCCTTTTTTTTATGGTCGAAAAGTCTAAAAATCCAAAATTTACCGGCTTTTTTATCTTATATACATACTCATCTGTAAGAAAAATGAGTGAGATGTGAGTCTGAATTAATGATACCCTTTTTGTGTTATCTGAAAGAAATTCTGGGTTTAAAAAATCATCGATTATGGAAGACATTAGTAATCCTCAGTAATAAGCGAATTTGTAAATTTGGAGATTAAGGAATTTCTGAATTCCGATTTAACCGTGTCAATCTACACTTTTAACTTTAGGTTACTTTTTTATTAGCAGATTATGTGGGCATATTAAAAATATAATGCACAACGGTCAAGGATAAAATTGCTAAACTGTGTTGACTTTATGATTGATCTGATCTAATTTTTTAAGAAATTATTGGAGGCATTGATATGGTTAAAAAGTTAACTGAAGCAGCCAATTTTATACGCGAGAGGATAATAGACCAACCTCTCGTAGGGATGATCACAGGTACCGGCCTTGGAAACCTAACTGATATAATGGAAATTGATAAAAAAATTCCCTATGAACAGATTCCTCATTTTCCAAAATCAACTGTTGAAGGCCATGCTGGCATCCTAGTTTCTGGTACTATGGCAGAGAAGTCTATTCTTGCCATGCAGGGAAGATTTCATATCTACGAGGGATATACTGCTAACGAGATTACATTTCCGATCAGGGTTATGGCAAATTTAGGTGTGAAACACCTTTTTGTGGTAAGTGCGGCAGGAGGATTAAATCCTCTTTTTAAGCCAGGAGAAGTAATGCTTGTTACAGATCATATAAACCTCACCGGAGATAATCCCCTTATCGGAAAAAACATTGATGAATTAGGGCCGAGGTTTCCCGATATGACCTCTGCCTATGATAAAGACCTTATAGGCTTATCCAAAGAAAAGGCAAGAGGAGAAAAGATTATTTTAAATCAAGGCATATATGTGGGTATAACTGGACCAAGCCTTGAAACACCTGCTGAGACGAGGTTTTTAAGATTAATAGGTGGTGATGCAGTAGGAATGTCAACTGTTAATGAGGTTATAGCTGCTGTTCATTGTGGATTGAAGGTATTGGTAATTGTAGCCATCACCAATAGTAACCTTCCTGATTGCATGACAGCTACATCAATGGAAGAGGTGATTTTTAATGCCAAAAAGGCATCTTCCTCTTTAACCAAATTGCTCCCAGTAATTATCAAGGATTTAGAAAAATGAATAAGGCAGATATCCTGGTCCATAATGGGAATATTCTGACTATGGATAGTCAGAATAACATTATTCATAATGGTATGGTAGCTATATCAGGGAGCACGATATCTTATATAGGAAAAGATAACAAAGATTCAATAAAGGCAAAAAAAGAGCTTGATATCCAAGGTGGTCTAATACTCCCTGGTCTTATTAATAGTCATACCCATGCAGCTATGACCCTTTTTAGAGGTTTAGCAGATGATCTTCCTCTTATGGAATGGTTACACAATTATATTTTCCCTGTGGAGGGGAAGATGGATGCTGATTTTGTTCGGGTCGGTACCCTTCTGGCATGTGCAGAGATGATAATGTCAGGAACCACGACATTCTGCGATATGTACCTCTTTGAGGAGGAGGTAGCGAGGGCTGCTAAGGAAGCTGGGATGAGAAGTGTGGTTGGAGAAGTCATATACGATTTTCCCTCACCAAATTATGGCGCATTAGAAAAGGGATTTATTTATACAGAGGCATTGATTGAAAAATGGAAAAAAGATCCTCTCATAAATATCGCAGTTGAACCACACTCTTTATTCACCTGTGGAGAGGAACTTTTAGTTAAAGCAAATGATTTGGCCCTAAGAAGAGGTGTTCCTCTTATTATGCACCTGTCAGAAACAAAAGAAGAAGTAAAGGAGATAGAACAAAAATTTGGAAAAAGACCCGTTAAATACTTAAAAGACCTTGATCTTTTAGGTTCTCATCTCATTGTTGATCACTGTGTCCATATCAACGAATCTGAAATAGAATTACTTGCAGAAAATAACGTCTGTGTGGTTCATAATCCGGAAAGCAATATGAAACTTGCCTCGGGAATAGCCCCTGTTCCCGCCATGATAGCAAAAGGCATAACAGTAGGTCTGGGTACTGATGGATGTGCCTCAAATAATAACCTTGATCTTTTTGGCGAAATGGATATGGCTGCAAAACTGCATAAGGTGAATAACCTTGACCCCACTGTAATGAATGCCCAAGCTCTTGTGGAGATGGCAACCATAGATGGCGCAAAGGTCCTTGGCCTTGAGAAAGTTACAGGATCATTAGAGGTGGGAAAAAGGGCTGATCTGATAGTAATTGACACAAATAAGCCTCATCTTGTTCCAATGTATAATCCTTATTCGCATCTTGTCTATGCGGCTGGTGGCTCTGATGTAAGACATTCGATTATAGACGGAAATATCGTTATGGAGGACAGAAGGCTTCTTACGTTAGATGTTGAAGATATTATAGAGCGATCAAAAGAAAAGTCTAAAAAGGTAAAAGAATGGGTGAAAGGAAGTTAGGGGCTTCCCCCGATAGGAGTGTTGGCCCGCCCGTTGAAGAGTTTTTTTACGGATAGATCAATTAATACTTTTTCTCAACAGACAAATATCTTTAAACCTTTACAAAACCATCTAGAAGAACGTCACACAACATGTCCCAAAGATCATTAAAATGAAAATATTTTTGAAGCATTTCATGTGGATTTTTTTCCTGTGGATGGCCATTTTCTTTTTTACTGGCAACGCCTTCTCTAAAACTGTTTCTTTGCCCCTATCTATTGACTACCAACTGCTCAGGTCGCTAGTTGTCAAGACCTCCTTCACTGACCCCGACCAAACCGCAGTTTTGCTGGATGATAACAACGGTTGCCTGAAAATTATGATATCGAAACCGAGATTTACCGAAAAAGATTCATACGTTCTTTTCGAAACAAAAATCTATATTCGCATTGGTATGTATCTTTTTGAGAGTTGTCGTATGCCTGTTGAGTGGGAAGGTTACCTGTTATTATTCCAGAAACCGCAGATTGATAACCAGTGGATCCTATCGTTCAATACCACTGATTCTATTCTATATGACAAGCACCACAAACCTGCAACAATTGTCGGTATAATATGGAAACACATTAAAACATCGGTCTATGAATATTTAAATAACATCAACATTAATCTCGCGCCGCCGGTATCAGAGTTACATTCCTTTTTATGGCCACTTTTTCCAACGGATTTACATGCACGTGCGAAAACAATGATAAAAAGCATGCGCCCTGGGAAAATCCAAGCAACTCCCGATGCTGTCCGGGTAAGTATTCTCACAGAGGTTGAAGGAATCTATGAGAGGGATAAAGATCTCGAAGAAGAGACGATCTCGGAAGAGGAAATGGCGCGGTTTATCAAGACCTGGGAAGTGTGGGATGTGTTTCTTGTACATATGATAACATCACTTTCAAGAGAGCCACTAACGGCTGGTGATCGCCAGATTCTGCTGGATACCCTGCTGGAAACACGGCATCGATTTATCACTGAACTTTCGGAGAAGGCCAGGGTACAGGATTTTGTTCGGGAACAATTTGTAGCGGTATGGAAGCAATTATCACCCGTTTTCAGAAATCACCTGAGTGATGATCCATCTAAATCTGTTTTGAACTACCTTGCTTTTTTTACGGCTTCCGATGCCTTAATTGCGTTAGATAATTTCGGCTCGACCCTGGGTATTGAAATCAGCCGCAATGGTCTGATCCGCCTTTTGCAATTGATAGGTGAGGGAAAATCGGTTGTTCTCACCTATCGACCCGGCGTTAACACGGAACTCAGAGAGATGCTCGGACTCGGTCCGCCTCTTTCTGTTTCGAAACCGGTGTTTGATGGTAATGGAATTGAACTTACCCCCGATGAAAACGAGCCTATTAAAGAAGACGGGGATAAGCTCCTCCATGTGATTAAACGGTTTTTCCTAAAAACGGCATGGGCTGAACAGGATAATATGAAAGGGGTGTCTGACAGTATTAAGGCATGGATAGTCTCAAAAAACAATCTGATGCAGTATTTTGAACGAATAAAATCGCTTTTAATGGATGCTTCCAATACTGCGTTGAAGAATAGCAAGATTGGGGAACAATACCACAGTTTATATCGGTTAATTGTCCTCGCAACCGCGTGGCAGGAAAGCTGCTACCGGCAGTTCGAGGTAAAAAAGAATAGGGTAACCTACCTTCGATCCTATAATGGTACGTCAGTCGGGCTGATGCAAATCAACGAGCGTGTGTGGCGTGGTATGTATGAAGAGAATCACCTACGGTGGGATATTCATTATAACGCCAAGGCGGGGTGTGAAATTGCCGATCTGTATTTCAACAGATACGCATTAAGAAAGATGGAAAAAATAGGGCCCAAAAACTCACTGGATAACAATGTGCTCGCAAGGGCAATTTACGCTATGTATAACGGCGGACCGAGACAGTTCGATAAGTTTCTAAAGCGCAACAAAAAAAAGGCATATTATTTGAGTGACAGGCTTTTTATGGAGAAGTTCCTCTGGGTGAATAGCGGGCAATGGGAGAATGTTACACAGTGCCTGATTGTGGAATAAAATATAAATTATCGGCCAGCATGACCGGGATGATCTGGTATCGAACCAGAAAGGTCACTAATTGATCTCTGAATTTAGGGGACCAGGATAAATCTAGGGCACGCTTTCCCTTAGGGTGAGGGTTACCGCCCCCGCCCTTACGGTTACGAGGTGGGACAACATTTCCATCGCAGACCACGTTTCCCCAGGCTCCCGTTTCATCCAGGACAGTCGGATTTTCCAAACCCCGGTTGGTGCCCTTGACTTTCTCCGATGGGCCTTCCTATTACCACCAAAGCTTAAGCGCTGATTAGCATGTACCTCTTGCAATAATGGATACCCATCGGCTCGACACTCTCCCTTTGTTAAGGCTTACTTGAACGCTTTTTTACCAGAAAGCTTTTTACCTCCTCAGGGAGCCAGGTAAATTCCAGACGGGCCTTAATGTGAGACGACGTGGACTCTGAAGGTTCCACGGATACCACCTTGGCATATACTTCAGCCAGTCCGAGGGAATCCTTGGGTGCCAGGAGTACCTTCAGATTTGAGTGCGCTTCCACTTGCTGATCCAAGGAAACGTCTGCTGCAGACTCTCTAAAGTGTGTGATGAGGCCTGATATGGATGCCTCTGATACGGTTTTGCCCTTTATAAGAAAGCAGGTAATCGGAATTGGAGATTCAAGTTTGGTCAATGGATAAGCCACCTTCTCAGGTAAAAAAAGTTCGTAGGTTCCCTCCATGCCAGTCACGTCATACAGGGTTACCGGATGGTCAATGCCTTTAAATTGCACATCCATTGTTCGTTGCACTCGGACAAATGATTTCACCCTTTCATAGGTACTGGGACTAATTAGGATCTGCCCCCCAACGGTATAGGATTCGATGCGATAGGCCGCATTGATGGGGCTCCCTATTGCACTGTACTTCGCCCGCTTTTCTGACCCGATATTGCCAACCACCACATCCCCACTATTAATCCCAATTCCCATGGCCAGTTCGGGAAGCTTAAGTTGGCGCTGCTCTGCATTCAATGCAACTATCGTGTTCTGCATGGCAATGGCGCACGCGACGGCGCGTTCAGGGTCATCGCTTTCACTCAAAGGGGCACCAAAGAAGACAAGGATGCCATCTCCTTCGATCTCGTTCACGGTCCCTCGGTAATCGATAATAATTTCCACCATGTGTTCCAGATAACGATTGAGGATATTGATCACATCATGGGGAGAAAGCCTCATGGAAAGTGCTGTGAAGCCCCGCAGGTCAGATACCAGGAAAGTCACCTCGCGGATCTCACCACTCATGTTCAAACCATCAGGCGAACCCAGCAATTCTTCGACCACCTCATTGCTCAAATATCGACCGAAGGTGCCGCGAATAAAATCCCGCTGACGAAGACTCTCCATCTTTTCCCTTTCTTCTTGGATATATCGATAGACGACTATAGCGACTATAGCGAAGGCAATCATGAGGAGGGGGCGCACCATATGAAAAATGACGTTCCCGTAAAAGAAACTTAGGCTTGCGATGACGATATAGGATCCGGCAAGCAAGAATGAGCCACCCGTAAAGTAGGGAGATGAAAAACGGAGCGAGAGGAAAAGAACAATTGCCAAGAGCACTACCTCGATAAGAAGCATTTCCCTTTCAGAAAGCTCCCTAAGAAACGACTCCGTCAGGATAGTGTGAATCGCATTTGCATGCAGCCCGGATAAGGGAAAGTTGGTATCGGTTGGCACCGGTCCAGCGTCCGATGATCCTGTCAAAACTTCCGAGACCACAACGATCTTTCCTGATAGCTCCTTTTTCCACATCTCCATTTCATCCCGGTCCTCTGAGGCAACTAAAACATCGGCGAAATTATAGTGTTTCATCCGCTCCCATGGACCAATAAAGTTGATCACCATGTTACCGTATTGGTCAATGGGGATAACGATGTTATGCCCTTCTCCATCTCCGGGTCGTCTGGCATCGTGCAGCGTAATACTTTTTCCCGGTTTAATGATGATCTTATCTGGGGGAACAGAAAGATAATCACATATTGCTCGGAAAGGGAAGCCCGGATAGAAGGCTCCTTTATAGCGAACAAGGAGTGGTAGACGACGGAAGACACCGTCACGGTCAAATTTGAGACTCAGGTAGCCCAGCCCCTTCGAGGCAGAGGCGAGAGTTGGAAATGTGATCAGAGGATTTGTGCCACTGTATAATGAAGTGGGATCTCCTTTCACACCTACCTGCCATTTCGTCCTATCCAGATACAGCGCTTTTTTTGTACCTATGGGCTGGTTAGGTTGCTGCTCTTCTTTGTTTACCAATTCAAAGGCCAATCCAAAGTAGACATTACCAGCCTTCTCAGTGGCATCAATCAATGCCCTGTCTTCCTTATCATTTGATGGTGCCGCAAAAATAAAGTCGTACAATTGGACTGATGTGTTCACTGCTGCCAGATTACGGATCAGTTGTGCATGATGAGATCGATTCAGGTAAAAATTGTTGAGCTGCTGGATACTGGTGGTATTGAGATCTACATGGACAACAGTGTCATCATACTGCGGGCGAAGCTTGTCTACGCTTGATCGGAACAAAAAGAGACGATCAATGGTTTTGGCATTCCAGGTTTCAAACACGCTGGGCAAAAGCCAGAAGCAGAGGTGTGCCGCGATAAATGAACCCACGAGCAGGAGCAGCGTAATGTGGAGATTTCGTTTTTTATCGGTGATCAATCGTGAATGTCCTGCTATAGAAAGTGGATGCAGAAACCTCGGCCGCAATGGGATCGATATCAGGGCAGCGTGTTTTCTCCTCTTTAGTAATCCCGCGCACACTCCCTCCAATAGGCACAGGGCGCTCAGCAATTGTCGTGAATGTTCGATACCGCCTTTTTATCGTACGGATTTCTGCGAGGATTTGTTTTGCTAATTGGTGTTTTCTAACTGGGTCAGCGGATGCGTGCGTTTTAAAAAGTGCCTCGAGTTTGATTAATCGCTGGGCCGATGCAAGCAAGTAAAACGTTTCACTTCCGATATTTTCATCCAGCTCAAACCACCTGTTAGCCTGAGGGATATAATACTTTGTGAATGGTGTATACTCTGTGGTGAATTGATGGATATTATAGGGGAATAACAGGTGCATCTCATCCTGCCTGGTATGGTAAATCACATACACAAAACACTTCTTTTGCAGTTCCACGAGCATCTTTAATTGGTCGCCTGTTTTAAGTTCCGTGTCCCGAGTAATTGCAACAAGCCTTCGGTCATTCTCTGGACCAACCATTGCACCAAATGCCCAGCGAAAGCATACCTTGTCTTCTCCTTTTGGTTCTGCAATTGCGTTCCCAAGACCTGATAAAAGGAAAAACAGAAAGATAGCAAGGAGCACGGCTGAATAATTTGACAGAAAATGTTTCATTTTATTCCCCTCCAAGGTAGCGGGTTGATCATTTTTCCAACAAAAAAGAGAAACTCTCCCTCCCCTTCAAGCCTGCCGTATAATGGGGTCTGGGCCTGCCCCGAGGCATTAGAGACCGTTGGCCTGAGATAGGCCCCAAGTTCGGTTCCGGTTACGACGTCATCTTTATTAAAGTCCGCCTCTCCCGCAAGGGCGTGTAGAAAATAAGTAGTAAAGAGTCCATGGCTTCCCTTTTCCTGTACTTGCTCTCCCTTACCCCCGGCAGTGATGATTTGAACGACGCGCATGGAGGATATCTTCCTCAAATAATTACTGATCTTAGGTGAAACCCCACCGGATCTATTGAGACCCAGACCGGAATAGCAGGAGTCCATGGCATAGAGAATGTGTTTTGCAGGTATGCGGTTGGAAAGGGACCTTATTTGATCCATGGAGATGGCCGTAGCACCATAGTTGGAGACATCGCCATCAACAGGGATGATATATCCCCTTTTTCCCCCTTTGGGCAAATCCTCAGTCTGGCCATGACCTGCAAAGTAAAAAAAGAGGCGGTCATTACGTCCCACTTTCTGGGGAAGTTCATGAAAGAGCTCTGTCAGGATCCTCCTCTGTGTAGCCTCTTTATCTAAGATAACAGTGATGTGATCGAATCCGGTCTCCTTCAGTTTTTTTGTAATAGCCTTGGCATCATTTACGGCGAACTCCAACGAAGGCCATTTTTCGTAACTGTCTATTCCAATGACTACTGCAAAGGATTTTCCATATAGGTCTTTCTGCTGCAAAGGGATCTCCACTTTGGTTATCGGGGGCAGCGCATACTCCTTTCCTTCTATGGTTACGGATAGGGTTGATTGATTTCCAAGGCGATCGGCCGCCTCTACGACTATTGTATTGCTCCCCACCTTAATCGGAACATCTTTCAGGAAATTCCCATGTTTATCAACAGGGGTCTCCATTTTGTTCACTTTAACCCATGAGAGCCCGCTCTTGTCAGTTGCAATACCCCTTACTGAAATATTTTGATGCTGGCTGATGATATTTAGTCCACGCTTTGTGGATGGCTCATAAAGTATAATTTTAGGGCCGTTCGTGTCCTTCTCTTTGTCGATTTTGGATTTTAAGGCCAGTGATCTTGGGTAGTCTCCTCTTATTTCAAGAGATTTGTTGAGGTATCTGCTTGCCTCGTCAAGATCACCCTTTTGAAAGAATAGGCTGGCCAACAAGTAGTACAATTTGTAATTGACACTCCCTAAATCGGCGGCCTTGGTGAAAAACTCTATGGCCTTTTCGGGCTTACCCTCTTTCTGGAAATAGTTGCCGACCAGTTCATAAGGTCTGATAAAACCCGGGCAGAGGTCAATGGCCTCCATATAATACCGGTAAGCATCCTCTTTCTGTGAAGCAAACTTCCCTTTCCAGAAGAGAGATGGAGCTGTATCACATCCGGTAGAAGGGGTGGATGGGCTGAATTTTGCCTCTTCTGATATCTCTTGGGCGCTATTTATTCTAAAGTTGTCGAAGGTGGCCATAACAGGTTGATCCGCTTGGATGGAAGTCCTTTGGGCAAGGAAATTTGCCAGACCTAAACCAACCACGACTTCACCGGGCATACCTGAGAATTTACCGATCTCTTTCCACTCCGAATCTCCACGTTTTTTATAAAATGTGGTTATCCTGTTGCCAATTCTCACAATTCTAAGTGTGCCTTGAAAGTCTCCGATCCGGTCCCATTTTCGAGATAAAGGCTCCCCTTTTTCCTTGAAAACGCTAATAACTATAGGCTCATTATTTTGCTTCTTGAACGGGCCGGCTGTGGTAAAATACCTGTTGTGTTTATCCTTTGCCACAAAGAGGAGTACCTGGTCCATATCCGCTGTTTCGTGTAAGAAATCCATATGGCAATCCACCTGAATGTCAAAGTCACCCTTGAGGGTCCACCTTGATGTGAGGCCCCCCCTCTGAAAATCGCCGGTTCTGGTCTTTATCAATAACCTCCCATCTTGAACCCCTATCTCCGGAATTTGAAATACATTTTTTCCAAGAGGGAGTACACCGGATCTCTTCCATATGTCATCTCTCAGTTTTTCGAACGAGTCGTTGTAATGGGCTATTTGAGTTTGGGGTAAACTCTTTTGAACGGCAACGGTGGAGGTTTCAGATGATGAGGCGATGGCTTTGGTTGCTAACAAAGACAAGCATACCAGAAAGAGGGAAAAAAGGCGGATTTCTATTTTTCTCATAATGACCTCCAGGTGGTTAGGGCTAAATTGAAGGCGGATCTTTGAAATTCGGCTATATATCTTCTTCTATTATCGCCTCTGCGGCATTTATCCTGAAATTATCGAAGGTGGCGGTGATGGGTGATCTCGCCGTAATAGAAGTTCTGATTGAGCTAAAGTTCTGGAGCTTAAATCCGATAATAATATCGTTCGGAGTGGACCGAAAGGTATCCATTTTTTCCCATTCGGTATCTCCTTTTCTCTTAAACAGCGTGCTTATTTCATCTCCCATTCTCACGATCCTCAAGCTCCCATCGAAGTTCTTTATCTTATGCCAGTTTCCGCGATGAAATTTATCGTTTTCCCAAAACCCGGAAAAGATCGTGTTAAAATCACGACCACCCTTTTTGAACAAGTTCAAATAAACAGTGTTATCCCTTCCGAACTTATTCCCTTTTTCCAAGACGATAAAGCTTAACGATTGATCCATATCGTAAAGGCCTTCCAAAAAATTGATCTGACAATCTATCTGAATGTCAAAATTCCCCCTTAGGGTATATTTGGACGCGAGACCGCCCTTACTGAAACAACCGGTTTTGGTTTCCACCCTTAATTTTCCATCGTCGATCCTCATTTTTGCCAGCTTAAAGTTGGTCTTCTGTGCCTCATTAGGAATGCCCCCTGCCTTTTCCCATAAGTCGGTACGAAGTTTGTTAAAGGAATCGTTGTAATAGGCAAGCTTGCTTTGGGGCAGGCTCTTTTCAATTTTCAGGGATGCCGTGTCCGTAACGCATCCCAGAAAAAGGCCTGAAAAAGCTACCGATAAAATGACGATAATCAATGCATTGATCCTTTTCATTTCAGGTTCCTCCTTTGTATAGCGTTTCAGATAATGATATCTATATGTCCCCTTCGATGATTTCCTCTGCCGCGTTTATCTTGAAATTATCGAAGGTAGCTGTAATGGGCGCCTTTGCCGTGATAGATGTCCTTTTGATAGTGAAATTCAGCAGCAGGAAGCCAAACTCAAGATCATTTGAGGTAGACCAAAAGGTGCCGAGATCCTTCCACTCTTTATCCCCTTTGGTTCTATATAATGTGGTTATCTTGCTCCCTTTTCTTACGATCCTCAGGGTGCCGTCGAAGTTGTTGATGTCGTGCGAGTTTCCAGGATGGTATCTGCCGTTATCCAGGGATCCGGAAAAAATGTCAGCGGAATCGCTCCCTCCGTCCTTGCTAATTCGGAGAAAAACCGTGTCCCCTGTCCCGATCGCTTTCCTTCTTTCAATAACAAGAAGCGTCAACACTTGATCCATGCCGTGAACTCCTTGCAGAAAATCGATCCGACAGTCTATCTGAATGTCAAAATTCCCTTTAAGTCCATACTTGGATCCCAGCCCCCCTTGCTGAAACAATCGGTTTCGGTTTGCACCCATAATTTTCCATCCTGAATCCGCATCTTTGCTAATTTAAAGCTGGCCTCCTGTACTTTATTATGGAGTAACCCGGCCTTATCCCACAAGTCGGTTCGAAATTTATCAAAAGAATCATTGTAATAAGCCAGCCTGTCCGGTGATAATCCGTCTTCTATATTAACGGCAGCCTTCTCGGTGGCGTACCCATGAGACAGTACAAATAAACCAAAAAAGAAAAGCACAAGGCTCCACAAATTTCTCCTGGCACTTATCATGTTGCTCCCTCCTTTCTCTATCTTTTCTATATCTCCGATTTTAACATTTGCTGAGTAGTGTTGATACAAAGGAATCAGCGGCCACGGCTTTGATGATCTCAATGTATTGAATGATAATTTTAACGTTCGGCAGCATAATACCCCTCTAAATTCAGAACATACAGCCTTGTGCAAAGTTTGGCAAGGATGAAAAATCCGCATGAAAAATCCGCAGGATCAAAAATCCACATTACGTGCCAGATTCTTTTAACGGATTCTATCCCATTTTATTACAACACACAAACACAATACTTAAAAATTTCGGGCCGTTATCTTTTACTGTTGATAGCAGGATGTTTGACTCTTGAGACTCCTGTTTTCTATCGAAGTCCTTTGTCTCAAAATGAGGTGCAACTTTGAATCCTGACTTGTCGGGATATGGCAACAGCGGCCCCGGGCACTGCACCCTCCTCCGTTGTGGTCTCTTGGAAAAACTCCCTCAATAGAGGGGGGGGGACGTCCTTAAAAAACTAAGTAACTTATTCCAACAACTGATAATTGTTCACCCTAACAATTACCGCGCCCTTCTGAACGCTGACAATTTAGAATCTTAAGGATGTCCCTCTTCACTTCATGTAATGACGATTTGCCCTTGGCATCTTACTACTGCTTTCTTAAACGACCCTTTTTGATATAAAAACTGAAGGTTTAAGCCCTAAAAATAGGGAAAAAACCGATCATATTATTAATATATCAAATGGTTAGCTTGGTTCGACCCCCATTTCCCATTTCAATTTCAAGGACTGACGTGAATGAGCATCGGGAGTTTGTCAACCTAGTGCCCTGTCTCAGAAATCTTTTCCTGGATATTGGCAATTTAAGATACCTCGAGGTTTCTACGGAGTAGGTTGTTAAGGTTTAAGAATTGGGTACTCAGATCTTCATCGGCTCCTATGATGC
>Ga0315547_1001383_pt1 | contig 19368 bp, 19 predicted proteins | sample SalMarSW160240MG_2_FD_202542 | JGI IMG/M metagenome (GOLD analysis project Ga0315547, IMG submission 202542) | Salt marsh sediment microbial communities from the Plum Island Ecosystem LTER, Massachusetts, United States - Salt Marsh Sediment SW1601-240 ...
TCCTGTACGACTACTACGGACGAGTACCCGCTGAAAGTAACGAAAGACCCCTTTTGGTCGCTGAGGGTGTATGAACTGACAGAATCGCTGAACATTAAACCCTGACATTTTCCCTTGACAACAACATTACCCCTGAAAAAGACAAAAAGAGGCGAGAGTAAACCCTCGCCTCTTTTGCGTGGCTGTGTTTGGTCAAGCGTTCAATCCCGTATCAAGTACGGGACAAGTTTTCGGCTTAAGCTATACGGCTACTGGTTCTTTTGCCTTGCGCTTCCGCTTCGGCTTGTCGGCTTTGGTGATTGCCTCGGCTTCGGCTACCGCTTCGGTTGCCTCGGTGTCCTCGGCGGGCACTGGCTCGGCTTCCTCGGCTGGCGCTGGCTCGGCTTTCGGCTCGGCGCTCGGCTTCTCGGCGTTGGTCAGCATCGGCATGGTAACAAGCAGGTATCCGTCAACCTGAAAGAGGACTGGCGACTTGCCATCGGAGAGCTTCAAGTCCACCATACCGCTACAGGCTCTTAAGGCATCGGCGAGATACTTGCCGTCAAGTCTCACCTTGTTGACCTCGCCCTCTATATCGGCTGGCATTACCGCCCGCCCCTTATCATCGGGGCTTGACAGCATCACCATGCCGTTATCAAGGGTGAGGTCTATCGGGTAGGACTTGCTATCGGCAAGCACCTTGAGAGAGCCGATTGCCTTGCTCGCCTCAACGGTGTCAAAGTGGACAACGGTTTTTGCCTCGTTCGGAATGAGCTTCTCATAATCGGGGAAAGTGCCATCGGCACTTATGAAGCTATACCGAATTGCCTCGGTATCAATAATCAGCTTCATTCCGTCAAGGCTCTCACCGCTTGCCTCAAAGCTCAGGTTTACCCGCCTTGCTTTCCGCAGGGCGTTGGCAATCCCCAACAGGTCGTCACGGACTATCAGGGCTTGCCCCTCGCCGTCAAAGTCTATGGTCTGGACTGCCAGCCTGAAACCATCGGCACTCACCAGCTTTAGCTTCCCCTCACCAGCCTTGAACAGCACACACTGTAAAACAGGTCTGTTGTCCTCGGTAGCGGTAAAGGGTAGCGTTCTGTTAAGTGCCTCGGCAAGCTCCACATTCCCGATGTTAGGCTTGACGATGTTGTTAGGGCTTACCCTGACCTCGGCAAGGGTCATTGGTGTTTTTTCACCTACCCATGCCATGTCCTCAAGGTAACTGGTATTGCTACCGCAAATCACCTTGAGGCGTTTCCCGATGCCATGCGACTCGCTATCAGCACCATTGGCGGGGACTTGTCCTGAGCTTGTCGAAGGGACAACCTTGACCACGTTTGACCCCGCAATCGCCTTAAGGTAACCGAGTAACCCCTTGCGCCCTATGGTGAAGTCAAGTAGCATCAGCCTTTCAGCCAATGCCCTTGACAGGGCGTTTACCAGCGTAGCCTTGTGAGCTACAAAGCCGTTACCTGAACGCTTGCCCACGATATTAAGTTTTTCCAGTTTAGTCACCCCTTTTGGCTATCTGGCTAGAGGGCAAATCTGCCAGCTTCACCTAGTAGTAAGCTCCCGCATAGCTGCGATACGCTAGCCTATACGGTGCTCCCACTATAGTAATCGTGGAAAGGGGCTGAAATCGTCAGGATAAATCTAGCCTTTTTTGCTCTTTTTGTCGCCAATATCTCAGGTATTCTCTATCTCCACCGCTCAGGGCTTCCCCTCTATGTAGCTTTAAGGCTATTGCTACCAGTCTAGGCTTATAGCCTATCTGCCATAGGCTATCCCTATCCCAAGCGTCAAGGTCTAGGCTTTCAGGGTCAACTATCAGCTCTCCCAGTTCGGTAGTATTGCCTTCACTGTCTATGATTGGCTTGTTAAGGCTCTCCAGCTTGATAGCCTTCGGACACTCGGTATAGAGGTCATCATCTTTACACTTTCGCCGTTGCGCCTTGCTACAGTTACAGCAGGTTAAACCGCTATTGAGCTTGTATTGTGCTCTCCAGTAGTCGGCTACGGCTCGGCTAGCTATCCGATACATGGTCGCTTCCGTGAAGGGCTTGTGTCCGTTATTCCGCTCGGCTACGGCAAGGGTGAGTATTATATCGTGGAGTAAGTCCTCTCTATCCCCTGCCTTTGCCTTGTGGTTAAATCGGGAAGCTACCTTATAATAGGTAAGCCATTCGCCTTCCAGATGATGATAGCCGTTACCGTTGCCGTTAGGTTGCTTTCGCCTTCCGTTTGACCTAGACTTGATATGGCGGGGCTTTGACGTGGAGTATTGACAGCTTGCAGGCTTAAGACACCACTGACAAACGCCCTGCCTTTCGTTTAGTGTCCAGACTTTACCGCACTGGCTACAATGCCCTTGCGGTGCCGGTGCTGGTGATGTTACTGCCATTGTCATTCGCTTGACCCCCTTTGAGCTTATTTGCCCAGGTGAGGCAAGCGTTCAAGTCGGGCTTTCTACTATTCAATTGTTAAGGTGCGTTTTTGTGTTTCCAGTCTCATCATCACACAATTAGCGCTTAAGTGATATTTCAAAATGAACCTATATTTTCATGAAGAAATTGGCTGATAGAAAAAGGGGGAACCTGGCGGTTCAATGTTCGTGGCTCGCCTGAGCCGAACCTCCCAACTCTGCGCCCATGGCTCCCACCACAGAAGGCGTCTCTGACAACTTGGGAGGCAAGTTTTCGTATCTAGCTGAGGGAAGAGGTCGGTGGGACTTGTGGTTTTCTATTTGTCCGACGGTTCTTTTATCGCAACTAAAGCTAAAACTGGCTTCCTGTTGGTGGAGAGGCCGTTTCTAGCGACAGACCGAATACGGCTCTCTGAAAGTCTTTTAGCTGATGGTTTGAAGCCCCAGCGCCGCTTAAGCGACGGCGACTTCTTAAGCTGCGACTTGATATAGGTGAACTCATCAGGACTAAGCCCGCCAGCCCATCCCGGCTCAAGGAGCTTTTTCCTGTAAAAGGACAAGAGGTCAGCGGCATCTGCGTATCGTTCCTCCAGGTTCACTTTGCTAATCCTTGCCGTAGAGGGCAGCATGGGGGTTTGCCCAGGCTTCATCGCCCGCTTCCCGCCCCGTCTTTGTCAACCGAAAATACCGGCGCGGCGGTCCGGGCGGGTAATGCTGCTGAAAACTGGACGGCTCTTCCTGTCCTGTAGGTTCCACCCAGCCTAATCTCTGAAGGTTAGAGAAATACACGATAAAGCTATGGAAACGGCAGCCCCAGGCTTTATAGGGCATCCGGGCCAGATACTTTTCGGCCAGTTTCTCGATATTAGCGGGGTCTATAGGACGCTTCTCCCGCCGAGCCCGTTTCTCTTCCGCTCTTGCAGCCCTGTCCAGGGCCGTAGCCCGCATGAGCGCCATCTTGTAGTGATAGAAGATGTCGGCCTGAGGAGCGCCGATGGCGGGGTCGATTGTCGGCGAACCATCCGGGCTGCGCCCCAGAAGATACTCGCGGATAAACCAGCCGCAGCCGAAGGGCCGGAGAAAGCCGCCCCTGGCTGGCCTCAGCAGTTCAACCATTGCTCCCCTCCTTGCGAGACCATAGTTTCGCGTACCAGTCTTTCAACTCCTGACCCGCTACTTTGCGGTAGCGCATGGTGGTGCCGATATTGGCGTGCCCAAGCCACTCCTGCAGCATCCTGACGCCATCGGTAGAGTCGTCCTGCTGCACAGCCATTACCGCAAAGCAATCTCTGAGACGGTGCGGACTGACATTATGAACTCTTCCGGTCTCAGGGTTTACCAGCTTCGGTAGACCTGCCTTTTCGGCGCAAGTACGGACTATCTGCCAAGCCCGGTGGCGGTTAATGCCAAATAAGAGTTCCTTTCTGTTTCGAGTAACCGGACCGCCACGTTTGATATAATCTTTCAGCATTTCTAAGGTATCCCCATCCAGAGGCAGTGTTCTCAGCCGGCGGCGCTCGCTCTCTCGAGCCACCGCCTCCTTCACCTCGAGCCCGCACCTGGGGCAGAACCGGTGAGACCGGCCGAGGCGGCATGAACAGTGGGGGCAGGAGAGCTTCAGTCGGGTCTTCAAGTGCTGGATTGTTACCGTACCCTGGTGGAAGTCAATATCCTGCACGGTGAGACCCAGGGCTTCGGAGATACGACAGCCAAGACGATATAGCAGGCGAATCAACAACCTGTCTCTCAGGTTAGTTGTCGTCTTCTCCATCAGAGTTATCTCCTCTGGTTCAACGTAGACTTTCATTACTTCTTGCTATTACCTCTCGATTGCCTCCACATCAAGGGCATTTCTTGGCGATGTGGAGCCCTAATCCTCAGTCTCCCTGCCTGGTGAGAATCTGCTTGTGACCGGGGTCGGGACACCACGGCAAGGATTTCGCCCAGCCACTCAGCCCCGAGACTGGTTTAGGGGCGGCGCCCCTTGTGTTTTCCGTTATCACGGCTGCCGCCGTAGGCGCTCAGTTAGTAAATTCAAAACCATCGACTCTTTATCCTTGATGTGCAATTCCTCTAACTCACCTGCTTTCTTTGTTATCCAGTCTCGCCAGTACTCAGGTGGACAATCCTGTAGGAATCGCTTCAGTTCCTCGTAATATCCATCGCCCCCCGGCATACCTATTTCCTCTTTTACCTCATCCTCAATATCGGCAATGGTAGCACCAAGGAGCCTTTCGATAGCCTCTTTCACCATTTTCCCAATATTATCGTCAAGTTGTGACTCTATAGTGTCCTCTAATTCTTGGTTAACCGCGTCCTCTGGCGGCAGCACCTTCGTTTGCAAACCGAGCTCTTTCAGTTTGCCTTCAAGCGAAGACACTAGCTGGTCAGTGGTTATGGCGTTAAGTTCTACCCTCCTGCCTTGATAAGCCCTCGAATGGCCGTAGAGGTAAGAGCGCTCCCCAAGTAGAAATTGCTTTTCCTCTGGAGCGAGCCTGTCCAGCAGCTCCCAGGATGGTCTCTTTTGAATAAGTACCCTTTCAGATTCCAAACCCATATCCAAAGCTTCCTTCACGGTTAAGCCAATGTCGATGACATCAATATCGATATATGGACATGTCCTGGTCTCAGCCTCAAGTGTTCTGGCTATCTCGTAGCCGGAGAGGCCGAAATAGCAGTTGTATCCCTCCGAATTATTCTCCCTGATCAAGTCCCTCCGGATTGTAGCTATTGAGGGATAAAACAACTGGATAGGAGGTCTTCCCTTGTCGAGCAAGCGTATCTCAATATAACAATCGGCAAAATCAATAAAGAGGGCACTGAGTAAAAGTTTAGCCTCCTCCGGGTAGCCTTTGGAGACAAAACTTGACTCTACGGCATGCAGTAGTTTATTATTACAGAAATGGCTTAACCCCATTGATCTGCTCCTCTAGTGTAAGTGCCCCAGCTTTAGAAGATGCCCGGGGCGCTTACATTTTTAGCCATTTGGATGCTATGAGGTAGCAGTCTCCTGGGGCACTTGCAGAAGATGCTCAATAGCCCACTTCGGCACTACCAGGCGCTTCCCAAAGCGTATTGTGGGTAGCCTTTTTTCTCGGGCCATTTGATAGGCGAGCCCTCTAGAAATACCGATCATACGCGCCGCTTCCTCTACCGTTACGGTCAATCTTGTTTCTTCCATGCTGTACCCCCCTGTATTGACAAAACGTCCAAGTTGTGATATCGTATATTTACGATATTACAGAGGATTTATGAATGTCAAATTATTTTCAGTGAATAACTATTGAGTGTCATGTTTGGATTTATGAACATAGTCTATGTGTCATGGCATGACCCAAAGCGAAAACTCTTGAGAACTTTTTTTCGAGAAATTATTAAAAAAGGAGGCTTAAAATGGTAAGGCGGGCGGGTTCTCCAAAGCGGAAGCGTCTCAGTGAGGAACAGGTTCAGGAGATGCTCCGTATGCGCCGACAAGGCCAATCGGTTAAAGCTATAGCTGAAGCTATAGGCTGCCATCGTCAAACAGTTAGACTGCATCTCCAGGAAAAGCAGGGGGATATTCTAGCCGCTGAAATCAGAAGGCAGCAGCTGGCAGACGAGTTACAGAGGCACCTAAATGACGTTACTGAATTTGCGGTTTCCTTTAGAGGATATCTCACAAGACCTGCTTCACTTGGTGAGGACAGAGATGCGGCCACGGTATTTAAGCCCTTGTTGGGCGAGGACCTTCCCCAAGGGCTTGATTCAGACTCCCAGAAGGCGAGGAGAGAGCAGCGGCAGATAGAACGCCGGAACAGGATGCTTTTGTTGTCTTTACGGGAACATACCCATGGCCAAGGCTGGTGGACGGCCTTCGAGGAATGGCAAGAGGCTTGGAACATATGCCGGGATACTCTTCGAGAACTCCGGAGAGAAGCGGACGAAGTAGTGGAGAATCGTTTTAATGAAAAACCAAGCCTTAAAGAAGAAATCGAGAGGCGAATTAGCAAAGGAGGGGATGAGGTGAGAAGGATAGCGGATGACGTGCTTTGGGTAGTATGGTGGGTTGGCACGGGCAACAAGCCAGTGGAGAAATTAGAGTTTCGAGTTGAAGAGGATCAAGTCGTAGCCTACTTTAGCGATCAAACGCGTTATGTCTTGGGGCATAGATTGAGTGAGGTTTCTCTGAGTCCAGATATGGCAGAGGTGTGTAAACTTTCGTTTGAAACCCTGTATCAAAGCTTCATTGATAAGGGCATACCTGAGATGCTCCATAGGGTGGATGAGAAAATTGAGGTAATTGATGATGTTTTAGACCCGTTCATACTGCGTCCCCTATTAGTTCGCACGCGGTGTGAGTTGTGTCCTGTATAATAGGAAAGTCGAAATTTAAAATCTAAAGAAAGGAGATAGCTATGAGAGGACACGTTAGAAAACGAAGTAAGGGCAGTTGGGAGATTGCCATTGACATCGGTAAGGATCCTTCCACGGCCCGGCGCCGGCAGCACTTTGAGACTGTGAAAGGCACTAAGGCAGCTGCCGAGAGACGGTTAGCTGAGTTACTAGTGGAGGTTGAGAAAGGGAGCTATGTTAAGCCACCGTATGCCCTTACCCTCGGTGAGTACCTATCAGAGTGGTTGCAAAGCCATGCCGAGCTGCATTGTCGTCCTCGGACAGCGGAAGGCTACCGTTTTATAGTAAGTCGGTGTCTCAACCCAGCCTTGGGCCGAGTACGCCTAAGCCAATTAAGACCACAACATATCAGTAATTATTGCTCCGCTGCTGTTAGTCGAGGGCTCAGCAACCGGACCGCCCTACATCACTATCGTCTTCTGCACAAGGCACTAAGGGACGGCGTAAAGTTGGGACTAATAGCGGTTAATCCTTGTGACGGTGTAGACGCTCCCAAGCCAGTAGATAAGGAGATGAAAATCCTGTTACCGTATGAGGTAAGCAAGTTTCTCTCTACTGCGCAAAAAGCCCCTTGGCCATACTATTACTTGTTCTATACCCTGTTATTTACAGGCTTGCGCCGCTCTGAGGCATTAGCATTAACTTGGGGGAGCATAGACCTTGAGCTTTGCATACTATCGGTGACACGAACCCTGCACAAGCTAAGTGGGGGCAAATATGTAATACAGCCCCCAAAAACGCGTAGGAGCCGGCGGCAAATAGACACGCCACCCTCTCTAGCACTCGTGCTGCGTGACTATAGGTCAGAGGTGGAAACGCAGCGGCTTTTGTCAGGTAAGCCTTTAACCGACAACGATTTTGTATTTGCCCATCCTGATGGCACTCCTTTAGATCCAAGTACTATTACTCATGTGTTTATCAAAGTGGTTCGTGAAGCCGGGTTAAAGTTGAGGTTGCACGACTTGCGGCACAGCTATGCCTCCATCATGCTGGCGGCAGGGGTAAACGTTAAGGCAATCAGTGAGAGCTTGGGGCATGCAAATATCGGGATTACGCTTGATATTTATAGCCATCTTTTACCCGGTGTGGGTAAGTCTGCTGCTGAGCGCTTTGATAAACTCCTCAAACCCTGGCTGGCAGAAGATGTTGGCAAAATGTTGGCAAAAGAGGATAACCCAGATACGCGCCTGGAGGGATTCGAACCCACGACCCCCGGTTCCGAAGACCGGTGCTCTAGTCCGCTGAGCTACAGGCGCACGCACTCTGCTAAATTATACCCCATAACCTCAAGAATCACCATCGTTCCCCTTAACACCACGGGGCGTCTAAGAGGGGCGCAAGCCCCTCTTTTAATTATTCCCCCTTCCCTTCATAAATCCTCAAGGGAAGGGGGACACAGGGGGATAGGTTCACCTGAAAAACAGGGGGTGAGGTAGAAAATTGATTTAACCGCTGTGTTATATCTATACTACAACTAGATTTCATAAATAATGGAGGCTCCAATGGATTACGATAGCTTTCTGGACCTGGTCAAGCACCGCCGCACCATCAGACGCTTCAAACCCGACCCCCTCCCCGACGACTACATAGAAAAAATCATCGAGGCGGCGCGCTGGGCGCCCTCCGGTTACAACATGCAGCCCTGGGACTTCGTCGTCATCAAGGATAAGAAAATCAAGGACTCCATCGTCCAGTGGGTGCGGGATTACCATAAGCTCATCATGAAGACGGAAAGCGCCCGTGAGTCCTGGCAGCGCGTGCCGCAGCGCTCCTCGCATGACCCCGAGATGGACTACCGCATCGCCCCGGTCTTTATCCTCGTCCTCGGCGATACCCGCACGCTGAAAGGGCTCCCCACCTCCATGCGCTATGACACCGAGCGACTCCGCACGATTCACGTCTCCAGCCTGGCCAACGCCTATCTCTATATGAACCTCGCCGCCACGACCCTCGGCCTGGCCAACGAGTGGGTGTCATCGGTAGCGGTGGCCTATCCGCACTGTTTGACCAAAGACCTCCTGGGCATACCGCCGGAGCTTGAGATTTACGACATGATGGCCTTGGGCTATCCCGCCTACAAATTGACCTCGAAGAAGCTGATGAGGGACAAAGAAAAGATGGTACATCATGACTACTGCGGGGAGGGCGACTTCCGCACGGACGCCGAGGTCAACGACTTTATCAAAAGGGCTCGTGTCTGGACGACCACCAATCACCGCCGGGGGGTGGATAAAAAGATGGTGGGGTGAGTGGAGGGATTTGAACGCTCACTTGAAAGAGGGACAAATCAGGTGGGGTATTGGGGTGAGTGGAGGGATTTGAACCCTCGATATCCAGGGCCACAACCTGGCGCCTTAGACCACTGGGCTACACTCACCGCGGATAACACTACAATTATAGCTGAAAGGTCTTCGCCGTTCAATCGGCGCAGGGTCTATTTTTCGGCCAGTTCCACTATCGTGACTCCTTCTCCCCCCTCCCTGTAGTCGCCCGGTCTGAAAGATTTTACCAGTGAGTGTTTCCCCAGCACTCGCCGCACCATCTGCCTTAGGATACCCGTCCCCTTGCCGTGTATTATTTTAACCTGTATCAGGTCGGCTATAAAAGTATCGTGCAGGAACTGGTCGAGTCTGGGCAGGGCTTCATCCACGGTAAGGTGGCGTAGGCGCAGTTCGTTTATCGGGGCTATCTCGGTGTCGTATTCTCTATCGTGCGCCACAGTCAATACTAATTTTAACACTATAAGCGGGCAGAGGTAAATAATTGCCCCTCGCCCCCCTCGTTTTATATCTCTTCCCACCCATGCCGCCCCGTATCATTTCTCGCTTATCCCGCAAGTTTAACCCACCACTTTTCGGGTATTGGCGTCCCTCCTTCGTAAGGAGGGATAAGAGGGAGATTTAAGCGTCCTCACCCCCCTACACACTACCCGTTATGCTATAATATTTCCTGGATATGCTGAAAGCAGAAATTATCACCAGCGGCACCGAGTTGCTTCTCGGTGAAATAACGGATTCCAATACCCCCTATATCGCCGCCCGGCTGGCGGCACTGGGGATTGACCTCTATTATTCCTCGACGGTCGGGGATAATTACCAGAGGTTCTCCACAGTCCTCGAGCAGGCGTGGGCCAGGTCTGACCTTATTATCACCACCGGCGGACTCGGCCCCACCCAGGGCGATATCACGCGTGACGTCATCGCCGGGCTGCTGGGAGAAGAATTAACTCTCGACCCCGATTTAAAAAAAGAGCTTACCGCGTTCTTCTCGACCCGCGGCATCGAGATGCCGGAGAACAATCTTAGGCAGGCCACCATCATTCCCTCCGCAGTGCCCCTGCGCAATACTTCGGGCACGGCCCCGGGCTGGTGGGTGGAAAAGGACGGCAGGATTATCGTAACCCTGCCCGGTCCCCCCGCCGAATTGCATAGTATGTGGCAATACCAGGTGCTGCCGCGACTCAAACAGAAAAGTGGCGCCGTTATCGTGTCGCGGACGATAAAGACGTGGGGACTATCCGAAGCCAGGGTCGACGAGATGGTATCTCCCTTCCTGTCGACCGCCAATCCTACCCTGGCGATGTATGCCGGGGCGGGGGGCATAAGACTCCGCATCACCGCCAAGGCGGACACGGAGGCGGCGGCTAGGACCCTGATTACGGAACGAGAAAAGGATATCAGGGCGATACTGGACAAATATGTCTGGGGCTTCGATGACGAGACTCTGGAAGGCATCATCGGCGGGTTGCTGGTATCTAAGAATTTGACCCTCGCCGTAGCCGAGTCCTTCACCGGCGGTCTGCTGTCACATGCCTTATCGGGAGCCCCGGAAAGTGTGAAATTCTTCAAGGGGGGCAAAATAATACCCGCTGGTGCCGCCGGAGCCGGCGCCGAATCAGCAGCGCGGCTGGCAAAACAGGCACGTATGGAATTTAAAGCGGATATCGGCATTGCCATCGACGGAAACGTTAGCGCCGGTGATGCCGGTACGGGGAATGTTGTCCATATAGCCATAGATATGGAGGATAAACGGGATACCGTTAAGGCTCAATACCCCGCCAGGCTGCCGTATATGACCCGCCGAATCATTACTCACGCCCTTATCTTTTTAAAGGATTTCCTCCACCTGTAACCGTACCCGTCATTGCGAGGAGCGCCGCGACGAAGCAATCTCAATTTATCGTTATTTAGCCTTTTTATGCTGTCATTCCCGCGAAGGCGGGAATCCACCCCGCCCGCCCCCTCGTTGTTATCTTTTCCCACCCATACCGCCCTCGTATCATCAGTGGCTTATCCCGCAGGATACCCCTACTAGTTTCCCCCTTTCGTAAAGGGGGATTAAGGGGGATTTAGTCCTCCCGCTTGTTATTTATTAGAACTTGTGTTCTTTTGTTGCGAGTGATAAAATAACAAAAGTAGTATAATAAGAATAAGAGGTCTTTTTACTATGCCATCGGATTCCATCATCGTCAAAGGCGCCCGCGAGCACAACCTGAAAAATATAGATGTCACCATTCCCCGCGATAAGCTGGTGGTCATTACCGGCGTCTCCGGCTCCGGCAAAAGCTCCCTCGCCTTCGATACTATCTACGCCGAGGGACAGCGCCGCTACGTGGAGTCGCTCTCCGCCTATGCCCGCCAGTTCCTTGGAAGAATGGAAAAACCGGAGGTCGACTATATCGAGGGGTTAAGTCCGGCGGTATCTATCGACCAGAAAGGCCCCAGCAAGAACCCCCGCTCTACCGTCGGTACAGTCACGGAAGTATACGATTACCTCCGCCTGCTCTTCGCCCGCGTCGGCCATCCCCACTGTCCCAACTGCGGACGTGAAATTACCATGCAGACCGTGCAGCAGATTGTCGATGCCGTCCAGAAGCTGCCGAAGGATAGTCGCATCATGATTCTGGCGCCGCTGGTTCGCGACCGTAAAGGAGAGTACCAGTCCGTGTTCGAAGACCTGCGTAAATCGGGCTACGCCCGCGTGCGCATCGACGGAGAAATCCATGAGCTCTCCGAGGATGTCCAGCCGCTGGATAAATATAAAAAACACTCCATTGAGGTCGTCGTCGACCGGCTGGTTGTCGGACAGGGCGATGACCAGGCTCGTATCGCCGATTCCGTTGAGACCGCCCTCAAGGTCGGCGCCGGGGTGGTGCTGGTATCCATCATTGATGGCGAAGAGCTGCTGTTCTCGGAGCACTTCGCCTGCGTCCAGTGCGGCATTAGCCTGGGTGAGATATCCCCGCGTACTTTCAGTTTTAATACCCCCTATGGCGCCTGTCCGGAATGCACCGGCCTGGGGTTCCGACTTGAAGTTGACCCTGACTTGGTATTGAATAAAGAGCTGTCCGTTATGCAGGGCGCCATACGGCCCTGGCAGTACCACAACTGGTACCTGTGGCGGGTGGAGCCCCTGGCCAGGAAGAGCGGCTTTTCCCTGCATACGCCGGTTAAAGATTTGAGTGAAGAGCATCTCAACCTTTTGCTTTACGGGGAAGGCAGGGAAATCCCCAGGTACCGCAACCGTTTCGGCAGGATGGTGCGTATTTCCGACGGCTATGAGGGCATCATTCCCAACCTGGAGAGGATTTTCCGCGAGACGGAGTCGGAGCAGTCCCGCGCCAATACCGAACGCTACATGGTGTCGCGACCCTGCATGGCCTGTCAGGGTAAACGCTTAAAACCGGAGTCGCTGGCCGTCACCATAGGCGAACTGAATATCATGGACGTTACCGCCATGTCGGTCACGCGGTCGCTGGAGTGGATAGGGGAAATCGACCGTAAAGTGTTAAGCGAGCGCGAGAAGCTAATTGCCCACCAGGTGCTCAAGGAAATTAAAACGCGCCTGGGCTTCCTGGAAGATGTAGGCCTGGACTATCTTTCCACCGACCGCGCCTCGATGACCCTTAGCGGCGGCGAAGCCCAGCGCATCCGCCTCGCCACCCAGATTGGCAGCGGCCTGATGGGCGTCCTCTATGTCTGCGACGAGCCCACCGTGGGACTCCACCCTGCCGACGACTACCGGCTCATTCAGACGATGCAGCGGCTTCGCGATTTAGGCAATACCATCCTGGTGGTCGAGCACGACGAGGCCATGATGCGCGCCGCCGACCATATCGTGGATATGGGGCCCGGCGCCGGCGAGCACGGCGGCTATATCGTTGTCGCCGGTACCCTCGACGATATTATAAACTGTAAGGAGTCGTCCACCGGCCAGTATTTGAGCGGCGCCAGGCGGATTCCCCTCCCGGAGAAACGCCGCCCCGGCAATGGTAAGGGACTGGTTATCAGGGGCGCCCGCCAGAACAACCTCAAAAACATAGATGTCCATATCCCCCTGGGGAAATTCGTCTGCATCACGGGCATCTCCGGCAGCGGCAAGAGTACCCTGGTGGATGAAATCCTCTATCGTAAACTGGCGCAGGTATTCTATCGGGCCAGGGACAGGGCCGGCGACTGCGATGAAATCGTCGGTATTGAAAATATCGATAAGGTCATCAATATCGACCAGTCGCCCATCGGGCGCACCCCCCGCAGCAACCCCGCTACCTATACCGGCACCTTTACCCCCGTCCGCGAGCTGTTCGCCACCGTCCCCGAGGCCCGACTCCGCGGCTATAAGCCCGGGCGGTTCTCCTTCAACGTGCGGGGCGGACGTTGCGAGGCCTGCCGCGGCGATGGCTTTATCGAAATTGAGATGCAGTTCCTGCCGGACGTTACCGTCCCCTGCGAGGTCTGCCACGGCCAGCGCTATAACCGCGAAGCCCTGGAAGTCAAGTTCAAGGGCAAGAATATCGCCGAGGTGCTGGATATGACCGTGGCGCAGGCGCTGGATTTCTTCGAGCATTTCCCCAGGTTGAAAAACAAGCTGGCCACGCTCAACGATGTCGGTCTTGGGTATATTAGACTCGGCCAGCCCGCCCCCACGCTTTCAGGCGGCGAGGCGCAGCGGGTGAAGCTCGCCACCGAGCTATCGAAACGCTCCACCGGCAGCACGCTGTATATCCTGGACGAGCCCACCACCGGCCTTTCCTTCGAGGATGTGGAGGCGCTGTTGAAGGTGTTGCAGCGGCTCGTCGACGCCGGCAATACGGTGATTGTCATCGAGCACCACCTGGACGTGATTAAGAACGCCGACTTTATTATAGATTTAGGTCCCGGCGCCGGCGATAAAGGCGGTTATATCATCGCCGCCGGCAGCCCGGAGGAAATCGCCCAGGTAGACGCCTCCGCCACCGGACAGTATTTAAAGAGGGTGCTGGGGGAGAAAAGGGTGGGGGTGTGAGTGATATAATATTTTATACACCTTACTAGCGGTACGTTTGAGAATTCTTTATTAAGTTTGCTCTGATGGTTGGCTGGAAAATTTGGTGAGTTGGTCGTTAAATATTCTTTTCAAATCGGTAATAGATTTTAATACTTCTGTTTTATTACGGAATTTACTTAGCATCTTATAACTGAATTGCTTATTTGAAAACAAAGATTCTATTGTCTTCAAATTACCAAGTAAAGCGAAGTATAGTTGACCTTCATCGTGTTTCTCGTTTAGTTTTTGAATAAAAGCATTAAATATTTCTTCAGGAGGAGATATTGAAATATTTCCCTTCCCGCCCTCTAAGCTTAACCGTATCGCTGAGCACAGGTCGACTTTAAATAAATTGTCAGCATCGTGTAGAAAGGCTGTAAGTAGTTGGTGAACATTAAAAAACACCTTGTCGCCAATTATTTCTAGTAGAAGGTAATGACGAGATGCTTCCAGTGAGATAGGTTTATCAATGGATATGAACCCAGAATTGTATAATTCTGAAGGAGTATTTACTCCGAGGTCTCGATAAGTTCTTAAAAGGTGAATGCTATGAGCCCAATTATATTGAAATACGTCTAGTGAGTATTCAACTTGTCGAATAATTACTGCAATACCATCATCTAGATATCGCTGCTTGATAGTTTCATATTCCTTTTGTTTGAAATAGACCAATATACCAAACAAGGGAGCGCCTACAAGGACAAGCACAGCTCCTAATACAGTAGCTATTGGCTGGGCATACGTAGAAAATATGATACTAACATTGTCTGACACAGTCAGTTCTCCTGTTTCTTCCCAGAGTGATTCTAGGGTTTATTATAAAACATCATATATTGCTTGGATAATTATATCAATATTTGGCGAACTATGAACTCTTAACCTCTTGCTGTAAATTCTTTTAGCAATATTGATAACTCTCTCTCCCCCCAAAGGGGAGTGCGTAGCGAGAGGGGGCGTGAGCACAATACCAGTGTCTATAGTGCCGGTTACTTCCACATTCTTATCATCAAGCCATACTGTGATGCCGAACATATCTAAGGCAAGGCGTTTGCCCTCAAAGTCCAGTTCCGGTAATTGCTTCTGCATATCATCAATAAAATGTTCGAGGTTCGGTACGTTGATAATCGCATCTTGGCTAGCTTTAAGTTGTGCTTCTAGCTCGATCTTTTGTGCCTTCAGCGTTTCTTTAGTCTTATTCAGCCGCCGGTTTTCCGCTTCTACCTGGCTTTCGGGAAATCCTTTTAGTGCCCACTGTAATAATTGGTGCTGCTCTTGATTGGCCGCCTTAAGCTGGCGCTCCACTTGCTTTAATTCGGTTTCTAAAGTCTCTGTCCGGCTTGCGGCCTGTTTTTCATTTTCAAGTTCGGCAATAATAAAATCGCGGTTACTCAAGTAACCCGCCAACTCACCCCATACCATGGACTCTAGCTTGTCAGCTTTCCAGCCTGTATTATGACAGCGTTCGACCGGAGCATACGCCCTTTTTCTACCTGCACATCTGTAAGTACGGCTGTTAGTAGCCTCGCCAACATATACTCGCCCACATTGGCGGCAGCGTAAATGGCCTCGTAGTAGGTACTCATGTTTACAATTACGCGGTGACTTCTCACGGTTCACCTGTAATTGTTTCTGTGCTGCCTTAAAAGTCGCAGTGTCAATGATAGCTGGTGTCACACCTGGTATCTCAATCCAGTCCTCTTGTGGACGGGTAAACCGATTTCGACCCGGCGCTGTAGTAAAGGCGTAAGTCTTACCAGTGTAAGCGGGATTGGTTAATATAGACTGTACGCTACGCCTATTCCAGATTTTACCATTCTTAGTAGGCGCATTGTGCGCTCTCAGCCGGAATAGTATCTGGTTGGTGCTCAGTCCTTCATCGACTAGCCATTGATACATCTGGCGTACCCAAGACGCCTCAGTTTTGTTTATATCACGTCTCGCTTCGCGTTCACCCTTGATAACCTTGATGTAATCGTAGCCGTAGGTTTTTTGAAAGCCTCCAGGCATACGCCCTTCACGTGCAGTAGCTTTCCTACCCCGGATGCTGCGCTCTTTTATCTTTTCCGTTTCCAGCTTGGCTGCATAGCCTCGGATATAGCTTATCAGCTTACCAAGCTCGGTATTGTCCACGTCCTCGGTCACGGCCTCAAGCAGGACGTGGTTTTTTTCTAGTTCCTGAGTGAGTATAACGCCGTGTGTAGGGTCACGTGATAGACGGTCAAGGCAATAAACCACCAGTACATCAATGGCCTCAGTCCTTACCAAATCCCTCAGCTTGTCCATTTCTGGCCGCTCTAAGGATAGCCCGGAATATGCCTCACTGAAGCGATAGGACACGTCATAGCCCTTACCCTGGCAGTAGGTAAGGCAATTCTCTAGCTGTGTCTGTAGGCTAGTGCCCTCACGCTCTTGATTGTCTGTAGATACCCTGCAATAGATAGCTGTTTTCATGGTTTTACCTTCCTTTGTGGTCCTGATTGTTTTACCTTTGGCTTATTCCAATATGGTGACCGACATTTAGCACAAGTCTTGGGTAATTGGGGCTTTCTTGGATACCATATGTAGCCGCATCGTAAGCATTTCTGTTTCTCAATAGTCATGATATTATTATGTACATTAATGTACATAATGTCAATACCCTTTACCGATATTTATGAGCTTCAATTCGTATTTGAATAAGTACCTAAACGGCCTGAAGCTAGGTATTTGCCGCTTTTTTACGTCTATTCTGGATTCTACTTACATTCGGCTTGATACTACCGTTATTCAGCACTTCCAGCACATCCTTAAACTTACCGGCCATAAGCCCCGGTAGCTTCGGCTTAATATGCTTTTGCCATGCCCTTAACTCAACCTCAAACTGGCTCGCCATATGCAAGTCACGCCTGGCAGCTTCCAACCAGCCCCGGCCTCGGTCTGTTAGCCGGTATTCGTAAGTACCTACTCCAAACTTATAGGATAACCGGCGCTCTACGTATTCCCACATTGTCCATCTGGGCAGTAACCTTGATATTGAGTGATATTGTAACCCCGCTAAGAGGATTAGTTCCCTGGAAGTCACCCAGTCCCGGTGTTCAAGGCTGGCAAACGCCTTATACTTTGCCATACCGTACTTACCCTTGCGATCCTTAAGGCTTCTAACCATAATAGCACCACCTTTGCCGCCGGCCAGCGGCCAGTATAATATATTTATATAGGAGGATAACATTCATTGCGCACACAACAGTATATATATACTGAATGTCTACCTACCTGAAAATAGGTATTAACTTCTTTGTCTTTTATCCCTCTCGCTAGTGTCTGTGGCATTAGTCCCTCCCGCAAGATTCCCTTATTATTTACTCGTGCGCTAGTGTCCGCCTTTATAGCCCCTCACCCTTAATGTCTGTGACTTTAATCCCCACCGTCCTGATATTCCCTGAAAGCCTCTTGTATCATAGGGATAGATACCCTGATTTGATACAGTTCCCAGAATATCTGCGGCAGCTTTGAGATATTGGTAATAAGCTGTCGGTGTAGTTTGCTTTTTGACATCTCATGGTCAAACTGGTAACTGCCAGAGCGCTCACGGCGATTGAAATTCCAAACACCCCCACTTACCCATACAGCATGAGCTAACCCGTCAGCTATAAAGCCAGCTTCTGTTCTGTAATGTTCCCCGGTCTCGTTTGATTTAATACCCCAGGGTGTATTAATGAAGCGTTCCGGCTTCTCAGGGTATGAGGTAAATGTTAGTTTGCCACCAAAGCCACGCGGTGACTCAACCTCTAACCATTGACCGCTTGCCACGTGGTACCAGGATACGGAATGTCTCAGGCGTTCCTTATCAAGATCAATCTGACGCTGACGCTCAGCCATTTTTATAGACGCCTTCTGTGCCTCTATATCATCGTTAAATTGTTTCCTAATGCCTCTGGCGACCATTAGCGTAAACTCCCTTTATAGTTTCAATTCCCAGCGTAAGTGCAAAGGATGTAATGTATGGGACACTTTAATTCTGACGTGCTGGCTGGAAATTTTGACATTTTACACGATATTGTAGTAAGGTTTCTCTGAATCGCCCTGCGTAACTATCGCCCCAACGATAGGTAGCGCTTTCCTGGACTGCAATTCCGCCATCCGCTTGACCAGGACACGACCCCCACACTTCGTCGTAAAGTTCTCGCTGGTCTCCATATCCTGCAACTGGAGAAGGCACCAATCAGACCTTCCGAAATCGCCTTCCCAATCCCGGAGAATCTTGGCATCCATAATCATTACATCCTTACCAAGATAATCCTTCAATGGCTTTTGTGGCAGTTCGGGATAGAAGTTGATTGAACCATCCCCGATAACATCGGTAACCCTTTTAACTTTTACTTGATCTTCCATTTTTCCAAACTCCTTTTTACTTATTTGCTCCAGCCAGCACGTCCGGATTAAAGTGCCCCATAAAACGCCTCATGTCCTCTATTGCAATACTAGCCCCTTTACGCCCGGCACCCGGTTCTTGCCAACGCACACGGCGACCAGTCCGTACCATATCAGGCCGATAGTCCATGAAGTTATCATAGAGTTCAAACACTGCCCCATTCTCCGTATTAAGCATAATTGCCCCGTCCTGGACATATGCCACAACCTTGAATAACGCCGAATCGCGCGTCCACTCTTCCGCCTCCCAAGTTTCCTCATCCTTCTTGACTTCGACACGCTCAAGCCCTAGCAAGTCTTCCATCGTTTTACCACGCTGACCGTCTGATAATATGCCGGCCCAACGCAAGCGCTTGAAATGCTTTGGGATTAACGAAATACGGTCAAAGACCCTAGCCATATCATCTCTGGAGATTATCATTTCGTTTACCTTACGCCCTTTACGGTATTTATAACTGATAGATTGGCCATCATATTTCTGCCAACCACGCCAAACGTCCGATTGAACCGGCCTATACATGTAAGTATGCCAGTGGCGCATCTGGCCTTCAGTCTTCAGATAGCCATAGCGGAAGTCTGCGTTAGCCAACTGTAAGCCAAAATGCTTATTTACGACCGCCGTCCAGTCTTGACGCATGTCAGCTATCTTATCAGTCCACCCACTGAGGGGAGACCACTGACCGGCCTCGTAGACTGCCGGGAAAACGTAGACATTTATATGGTAGTGGGCTACTACGGGATTGCTCTCGCCGGTGAAGTCTGTTGTCAATCAGCGAAATGGGACACTTTTTAAACCGAACACTTTGGTATGATCAGGCGGCATCAACAAGCTCCCTGAGGCCCTGGTTGTAGTCTCT
>Ga0315547_1001386_pt1 | contig 19342 bp, 12 predicted proteins | sample SalMarSW160240MG_2_FD_202542 | JGI IMG/M metagenome (GOLD analysis project Ga0315547, IMG submission 202542) | Salt marsh sediment microbial communities from the Plum Island Ecosystem LTER, Massachusetts, United States - Salt Marsh Sediment SW1601-240 ...
GCGATCCCGGCCAGATCTGCCCCAATGTACTCCCACCCGGTATCGTAGGTGAAGCCTATGAAACAGTAGTTACCGTACTCCCCCCTCCATCCGGGGAAGTTTCGGGTTTTACGGTACCGGTGATCAAGATCCGCCTCGATGACATTCAAAACCTCCCGGATGGAATTGAGTATCTGTTTGATGGGGAGTACATGTACCCGGATACACTCTACTGTCTTGTTGTGCAGGGAACACCTACAGAATCGGGTGTTTTTCCTCTCCAAATAAAGGTAACAGCAACCGTGGATTTGGGAGGCTATTATATCAATCATTCTGTAACAGACAGTACTTCTGTGGTTTTCACGGTCAATTCAGCAACCGGTATATACTATCCCCCCTCGCCGGGAAGTTTTGAGGTGATTCACTGTTTTCCCAATCCATTCTACGACAAAACCCGCATCGGGTATCATACCAGCACATTCGTTGAAACAGAGCTGAAGGTATTCAGCTTGCTGGGACAGGTGATCTATACTGAAAAACTTGCCGGAAGTTCAGGGACTTTCTATTATCAATTCGCGGGACAGGATCTAAGGCCCGGGACCTACATTTATACCATTACTACCGGAGAAAAGGCTTATACCGGGCGGTTTATGAAAGTCAACCAATAACCACCGGATAAAGATCAGAACGTTGCGGAAAGCTGGAGCGTGATATTCCTGGGAGGACCGATATCGCCGGGACGTCCGATGTACTCCTCATTCAACAGGTTTTTAATGATCAGTGATAGTTTGAATTGTTCGATGATGTCATAGGAGATCCTGTAATCCACTACCCACTCTCCCTTTTTGTTTTCTTCGCGGTAATCGGCATAGCCGGGTAATATCATTGTCCCGAAGAGGGGATCGACAAATACCGGATCGACGTTCAGCATAAAGCTGTAAAATTTCAGGTTAAATCCCGTTGAGAAAATTCTCCAGGTACATTGCACATCTCCCTTAAAGCTGTGTTTGTAGCGATATTTGAGGTACTTTTCATTTTCGATTAAAGTGCTTTGTCTGACATTACGGTCGATCGGATTCATAAAGGTGTATCCGGTGGTAAGATCGACAGCAACGGGTCCAATTTCCCCTTGCATGGTCAAGTTGATTTCGAATCCATTTATTCTTGCATTTCCCACATTCAATGATTTGAATCCGATGTGCTCGAGGGTGGGTATTTCAATCGAGTCGGGTTTATAGATACCGAATGTAAACTCGATCATGTCGTTGTATTCGGTCCAGAAGCCGGATAGATCAGCATATCCCTGCCAGGAGCCCAGTTTGATGCCTTGTTTGATGCCGATTTCCGCGCTCCACCCTTTTTCAGGCTCAAGGTCAGGATTTGGAAAAATTTTGAGTGAGCTGATGGATGTAGCAGTAAATTTTTCTGCAATGGAAGGGAACCGGTAGCCCTGTCCAATGGAACCGCGCAGGTAAGTATACTCGGCTGCCTGAAAATTGATACCGGTACGGAATACGGGTGAAGAATGAATTCGCTCATTGTCCAGCCTGGAGCTTTCCCAGCGGATCCCGGCAGACCATTTCAACCGCTCGAAGAACCGGGCATCCAGTTGGGTATATAGTGCCAGGTTGGTCCCGCTGTGGTTGCCATAAAGGTTTGAGAGAACGTTCGAATAGCTTGCGGAGGATCCGAAGGACCAGTGAATCTCATTTTTGAATTTTTGCAGGTAGCGGTATTCTCCATAGTAAAAGCAGGACTTGTTGTTCTTGTCGGCGTCATTCGGGAACCGGTTATCAACTGCAAAAAAACGCGTTTTGAGCGTATGGATGATGTTTTTTTTTTGACGGAATATAACGTAGGGATCGGCATTAAACCGGATGCCGGTGAGTTCGGAGACCGCTTCGGGATTTTGCCTGTATGCTGTATCTGCATGAATCCATAGCAAAAAATCACTCTTATCCTGGTACATGTAACTGCTGTTAATTCCGTAATTGAGCCCCTTGTTTCTTTTGCCTGTAACGTTTAATTTGAGGTTTCCCCTCCCCCATGTGTCCCACTCGTTTTCCCTGTACCCCGGATTATGTAAGAGGTTTCCACTAACGACAAGATCAAGATTCCTGATTTTCCTCATGTGCTGGAAATTCATCCCGTAAAAAACGGGTTGCCTATCCCACCAGACCAGTTCTTCCCGTTTCGGGTCCATATAGACCCCACTAAACGCTATTATCCCGGTTTCCGGATCTGGTTTCGGAAAGGCTGTCCTCAGGTTGATTACACCGTTCAAAGCAGAAGATCCGTACAAAACCGATGAAGCACCTTTCAGGATCTCCACCTGGGCAACATTTTCAACCGGTAAATAATCCCATTTCACATCACCGACATCTGCTGAAATGATGGGGAGGTCATCCACCAGTACCAGGACCCTGCTTCCCGCACCATAGGAATATCCACTGCCTCCACGTATGCTTGCCTGTCCGTCCAGCACATCGATTCCGGGAACCTGGCTGATAAGTGTTTCCAGGGTAATGTGGTTGTTCTGCTGGATCATAACCGGTTTAAGGACCTCCATGGAGACGGTAACATCGGAGAGCTTCTGGTCGAATTTGCCGGCTGTGACCACAATCTCATCCAGCACTTTTATTTTGACTTCAAGGATAACATCAATCCGTACTGTGTCCTTCGCGAAGGCTGTGATTTCTATAACAGCGGATTGATAACCAACAAATTGAAAGGAAATCTTGTAGGTTCCGGGCAATACTTTCAGTTCGTATTTCCCATCTGTATCAGAAGAAATGCCGGTTGAATCGTTCAGAACAACGGTTGCACCGGTTAACGGTTCTCCGGTTTCAGAATCGGTTATCCTGCCGGTAATAATGCCTCTGTCCTGGGCGTACAGGCTGGTGAGAAAGAGAAATTGACACGTGAGAGTAAAGAGGATTCCACGCTGTCTCTTATGGTTATTGATTGGGTTCAATTTTAAAACTCTTTTCCAACTGCCTCGCCTTCCTTTTCAAAGGAAGAGAGGTCAATCCATTGGGTCACTGATATTTTCCAGTCACCTTTCACTTTCTTCAACATCCGGATCTCTTTCGAGTGGGTTGTCATCGGTTCTCCATTCAGTTTGAATTTCATGTTCTGGTTGTAAACTACGAAAGCAGTTTCCCCGTGAATATCGATCTTCCAGTTTGATCTTTCAACGGTAATATTTGTCCAGTCTGACCAATCTTCACTGGCGGCTTTTTTGTAATATGCATAGTTATTATCCCAACCCATTCTTTCACGGTACCCATTACTACCTATTGAAATGTAGATCAAATTGTCGTCCTGGATCAGTGTTTCCAGCAGTGCCACAAGGTTTTGATCCCAGAAGGCATTTGTTTCAGCAGCAATGACTGCTTTTATTGTTTCCTCTTCTGCTGCAGTATCTATTTTTTCCTGGCATCCTGAAAAGGGAAGCACCAAAAAAAACAGTACTAAAAATGTTATTTTTTTCATGATTATATGTTTAGAAAAGGTTTATTATTTGAAATGAGCGATATTAACCTGTCAACATTTCGTATACCTTTAAAGTTAAGGAATGTTAAACAGAAAGTCAATTTTTTCACTGGAAAAGTAGTGAATAATAATTTTTCATGTTTATTTTGTATAAAAGACTCCATTCATGAAGTTGGTATTCACTATTTTCTTCATCATGTCGGTTCATTTTTTTCAGCAGGAGGGGTCGCTAATGTTGTTAAAGAAAGGAATTGCGAAATACCATGAAGGGGATTATGTGGGTGCTATTGAAAGCTATAATGCCGCAATTGAACAGGATCCACGATTTTGGAGGTACTACATGTACAGGGCAAAAGCCAGGCTTGAACTGGAAGATTTCGTCGGTGCGGTTCAGGACTACGACTCGGCATTGAGTTTACAGCCAAACTTCTACGAATCGCTTACAATCCGGGGAGCATCCCGATACCGGATCGAGGATTTTAACATTGCTGTTATTGATATAGACAAGGCAAAAGAGTTTTATCCCGACCGCTGGATAATCCATCTAATGAGGGGTGCTACATTTGAAGGCATGGGGGATCATGAAAAAGCCCTGATTGACTTCAATCGTGCTATTGAATTGCAACCGGAGAATCATAACATCTACATATTCCGGGGGATGGCACACCTAAACCTGGATCATCTTCAGCAAGCCCGGGAAGATTTTAGCAGTGCAATCAAGCTGTATCCGGAGAATGATGTTGCTTATGTGAAATCCGGCTTATGTGATCTTGCCTATGGAGATACCCTATCCGCTATTGATAATTTTTCGATAGCAACGATCATTAATCCCAGGTGTGCTGAAGCATTTTTCAACCGGGGGAAAACCCTCCTGGAAGTTCCTGAAAAAACAGAACAAGCCTGTTGTGATCTTCAAAAAGCCGATGCGCTGGGTTATACCCGGGCTTACCAGATGATCATGAAGTTTTGTAACTGATGTCGGATTAATGCACCGGTTATACTACCGGCCCGAATGGAAGATCACCATCCAGATGTTCCAGTGAATCATAAAAGGTATCCTCCAGCTGAGACACGATCTGCTTCATCTCATCCGTACTTTCCAGTGAGGGAAATTTCTCACCAATAGCTGGGGCATGTGGTTCTTTTTTTGCCAGGCTTGCAAATGATTCATCAATTTCATCAATCACCAGCTGAATGGCTATGCTAACATAATTGTTAAATTCTCTTTTTGAACCGGAAGTAGCAAGTTCAGGATTTGCCGTGGTGGTAATGGTTGTTTCCAGTGAATTCAGGAGACCAGCGATCTCCTCTATCTTAAACCCGCTGTTAAATCTTCTGTAGGCAATGATCTGAGCATATTTCCTTAATACCATGCGGTCTCCAGTTCGGATGCTGATTGCAATCAGCTGATAGATCAATGTGATATACATCTTCAACAAATCCCTTCCCATTGCCTGGTAATGGACAAAACGTTCTGCATGCTCCGGTAAGAGCAGGTATTCAAGCATCTTTTCCACCGCATTGGAGCGGTGTTTCTTAAACATGTCATAATAGAGAATAGTGGTACGGTCCACAGTTCTCTTCAGTGCCATTTCATTTCGAATGGACCAGGTAATGGAATGGTTTTTCCGGTTTTCCAGGAGAAAGAGCAGCCTCCGCAGGACATCATACCTTTTAACGGTTTCCCACCCAAGGAGTTTTTGGGATCGGGTGGAATCAACCACAAGTTTTTTGTCCACATATTTCATCATCCAGGGTTTTTCGAATGATTCGAAGCCTAACATATTGGAAAGAAAATTCAATGCAAGAACGCCCGGATATGCGATTAGTTTAGGTATTCTGATGGGCTTTCTGTACTTGCCGAAGTGATATTTCGTAGCTGCTTTGTACAAGTCGTTGTGTGAAATCGTACCATCCGGGCTTGCAATGAGTGTCAGCTCATGAGGCAATGTGTTGTCTTTTTCGAGCAGCAGGTCAAAAAAACGGATCAGGTCATTGATGTGAATGTACGTGATTGCCGATTCTCCTTTTCCACCCAATATTCGTGATTTCCATTTTTTTGAAAGCCATGTGGAGAGAAACATGAACAACGGCGGGTATTCACACCAGTCACTGAAAACAGCTGCCAGCCGTACAATAGCATACGAAAAATCGTCTGAAAATTCTTTGATGCAATTCTCTGCAAGGCATTTACTGCGGGCATAGGCAAAGTCGGCTGCCGGAGGAGTTTCTTCTGTTATGATGTGGTCAAAATCGCCAAACTTACATGCAGCAAGGGAGCTGGAAAAAATGAACCGCTTAATTTCAAGTTCCTCCGCCAATTTCAGGATATTCTCTGTTCCCAGAACATTGGTCCTGTAATATTCAGGATGATCCTTGTATGAAAAATCATAATAGCCGGCGAGGTGCAATACGTAATTTGCACCCCCCAGTTTATGAATGCTTTCTCCCAATTCCCTGATATTAGTGAAAGATCCAATATCCACCTGAGTCCAGAAAATATTCTGGTGTTTGGGTATTCCGGATTCCAACTGTGATCTCCGGGCAAGACAAAAGAGCCTGTACTTCTCTTTTGAGGCTTCGATGAAATGCCTGCCAATAAAACCCGATGCTCCTGTGACAACAATTCCTTCTTTCTCCATGCCTTTTACCATTGCCTTTCTACCTGAAGATGAAGCTGCGGATCCCAACGCCAAAAATGATATTGTTAATATGCTCAGCCTGTGATCCTTCGGGGTAATGGATATCCAGCCGGTATTTCAGTGAGGCAGTCAGTCCAACAGCATCTGCCAGCATGATCATGGCACCAAATTCCAGCTCCGAGTTGGTTGTGATATGACTGTTGCCTGTAAAAATAAAGGATCCTTCCAGATAAGGGTAAACAACCTTTTCGTTTCGTCCGCCAATGAAGTATGTTAATGTAGGTCCGAAACCCCAGGTTGTGGTTGCGCTAAAATCTCCATACTTATAATACCGGGTTAGTATGGCTCCTCCTATGGCTAAAGAGGGAGCTACAAATGCACTGACTTTTGGTTCAAACTCAAACAGGATCGATTTATCTTCGTAATCATCAACTCCTTTTCTGAACTGAAAGGTTAAGCTTCCTCCGATCATCATACTGCCACGGTTCGTGGCAAAACTGGAATTTCCACCTTGTGGTAATGGTAAATAGTTGCCAGGCGTTTTGTCCAAGGTATAGACCGGTTCGGAGGAATCCATGCCCTTTTCCCATAATCCAGTTCCAAAGAGCATTGTTGTTGTCAAAAAAAGAGTCACAATTGTGGCAGAAAATTTCAGCCGGGCAGAAAGGGATCTGAAAAAGGGTCTCAGGATAACCTCATTTGAGGCGCTTCGCCCCATATTCCGTTTGATGAAAGAGATGTTGTTTTTCATGTTATTTGTGGTTTTGGTTACTTTATGTCTGAATGAAGCATAAAACAAAAATAGATCAGATTGATATAAAATTGAATGAGAAAAATCATTTAACAAGACGTTTCCTATATATTTGCATGCATGTAGATTGCAAAAAACGATCAGCTATTGGATTCGGATGTAACCATAATTGGTGCCGGTGTTGTTGGACTGGCGATTGCTGCAAAATTATCAACCCTGTGCGATTCGGTGTTTGTGATTGAAAGACACAGGAAATTCGGACAGGAATCAAGCAGCAGGAACAGTGAAGTAATTCACTCGGGAATCTATTATCCGCCCGGATCATTGAAAGCGCGTCTTTGCGTTGAAGGAAGGGAAAAATTATACGGCTATTGTGAGCAGCATGAGATAGCATACAGGAAATGCGGGAAACTGGTCGTGGCTACGGACGATTCGGAAACAGATCGACTGACGGGTATTCTCAGGGGTGCGCATGCAAACGGAGTAACGGATGCACGTATAGTGGACATGCCTGAAATCCATCAGCTTGAACCTCATATCCATGCTCGAAAGGGCATCTTTTTCCCCTCCACGGGAATTGTTGATACCCACAACCTGATGAAGCAGCTTGAGACCGATGCAGTGGGCAATGGAGTGAACTTTGTTTATCATGCAGAAGTCCTGGAATTACACCGGATCACAGGAGGGTACGAAATCGTAATAAAAGATGCAGACGGGGAGCGATTTACTTTCACATCAGAAATGGTTGTGAATTCAACCGGATTATCTGCATCACAGATTGCCCATTCGTCAGGAATACCTGGGAATACATACCGTGTTTACTATTGGAAAGGTGAGTATTTCAGCGTTATTAACGGCAAGCACAAACTGGTGAACCGGCTAATTTATCCACTGCCGGAAAAGGAGATCGTTGGGCTTGGGATTCATACCACGGTTGATCTGGATGGCCGGCTAAAGCTTGGTCCGAATGCATTGTATCTGGAAAAGGGTGAGTCAGATTATACTGTTGATCCTGGGCATGCCAGCGATTTTTATCGCGTTGCCCGGAAATTCCTCCCGTTTCTTGAGGAACAGGACCTGTTGCCCGATCAGGCCGGGATAAGACCTAAATTTCAAAAACCCGGAGATCCAGTAAAGGATTTCCTGATCAGGGAAGAGTCAGATAGAAACCTTCCGGGACTGGTTAATCTCATTGGCATTGAGTCACCCGGACTGACTGCCTGTCTTAGTATTGCCGATTATGTTTCGGAGTTGCTTACTCCTTTCACTGGCACAGGATAGTTATATGAAGTGTTGAAGCAAAAGTGTTCATGATTTCAACACCTCAATAATGGAATTGAGCAGTTCACTTTTAGAGAATGGTTTTGCCAGTGTCTTGTCTGCCCCAAAATATTTCGCTGTCAGGAGGTAGTCACCGGGATGAGAACGTCCGCCACCCGATATGGCGATTATTTTCACCTCCGGTACATTTTTTTTCAATTCAAGAATCGTTTCGAGTCCCTCTTTTTCCGGCATGATAATATCGGTAATGACAAGGTCTGGCTTTTCCTGTTTGAAAATTTTCATTCCTTCTGCACCATCCAGGGCACTAAACACGATATAACCTTCTCTTTTCACCATCTCGTGAAGCATCTCCCTGAACTGGTTATCATCGTCAATGATCAGTATTTTTGCCATATCATGCATGGTTTTTGATTGTATAGTATCCGTTTTATCATAAAATAGCACATAATTTCCGATTGGTATGAACGAATTGGTCTGCCTGTTATACAGGCAGGTATACCGAAAATGTTGTTCCCTTATTTTTTTTGGATTGAACCGTGATCACACCGTTATGGTTCTTAATTATTCCATGAACCACAGAGAGTCCGAGACCTGTACCTATTCCTACCGGTTTGGTACTGAAGAAGGGCTCGAATATTTTAGTCAGCGTCTCTGCATCCATCCCTGCTCCCGTATCCGATACGGATACCCGGACATACTCTCCTTCAGTAAGATCCGGGGTTTTTTCAGCCATGAGTTTATCAACACGAAGCGTATCAGCAGTAATGGTTAGTATGCCCCCTTTATCCTGCATTGCCTGGTTTGCATTGGTCAGCAGATTCAGGATAACCTGTTGAATCTGTGAAGGATCCGCATGCATTGATGGGAAGTCTTTATCGATGTTCGTTTCGATTTTGATGTTTTCGCTTGCCGAGGGATTGAACAGGGTAAGGGAATCCCTGATCAGGTGATGAATCTTAACGGGCTTGGGCTCGGGTTTGAAATCCCGGCTGAAGGTAAGAATCTGGTTTACCAGGTCTTTTGCGCGTATCGAAGCCCTTCTCATTCTTGTCAGGTAACTTTGGATTTTTTCGCTTGAAGCCGTCTCTTCCATGGCCATATCATTGTAGCCAAGGATTGTCCCCAATATGTTATTAAAATCATGTGCAATGCCTCTGGCAAGCGTTCCAACGGTTTCCAGTTTTTGTGATTGAATAAGCTGGTTTTCCAGCTGTGACTCCCTTGTTATATCCTGTTTTACAGCAACATAATTTACTATTTTTCCCTCTTCATTGGTAATTGGGGAGATGGTTGCTCTTTCTTCATACAGGGGCCCGTTCTTTCGTTTGTTCAGCATTTTTCCTTTCCATACTTTTCCCTGTTCAATGGTGTTCCATAACTTTTCATAGAACTCATGCCGCTGTTCTCCACTTTTTAAAATATTCAACTTCTGATTCAATGCCTCTTCCCGTGAATAGCCAGATATTTTTTCAAATGCGGGATTGGCATATAACAGGTTCCCTTCTGTATCTGTAATGATAACGGTTTCCGCCATTTGTTCCACTACCGTGCTGAGTTTTGTCCTCTCCTCCTCCACCTTCTTCCTGATAATAATGCTCACCATCTGTTCAATCAGATTGGTCATCCTTTCGATGTCATGATCCTTGTAATTCTCAGCACTTATTGTTATAATCATTCCCAACCGTTCATTGCCTGAATAGAGGGGAAAATTACACACAAATTTAATATTCAGTAAGTTAACAATATCAGGAATGATTTTCAGCGTGGATGCTTTGGTTGCAAATTCAGTGATGAATGCATGTATCTCCTCCTTTGTTCCCAGAAGCTGGGGTTTTTTGCCATTGATACACTGCATTAACAGTCCATTTGAGAGTGGTTTGACAATGTGTTTTCGTATCCCTTTATGAACCCTTTTTTCAAGGATTTTAAGCACATTAGACGACATGGATATATGCTCTAATAAAAGTGATTTTCCATCTTCCGTCAGCATACCAAATCCGGTAATGTGGCAGGCGTAAAGACGCAACACCGCTTTGGCAAAATATTGAAAGATCTGATTGACATTCTTTCCAATATTCACCATTGCATTCATCGTATTGATCAGGGATAGCTCCTCTGTTCGCTGTTTTATCTGTTGCTCGGCCCGCTTTTGTTCCGTGATGTCGGTAATCATTCCAATGGTGTTGATAATTTTCCCCTCATCATTCCTAATGGGAGAGACACCGATATGACAGCAAATCTCATCCCCGTTTTTCTTTATGTAGCGTTTTTCAAGTACGAAGTGCTGTATTTTTCCCTGAATTAACCGGTTATAGTATGATTTACTTTCAGCCCGGTCATCCGGATGGGTGAGTTTTGTAAAATGCTTGTCTAACAGCTCCTCAGCTGTATAGCCAAACAGTTCCTGTGCTGCCTGATTTGTTTGAATTAATTCTCCATCGATGGTTGACAATACAACTGCAAACAGTCCTTTTTCAAATATTGCCCTGAATTTCTCTTCACTCTCCTGCAACGCTTTCTCGGCTCTGCTAAGGTCGGTAATATCATGAATAGTCCCGATGAACCTGACGGGTTTATGCTGAGGATCACAAACCATTTCTGCCCTTGAATGCACGCTTCGTTCTTCTCCGTCGGGTTTAGTAATCCGGTGAAAAAAATCAACGGGTTGTTTCTTGTCAATCGAAAGTTGAATTGTTTTTTGAACCATTTCCCGTTCATCAGCATGTACTAAGTTCAGGAAAGCCTCCAGGTTTGACTTGGAAAGTCCAGGTTCCAATCCTAAAATTTGGTAAGTTTGATCCGACCAGTTGATCTCATTCCTTTTCATATCCCATTCCCAGCTTCCCACGGATGCAATGCGTTGTGCTTCTCTCAAGCTTTTCTCTTTCTGAATGATTTCCTCTTCTGCTTTTTTTCGTTTGCTGATGTCACGCACGATGGCCTGAAGGTATTTTTTCCCTTTGAGCTCAAGCTGGTTCAGACTGATTTCAGCGAGGAAGGTTGTTCCGTTTAGTTTCTTGTGGACCCATTCGAAACGCATATTTTCACCCTTGCTTGCTTTCCTGATTTTTTCCTGTACAGACTCCGCTGAAGGCCTTCCATCCAACTGGAATTCAGGAGAAAACATGACCGGCGTTTTGCCAACGATCTCCTCTCTGGAACAGCCGAACATCTCAAGGGTGGGATTATTACAGTCGATGAAGTGATTATCATCCATAAGTAAGATGGCATCATTTGCCGATTCAAAAATCGCTTTAAATTTATGTTCACTTTCGATAAAATCTTCTTCGGCTTTTTTCCTCAATATTACGGATGTTATCTGTGATCCGATATATTCTAACCGCCTGATATCATTTTGGGAAAACGGCTCTGTTTTCGAGATATTCAATATACCTACAGGTACCTCTTCTGATATCAGGGGAATGTTTAACAAATGTTTCAAATTCAATATTTTGGTAACCTGATTGACCAGTTTTAACTGCATCTTTGTTTCTGCAAACTCCTTTATCAATTCCTTCATCTCCGTTCTGGAATCATGGAGTACAGGCTTTCCAGCTAAAATGTCTGCTTTGAATCTGCTCCCTGAATTCAATTCTGCCCTGACTGAAGTGATCTTGAATCCGAGCAATTTCTCAATGTTAGTAATTACTCCTTCAGGGAGTGAAAATCGGGTTGGCAGGAGATATTTCTGATCATCTGAAACGAGATAGATGGTGGCACCATAGCCGGAAAACATCCTTCTTGTGGATTCAGAAAGGATAGCCAGAATATGAATAAGGTCTTTCCCTTCGTTGGCAGCCCGGTTTATTTCATTTATAAGTCCTTGGTCCTCTGCTTGTTGCCTATTTCTTTCTTCAATCGATATTCTTTCCAGGATGGAGGTAACCTGGGTTGAAACAGCAATCAGGCGGTCAATTTCCTGCTTGCTGAATGTCCCTTTTCTGGCAGTGGAAAAGATACCCAGGGGTTTATCGCCTGAGAATAGAGGTATATTAAGCATAGAAGAGAGATTGAGAATCCGTATTGCAGTCGGGATCAATCTCTCATAATTGAAGGGAAGGTTGTGTTCCCGAATTAAATTTGCTATACCATTTTTATTCTCGGTATAATAAGGCTTTCCGGTTTTGAAGGTATTCCAATAAATGCTTTTACCAGAGGATGGAATCGTGATAAGCGGGATCTTATTTCCCGCCAGTTTTTCAATCTTGCGGATGCTTTTTTTCGCGCTGCTGTTAATTTGAAGAACCAATTCATTCTGATCTTCTGAAAGGAGGTAAATTCCGGCACCAATGCTATCAAAAAGCTGTTCAGTGCGTTTCCACAAGATATTAAGGATACCCTCCAGGCTTTCACCGCGGTTCACCGCTTCATTCAGGTCATTGATGAGGGCAAGGTCCATTGAATGTTGCCGGATAGCCTGTTCGGTTTTATTCCGATCCGTAACATCAAACGTATCAACGACAGTATGGGTAATCCTGCCTTTCTCATCCTTGTAGGGATAAAAGGTAACTTCAAAAAAACGTTTTCCATGTTTTGGAGTCTCAAACCATGCCTGGTAACGGACCTCGTTGTCAGCAAATGACTTATCAAGATTGGGTTTGATGCTTTTTTTAAAACTCTGATTACCCCATATTTCCGAAAGCGATTTCCCGACGATCTTCTCCTTGATCAGGTTGTGTGCGGCAGCAAAGGCATTATTGATTGCTTCATACGTATAATTCCTGTCAATCAATGACATAAGAGACCTTGAAGTGTTGATGATGAAATCATATTTTGTCCTGAGGTCTTCTGTCTTTTGCTTTAGTTCTTTTTCCTTAAACAACAGGATGGATTTATGAATAGCGGAGGGGAGCCTGTATAAACTCTCTTTCAAGATGTAATCCGATGCCCCGCGTTTTATGGCTTCTACCGCCAGTTCTTCTCCGGCAACACCTGAAATTAGAATAAAGGGAGTTAGCGGGTATTTCTCCTGAACATAATCGAGTGCTTTTAGCCCATCGTAGGGTGGAAGATAATAGTCGGAAATAATAATATCATAATGCTCCTCCTGAAGCTTCTGCTTAAACTGCTTTTCGTTCGTGCTGCTGTGAATGCGGAATTCCACCTCATCACCTGCAAGCTTGCTTTCGAGCATTTTGACATCCAGGGGATTGTCTTCCAGATAAAGAACTTTTATTGGCTCCATGCTAATCGAAAGGTTTGGTAGGAGTTAAATTTTTTATTCCTGTCAGAGTGAGCATTTACCAGCCGGATGTGGAGGAATATGACCTGACAAGACGCTTTGAAAATAGACAAATTTAACGGGATAAAAAAGAATATTGAATCGGATTTTACGATTTTAGTAGCGTATTCTCAGCTCATTTGTGAACTCAGTCGATCTACGTCCTTTTTCAGTTTTGCTACCATGGAAAGGAGATGGTCCTCGGGCAGTACCGGATCCGGTATTTCTGCGCTAATGTAATTAATGAACTTCCAAATCTCCTTGATCTCAGTAATGGGCACATCGTAGGGTTCATAGACCGGATTCAGTGAGTAGAGGACCAGTTTCTGCTCCTCCTTTAACCGGTTATCAACAATTTTGAAAACAATTCCATCATCCAGGGTAAAAACCACATATGCCTGTCCGGAAACCAGGTTATTCCAATCCTGAAGATACTCTCCGGTTATCCAGGAACTGTTCGGTATAGGAAGCATGGAATCGCCTTTTAGCTGAAAAGTTCTGTATTTTTTGTTTTTCGAGAGGAAAGGTAGTTGGAAAGTCGGAAGCTCCCTGATGAATTCGGGATCGGCAAAACCATTCTTATAGCCTGCTTTTGCCTTTTCCGAAACCAGTTCAATGTTTTCTTCGTTTTCCTGATCCACTGTCGTAGCAAGCACCCGTAATTTACTGCCTTTGATATAGACATCGAATCCTTTTTCAAGTTGAGAGATCTGGAATTGGGATAGCTCTTTCAGGTTGACTTTTACCAGGGTATCGATCGAGATGTTGAAGTAGCTGGAAAAGGCTTCCAAAACAAAAAGATTGGGGTAGGCAACTTCATTTTCGTAACCGCTCAGGGTTGATCGTTTCATGTTGAGGGCATGGGCAACCTCATCCTGGGTTCTGCCCCTCCGCTTTCTGAGAAATTTGATGTTTGAACTGAAGTACATGGTATGCTTGTTTTATGGTTTTATAATAAAAATCCTTGCATCATTCAATCAAAATGATTATATTATAATCATAATTTTGATTAAAAACTAATCAAATATACTCTATTTTTTTAATTATCAAAAATTTTCGATTTTTTTTTGCAGAAGATGACCAACACACACAGGAGCATCATCCACATTGACCTGGACACATTCTTTGTATCGGTTGAACGGTTGAAGAACAGTGCACTTGAAGGGAAGCCGGTTATTATTGGAGGCACATCAGACCGGGGGGTTGTTGCCTGTTGCAGTTATGAAGCGCGGCTGTTTGGTGTACGTTCTGCCATGCCCATGAAGCTGGCCAGGGGGTTATGTCCCGATGGCCTTGTGATCCGGGGTGATATGGAGCTTTATAGCAATTATTCCGATATGGTCACGGAGGTCATTGCCGAAAAGGCTCCTGTTTATGAAAAGGCTTCTGTGGATGAGCATTACATCGACATTACAGGAATGGACCGGTTTTTTGGCTCCCTGAAATGGTCCCGGGAATTGCGGCTGACCATCATAAAGCAGACGGGATTACCCGTTTCTCTTGGATTATCAGTCAATAAAACCGTGTCTAAGATCGTCACCGGTGAAGCCAAACCCAATGGGGAACTGGAAGTGACGGATGATCGGGTAAAGGCTTTCCTGTCACCTCTCTCCATCGGCAAAATACCCATGATCGGGGACAAAACATTCCAGTTGCTGCGTTCGATGGGAGTTGCAACCATTGACACACTGAGCCGGATACCGGTTGAAATGATGGAGCGTGTGCTTGGGAAAAACGGGATCGTGATCTGGAAGAAAGCAAACGGCATTGATCCCACTCCTGTCATTCATTACTCCGAACAGCAGTCGATCAGCACGGAAAGAACCTTTGAAAAGGACAGCATTGATGTAGCAAAGATGAACCAGTTGCTGGTAAGCATGGTAGAGAAAATCGCATTCGAGTTAAGGCAGAAGGAGAAACTGACTTCCTGCGTGAGTGTTAAAATAAGGTACTCCAACTTCGATACGCATACACTGCAGAAGCGTATTCCCTATACTTCGTTCGATCATATCCTGATTGAGACAGCCAAAGAGCTTTTTGCCCGGTTGTATCAGCGCAGGATGCTGATCCGCCTGATTGGTGTGCGCTTCAGTCACCTGGTCCGGGGAGTCCAGCAATTAAACATGTTTGAAGACACACCGGAAATGGTGCGGTTATACCTGGCAATGGATAAACTGAGAAGACGTTACGGCAGGAAAGCAGTGAAAAGAGCGGTAGGAGTCCCGACACGGGAAGAGATTGAAGCCCGCATCAGGGCAGATGCAGACAGCCATCCTGCTGTAAGCGGGATGGCTGTTAATAGTGAATGGGTTAGGAAGTTTGGTAGCAACAAACTTTGAATATCTGAATAAAATAAGAACCCTGCCTGTGGCAGAAAGCCGAGAAACCAGAAACTAAAAACCATGTACCTAAACACCCACTCATACTACAGCCTGCGATACGGCACCTTATCGGTAGAGGCACTGGTTAAGGAGGCGGGAAAACGCGAAATTGAAATCATGGCGTTGACCGACATCAACAACTCGACCGGGGTGTTGGATTTTGTTAAGTGTTGTACGAAAGAAGGCATTCAGCCGATTGCCGGGATAGAATTCAGGGAGAAAGACCGGTTGTTGTACGTGGGTCTTGCCCGAAACAGCGAAGGATTTATGGAATTGAACGAATTCCTGAGTTTTCACAACATATCGGGAGAGCCCCTCCCCCATTCATCTCCTCCTTTTCAACATGTTATTGTCATTTATCCCTTTGGTTCCAGGTCATTCACGGAGCTGAAGGAAAACGAATACCTGGGGATCCGTCCCCAGTCGGTCAGGAAACTTCTATCCCTGGAACAAAGTAACAACCTGGCAAAGCTGGTTGTCCAGCAACCCGTCAGTTACATCAACAACACCGGCTTTGTTCTGCACCAGCACCTCTGCGCCATAAGCCATAATACACTGCTAACCAAAATCAGACCGGGTGAAGAGACCGGTGTTTTTGAAACATTCATGCCACCGGATGAGTTGCGAAAAGCATTTGAACGGTACCCAATGATCATCCAAAATACGGAAGAACTGATGGCAACCTGCTCCTTCAGTTTTGATTTCAAAAGCTACAAGAACAGGAAGAGTTTCACCGGGAACCGTTATGACGATAAAATGCTATTGGAGAAGCTGGCACTGGATGGACTGGAATACCGGTATGGGAAGGATAATGCGGAAGCGAAAAGAAGGGTGTTATACGAGCTGGAGATCATTGACCGGCTGGGTTTTTCCTCCTATTTCCTGATCACATGGGACATTATCCGCTATTCACTGAACCGCGGTTTTTATCACGTCGGACGGGGAAGCGGTGCCAACTCCATTGTTGCTTATTGTCTCAAGATCACCGATGTAGATCCCATTGAGCTGGATCTCTATTTCGAACGTTTCATTAATCCCAAACGCACCAGTCCGCCGGATTTTGATATCGATTATTCCTGGAAAGAGCGGGATGAAGTTCTCGATTATATTTTTAAACGATACGGACGAAAGCACACGGCACTGCTTGGTACAATGTCGACATTCAGGGGAAAATCGATCATCAGGGAACTGGGTAAGGTCTATGGGTTGCCAAAGGCTGAAATTGATTCCCTGATCGAAAACCCTGAATCAGCAATGAATCAGAACGAAGTTACCAATAAGATTTTTACCATCGGGCAATACCTGGCAGACTTTCCCAATCTTCGAAGCATCCATGCCGGCGGAATATTGATCTCCGAAAAACCAATCACCTGCTATACTGCTCTGGATATGCCTCCAAAGGGCTACCCCACCACCCAGTGGGATATGTATGTTGCTGAAGAGATCGGTTTTGAAAAGCTCGATATATTGAGCCAGCGGGGTATTGGTCATATTAAAGAAGGTGTGGAGATCATCAGGAAAAACCGTGGGGTTCGTGTCGATATCCATGCGATACAGGAGTTCAAGCAGGATAAAAAAGTGATCGGTCAGTTGAAAAACGGTGAAACCAATGGCTGTTTTTACATTGAAAGCCCTGCAATGCGTGGTTTGCTGAAGAAATTGAATTGTGATAACTACCGCGGGCTGGTTGCTGCCAGTTCGGTGATCCGGCCGGGTGTTGCACGTTCCGGCATGATGAGGGAGTATATCCATCGCTTTCACAATCCCAATGATTTCAAATACCTCCATCCTGTTATGGAAGAGCAGCTATCGGAAACGTTTGGTGTTATGGTATACCAGGAGGATGTACTGAAGATCTGTCATCATTTCGCAGGACTGGATCTGTCTGATGCCGATGTGCTCAGGCGGGCGATGAGCGGGAAGCACCGTTCAAAAGATGAATTCAAACGAATTGTCGATAAATTCTTTCGCAACTGCAGCGAGCGCGGTCATTCTGAAAGCATTACCAGGGAGGTCTGGCGCTGGATCGAATCGTTTGCCGGTTATTCGTTTTCAAAAGCCCATTCGGCTTCCTATGCGGTTGAAAGTTTCCAGAGCCTCTACCTGAAAGCCCATTTTCCCCTGGAATTCATGGTGGCTGTTATCAATAACTTCGGAGGGTTTTACCGCCCATGGGTCTATGTGAACGAAGCAAAACGATGGGGTGGAAACATTGAATTGCCATGCGTGAACCGGAGTCTTTATCTCACAACTATTAGTAATAAGGATATCTACCTGGGCATGGTGCATATTCAGAACCTGGAAACGAAAATCGGGCAATGCATACCGGAGGAACGGATAAAAAACGGAGAATACCGGGGAATTGAAGATTTCCTGCAACGCGTGCCCATCGGGATCGAACAGGTGATCCTTCTTATCCGGGTTGATGCATTCCGGTTTACTAAAAAGAGTAAAAAGCAACTGCTCTGGGAAACCCACCTGCTGCTTGGAAAGACCAAACCAGTTGCCCATGCTTTGAGCCTTTTCAGGGTTGAAAGAAAAAATTACCAGCTGCCTCCGCTTATCCAGAATCGGATTGAAGATGCGTATGACGAGGTGGAACTGCTCGGTTTCCCGGTCTCACTCTCCCACCTCGACCTGCTAAAAACCCGATTCCGTGGAGATTGTAAAGCAAAAGAGCTGTTGGATAATGTTGGTAAGATCGTGCGAATGGTGGGACATCTGGTAACGATTAAATACATTAAAACAGTGAAGAACGAGTGGATGCATTTTGCTGCTTTTATCGATTCGGATGGTGAATTTTTTGATACCGTCCATTTTCCACAATCACTGAAGAAATATAGCTTCAGAGGAAGTGGAAGCTACCTGATCCGGGGAAAAGTGGTTGAAGAGTTTGGCTTCCCCAGCCTGGAAGTGGAAAAGATGGCTAAACTGCCGGTTATCGCGGATCCAAGGTTCAGGTAGTTATAAGTTAACCCGAATTATTCATGCATTCAGCATGAATAATGACGATACATAATTGTAATCTATTGATTATCAATTATATATACCAGGGTTAACCCTGATAAAAGTCAAATTCAATACCCTCAAGTTTGGGTATGAAATTTTCATCAGTTTTGAAGATAACTGTTCAGTGAAACAGTTGACATACTTGAATTTGACTTTTCGTCAGCCATAAATGGCGAAAAATTCAAAGAATTTTTCGGGTTAAAAGTTATGCCATAGGCATCACTATGTGATAAGTTAAAGGTTAATAGTGATTTGGAAGTTCGATGTTGGACGTTGGAAGTTCGATGTTGAACGTTGGAAGTTGTTATGTCCCCGTCAGATCACTCCTCTCCTCCTCAACCGGTTTAAAAATAGACCGGTCTGAGAGGTTTTTCATCCTGCGAAAACCATAGGTCCAGAGGTAAATGATAAAGGGCACGAAAAGCACCAGGAAAACCGGTTTTTCAGCCATCAGGAAAAAATCATAAAATCCATGCAACAGAAAGGGAAGGAAAAAAGCCAGAAACAACTGTTTCCTCCTCTCTTCCGGGTAAAATCTCGCCAGACCAAACCGGTACCCCATGACAATACCAAACAGGGC
>Ga0315547_1001388_pt1 | contig 19310 bp, 19 predicted proteins | sample SalMarSW160240MG_2_FD_202542 | JGI IMG/M metagenome (GOLD analysis project Ga0315547, IMG submission 202542) | Salt marsh sediment microbial communities from the Plum Island Ecosystem LTER, Massachusetts, United States - Salt Marsh Sediment SW1601-240 ...
AGAGCAAAAAAACATTCGGCAGTTTTCGACACGGGTCAACAAAAACAAAAAGCAGAAAAAATGAGTCTGATTCACTCTGCAGGAGATAAATTATCACGCTCTCGCAGGGTACTTTTCAACACCCTTAAGTAGTAACAAGAATATTTTGATTAGGTTTTATCTCTTCAGCAATAGATTCTGCTTTGCCAAGCACCCACGCTTCGTTAATTCCTGACACCCTAACTTCACTTACACCATTTTCAACAAGTTCAAGCACAACTACCTTATTAATTCCATGAGCTTCCGGTTCCTGAATAGTAACCTTAAGGTAATTTATTTCACCTAATGTTTCTATTTCACGAATAAAATCCTCAGAATATTTAGTTGCCTGACTTCCGCGGACAATGTGGGTAACAACCGCACGTCCTTGTAAAAAATCCTGCTTAATGAAAGCAAGTATCTTTAAAATATTGTCAGAAAAGAGTCTCACAGACCCTATCCTGATATTCTTGTTGTAAATCTGTTCTGGGACGTTATCGGTCTTAGAAATATCTTGAGGTACACTTGAAATTTCATGGGGATAGGCATCTAAGGTGCCAGCAGTCCCAATTGTAGAATGCCACTCCCCTCGAAGATTCCCATTTGGGGTTAAAATCGCTTCTACCTTTATATCTCCGAGCTCTTGTCCTTCCTTAGGATTTAATGGCTTGCAATCTATCTTAAGACTTTTATCAAATTCACCAGTGAACTCATATATAGCAAGACCATATAATTGATCCATGAACCTGGCCACGCCTTTAACAGACGCCCCATCCTGAGTTAATTCAATGTACAAGTTGCCAGTATTAGTGCCAAAAAGCCTTCCCGCCCATCTTTTAGCAAGTATTGGCATTTATCTCTCCTTTTTCAAGCTCCTAACATTTACATATAAGGCAATTTTGCCTGATATATCGGGATTGAACAAACAAACAGGCAAATTTGCTTACTTTCAATAATAAACCACCCAACCGCAGAGCAGCGAAGTATCAATCGGGATATCCATAATCGCCCCAAGGGGCGGGGAATTTACGCGCCTAGGGCGCATCAATGCTCCTGAGGCGCATCAAACATTTACCCGCCGTGTTTCCGGCGGGCTCGCCTCTGGCGGATTTAAGCCACAAATTCTTTTAAAATTACGAGTCAAAAGCACACCTGGAGCCCTGTCAAAAAATCAAAAGAGTCGAACAAAGACTTGAACCCTTCATTTTAATATATATGCACCCTGTTCCTCTGGATGACACATATCAAGAATGGGGTTATTTTATTGTCGCTGTTGATGATCCCTATGAAGCAGTGCCAACTCACGGACAAGACCAAGGATAATTGTCACCTTTGATTCTGTTGTTTTCCCACTGTAACGGTTGGAGGTTATCAAAAGTGTTTAGGCCGCCTTTGGCAGTTGGTTTTTTGTGGTCTATTTCCCATCCCACATCCAAGTTTGTATTTCCATGCTGGGTATATTTTATGGGCTCACCACAAATATCGTAACGCCATTCTTCGGGGTCCCAATGTTTCCCGTCTTTATCTGGGACGATGCGACCTTTAGCCCAAACAGTAAGTTTTGTTTCTTCATCGGTTGTTTTGAATGGATAATTGTAAGCCATTTCAGACCTCCTTTTTTTGTTTTGGGTTAAAAGTGCTCACATATAATAGGTAAATCATAGATGTGGCAATAATTCCGCTTTTTGCATAATACAATAACCGCTATCAAGCTACCAAATCACATCCGAGCTATAAGTGCTTTGTTTCCAATCCTCCAGCTGGATGCTTTTTCTGTCCGGGCGGTGGTTATTCCAGAGCCGGAGGGCGTTGGTTTTGATGATTTTTAGAAGGGCGAGGTCCTCCAGTTGCCATCTGGGGATTCGGCGCTTCTTTTCTGCTGAATAGAATCTGGCTAATGTCCAGAGCCAGAGAAGGCCCAAAAGGCCGCTGCGGAGTAACGGGCTGGATTTTTTGTCGGGTGTGGTGTGGATTGCCAGCAGTTGGGCCTGTACGTGCTTTGCCTGTTCTAAGGGAGGAGTGTAATCGTTGGTATTTTTTACGTTGTTTGTGAGATAGCTACAACTTGTTGTGATGAGTAAAAGAGTAACGAACAGGCCGCCATAGAAACGATATTTTTTCATGAGCAGGCCTCTGCAGGTTTTTAGATTGTACTACGTATTTTTACTTTCATCTCTCCAATTGCCTTTGTCAATGTTTTTATAGTTTTTTCAAGTATTTCCTTTTTTCTTTGTAGCTACACAGGTTCAAAGTTCCAGGAACCAAATGCGGGTTTTTCATGAGCCGGTTGAGGAGGCTTGACCCGTTCACAGCCGCTGCTTTCAGCAGTCCGCTGAAGTGATTGGTTTAGTGTAAATCTATTTTTCAACCCACTCGATTGCATCCTTCTCATCCGTAAATATCTTGCTTTGATACCCAGCATTAAGCAGGATAGTTTCTACAAAATGATAATCATCCCTGTTTTCTAAACCTGTAAGCAGCGCATGTTTGGAGCCAGGCTTAAACCCCAATTTCCTAGATTTATCATATGCGAAATCATAAAAGACGATCGGAGGTGTTTGATTCGGTGCTTGTCGTAAATCAAAAAGAAACTTATGAATCCCGTTTTTATTAGAATTATTAGCTGTTTTTTCTATGAATTCTTTCAACAGGTCAGGCGTCACCACGTCTTTTACACGTATATTTAAGTATGTTTTTCTTTCCGAAATAGATATTTCGAACTTCACAATCATTATCCTCCACTAACATATAATAGGTAGATTATAGATGTGACAATAATTCTGCTTTCTGCATAGTACAACAGCCGCTATAAGGCTACCATATCGCATCCTGTCTTTAAATATTCTGTTTTCAATCCTCCAGCCGGATGATTTTTCTGTCCGGGCGGTGGTTATTCCAGAGCCGGAGGGCATTGGTTTTGATGATTTTTTTATATTAGGGCCCTACATCAAGAATCCAGCACCTGCCGAATAGACTCCGCCATCTCACGCATGATAAAAGGCTTCATCACAAACTTCCGAATGCCTATGGCTTTTGCCTTTTCTTCATTCATATGTTCGCTGAACCCAGTGCACAGGATAATTGGGATGTCAGGGCGAATAGTCATGAGCTCTTTGGCCAACTCATCGCCTGTCATCTTCGGCATGGTCATATCGCTGATAATTAGATCGAATTTGCCAGACAGTGCCTTAAAGGCCGCAAGAGCCTCAATTGGACTTGTTCTGACTTCGACTTTATACCCCAAATGCTCCAGCATTCCTTTGCCAATATCAACAATGGTTGGTTCATCATCAATGAAGAGTATGCGCTCCTTTCCTGTCGGAATTCTTCCAAGTCGAATTTCGGTTTCTTTGGCTGCTTCAGCATGCTCAATTCTGGGAAGAAACACATTGAATGTTGACCCTTTGCCTGGCTTACTATAGACAGTGATCGCCCCACTATGACTTTTTACAATTCCATGAACTACGGCAAGCCCCATCCCTGTTCCCCCACTCTTCTCTTTAGTAGTGTAATAGGGTTCAAATACTCGATCTATGACCTTCTTTTCTATGCCATGACCTGTGTCGGTTACAGTAAGCCTCAGGTATGGTCCCGGATATGTGTTCAGATGTTTGGATGTAAATTCAGAGTCAAGCTCAATGTCAGTGAGGCTCACTTCTAAAACGCCACCCTTTTCATTCATAGCATGATATGCATTGGTACAGAGGTTCATTATCACCTGGTGTATCTGCGTTGGATCAGCCAGCACCATGTTAGCAGAAGAGATGTTCTGGCGGATTTCTATAGTAGTTGGTAAGGTTGATCGCAGCAGTTTGAGTGTTTCTGTGACAATTGGATGAATCAGAACCGGCTTTTGTTCCTGTTCGGTATGGCGACTGAAGGTGAGGATCTGTTTTACAAGGTCTTTTGCACGCCCCCCTGCCTTGAGCAATTTATTCATATTGGCTCGTGCACGGCTGTCTGCAGGCAAATTACCCATTGCCAGCTCGGTGTACCCAATGATGGCCGATAAGATATTGTTAAAGTCATGGGCAATGCCACCAGCAAGGGTTCCTATGGCTTCCATCTTTTGTGATTGTTGGAGTTGGGCCTCAAGTTTCTTTTTTTCTTCCTCGGCCTGGAGGCGTTCAGAGATATCACGGACAATACCATGAAATCCGATCGGCCGGTTTTGATCATTTCTCATGAGGGAAGAAGACAGCTCAATAACCCTTTTAATTCCATCTTTTCTGATGATTTCATAATATGTTACTCTTGCAGATTTTCCAGTTCGGTATACCTGGTTAAAATCATGATACATTTTCTTGGCAGTTTCCGGGGTAGTGTAGTACTGGTTGTTCATATCCAATAATTTGTGACGGGGATATCCCAATATTTTGCACAGCGAATCATTTAAAAAAGTAAGATTCCCACCAAGGTCAACCTCGAAGTAGCCCTCTTCAATGGTTTCTAATATCGCTCGATACTTCTCATCGCTCCCTCTGAGCGCCTTCTCAGCTTGCTTGCGTTCAATGATCTCCCGTTGAAGTTGATCTTTGATTGTAGCCAGCTCCACTGTCCTTTCTTGAAAATCTTTTTTCTGTTCCACTGCCTGTGAGTGAAGCTGGGCATTTTCTAAGGCAAAGCCAATTTCGCCAATCATTATGGAAAGAATGTGTTCGTCGTTTGAGTCAAAGACCTGCTTTGTTTCCTTATGAGAAAGATTCAAAACTGCTATCAAATCATCTCTTACCAAAATCGGCATGCTTAGAAATGATGGCGGTCCGTATTGAGGATCGTTTGGCTTTTTGGTCCTTGAATCGGTCTCAATATCTTGAACAAGGAGGGGCTTCTTGTCAGATACGACAAGTTGTGCCAAGGATTCATTGATGTTTATGTAAGAGTTCTTTTTGAGTCCATTTTTCAATCCCGTTAATGCTATAACACGAAAGCGCTTTTTTTCGGATTCAACCATATACACCGATCCGATTTGTGCTTGAGATACAGCCATAGCCTTTTCCATAAGGGTGTTCAGTATATCGTCAATATGTAACATTTTGCTGACGATTTCGGTGAGTTCTTTGATGGCAAATAACTCAAACACCCTGTGTTGTAACTCCCTGTTTGTATCTCCAAATTTTTCAATAAGATTGTTAAAAGAAACGGTTATCTCATGGAGTTCGGCTGTATCTTTTTGCATGTCTATTAAATGCATATCACCATCTTTTACCAGCTTAATTGAGATGGCCAGTGTGGAGAATCTGTCGAAAATTTGGCGAAGGATAATCAAACCAGCTAGAATAAGGGCAAGGGTAAAGGCGAAAATAACCATCTGAGAGGATTCTAAATAGAAATTATTTCTATAAAAAACATAGTAGAGGACACAAATAGGAAGAATAAAAACCAGAGATTCAATAATGAAAAGGTTTCGTTGTAATCCCTTTTCTTTGAAGCTTACGCTTCTTTTAGGAGATGATGTCATACCGCCTCGCTGTTGAGTATTAGTAGATGGATGTTCCTGATTCCTGATGTATGATTAAGGCCTGTCAATATCTTTATAAATGGTAAATACTCAGGTTATCGGGTTCACCGTTCAAGCCTGCCCGCCGGACGGCAGGCGTGGTTCACAGTTAACATCCATGCAATACGGCTTGGCTTTTGGCAAGAATCGGATGAACTCCTCATTTATCTTCAGATCGAAACCAAATACTTTAGATTGGTGATTCGACAGTGTTTTATCTCTCTAACCTTGAATCCCGATTTTATCGTGAAACCTTGGAACTTTAAACCTGAGTTACTATAAATGAAGTTGTGAGTAATGCCAGCATCCTTAAAATTTTCAATATAATACCCTCGCAATTTAAAAGCAATTGTCGTGCCATCCATAACTTATTGATATTATGATATTTATGCTATATAACGAATATCACATGCCAATTCCTTTGTGCAGAAATGCACATTTTTTTGTGCATTCAGGGTTTAATTTGCAATTTTAATGGAGAAATAGATATCAAGAGAGATCTTAAAATGATGGGCGGAAAAGGAGGGGATAAATATAATGTATAGGAAATTCCTTTTTGGACACAGACCTGCCCGCCAATGCCTTTCTGAGCAGAATGCTTTAGATAACTTAGATAGTAAAAAAGTGATCCAGCAGAAAACATTAGTCATAATGGCGTTAGCAGGCGGGTAAACGCAGATTATTTCCGAATTCCGTGTTCCGTCATTCGGAACTCGGAAGCAAGATTTTTTAAATATAAAGAATTAATAGAATAATTATCTGCGGCCTAATTTAAGTTCTTATATCTTCATGCCTAATTCATTTATTTTAGCCAAAAGTGTATTACGATGAATACCAAGTATTTCTGACGCCTTGGTTCTATTCCAGTTAACACTTTCAAGAACAGCACCAACATATTGTTTTTCAAAGGTTTTGGTTGCCTCTTTGAGAGGCATATCCTTAATTTCTGTTTTTGTTATAGTAAACATTGGGATATCCTTGAGATGAATAATGGGCTCTTTACAAAGGGTAGACAATCTTTCGACTAAGTTTGCAACCTCCCTAATATTGCCAGGCCAATCATATTTCATCAATATTTTAATAGCGTCCTGAGAAAAACTTTTTGCCTGTAGATTCCTATCTCTTGAATGCATTTTCAAAAAGTGGTCCAGGAGTAAAGGAATATCATCCCTTCTCTCTCGCAGGGGAGGCAGTTGTACTGGAAAGACATTCAGCCGATAAAAGAGATCCTCCCTAAATTCTCCTTTTGAGATGAGCTCTTCTAAATCTTTATTGGAAGAAGCAATGAATCTTACATCAATCTCGATTACTTTGGTACTTCCCAATCTTTCGAATTCCTTCTCCTGAATAACTCTGAGGAGTTTGCCCTGCATATTGATATCCAGAGAGTCAATATCATCGAGAAAAACAGCCCCTTTATGGGCAATCTCCAGCTTTCCTATAGACGTATGAATAGCTCCTGTAAAGGCCCCTTTATTATGACCGAAGATCTCACTTTCCATAAGCGTTGACGGTATTGCAGCGCAATTAATAACTACAAAAGGATGATCCTTTCTGGAACTGCGCCGATGTATGGCTCTGGCAACCAGCTCCTTCCCTGTTCCACTTTCTCCCTGGATAAGAACCGTTCCACCGCTTTGAGCGATCGTTGCTATCAGCTCAAAGATCTTTCTCATCTTCTTATCTTCACCTATCATCTTTTCAAAAGGGTGATGTCTTTCCAGTTCATACTTAAGATAGGCAACCTCTTTTACAAGGCTGTGTTTTTCTAAGGCTCGGCGAATAACTGATATTACCTCATCAACAACGAATGGCTTGATGATATATTCGTACGCACCTAGCTTGATTGCCTTTACTGCTGTCTGAATTTCTTTGACCGCAGTCACCATGATAATTTCAGTATTTGGATCCATCTCCTTTAGTTTCTCCAGGAGATCGAGACCGTCACTATCAGGTAAGAGGATATCAAGAAGGATTACATCAATAGCATTTTTTGAGAAGACATCTATTGCTTCGTTGCCAGATTCAGCTAAAAGGACTTTAAATTCATCTTTTAAAACCATAAAAAAAGACTGGCGAACCCCATGTTCATCATCAACAACAAGAATTGTCGCTCTTTTTTCGACTTCTGCCATTAACTGACTCCCCTGTTCAATTCTTTAAAACTTAAAAAATCGTGATTTACGACAGAGATAATCCTTTAGGATGATAGTATATGAACATAGAATTTCATGGGCGTCAAGGTTTTCGCTCCAGATAAAGCCAGGTATATTAAGATAAACGTTCAAAAACATGCACATACTATTGTGCATGTTTGCACAGATTTTTGTGCAGCCTCCAATTGAATTTTTTTATTTAAGGAAAGCAAACTTTTACAATATCTTTTCAGAATTATTCTTTCTGTACACTAAGCTTTGCTGAAATGACCATGGGAAGAAGATTTTAGCATGGAAAGAAAAATATTTCCTTTTAAAGTGGGTGTTATTTTTCGAGTAGGGATACTACATTTACAATGTGGCACGTATGTTGAGAGAATTATTTTTTGATTTATGTATAGGGAGCAAAAATAACGTAATAAAAAGGAGGGACTAACCGTTATGCATATAAGCTTGAGCAAATTTTTCCAGTTGAAATTTAATGTTCTTTTATATCTGATCTTCGGCTGGAATTTTTCAAAAAAATATATATTTCTATTTGGAAGATTATACTTCTTTCTCAATAGAAGAGAAATGAAGCGTATAAAAAATTCTATTTCTGAAGTTATTGGATATAGGGCTCAAGAGTCTAATATAAGAGCGATCACCAAAAAGGTTTTGAATGGAATATTATCTCATTATTACGAAAAATTGTTCATTGCGTTTGAGGATACTAACAAAGCAACTAAGTTCCTTAATAGTAATATTATAAGTGATGATTTGGTAGTTTTACATAAAACCTTATTAAAAGAAAAGGGTGTCATTGTGGTTACAGGGCACTATGGTGCTATTGAATATATTCCAACTCTGCTTGCGGTTAACAATTTTGCTATCTCTATGATAGCAAAATTTAAAACTGAGCAATTAAAAAAGAAAGTTTTTTCCCAAGCAAAAAGATATAACATAAGGCTCATTGATGCCGAAAAGACAGGAAATGTTATCAGAACTGCTATGAAAGAATTAAAAGAAAATCGAATTCTCGTAACTGAATGTGACGAAATTGAAGAGTGGAGACCATCGGGAAAAGAGAAAACATCTTTTTTGGGGAAGAAAACAGCTTTAGACAGGACAATAAATGTTATACAAAAAAGAACAGGAGCTGAAATCGTTTTTGGAGTTATACATAGATACAACATGAACAAATACAAGCTAATCATGTATAATTATGAGGATATGTTACAGTTCTTCCAGGATGTTGCGCCAGCTTCAGTTGGAGAAACTGTATTGAAATTTCTCGAAAGACATATTTACACCAATCCAGAACAGTGGTATCAATGGAAAAATTATGGGGAGATAGGAATGCCTCCAATTGCTGGAACTAAAACTGTGAAACCAGCATCTCTGCCCTTGCTGAAACCTGCATTTGGGAAAACACCATGAGTTTCATGAACTGGCATTAAGGCTTGCTATAAAAAGAGGAATTAGATGAAATACAAAAGAAGAGAATGGTAATTTAACATATCAGGACTTAACAACCACAAGGGATTTGAATGGAAAAGGAAGTATGCTGCATAAATACCCTGGCAATTCTGGATTATGTAAAGAAGCACAATAATGGAGACTGCTCCTTCCTTATTGCAGACCTTGATCCTGAGATTGATAGCCTCCCAGATCCTGAAAGTTTTTTGAGGGATCCCAACAACTGGATTTCCACCGCTGTGATTGTAAAACTATACAAAAGGGCTAAGACTATTCTTAATGATGATATGGCACCTTATAAAATAGCTAAATTTGCTGTAGAAAGCTCATCACTTGGTTACATTCAAAAGATATTTGTTAAGGCCTTCTGGTCTTCGAGAAGGGGATTCAAAAATGTACAGGAGATCAATGATAAATTTAACCGGAGCAAAAAGGTGGAACTTGTAGAGATAAAAAGAAATGGAGCTATTATCCGCCTTCACTGGGACTCCAAAATGAAACTGTCAAAAGATTTATGTTTTTTCAACCAAGGAATTTATTCTTTTTTGCCTACCATTTGGTTAGGTAAACCTCTTAAGTTAGATGAGAAATGCTGTTATTTCGAGGGAGCACCATATTGCGAGTATCATATTAAATGGCAATTTCAAAATAGAATCCGCGAATATCTTTCCAGATTTTTCGCATCCAGAGCAATGCTAAAATATATAATAACCGAACAAGATAAAGATAAGGAAATTATTGAAAAAAAATATGATGAAGTGAACCGGCTTAACGTAGAGCTGAACTATAAAATTAAGCAACTCCTGGCTATACAGGAAACGGGAAAGGCCATCCTCTCTGTGCTGGATCTAAATCAACTCTTAAGTGTCATTATGAACATTCTCTCCAATGTATGCCGGATAAATCGTGCCATAATCATGCTTGTGAATGAAGAGGAAGGGTGTCTTGAGTATATATATGGTGTTGGCTTTGATGGTGAGGTCCCGGAAGAAATTACAAATTATAGGGTTCCTCTTAGTCGTGTGAGCAATATCCTGGCAAGAGCTACAAATACAGGACAACCAGAGTATATTCCTGAAGTAAAAAGTTCAAGCCTGAAAAAAGAAAACATTATCTTGACACACGGGAAACCCATATCAGTGTTTGTGGTTCCTATGATAACAAGGTCCAAGGTGATCGGAGTCATTGCCACGGATGCTGTTAATAATGAGGGCATCCCAAAGGAAACCCGGCAAACACTGGAAGTATTTGCACCCCAGATCGCCATAGCCATTGAAAATGCAAGACTTTACCACAAGCTACAAAAACAGATGGAAGAACTTAGAAAATCACATGTCCTGTTGAGCAGGGCAGAAAAGTTCTCATTTTTAGGCAACCTGGCTGCAAGACTTGCCCATGAGATCAAGAATCCTATGACAGCCATCGGGACATTCATACAGATGCTACCACGGAAATACGACGATGAAGAATTCAGGGTCGAATTTTATAAAATTGCAATGGAAGAGACAAAACGGGTGAATAATCTGATTACAGAACTCCTTGATCTTGTCAATACAAGAGAATCACACTTTGAGTTAAACAACCTCCATGATCTGATTGATAAAATGATTTTTTTAATCTCGCCGCAATCCAAGGCAAAGGATATTGGTATTGTCCGTAAATTTGATACCTCAATAGGAAAGGTAAAGATGGATTCTGAAAAGATGAAAGAGGTTATCTTAAATCTGCTTTCTAATGCTGTAGACTTTACCCCAGAAAGGGGAAGGATCGAGATTTCTACAGCAAAAGAACCCATGAATAGAAATAGAAAAGATATTCGAATAGAGATCAAGGACAATGGGATCGGGATCTCTCAATCAGTGATTAATAAGATATTCGACCCTTATTTCACAACCAAACATAAAAGTAATATGCATAACGGTACTGGTCTTGGCCTGTTTATTGCGGATCAAAATATTCAGGATCATCAAGGGACGATTGAGGTCAAAAGTGAGGTCAACAAAGGAACAATATTTATTTTAACCCTGCCTTCTAATCATTAGGCAAAGCCGAGATTAAGAATCATGCGAATAGAACAATTGAAAGTCCACAAAATATCTCTTCCTTTTTCAGGTGACTTTTCTCATTCTCGTAAGAAAGGGTCCTCTGCTAATAACATCATCGTGGAGGTTATTGCTAATCAGGGAGAAACAAAAGGATACGGAGAAGGCGCACCCAGACGGTATGTCACAGGGGAATCACAAGAAAGTGTGATCAAAACTATAAACCATTTACTACAGGAGGATTCTTTTCCCTGGGAGCTGAATGATGTTTCCCAGATATGGGATTTTGTTGATAGACTTCCTGATAGGAAGGAACATAACTCAGCAATTTGCGCCCTTGAGATGGCTCTTTTGGATGCACTGGGAAAGAGCCAAGACATAAATATCATAGAATATTTTCCCAAGGATTTCTCCAGCAACACAATTTATTATGGAGCTACGATACCTCTGGCTAATAATCAGAGGATAATAGAAGTATGTCGGTTGATTAAGAACATGAAGATAAATAAGCTGCGTCTCAAGATGGGAAAAGACTTTGAACAAAATAAAGAGGCGATTGAAACAATGAGACTGTTTTTTGGAGATGATTACGATCTAAGGATAGATCTCAATGGTGCATGGGATTATGAAACTGCTTACAACCATATACCCCTCATTAAGAAGTATAATGTGAAAGTTGTTGAGCAACCAATGATGCCTGGCGATCCGGGCATTGTCAAATTTGCTGAGATAATGCAAGATATCGGTGTAATCCTGATGGCCGATGAGTCGGCATGCTCTTTAGCAGATGTTAAAAAAGTTGTTAAAGACGAGTATTATAAAATGATAAATGTAAGATTATCCAAGTGTGGCGGATTTAGAAATTCATTAAAGATAATTAGCTACTTGCGTACAAGAGGGCTTTCTTTTCAAATTGGCTGTCAGTTAGGCGAATCAGGGCTTCTTTCCGCCGCAGGCAGGGTACTTAGCCTCCTCTGCCAGGATGCCCTATACTATGATGGTTCGTATGATGCATTTTTGTTAAAGGAAAATACTACGCGTGAGAATTTATCTTTCGGGCCGGGCGGTAAAGCAGGTCCCTTAGATGGTCCCGGTCTTGGTGTAAAGATAAATAGGGAAAGCTTAATGCGTTTAAGTAATGGCTCTCCTATCGTATCGATCTCTAATCCCTCATAATGGAAGTAGGTATGAGCTCAGCTATAGACTATCATAAGTGGAAGGAAGAACATAGGTCTATACTAAAAACCTTCTTCGATAAGAATGTACTGGTGCTATTTTCTGGAGGCAAGGATTCATCTCTGGCTTTGGATCTTATCTTAAGGGCAAAAAAGGAATTTGGGTTTGATTTTAAAGCACATGCTGGAGCTTACCCGGTTCACAGATACCAAAGTAAAGAAAAGAAAACGATCGAATCCTATTGGAATAGAAGAGGCATAGAGCTACAGTGGCATGATTTGGGTAAGACAGATGATTATATAAAAAATGAGATTAATCCATGTCTCAAATGCCAGATGCTACGAAAAAAGATGCTGAAGACGATCTTGGGGGATATGGTCAATGATTGGGAAAATCTTGTCCTCGTAGCAGGCTATAGTCTCTGGGATATTGTCAGCTATTCCATAGAACATATCCTGAACGATCTTTTTTCAAATTCTGTAGATTCTGGAAATAATAAAAGATTTATGGAAACAGCCCAGCGATTTTATCCTTTGCTTAAGATGAAGGAAGGCTACACAGTTTTCAGGCCTATGATCAGGTATAACAGCGACGATATCCTAAAAGCAATTAAAGAAGCCGGTATTCCAACCCTTTCTATCCCATGTGAGTTTAAGGAATTCAGACCAAAGAGGGTTTTAGAAAGATACTACCAGAAGACAGGAATACATTTTGACTATGATAAGGTATTTGATTTTGCAAGAAGATCACTTGGTCTCCCTGATATTAACACCTACACCTCAATTGACAAGGATGAATATCTCCTGAATCTTTTTTAAAATCATAATAACCCCAGTTTACCCAATAAAAATCTGACGACAAATAATTATTGACAACTTCTTATAAGAAAGTTAAACTCTTTTGAAAAAGGGAGAAAAAAATATGACAGTTGTACAAGTATCAAAAAAAGGGCAGGTTTTGATTCCGAAGGCGATCAGAGAGAAATATGGCGTTAAGCCTGGCTCAAATGTTCATATTTTGGAAGAACCTGGTAGCATAATTATCAAACCAGCTCCTGAAAACCCGATAGCGGCGGCCTGTGGATTCCTAGAAGGAGATTTTTCTCTCACAGACGACTTGATTAAAGAGCATCGAAAAGAGTTGGAAAATGAACAGCACGATCGTCCTTGATAGCTTTGCTTTGTTAAGTTTTTTTCATAAGGAGCTAGGATGGGAGAAAATGCAGAAGGTTTTTTCTGAACTCTCTTCTTCCAGGCAAAAGGCGCTCCTTAGTTTGATAAACTGGGGCGAGTTTTATTACATTATTAAGAGAAGAGTTGGCAAGCGCAAGGCTGAGGAGGCTCTTGTTCTATTAGAGCAGCTCCCTGTGGCAATACTTTCTGTAGATGAAAGACTGGTCAAGGAAGCAGCGGAAATAAAATCTGACTATGCTGTTTCATACGCTGATGCTTTCTGCATAGCGACAGCACAGCGCTCGAATGGCCAAATTTTAACCAATGATCCGGAATTCAAATTAGTTAAACACATTGTAACCGTAGTATGGCTATCTGACAAGTGAGTATAAACTAACTTAAGTGGAGATACAATAAATTGGAATTTGGATTTTTCAGGTGATGCTATTTTCAGATGAAGATATTTCAGAGAGTCACCAAAAATTTGGTTTTTAGAATTACTCAGGGAGTGAAGAAGTATTTAAGGATAAATGGATAAAAAAGTCATAGAAGCTATTAGACAAAGGGTAGCCAACGAACCATATGCCAAAAAAATAGGTTTAAAGTTACTCAAATTAGAACCGGGATATGCATTAGTAGAAATGGACTTTACGGATGATATGGCGAATATTTTTGATATGACCCATGGAGGAGCTATATTTTCCTTAATTGATGAGGCCTTTGAAATATCATGTAATACTCACGGCACAGTGGCTGTTGCCCTGAATGTGGCAGTTACCTATCATAGGTCCCCAACAAAGAGAGGAGTATTGAGGGCGGAATCAAAAGAGATACATCGATCAGCAAAGACGGCAACCTATGATATAAGGGTTACTGAGGGAGAGAATAATATCTTAATCGCTACATGTCAGGCCCTGGCATACCGAAAAAAGGAAAAACTTCCTTTTCTTTGATACTCAGTGCTTCGATTCGCAAATACTATAACGTATTCTAATGAGTATAATCTTTGCAATTGCTCACTCAGCACTTAGTCCCGAGTAAATAAATAAGCCATCGAATTTATGAATCGAGGGACTCAGCTGTCACTACTTAACGCTAAATCCCTTTCCATCCACCTCTATCTTTCCAGTTTCTTTCTCTATATCAAATGTAGACGGAAGGAATTGCTTTATTACCCAGATATTTGTTAGGAGATGTTCAGTTATGCGTTCAGTTATCAATGTTGAGCGCCCCCTGGCCAGAGCCATATAAAGAACAAGTTGGTCAGCAAGGTGAATATCAATAACACCCCTTGAATTTAAAAATTTGATACACTCATTACAGGCTTCATTCGCTACTTCCTCAGCCCTTTTTCCTTTTTTGCCCAACGAGGTAAATCCTCCTCCGCCTCCTTCAAATTGAGCATGTAAAAAAAGAACTGTGCCCTGACCAGAAGATGGGGCGTTTTCAATGGAGGTGGTGGGGCTGAGCCTAAAATGTTCAAGCCTTTTTACGCTTTGATCTCTTTGCCTTTCAGCTATGCTTAACGGAAGATTGGAGACAGCAGAAAGAATATGAAGATGTAATAATTTGCCTCGATTGAAGAGATGAATTGGCTTAAGGCCTTGGGTATTTTTTATTACGGCACGAATTGTGCCGCCACCTTTTGGATACCATCCCCATTTATCAATTTCTACATAAACGTTCCCTCCCATTGTTTTAAGGGCAGGCAGAAACACAGTTTTAAGGTAATGAAAAGATGGGCTCCACGGAACATGTGTTCCCCCTGTGATCTGAATTTGAGAGGGGATTTTTCCTACAAGCAGGACTGGAATCATGGCCTGCAAAACTAGACCAGTTGAACCGGCAGTTCCAATATGAAATGAGTAATTTCCTTCATGCATCTCTCCGGGTTCAAAGATAAGCTCATGTGAGTCGATTGTAGCACCTTGAACTTTAGCTTTAGTAATAGTTGCCAGTGAATTTATTGCTATTAGGTGTTGGGGTCTGAGGCCTGGCTTTTTCCTATTACCCCTGATGTGGTTTATATAGAGTGGTACTTGACATATGGAAGATAATGTTAAGGCTGTTCGAAGGATCTGACCACCTCCCTCACCGTGCCTGCCATCTATTTGAATTTTTTTATTTATTTGCACGATTCTATCCTCGCATAGGTCAAAAATGATGGTGGTTCAGGGAAATTCATTTTAGTAAAAAATGAAAAAATTAAAGTAACTACACAGGTTGTGAGGTTCACGGTTCAAGGTTCACGGTTGGCTCATTTTTTTTCATATTCCTTGAGCCTGTCGAGAGCCTCTAGGTCGAACGAATAATTAATGAATCCACGAACTGCTTCACGTGTCCTCCTAACTTTTTCATCAAGGTTTTTGAATTCGTTGGACGATATGTATTCTTAAGGGGTTTTTAGGTTCAAGTTTTCCCGATGAAATCTAGATGGTTTGCCTTATCTTCATGCTTGTCTATGTTCATCGTTTTCTAATCTTGAACCGTGAACCCCTGAACTTTGAACCTGAATAGTAACAAATTAAAAATACTAATATTTTATTTTTACTTCAAATGATTTATTATAGTACCATAAATAGTGTGAAAATATCCGTATAGGCACAGATAGCAGGAATAATCAACATGTATAAGGTTGGAATAATAGGTGCGGGCATTGGAGGGTCCTACCTTTCCTATTGCTTAAGCAAAGAGGGGGTTGACACGATAGTTTTTGATTTTCGAGCTCCCCATGAGAAAATCTGCGGAGGAGGAGTTAGTTACAAGACAATTGAAAGGTTTCCAATTATCAGCGAACTTCCTATACCCAGGAAGAAAATATGGATGTCTACCTTGATTTCCCCAAAGGACAGGATGGTTAAAGTAGAGCTTGAAAAACCATTAACAATATTTAATCGAAGAGATCTGGATTACTCTCTTCTTAAAAAAGCTGTTGATTTGGGTGCTCATTTTAAGAAAGAAAAGGTTCAATCCTTTGCCCGTGAAGGCGATTACTGGAGGATTTTTACAAAGAAAGGTGATTATAAAGCCGAGATTTTAGTTGGGGCAGATGGGGCCTTAAGTAGAACAAGAAGGAAACTGAATGGATTGTCTGTAAAAGAAGATGCCTTTTTTGCCCTTGAGTGTTTTTTAAAGGTAAAAAGAGATGTTGTCATATTTAAGTTCTTTCCCGATATTCAAGGATACTTGTGGGCATTTCCTCGAATCAATAATCTTGCTGTTGGCATAGTCTCAAATTATTGCAGAAAAACGAATGTTAAGGATATAGAAAAAAGGCTCCTCCATTTTATCGAGAGATATTATCCTGAGCAAACACCAAAAATCTCTGTGCAAGGCGCCTACACCCCCCTTTTTTGTGCAGACGATAGTAAGAATATAAGTATTTGCGACAATAATTGGGCCTTAATTGGAGATGCTGCTACATTTGTAGATCCAGTGAGTGGTGAAGGGATCTATTATGCGATATATTCAGCTGAGATCTTGTCACAATGTATATTGGAAAATGAATTAGCCCTTTATCAGCCATTATGTATGAAACATTTTGGTGAAAATTTGGTCAAGGCTCTTCAGGGTCTGAAATATTTTTACCAGCCTGAGTTTATAGAGGTTATGATTCAAATGGCTAAAGAGAGCCTATCGGTGCGCCGAATTATATCAGACATGATGTCTGGTAGTTTAGATTATTTAAGCTGGAAGGGGGCATTGAGAAAGGGATTGTATCCAATAATGCGTGACTTTATGTTCAATGCCGACCTGGCAAGTAAGCACAAAGTGATAACCAACCTTTTAACCTGTCCCCAAAGCATTATAGGACTTTTTCGGGAAACAAGATTTCATGACTTTTCGGGCCACAGTTAAACAGAAGGTCAAAGGCAGAGAGATTATGGATAAATGCACCCCAGAGCTGGGGATACACAGGAGATGGAGGTGTAAAAAAATGTAACATTATCCCTGCGCGAGAAAATAGATCCTTATCCAGATATTTTTCTGCACTCTTTTGGGCCAGATAGTCAGATGCACCCATTTTCCTGCAAATTTTAATGAGAAGCTCATGCCCTTTCCCTTGAATGCCTAAATCGGACTGCAGAACCAGAGGTGTAGGAATCATTAGATGCTTTTTCAAATGATGAATTATATTCATATTTAGATCTATTAATTTTTCAAATCTATCTGAAAAGATCTCTATCGCAAAACCCAAATGCTCTTTGAGATATGGGGCATTGGCATAGGATTTTTTTAGGCTCGCTATGTGTTTTTTTCTCCAGTTCCCCTCAGGGTATATCTTTACCTCGTTGATTTTTTGGAGTCCAAGTCCTTTTCTCCAAACTGGGATAGTAACCCATAGGATTCCTTGGTCGTTTTTAAAGCGATTTCTGGTTATCCAGGTTGTTCTCTGAGGGAATTGGACGTTGTCCAAAACAATCATCATGTCGGAAAGATAAGCCTTTGCGAAGAATGCAGAAAATGGAGCAAAAAATGGTTGGTAGGTAGATATGATCATTTTACCGTTTTTACTTTACGCTTCAATAAGAGATTGAATTTTGGCAAATTCATCAGGTGTATTGATATTGAGGAAAGCCTTGCTCGGGCAACAGAATTTCCTGATCTCCTCCTCTCTAACATATCTGACTGGTATATAGTCATAAAAAAGCCTGACCTGGTGGCGCTGAGAGTCAATAAGGCTTCTAATAGGTTTCAGGCATGATTTAGTATAAATAGCATGGAGAGGTTCTACCTCACTTGCCACTAATGGAACCACGGCTGCGTTATTATCTTTTTTTATATCCACCATATAACGAACTAATTGCCTGTTGATAAGTGGCATATCGCATGCAACAAAGAATCCTACCTGGTCAGGCATACTCATCAATCCTGTATATATTCCTCCTAAAGGTCCTAACCCTTTTATAAGGTCCTCAAACATTGGTATTTCAAGGTATTCATACTTTTTCTTCTCATTTGTGATCAGGATAATATGTTTAAAGATAGTTTTCATTTCTTGTATTATACTGTCGATCAATCGGGCACTACCTATTTTTAGAAAGGCCTTATTTTTGCCGTATCGCTTGCTGGATCCGCCAGCTAATATTACCCCTGTGATGTGGTCGTAACGTTTATTATGCTCAGATTTTTCCTTCATGATTGCCACACTATCTTTTTTTCATTCGTGTTTATACACAAATCTCTTTTATTCGTCAAAGCACAAAGGTAGATGAGATTTTTTTATGAAAAAACAAGGATTATATACTCAATTTTAGCAAATTTAGAAAATTTAAGATAACGTATTGACATAAAAGTTATTTTATGTCATATAGACAAAAATTTTAACAAACATGAAGACATAAAGAGATAGAGAAGGAATTGAGCAGAGACGATCTAATACATTTAGAAGGCGTGGTCACACGGATGTTAGGCGGGGGAAACATGGAGATTGAGTGTGATAAAGGAGTTAAGATTACTGGCGTACTTTCCGGCCGAATGAAAAAGAATAAGATCAAGGTAATAATCGGGGACCAGGTTCAGATTAGTGTTTCCCCTTATGATACTGCACATGGATTAATTACCTACCGCCTGAAATAAAATACACACTTTTCTCGACATACCCTGTTATTTCCACCTAAAAAACCAACCTTTTTTATCACAAAGAAAATAATTACAAGAGCTTTTGTCACCGTTAATCTGGAACTGTTATAAAGTTGGTGATTTGAAAATGCTATCTTATTCCATCCAATATTCTTCCTAAAAATTCACATTATAATCCCTTCTTCTGATTTTCTTCCCTGCTTTT